>Ga0308174_10001066_pt1 | contig 12319 bp, 13 predicted proteins | sample PhyPR2_FD_203894 | JGI IMG/M metagenome (GOLD analysis project Ga0308174, IMG submission 203894) | Soil microbial communities from UC Gill Tract Community Farm, Albany, California, United States - DLSLS.P.R2 | ecosystem: Environmental > Terrestrial > Soil > Agricultural land | place: USA...
TGGCCGCCGCGCGGCTGGCCGTCGAGGGCGCCGCCTCCGACCCTGACTACCGCAGCCTTTGGCCGCGCGGCACGAAGGTGACCGGCGTGAGCTTCGCCGGCGTCGGCGACCAGGGCACCGCGACCGTCGCGCTGTCGGGGGACGGCCTCACGGCGACCCCGTCCGGGAACGGCGACGGGTCGCTCGCGATCCAGCAGATCGTCTACACGGTGCAGGACGCGCTCGGCGCCCGGGCCCGGCTGACCTTCAGCGTCGACGGCACTCCCGCGGACACCCTGCTCGGCCAGCCGGTCTCCCAGGGCGTCACCGCGCAGGCGGCCGACGACGTGGAGTCCCCGGTGCAGATCGACACCCCCGCCGACGGCGCCACCGTCGACAGCCCGTTCACGGTGAGCGGCCGGGCGGCCGCCTTCGAGGCGAACGTCCAGTGGGAGCTCATGGACGGGGACACGGTCGTCAGGCAGGGCTTCACCACCGCGGCCGAGTGCTGCACCCTGTCGCCGTTCTCCTTCGAGGTGACCGCGCCCGCCGGCTCCTACACGCTCGTCGTGCACGACGAGGACGTGTCCGGCGGCGAGGGCTCGGGCCGCGTGCAGGACACCAAGCGCGTCACCGTGCGCTGAGCCGGGAACAGCGACGGACGCGCGGCGGTTGGGCCTGGCATGACGACGATCGGTTTGATCGGGGCAGGGAACATCGGTCAGGCCGTGGCCCGGCTGGCCGTGGACCACGGCTACGACGTGGTGCTGAGCAACTCGCGCGGACCGGAGACGCTCACCGACGTGGTGGCCGGGCTCGGACCCCACGCGGACGCGGACACCGCCGCCGGCGCCGCCGAGCGCGGCGACCTCGTGGTGGTCACCATCCCGCTCAAGGCCTACCGCGAGGTCCCGGTCGAGCCGCTGGCCGGCAAGGTCGTCATCGACACGAACAACTACTACCCGTCCCGGGACGGGCACATGGCCGAGCTCGACGAGAAGCGGGCCACCTCCGCGGGACTGCTGCAGGCGCACCTGCCCGGCTCCCACGTGGTGAAGGCGTTCAACCACATCATGTCCGCGCACCTGGGCGAGCACGCCCAGCCGGCCGGCACGCCGCACCGCCGGGCCCTGGCGATCGCGGGCGACGACGCCGACGCCAAGGCGACCGTGGCCCGGCTCATCGACGAGCTCGGCTTCGACGTCGTCGACGTCGGACCGCTCGCAGAGAGCTGGCGTATCGAGCCGGACACCCCCGGGTACGGCCCCTGGCTGGACGCCAAGGCGATGCGCCAGGCGCTCGCGGACGCCACCCGTTGACCCCTCGGGTGCTGACCCGCCGCGACCTCAACCGGACGCTGCTGCTGCGCCAGCACCTGCTCGAGCGCTCCTCGGTGCCGGCGCTGGCCATGGTCGAGCACCTCGTCGGCCTGCAGGCGCAGGACAACCTGCCGCCGTACCTCTCCCTGGCGGCACGCATCGAGGGCTTCGACCCCGAGCAGCTGTCCGGTGCGCTCGACCGTCGGGAGGCGGTGCGGCTGCTGACCCTGCGCGGCACCATCCACGTGCTCACCCCTGACGACGCGCTCGCGCTGCGGTCGTGGGTGCAGCCGGCCCTGGACCGGCAGCGCAACGGCAACCAGACGAGCCGCCCCGCACGCGACGTCCCGACGGACGAGCTGGTCGCTGCGTGCCGCCGGCTGCTGGCGACCGGTCCGCTGCCGGTCGGGCGGCTCGGCGAGCTGCTGGCCGAGGCCTTCCCCGGGGTGCCGGCCGGTGCGCTCGCGCACACGGCCCGGGAGCGGGTGCCGCTCGCGCAGGTGCCGCCGCGCGGGCTGTGGCGACGGTCCGGCGGCGTGGTGTACCAGACCGCCGAGACCTACCTGGGCCGTCCGACGGCCCCGGTGGACGTGCCGGAGCTCGTCCGGCGCTACCTGCGCGCCTACGGCCCCGCGACCGCGGCGGACATGACGACCTGGTCGCGGGTGACCCGGCTCGGGCCGGTGTTCGCCTCGCTGCGCCACGAGCTGGTCGAGGTCGCCTGCGAGGACGGCCGGACGCGGTACGACGTGCCCGGCGCGCCGTACGCCGACGGCGACGCGCCGGCCCCGGTCCGGCTGCTCGGCGGCTACGACAACGTGTGGCTCTCGCACGCGGACCGGCGGCACGTCCTGCCCGACGACGCGCGCGCCCGGTGGACCGGGGCCAACGGTGGCGCCGGCAACGCGGTGTTCGTGGACGGCTTCATGGCGGGCCTGTGGTGGCACCGCGACGGGCGGGTCGAGCTGGAGCTCCTCCGCGACCTGACCCGCGGCGCACGCGCCGAGCTCGACGGCGAGGTGTCCCGGGTCGAGAAGTTGCTGGCCCGCTGACGGCCGGCGCCGCCGCGGCCTACCCTTTCCCATGGCCGGTCGTCGGGGCGCGCTGCTGGCCACGGGGACAGCCGTCGTCGTGGTCGCCGTCGTCGTGGCTCTCGGTGTCGTGCTCCGGCCGTCGAGGGACTCGGCATCCACGCCCACCGCGCGCGGGAGCTCCACGGCCGGCCCGAGCACCCAGCAGCGCGAGCCGTCCACCACCGTCGCCCCGCGTTCGGCGTGCGACCGGGTCCGGCACGGCTTCACGCCGCGGACCATCAGCGTGCCCGGCGCCACCCGCGCGGCCGCCATCGTCACGCCGCCCCGGGACGCCGCCGGGATCCCGGGGACGCCGCCGCTGACCGAGGCCGGCAAGGCGGAGTTCGCCTGGGACCTCGAGCAGGGCACCCAGCCCGGCGACCGCCGCGGCAACGTCATCGTCAACACGCACACCTGGCCGGACGGCAGCGCCCTGGGCAACCGGCTGCTGGCCGTCCTGCACCGCGGGGACCTGGTGGTCGTCCGCGGCGAGGACGTGCGGCTGTGCTACCGGGTCACTGAGCGGCTCGAGGTCGCCGCCGGGACCTTGCTGCCGCGCTACTACCGCAGGCACGGCCCACCGCGGCTGGCGATCCTCACCTGCTCGGGAAGGCGGCTGGGCCCCGGCATCTGGACCCGGCGGACGGTGTGGTTCGCCTCGCCGACCTTGTCCTAGCCACGACCTGGCGCCAGCGGGTGCGGGCCACTCACGCGCAGGCCCAGTCCCACCACGTCGACGACAGGTCGCCGAACAGCTGGGCCGCGCCCGCGTCGCCCCACATGACGAGGTCGGCGTCGAGCTGGACCAGCAGCGTCGGGCACCGGTCCGGGAACCGGTACCGCGGGTCGTTCTGCACCGGGTACGGGTAGCCGCCGACCTTGGACCCCGACCCGTACGACTGCGGGTTGTCGTCGGATTCGTAGAGCTCCCAGTCCGGGTCCGCCTCCCGCAGCAGCCGGTAGGACGCGATCTCGAGCGAGTCGAGCTCCTCCCGGGAGGGGACGCCATCCTCGAGGGTGAACGCGACGGCTCTGCCCCAGCCGCCGTCCCCGGCAGGACCGGGACTGCGCGACGCGAACGGCAGTGGGTCTCCCGGGGCGAGCTGCGGACGGGCCGTCAGGTCCTGCGCGGAGTACCAGCGGGCCTCGAACCCGACGGTCCCGGCGCTCTCGTCGTAGGTCATGCCGTAGCTGCCGGTGCGGGCGACGAACCACTGCAGCAGTCCCGCCCTCGGGAAGCCCGGCAGCGGCGGCACCTCGGCGAAGTCGACCTGCGCGAGGAAGCTCAGCCGGTCACCGTCGTACGTCGGCCACGGGGCGCCCTCGGGCAGGAACGGACACCCACCGACACAGGACTGCGTGGCCCGCGTCGGCTGCCCGGCGGGCGTCATCGCGGCGAACGGCCGCACCAGCGACTCGATGACGGCGTGCTGCTCGGGCATCCGCCCGAGCAGTCCCGCGATGTCCTCCACGCCGCGATCGTAGGCTCCCGAGGACCCGCCGTCCCGGTCCAGCCGGCTCCGGTCAGCGCCAGCGGGTGCGGGCGAGCAGCGCGGCCGTCGCGGCGACGCCGGCGGTCGACGTACGCAGCACCGAGGAGCCCAGCCGGACCGGCTCGGCCCCGACGCCGGCGAACGCCGCCAGCTCCTCCTCGCTGATCCCGCCCTCGGGCCCGACCACGATGACGATCTCGCCGCGACCCGGCACCGGCAGGTCGCCGAGCGGGCCGGACGCGGCCTCGTGGAGCACGACGGGCACGTCAGCGGCACGAAGCAGCTCGACGACCGCGGGCGTGTCCACCATGTCCGCGACCTCGGGGAACCACGCCCGCCGGGACTGCTTGGCGGACTCCCGGGCGGTGGATCGCCACTTCGCCAGCGCTTTGGCCTGCTTGTCCCCGCGCCAGACGGCCACGGAGCGGGCCGCGGCCCAGGGCACGATCACGTCGACGCCGACCTCGGTCAGCATCTCCACCGCCAGCTCGCCGCGGTCGCCCTTGGGGATGGCCTGGACCACGACCACCCGGGGCAGCTCCGGCTCGGCCGGGGTCACCGCGTCCACGGTCGCGGACAGGGACGCCTTGGCCGTCTCCGTCACCGTGACGGTCGCGGAGGTGCCGGCCCCGTCGGTGAGCACGACCTGCTCGCCGACCCGGATCCGCTTCACGACCACCGCGTGCCGGGCCTCGTCGCCGTCGAGCCGGACCGGGTCACCGGCCGCGAGGCCGGCGAGCCTGTCGTGAACGAAGACGGGGAGGGTCATCGAGGACCGAAGGCGTCGCGCAGCCGGTCGAACACCGACTTGTGCGGGGCGCTGACCCGGCCGTCCGGGGACTCCTCGTCGCGCAGGGCGGCGAGCTCACGCAGCAGCTCCTGCTGCCGCTCGTCGAGCCGCGACGGGGTCTCGACGACCACCTTGACGACCAGGTCGCCGCGGCCGGTGCCGCGCAGGGAGGGGACGCCGCGGCCGCCGAGCACGGTCTCCGTGCCGGACTGGGTGCCCGGGTGGATGGTCAGCGGGACCGTGGTCTCCACGTCCGAGTCCGGGCCGGCCACGTCGGCCTCGAGCGTCGGCAGCTCGATCGTGGTGCCGAGCGCGGCCGCGGTCATCGGGATGGTGACCGTGCAGAGCAGGTCCGCGTTGTGCCGGGTGAACACGGGGTGGTCGTTGACGTGCATCTCGACGTACAGGTCGCCGGCCGGGCCGCCGCCCGGACCGACCTCGCCCTGACCGGAGAGCTGGACGCGGGTCCCGGTGTCGACACCCGGCGGGATCTTCACGGTCAGGGTGCGGCGGGAGCGCACGCGACCGTCCCCGGAGCACTCGCGGCACGGCTCGGGGATGATCGTCCCGAAGCCGCGGCAGGCCGCGCACGGGCGCATGGTCCGGATCTCGCCGAGGAACGACCGCTGCAGGTGGATGGTCTCGCCCCGGCCGCCGCAGGTCTCGCACGGCACCGGGTGCGAGCCCGGCGCCGCCCCCTCGCCGTTGCAGGTCGTGCACAGCACCGCCGTGTCGACCTTGAGCTCGTGGGTGGTGCCGAACGCCGCCTCGGCGAGGTCGACGTCGAGACGGATCAGCGCGTCCTGGCCCCGCCGGGTGCGTGGCCGCGGGCCGCGGCCGCCGCCCGCCGCGCCGCCGGCCTGGCCGCCGAAGAAGGCGTCCATGATGTCGGTGAAGGAGAAGCCCTGCCCCGCGCCGGCGCTGCCGAAGCCGCCGCCGTTGAAGGGGTCGCCGCCCAGGTCGTACATCCGGCGCTTCTCCGGGTCGGAGAGCACCTCGTAGGCGCGGGTGACGTCCTTGAACTTCTCCTGCGTGGCGGGATCCGGGTTCACGTCCGGGTGCAGCTGGCGCGCGAGCCGGCGGTAGGCCTTCTTGATCGCGTCGCCGTCGGCGTCCCGGGACACCCCGAGGGTCTCGTACAGGTCCTGGCTCAACTTCTACTGCCTCGTCATCCTTCGTCGAGGATCCGGGAGACGTAGCGCGCCACTGCGCGCACCGCCGCCATCGATCCTGGGTAGTCCATGCGGGTGGGCCCCACGATGCCGAGCGTCGCCAGCGCCTCGTCCCCCGGTCCGTAGCCGGTGGCCACGACGGAGGTGGACGCGAGCTCCTGGTAGGGGCCCTCGTGCCCGATGCGCACCGTCACCGTCGACGACGACGTGGCCTCGCCGAGCAGCCTGAGCAGCACCACGTGCTCCTCGAGCGCCTCCAGCATCGGGCGGATGGCGACGTCGAACCCGTCGCCGAAACGTGCGAGGTTCGCGGTGCCGCCGACCGCCACCCGCTCGTCGGAGCGGTGGTCGGACATCGCCTCGACGAGTGCGGCCACCAGCACCGCGACCGGGCCGCGCTGCTCGGGCTCGAAATCGTCGGGCAGCACCACGAGCCGGGCGGAGGCGTCGGCCAGCCGCTCGCCCACGATCGACCGGTTGAGCCGGGTGCGCAGCTCCGCGACCCGCTCCTCGTCGAGCGTGGCGGGCAGCTCCACCACCCGCTGCTCGACCCGTCCGGTCGAGAGGATGAGCACGAGCAGCACCCGGGCCGCGGTGAGCGGCACCACCTCGACGTGGCGCACCGTGGACCGGGAGAGCGTGGGGTACTGCACGACCGCGACCTGCCGGGTCAGCTGCGCGAGCAGCCGCACGCTGCGCTGCACCACGTCGTCGAGGTCGATCGCCCCCTCGAGCAGGGTCGCGATGGCCCGCTTCTCCGCGGCGCTGAGCGGCTTGACCTGGCTGAGCCGGTCGACGAAGAGCCGGTAGCCCTTGTCGGTCGGGATCCGGCCCGCGCTGGTGTGCGGCTGGGTGATGAACCCCTCCTCCTCCAGCGCCGCCATGTCGTTGCGCACCGTGGCCGGGGAGACCCCGAGCCGGTGCCGGTCGACCAGCGCCTTGGAGCCCACGGGCTCCTGGGTGGCGACGTAGTCCTCCACGATGGCGCGGAGCACGGCCAGCTTGCGGTCCTCGACCATCCCACCCGCCTCCTTCGCTCGACCCCTGGCACTCACGCGTTCCGAGTGCCAAGCCTACTAGGACGTGGCTAGGGTCGGCCCCATGCCCGACATCGCGCGCGACACCGGCTTCCATGAGCTCGCGGACCGCTGCTGGGTCGCGCGCTTCGAGTTCCTCGACGTCAACGTCGGCCTCATCGGCGGCGACCGCGGCCTGCTGGTGGTGGACACCCACGCCTCCGAGGTGGAGGCCCGCCGCGTGGTGGAGCAGGTGCGCCGGCTCGGCGTCGGCGACGTGGTCGCGGTCGTCAACACCCACCAGCACTTCGACCACACCTTCGGCAACGTCGTCTTCTCCGAGGCGTACGACGGGCCGCCGATCATCGCGCACGAGGAGGCCGCCGCCGAGCTCGCCCGGACCGCCCCGCCGCTCCAGGAGTTCGCCCGCACCGACGACAGCGACCCGCGGCACGCGGACATCGCCGCCGCCCGGGTGCTGCTGCCCACCGAGACCTTCTCCTCCGCCCGCGCGGTCGACCTCGGCAACCGGGTGGTGGAGCTCGTGCACCCGGGCCGCGGCCACACCGCCGGCGACTGCGTCGTGCGCGTGGACGACGCGGACCTGCTGTTCGCCGGCGACCTCGTCGAGGAGTCCGCGGTCCGCGCCGGCGTCCCGGGCTACGGCGACGACTGCTACCCGATGGAGTGGCCCGCGACCCTCGACCTCGTGACCTCGCTGCTCACCCCGGACAGCGTGGTCGTGCCCGGTCACGGCCTGCCGGTCGGCAAGGACTTCGTCGACGAGCAGCGGGCCGCGATCGGCGTGGTCGCGGAGACCATCCGCGACCTCGCCTCCCGCGGCGTGCCGGTCGACGACGCGCTCGCGGCGACCGAGTGGCCCTACCCCGCCGAGCAGCTGGGGACGGCGGTGCGGCGCGGCTACGAGCAGCTACCGAGGGGCACCCGGCAGCTGCCGCTCATCTGACCCACTGCCCGCGGCGGTAGCCCCGGTCGTGCGCCCCGTAGCCGTGGCCGCAGCCGCCACGCCCCCAGCGCCGACCCATCCGGGCGAGGACGAACCACGCCACGAGGACCAGCAGGAACAGCGGCAGGTGGGTCAGGATGACCAGCCCCGCGACGACCGCGAGCACCGGGACCATCCAGGTGCCGGACCACCAGCCGGGATGCCCGCGCCGCGGGTCCGGGCTCGGAGCACCGGCGGCCCGTGCGGCACCGGGGGCCGCGACCGGGCGGGGCAGGTCCGCGAACAGCGGCAGGAGCTGCGCGTGCGTGCGGGCCGCGAAGGCACGCTCCGCCCGCTCGTCGTACTCCTCCTTGGTGAGCCGGCCCGCGGCGTAGTGCTCCCCGAGCGCGGAGACCGCAGCCTCCCGCTCCTCGTCACCGATCCGCATCTCGGCCCGGCCGGGGTCGCGCGGGTTCATGACTGCTCCTCCCCCTCGTCACCCTCGGCGAGCAGGCCGTAGAGCCGGCGCCGGGTGTCGGCGAGGATCTCGGCGGCCTCCGCCTGCTGCTGCTTGGTGCCGGAGACGACGACCTGCCAGACGGCGCCCATCACCTGGCCGATGACCGGCTTCAGGTCCCCGGAGCCGCCGTGGCCGGCCCCCTCCTCGGAGGCGGCGTCGAACGCCGCCCAGGTGCGGGCCATCTCGTCGGGGTGCTCCTCGACGTAGCGGCGGCCCTCCTCGGTGAGCGTGAGCAGCCGGCGCCCCTGGCCGTCGGTGCCCTCGACGAGGCCCTCGTCCTCGAGCTGCTGGACGGTCGGGTAGACCGAGCCGGGGCTGGGCTTCCACGCCCCGCCGCTGCGCTCGGCGATCTGCTGGATGATCTGGTAGCCGTTCATCGGCTCGACGGCGAGCACGTCGAGGATCGCCGCCCGGACGTCGCCGCGCCGGACCTTCGGGCCGCGGCCGCGGGAACCGAAGTCCCCCGGGCCGGAGCGGGCCAGGTTGATCAGGCCCTCGACCCAGGGCGGCGGGCCGCCCGTCCAGGAGCCGCTGCGGTGAACTCTGCGGGGACCGCCCCAGGGCTGGTCCCACGGACTTCCGTGTGTCATGTCCTTCTCCCTCCAGAACCGTGGTCGCGAGTGTTCCGCGATACGTCGACGATATATCGCGACTGGTCGAGCGGCAAGAGGGTTTCCGGGTCTCCGGCGCGGCTCCCCCAACGGCGCCGCCGGTGCCCCTAGCGTGCTCGGATGCCCTCGTTCGACCGCTACGGCTCCGACGTGCTGAACACCGACTGGCAGGCCCCGCGCCGCGGCCGCGCGGTCGAGATCTCCGCCGACAAGGGCCTGGTCGTCGAGGAGGTCACCACGGACTGGTGCGGCGAGATCGTCGCCGTCGAGCGCGACCTGATGACCGTCACCCTCGAGGACCGGCGCGGCAAGCGACGTACGTTTCCGCTCGGGGCCGGCTTCCTGCTCGAGGGCGTGCCGGTCATCCTGACGCCGCCGGTGCGCAAGGGGCCGGCCGCGCCGACCCGGACCGCCTCGGGCTCGGTGGCCGTGCCGGGCACCAAGGCGCGGGTCGCGCGGGCCAGCCGGATCTTCGTGGAGGGCCGCCACGACGCCGAGCTCGTCGAGAAGGTGTGGGGCGACGACCTGCGGGTCGAGGGCGTGGTCGTGGAGTACATCGAGGGCGTCGACGACCTCGCCGAGCACCTGCGCGACTTCCGGCCCGCCCCGGAGCGCAAGGTCGGCGTGCTCGTCGACCACCTGGTCGCGGGCTCCAAGGAGAGCCGGATCGCCGCCTCGATCGCGAAGAGCCCGGTCGGCCGGCACGTGCTGGTCGTCGGGCACCCGTTCATCGACATCTGGGAGGCCGTCAAGCCGGCCCGGCTCGGCATCAAGGCCTGGCCGAAGGTGCCCCGCAACGTCGAGTGGAAGAAGGGCGTGTGCCAGCAGCTCGGCTGGCCGCACCGCGACCAGGCCGACATCGCCCGGGCCTGGAAGCACATCCTCGGCAAGGTCTCGTCGTACGCCGACCTGGAGCCCAGCCTGCTCGGCCGCGTCGAGGAGCTCATCGACTTCGTGACCGGCCCCGACACACCCTGAGACGCCTGGATCCACCCGTTCGGGTCTCCCACGTCCAGACCAGCCGGTGGCACCATCTGCGCATGAGCGTTCCGCAGGGCTACCGGCCCGCCCCGCCCCCGATGCGTCCCGACGAGGAGAAGCTCTGGGCGGTCGGCGCGCACCTGGGACCGCTCGTGCTCGGGGTGATCGCGCCGCTCATCGTGTGGCTGGTCTTCCGCGAGCGCAGCGCGTTCCTGGACCGCAGCGGCAAGGAGGCGCTGAACATGCAGCTCTCCTACCTCATCTACTTCCTGGTCGCCGGGCTCAGCATCATCGTGCTAATCGGGCTGGTCCTGCTGCCCGTCGTCGGCGTCGCCTGGCTCGTGCTGATGATCATGGCCACCATCAAGGTCGCGAACCTCGAGGAGTTCCGCTACCCGGCGATCATCCGGTTCATCAAGTAGCTCAGGTCAGCAGGTCCCGGACGACCGCGTCCGCCAGCAGCCGGCCGCGGGTCGTGAGCACGATCCGGCCCCGGGCCAGCGGGTCCTGCTCGACCAGGCCGCGGGACACCTGCGCCGGCACCGCGGCGCGACCGTCCGCGTCGAGCACGTCGAGCGGCAGGCCGCCGCGCAGCCGGGTCTCCAGGAGCACCCGCTCGACCCGTCGGGTCTCCGCGTCCAGCACCTCCCGTGCCTGGGCGGGGCTCCGTCCCCCGCCGATGCGCACGGCGTACGGCGTCGGGTGCTTGACGTTCCACCAGCGCACCCCGCCGACGTGGCCGTGCGCCCCCGGTCCCACCCCCCACCAGTCGCCGCCGGTCCAGTAGCCCAGGTTGTGCCGGCAGGCCGCCGCCCGGTCCCGGGCCCAGTTCGAGACCTCGTACCACGACAGGCCGGCCTTCTCGAGCGCCTCGTCGGCCAGCAGGTACTTGTCCGCCAGGTCGTCGTCGTCGGTCATCGCGACCACGCCGCGCCGGATCTGCCGGGCCAGCGCCGTGCCCTCCTCGACGATCAGCGCGTACGCCGAGACGTGGTCGGGCTCGCAGGCCAGCGCCGCGTCGAGCGAGGCGCGCCAGTCGTCGAACGACTCCCCCGGCGTGCCGTAGATCAGGTCGAGGCTGACCTGCTCGAAGCCCGCCTCCCGCGCCCACCGCACCACCTGCGGCACCCGGCGCGGGTCGTGGGTGCGGTCCAGCACCCGCAGCACGTGCGACACCGACGACTGCATGCCGAACGACACCCGGTTGACCCCGCCCTCGCGGAGCGCGACCAGGTCGCCGGCGTCGACGCTGTCCGGGTTGGACTCGGTGGTCACCTCGGCACCGGCCGCGAGACCGAACTCGTCCCGGATCGCCGCGACGATCCGGGTCAGGTCGCGCGGCGGCAGCAGGGTCGGCGTACCCCCGCCGAAGAAGACCGTGTCGACCGGCACGTCCGCGTCGCCGAGCACCCGGCGGGCCAGCCGCACCTCGGCGATCGCCGCGTCGGCGTACGACGTGCGCGACGCCCCCGGCACGTCCCCGAGCTCGCTGGCCGTGTAGGTGTTGAAGTCGCAGTAGCCGCAGCGCACAGTGCAGAACGGCACGTGCACGTAGAACCCGAACGCCCTCGTGCCCAGCCCGTCGAGCGCGGCCGCCGGGAGACTGCCGTCCGGGGGCGCGGGCTCCCCCTCGGGCAGGACGGACGGCATACCCCCAGCCTAGGCGGGTCGTATGCGCCAGCGCGGCACAGGGATCCCGCTCGTGCACACGACCCGGGTGTCAGGCGTAGAGCCCCTCGAGCTCGGACTTGTAGTTCTGCTCGACGACCTTGCGCTTGACCTTCATCGACGGGGTGAGCTCGCCGGACTCGACGGTCAGGTCGTGGTCGAGCAGGACCCACTTCTTGATCGTCTCCCAGCGGTTCAGCCGGGCGTTCAGGGTCTCGACGTACCCGCCGACCATGTCCTTGACCTGCTGCGAGCCGACGATGTCGGCGTACGACGCGCCGGCCATGCCGTTCTCGGCGGCCCAGCCGTCCATGGCGTCGGGGTCGAGGGTGATCAGCGCGACGCAGAAGTTGCGCTCGCTGCCGTGCACCAGGAACTGGCTGGCGTACGGGCAGACCGCCTTGAACTGCGACTCGATGGCGGAGGGGGCGATGTACTTGCCGCCGGAGGTCTTGAAGAGGTCCTTCTTGCGGTCGGTGATCCGGAGGTACCCGTCCGCGTCGAGCTCGCCGATGTCGCCGGTGCGCAGCCAGCCGTCCTCGGTGAGCGCCTCGGCGGTCTGCTCGGGCAGGTTGTGGTAGCCCTCCATCACCCCGGGGCCCTTGATCAGCACCTCGCCGTCCTCGGCGATCCGCACCTCGCTGCCCGGGATGACCGGGCCGACCGTGCCGAACCGGTTGTCGTCCGGGTGGTTCACGAACGAGCCCGCGGAGGACTCGGTCATGCCGTAGCCCTCGAGGATGTTGATGCC
>Ga0308174_10001068_pt1 | contig 12319 bp, 9 predicted proteins | sample PhyPR2_FD_203894 | JGI IMG/M metagenome (GOLD analysis project Ga0308174, IMG submission 203894) | Soil microbial communities from UC Gill Tract Community Farm, Albany, California, United States - DLSLS.P.R2 | ecosystem: Environmental > Terrestrial > Soil > Agricultural land | place: USA...
CTCCCAGATCCCTTCCTCGGGCTGGTCCCAGTTGCCGCTGACCCAGTCGAGGACCTGGCACATCTTCTGCCAGCCGCGGTGGCCCCCATGGAGGCCGTGCTGGTTGGCGAAGTAGAGGCTGTCCATCGCCTCGCCGTAGATGTCGAGCTGCAGCTGGTCGGCGGCCCCGTTGCCGATCCGGACCGGGCTGGACCCCCGGTACCCCTCCCAGTGGTCCAGCTCCTCCTCGATGAGGTCGGAGGAGCCGTCGATGCGATACATGATCTTCAGCGGGCCGCCGCCACCGCCGCCGACCTGCTCGTCCACCCGGTCGGCGATCCAGCGGCCGAGCGCGGCGGCCTCGTCCTTGAAGCCCATCCCGAGCAGGGAGTACACGGAGAAGGAGGCGTCGCGGATCCAGGTGTACCGGTAGTCCCAGTTCCGCTCCCCGCCGACCTGCTCGGGGAGCCCCGCGGTGGGCGCCGCCACGAGGCCGCCGCTCGGCGCGTACGCCATCAGCTTCAGCGTGATGGCGGAGCGGTTCAGCGTCTCGCGCCATCGCCCGCGGTACGTCGACCGGCCGACCCAGGTCTCCCAGAAGTCGACCGTCTCGTCGAACCACCGCCAGGCCTCGGCCACCCGGACCTCACGGATCGGACCGGCGGCGCCGGTCTCCAGCACGAGCCCCCGCATCTCGCCGGCCTGCAGGGTCAGCTCCGCATGCACGTCACCGCGGGAGTCGACGTCGACCCGGGCGAGGTGCTCGTCGTCGGCCTCCCTGATCAGGTTCACGGTCATCGACGTGCCCGCCCGGCCCTCGAAGACCACTCCGTCCGACGTCAGGCGGGTCTGGTGCGGCTCGCGCCCATAGTCGAACCGCGGCGCGAGGTCCACGGCGAAGGTCATCCGACCGCGGACGCACCGGACCATCCGGACCAGTCGGTGCCGGGGCGTGGCGACCGTGCCGGTGACGGGCATCAGGTCGACGACCTCTCCGACGCCCGCCTCGGTGATGAACCGCGTGACCAGCACCGCGGTCTCCGGGAAGTACAGCTGCTTGCTGGTGGTGGTGGGGGCCGTGGGACTGATCCGGAAGTGTCCACCGTCCTGGTCGAGCAGCGCTCCGAAGATGCTCGGCGAGTCGAACCGAGGCGCGCAGAACCAGTCGATGGAGCCGTCCGTCGCGACCAGCGCACAGGTCTGGAGGTCTCCGATGAGGCCGTGGTCGGCGATGAGTGGGTAGTCAGTCATCCGCTCAGGATTCGAGGTCGCGACCGCCGGCCGCATCATGCCCCGAGGATGATGTCGGGCCCCCTCGGTCGCGGGCAGTGTCGGGCACAAACCCCCGGCGGGTGACGGAACCGGTTGAACGGAAGATGGGGTGCCTCGTGGCCCGAAGTGACGTGTCCCAGCGCCCGTCGGCCGCCCTGCGCAGGGTGCTGCTCCCCCTCGCGCTGGCGCAGTTCATCTGCAGCTTCGCCGGCTCGAACATGAACGTGATGATCAAGGACATCAGCACGGACCTGGACACCACCGTGCAAGGCGTCCAGATCGCGATCACCACCTTCCTGCTGGTGATGGCGGCGCTGATGATCCCCGGCGGCAAGCTCACCGAGCGCTACGGCCGGAAACGGTGCTTCACCGCCGGCCTGGCCCTCTACGGCGTGGGAGCCCTGCTGAGCGCGGTCGCCCCGGGCCTGCCGGTCCTCATCCTCGGCAACTCGATCCTCGAAGGTGTCGGCACCGCCCTGCTCATCCCGCCGGTGTACATCCTGACGACCCTGCTGTTCACCGACGTCACCTCCCGGGCCCGTGCCTTCGGCGCGGTCAGCGCCATGGGGGGCGTCGGCGCGGCCGCCGGTCCCCTGCTCGGCGGCCTGATCACAGCCGCGATCAGCTGGCGAGCCGCGTTCGTCTTCCAGGCTCTCGTCGTCGCGGTGATCCTGCTGCTGAGCCGCCGCGTCGAGGACCCCCTGCCGGCGGACCCGACGAAGCCCTTCGACACCGTCGGGGCGGTCCTGTCGGCGGTCGGCCTCGTCCTCGTCGTCCTCGGCATCCTGGCCGCGGACAACAACGGGTGGCTGATGCTGGCCCTGATCGTCGCCGGTGGCCTGATGCTGGCCTGGTTCTTCGTCTGGATCCGCATGAGGGAGCGCGCCGGCCACGAGGCCCTGCTGTCGACCCGCGTCTTCCGCAGCCGTACGGCGAACCTCGGCCTGGTCACCCAGAACGTCCAGTGGCTGATGCTGATGGGTCTGTCCTTCGTGGCGGCGGCCTACCTGCAGACGGTCCGCGGCTACGACGCGATCCAGACCGGCGTCGTCTTCACCGCGGCCACCATCGGCCTGCTCCTGTCGTCGGTGCTGGCCGAACGCTTCGCGAAGCGCCGCGCGCAGCGGACCCTGATCATCGCCGGATTCGTCCTGTCGATCGCCGGGATCTGCCTCCTGCTGGTCATGGTCGGAGGCTCGTCGAGCCCCTGGGCGTTCGCACCCGGCCTGTTCGTGAGCGGGTTCGGCGTGGGAGCGATGCTCACCCCCTCGGTGAACGTCGTGCAGTCCAGCTTCGGCGAGCGGCAGCAGGGCGAGATCTCCGGCCTGTCACGCAGTGTCTCGAACCTCGGGTCCTCCCTCGGCACGGCGATCGCCGGCACCATCTTGATCGCCGGTCTCAGCCACGGTGCCTATGCCGCCGCCATGGCCGCACTGGCCGCCATCGGGCTGATCGGGCTCGGCGCCGCGACGCTGCTCCCCCGCACCCTGACCCCGGTCCAGGGCGAGTGACTCACTCCTCGTCATCCCGGTCCGGCGGTCTCCGGGCGAGCCCCTCACGGACGGCATGGACGACCACCCGCGCGATCACTCCGACGACCACGAGGTCGCCGGCCATCTGGAGGGTGACGACGGCGCGCGCCACCTGCGAGGACGCGGTGATGTCACCGAATCCGACGGTCGCGAAGACGGTCAGGGTGAAGTAGAGCGCGTCCAGCCGGGTCAGCGACTCGGTCCACGCGCCCGGGTCGGACCGGCCCATCAGGAAGTAGGTGACCGCGAAGACGATGAGGAACAGCGGCACGCTGACCGTGAGGGTGCCCACCGCGCGGGCAAGGGGCATCGGCGACGTCCGGATCGCCCGCACCTGCCAGGCGACGAGGAAGCCCACCGCCAGGAGACCACCCGCGAGCCACAGTGCCGTGTGGGTGGTCCACCGCGCGCTGAGGGGCGCGAGGAAGTAACCGACGAGGAGGGCGACACCCATCAGGACCGAGGGCAGGAAGGACGCCCACCGCTGCCTCGCTCCTCGGCCTTCCCCCCGGGCCGCCCGGTCCTGCACCGTCCGCACGCTCACCTCGCGCCCCCACCTCCCTCGGCTGGGCCACGCCCCCGGACCACCCGGACCACCCTTCCCCGGCCGGGCGGCCCACCGGATCCTCCGGCGCGGATGAGGGTGCGCAGCGCGCCGGCGGACCACTCTGGAGCCATGCTGCATGCCGAGGACCTCGTGCGCATGCTGGTGTCGTGGTCGGTCGGCTGGCTCAGCCTGGTCGTGGCCGACGCGCTCCTGCCCGGTTTCGCCGCGGAGTCGGTGTGGTCGCTGGCCGTGGTCGCCGCCGTGATCGGGGTGTGCGGGGCGCTGCTCCGTCCGGTGCTGGTGGCCGGGGCTGCGGCGGTCGGCTGGCTCGCCGTGGCGGCGACGGCCCTCGTCGGGCAGGCGCTGGTGATGCTCCTGGCGCTCGTCGTGGTCCCGGGCGTCACGGTCTCGTCCTTCTGGACGGCGGTGGCGGCGACCTGGATCGTCGCCGCGATCACCACGGTGCTCCTCTGGCTGCTGGCGGCGGGGACCGATGACGCCTTCGAGGTGGCCGTCTCAGCGTACGCCGGCCGGCGGGTGCAGGTCGCCGACCCGCAGGTGGACGGCGTGGTCTTCGTGCAGATCGACGGCCTCCCCTTCCCGGTGGCCAGCTGGGCCCTCCAGTCCGGCTCGATGCCGACCCTGCGCAAGTGGGTCGACCGAGGGTCCCACCGCCTGCTGGAATGGACCGTCCAGCTGCCGTGCACCACGCCCGCGAGCCAGCTCGGCATCCTGCACGGAACCTGCCGCGGCGTCCCCGCCTTCCGCTGGTACGACCGTGAGCTCGGCCGGATCCTCGTCGCCAACCGCCCGGCGGACGCCGCGATCATCGAGGGCCGCGCGAGCACCGGACAGGGGCTCCTCTCCGACGACGGCGTGTCGATCTCCAACCTGTTCTCCGGCGACGCAACCCGGACGCACCTCACGATGAGCCGCGTCGTCCTGAGCCGGGGCTCCCAGGAGACCCGCAGGACCTTCGCCCGGTTCGTGGCCCGGCCCGACGGGTTCGCCCGCAGCGTCACCCGGACCGCCGTCGAGGTCATCAAGGAGCGGTTCCAGGCCCGCCAGCAGCGCCGCCGTCACATCGTCCCGCGCGTGCACCGGTCGTGGACGTACGCGTTCCTCCGCGCCGTCAGCAACGGCCTGATGCGCGACCTCAACACCGCCCTCGTGGCCCGGGAGATCCGGCGCGGGACCAAGAGCATCTATGTGGACTACGTCGACTACGACGAGGTGGCCCACCACGCGGGAGGCAACCGCATCGAGGCGCTGCGCGTGCTCGAGTCGCTCGACGGCCTGCTCGCCGTGCTCGAGCGGATCGCGGCCGACGCGCCTCGGCGCTACCGCTTCGTGGTGCTCTCCGACCACGGGCAGGCCCAGGGCTCACCGTTCGCCGAACGACAGGCCACGACGCTGTCCGACCTCTGCCGCGAGCTGACCGAGACGCGCGTGGACTCGATGGAGGACAACGTCGAGAGCTGGGGCCGCGCGGAGTCCCTGGTCGACGACCTCGCGGACGAGGAGTCCTTCGGTGGGCACACGACGGCCGGCGTCGCGTCGCGGCTGTCCGGCCGCACGGCCCCGGTGGAGCCCGTGGGCGGAGGCGCGGACGAAGGCGCCGACGGCGGCGGCAAAGACCTGGTCGTGCTCGGCTCCGGCAACCTCGGCCTCGTCTACGCCCGGCAGGCCGAGCGGATGACCCGCGAGGAGATCGACGCCCGGTGGCCCCGCCTGATCCCCGGCCTCGCCGCCCACGCCGGTATCGGCTTCGTCGCGGTGATGAGCGCCGAGCACGGCCCGGTGGTCATCGGGGCGGACGGTCACCACCGCCTCCGGGACGGCGACGTGCAGGGGGTCGACCCGCTCGCGCCCTTCCCCGACCACGCCGCCTGGGCGCTGCGCACGGCCGTGGAGCGTGACGAGGCGCCGGACCTCTACGTCAACAGCACCGTCGACCTCTCGACCTCTGAGGTCGCCCCGTTCGAGGACCTCGTCGGCAGCCACGGCGGCCTGGGCGGCTGGCAGGACCGGGGAACGTTCGTGCCACCCGCCGACCTGGTCGGCCCCGGCACCACGGTGCGCGGCGCGGAGGCCCTGCACGGCGTGCTCGTTGCGATGTTGCGAGACCTCGGCCAGCGGACCGAGGCCCGGCATGGCGTCGACGTCTGACGGGTCGTCGATCCGGGTGACGTGGTGGGGACATGCCACCGTCCTGGTGGAGGACGGCGCCCGGCTGCTCACGGACCCGGTGCTCACCCCGCGGCTGCTGCACCTGCGCCGCCGCTCCGGGACGGTCCCCGGCCGGTCGGCGCACCGTGTGGACGCCGTGCTGCTGTCCCACCTCCACGCGGACCACCTCCACCGTCCCTCCCTGGCGCGCCTCGAGCCCGGGACCCCCGCACTCGTGCCGCGCGGGGCGGCCGGCCTGCTGCGCGGGCTCCCGGTGACCCCGGTGGAGGTCGAGGCCGGTGACGACGTCGCCGTGGGCACCGCCACGGTCGAGGTGGTGCCGGCCGTCCACGCCGATCGGAGGTGGCCCTGGAGCCGGCTGCGCGGGACGGCGGTCGGCTACGTCGTCACGGGTCGCGGCACCACGTACTTCGCCGGGGACACCGGCTCGGTGCCCGACCTGCGAGGGGTCACGCCGCAGGTCGACGTCGCGCTCCTGCCGGTCGGCGGCTGGGGACCCTGGCTGCGTGGCGAGCACCTGGACCCGGGCCGGGCGGCCGCGGCGCTGCGGGTGCTAAGCCCCGTCGTCGCCGTGCCCGTCCACTACGGCACCTTCTGGCCTCGGGGCGCCTCGTGGTTGCGGCCGCGCGCCTTCCACGAACCGGGGCGTGACTTCGCGACCGCCGCCGCACGGGTCGCTCCTGACGTCGAGGTGCGGGTCCTCGAGCCCGGGATGTCGACGGTCGTCGACGTCCGCCCCGGGACCGACGGCCGGATCATCCGCGGAAGATGAGCCCGCCGGGACCGCCCGGGACGAAACTGGCAGCCACACCGTCGGAGGAGTGAGTGCCATGTCGTTCGGAGACATTCTCTGGTTCATCTTCATCAGCTTCGCGCTGATGGCCTACCTCATGGTGATGTTCTCGATCATCACCGACCTGTTCCGGGACCGGCAGACATCGGGCTGGGCCAAGGCCGTCTGGGTGGTCGCGCTGATCTTCCTGCCGGTGATCACCTCGCTCGTCTACCTGGCTGCGCGCGGGAGCGGCATGGCCGAGCGCGGCGCCACGACCGCGGCGGACATGCGCCAGCAGCAGGAGGCATACATCCGGGACGTCGCGAAGTCGGCCAGCCCGGCCGAGCAGATCGCGCAGGGACACGCCATGCTCGAGGCCGGGACGATCTCACCTCCCGAGTTCGAGGCACTCAAGCAGAAGGCCCTGGTCTCCTGACATCGCCCTGCGGGTGACGGGATGCCAGCCATGGGTGCGACGGAGGGCCTCTGGAGCGCAGCACGGGTCGCGCGGCGCGCCGCCCGTGCTCCTCGCCGGCTCTCGGGACTGGCCGCCCGCGAGGCCGGTGCCCTGCTGAGCGGGTCCGCCGCGTGGATGGCCCGTCGGGTCGGCGAGCACGTCGACCTGACGGCGCTGGTCGCCCAGGTCGTCGACCTCGACCGGCTGGTCGCCGGCGTCGACCTGGATGCCGTCGCGCGGCGGCTCGACATCGACGCGGTCGCGCGCCGACTCGACGTCGAAGCCGTCGTCGACCGCCTCGACCTGGTGTCCATCGTCGAGTCGGTGATCGACGAGATCGACCTCCCCCAGATCATCCGTGGGTCGACGGGGTCGATGGCCTCCGACACGTTGACGGGCGCGCGGCTGCAGGGCATGTCGGCGGACGAGGCCCTGACGCGGATCGTGAACCGGTTGCGGGCTCGAGGACGCCGGGTGCCCGCTGGCGATGTCCCCGCGACCGTCCATCCGTGACCGGCTGCCCGGGTCGGTCGTGCCCGTGGCGGCGCGGCCGTACCAGGGCCGGACCGCCGGACTCGTCACCCGGTCGGTGGCAGCGGCTGCGGACGCGCTCGTCGTCCTCGCCGTGGTGCTGGGCGGCTACCTCGGCCTCAACGGGCTGGTGCTCCTCGTCCACCCCCGCGGCTTCACGTTCCTGGACACCGGCCTCCTGCTCAGCCTCACGGCCTGCTGGGTCGTCGCGCTGCTCTACCTGACCGGCTGCTGGTGCCTGACCGGCCGCACCTACGGCTGCCGGCTCATGGGACTGCTGGTGATGGGCCGACGCGGCGGGCGGCTGCGATGGTGGACCGCCTTCGCGCGCGCGGCGTGTTGCACCGTCCTGCCGATCGGGCTCCTGGGCTGCGCCTGGAGCCCGCGGAACCGGTCCCTGCAGGACCTCCTCGTCGGGAGCCGGGTGGTCTACGAGTGGCAACCACGCTGGGTCCCCACCAGCGCGGAACAGTCATCCCCTCAGGGTGATGCCCTGGAGCGGGCCGCGGACGACGGTGGGGCCGGAGCCACAAGAAAGGACTGAGCCATGACCCACCAAGACGGGAGAACGTCGGCACCTCCCACTCCGTCGATGCCGCCCCAGGCGCCGACCGCCGATCCGACGTCCGGACTCCGAAGCAGCACCAACGGCTCCGCGCCGCCCACGATGTGGGTCGGCTGGATCGCCTTTGCGGGCGTCATGATGATCATGCTCGGCGCCTTCCACGCGATCGAGGGCCTCGTCGCCCTGTTCCAGGACAGCTACTTCCTGGTCGGCAAGAACAACCTGGTCGTGCACGTCGACTACACCGCGTGGGGCTGGGCCCACCTGATCGGCGGCCTCATCGTCGCCGGCGCCGGCGTGGCCCTCTTCACGGGACGGATGTGGGCGCGGATCGTCGCGGTGGTCTGCGCGTTCGGCAGCGCGCTGGTCAACATCGCGTTCCTGTCGGCCTATCCGATCTGGTCGACGATCATGATCAGCTTCGACGTGCTGGTCATCTGGGCGGTCACCGTCCACGGTCGCGAGGTCCGCGAATCGACGAAGTACGGCTACTGAGAATCCGGCTGGTGGAGCGACATGGACCAGACGACCGAGCTCGCGGCTCTCCGCCTGCGCGTCGCCGAGCTCGAGGGGGAGCTCGCGACCGCCGAGGCCCGACCCGTCCCCGTGGACCGGTCGGGCCGGTGGCGCGCCACCGTCTCCGTCGCACTGGTCGTCGTCGGATGTCTCCTGGCACCCTTCGCCGTGAGCGCGGTGTGGGCGAACCGCCAGGTCTCCGACACCGACCGCTACGTCGCGACCGTGACGCCGCTGGCTCACGACCCCGCGGTGCAGGCGGCCGTCGCCGACCGGGTGTCGGTGGCCATCCTCCAGGCCCTGGACGTTCCCACCCTGACCACCGACGTCGTCGACGGCCTGGCCGCGCAGGGGCTGCCACCCCGAGCGGTCCGGGGCCTTCGGGCGCTGCAGGTGCCGCTCAACCAGGGCATCGAGGGGTTCGTGAACTCCTCCGTGAGCAAGGTCGTGGCGAGCGACCAGTTCGCCACGCTCTGGGTGGAGGCGAACCGCGCCGCCCACACATCGCTCGTCGACCTCCTGTCCGGCAAGCAGGGTGGGGCGGTCACCGCGCAGAACGGAGAGGTCACCCTCAACCTGGCGCCCGTCATCGCCCAGGTCAAGCAGCGGCTCGTCGCGCAGGGCTACTCGGCGGCGAAGCGGATCCCACCGATCGACCGCTCGTTCGTGCTGGTCCAGTCCGACTCCGTCACCAAGGCCCAGGGGATCTACCGCCTGCTGGACACGCTCGGCTTCTGGTTGCCGATCATCGTGCTCGCCCTGCTGGCCGCCGGCGTGTACGTCGCTCGCGAGCATCGACGGACCCTCATCGGCGCAGCCCTCGGGGTCGTCCTCGGAATGCTAGCCCTCGGCGTCGCGCTCGCGGTCGGACGCATCTACTACCTCGACGCGGTGCCCTCCGACGTGCTGCCCCGGGAGGCGGCGGCCAGCGTCTTCGACACCTTGGTGCGCTTCCTGCGCACCGGCCTGCGCGCGGTGGCGGTGCTGGGCCTGGTCGTGGCGATCGCCGCCTTCTTCACCGGCCCGGCCCCCACAGCGGTCCGCACGCGCTCGGCGCTGGGCCGCTGGATCGGCAGCTTCCGCAGCGGCGCGGAGGCCCGAGGGGTCCAGACCGGAGCGTTCGGACGATGGACCTACGCGCACCGGCGCATCCTGGAGCTGGCCCTCGTCGGCATCGCGGGGTTCACCCTGACCTTCTGGCAGCAGCCGACGGGCGCCATCGTGATCTGGACCGGCGTCGTGGTGCTCGTCCTGGTGGGGCTCGTCGAGCTCGTCTCCCGCCCGCCCGGCGCGCAGCCCACACCGGCCGCTGCGGGTCCGGCGACGACGGTGGACGCTGTGGCGGCACCGGAGGTGCCCGCGGTGACTCCGGCCGCGTCGGCCACGAACGGCGACGCGACGGTCGGCGCGGGCCACCGACCGTGACCGCGGGACTCACCGTGCACGGGGTCGAGATCCGGCCGGAGGCCGCTACGGGTCACTCGCCGCCCGTGGGCTGACCCGCACCGCCCGCGACGCGGCCTGCGCCCGGCCCGGACTCGGTGAGCAGCTCGAGCTCCCACGCTCGGCGTACCGCCTGGTTGCGACGATCGACCCCGAGCTTGCGGAGGACGTTGCGCACGTGCGTCCGCACCGTGTTGACCGAGATGAACATCGCCGCGGCGATCTCGTCGGTGGTGTGCAGGTCCGCGAGGTGGCCCAGCACCTCGAGCTCCTTGGCCGTGAGCTCCTCGATCAGGACGGTGCCGAACCGGGAGGCGTCGGCCGGCGCGACGACCGTGCGACCGCCGTCCCCGGCCTCGCCGGAGACGCGCCGCCCGGGCACGACCCTCGGAGCCTCCGCCCCGGCCCGGGCCGTGGACTCGGTGGAGGTCAACCACGCGTGGGTCGCCCTCAGGTCCTCCCGTCGGCGCAACAGCTGACGGACCGCTGGAGGCGGCTCGACGAACGGTCGGCGCATCCGTTGCGGTGCAGCCAGGTCCAGCGCACGCGACAGCGCGCGAGCCGCCGCGGCCTCGTCCCGCGCCTGCAGGGCCGCGTCGGCCTCGAGGATCCCGCGCGTGACCTCCGTCTCGAGGGGCGGCTCCCCCTGCCAGCCGTCCACCTGGGCAGCGGACGGGACCGGGTCCCAGTCGGCCATCCACTGCGGGCCCGCCGGGGCGGGCTCCGGTGCGTCGGAGGGCGCCACGTGCGCCGCGGAGTAGTAGCCCTGGATGTGCAGCAACCGCGACCGCATGACGGCGATCAGGCCGCAGCCGACGGGGTCCGACCCCGACACGGCCTCCTCCGCCCGAGCCAGCTGGTCCCGCGCCGGCCCGACGAGGGACCGCTCGGTCATGACCCAGGCCCGAGCGACCGCGATGTGAGCCCGGTCCTCGCGCGCCGGCGCGACCTGGTCATGCCGCTCCTCGTCCGCGCGCTCGGCGAGCGCCAGCGCGACGTCGAGGTCGCCGAGGATCGCGGCGAGCACCGCACGCTGGGCATCCGCCGAGACCTCCCAGGCCGTCTCCCGTGCGGCCTGCGCCGAGCCGGCCACCTCCTCCAGCGACGTCCGGGCTCCGCGCACGTCACCGCTCCACAGCAGCAGGCGGGAGCGGTACGTCGCCAGCAGCCCCCGCAGCTCGGGAAGGGTGTCCCGGGAGGGCTGCAGCTTGTGCAGGTGGCGCTCGGCTCTCCGCACGGCCTCGAGGCCACCATCCGTGTCGTGGTCCAGGGCGGCTATACCGGTCTCCAGGAGCTCCAGGCAGAACAGCACGACGTCGTCCGGGCCGTCGTCGGGACCGGCGTCGGAAGCAGTCGCCGCTGCGTCGTTCCGGAAGAGCGTGGACCGCAGCTCGGCGAGGGCCGCCCGTGCCTGAGCCGGAGCGTGGTGTCGCAGGGCCAGCGCGGTGCGGATCACGGCGGCGGGGGCGGTGTGGACGCTGGCCGGCATGTCCCGGAGGGTGGTGAGGGTGTCGAGCCGGTCGTTCAGGACCTCTCCGACCAGCAGCCCCTGGACGACGTACCGGGCGGCCTCGTCCCAGCGACCCGCCGCCACGGAGTGGTGGACCGCCTCGTGCACGGACCCGTGGCGGAAGGACCACTGCGCGGCGATGTCGTGGAGCACCGGGACGAGGCGCGGCTGCTCGAAGGCCAGCCTGGTCCGCAGGAACTCGCGCAGGAGCGGGGGGTACTGGTAGGAGTAGCCGCTGCCCGGGGCGGGGCTGAGGAAGGCGTTCGCCCGGTTCAGGAACGCCAGGGCCGCCTGTCCGTCCGGCGCACCGGTGAGCTCCTCGAACAGGCCGATCGGGAGCTCGTCGGCGACGCTGCTGCGCAGCAGCACCTCGCGCACGCCCGCGGGCTGGGCGTCGAGGAACTCCTTCACCAGGAAGTCGCTGACGGCCCGGTCGGAGCCGGTGAACTCGCGCACCGCGCCCTCGACGTCCTGCCGCCCCTGGAGGTAGTCCGCCGCGAAGGCGAGTCCGGCGGGCCAGCCGCCGGTCTTGTCGAGGAGCCGGCCGACCTGCGCGTCGGTCACCTCGACGTCCGCCCGGGCGAAGAGGTCCTGCGACTCGGTCGGCGTGAAGCGCAGGTCTTCGACCCGGACCTCCGACAGCGCGTGGGCCAGGCGGTAGCGGTGCAGTGGCAGCACCGGGTCGGCGCGGGTGACGAGGACCAGCCGGATCGCGTCACCGGCCTGGTCGAGGTAGCCGTCGAGCTCGCGGTGGAGTGCGGGGTCGGGGAGCCGGGATCCCTCGTCCACGACGAGCAGCACCGGTCCTCCCCGACGCGCCAGCCGGCGCGTGGTCGCGGCCAGGCTCCTCCGGTCGACGGACAGCACCGGGACATCGCCGTGCTGCGCGGCGCCGTCCAGGCCGAGCGCCAGGCGCTGCCAGAACGTGCGCCTCCGCTCGTGGGTCCCCTCCGCGGACACCCACAGGAGCAGGCCGGGTGTGGTGCGCAGGGTGGCCCACAT
>Ga0308174_10001069_pt1 | contig 12319 bp, 8 predicted proteins | sample PhyPR2_FD_203894 | JGI IMG/M metagenome (GOLD analysis project Ga0308174, IMG submission 203894) | Soil microbial communities from UC Gill Tract Community Farm, Albany, California, United States - DLSLS.P.R2 | ecosystem: Environmental > Terrestrial > Soil > Agricultural land | place: USA...
ACCTCGGCCGGGGTGCCGAGGGTCCGGTCGGTGAGTCGCTGCAGCGGACGGCCGAGCACCCGCTCCTGCAGCTCCGGCGGGCCGTAGGCCAGCAGCACCATGCCCGACGAGGTGACGTGCAGCGGGAGCCGCCCGGCGATCCGCGAATAGTTGATCACCGCGTCCCGCGCGGTCAGCCGCTCCAGGAAGATCACCTCGCCCCCGTCACGGACGCCGAGCTGGGCGTGGTGCCCGACGACGGCGTGCACGTCCTCGAGGAAGGGCATCGCGGCGTCGCGCAGCGACAGCGTCGGTGAGGCGCGGGCGGCGAGCTCCCACATGCGCAGCCCGATCCGCACCTCGCGGTCGGGCCCCCGGGTCAGCAGTCCCTGGGCCACGAGCTCGGCGACGAGCCGCGACGCGGTGGCCACGTGCAGCCCGGCGCGTCGCGCCAGCACCGACACCGGCAGCGCCGGTTCTTCCGGAGTGAAGGCATCGAGAATGCGGACGGCGCGCGCGAGGGAGGACTCCCCCGTCGCCGTCCGTGCCATGGCGTCAGTGTGCCCGCTCTCTCATCCATTGAGAAGGTGTTGGCTGGGTCACAGCGCCACCCCTCACCCTTTCGTCATGACCGCCACCGTTTCCCGGACCGCCTCGGTGGGCGCCGACGTCGCCACGCTGCGCGTCATCGGCAAGACCGTCGTCGCCGAGGACGTGATGACGCTGGAGCTCGCCGCGCCGTCCGGCGGCCGGCTGCGCGACTGGACGCCGGGCTCCCACGTCGACCTGCTGCTGCCCAACGGGCTGACCCGGCAGTACTCCCTCTGCGGCGACCGCCGGGACCCGTCCACGTACCGCGTCGGCGTCCTCCGCGAGCCGGCCGGCCACGGCGGGTCCGCGTTCGTGCACGACGAACTGGCGGTGGGCGACGTCGTCGGTGTGGCCGGCCCGCGCAACAACTTCCCGCTGGTGCCGTCGGAGTCCTACCTCTTCGTCGCCGGCGGCATCGGCATCACCCCGCTGCTCCCGATGATCGCCCAGGCCGAGCTTCTCGGCGCCGACTGGCGGCTGCTGTACGGCGGCCGACGCCGCGCCTCGATGGCCTTCCTGGACGAGCTGGCGGCGTACGGCGACCGCGTCCAGGTTGTGCCGCAGGACGAACACGGACTGCTCGACCTCCCCGCGTTCCTGGGCGAGCCGCGTCCCGGCGTCCGGATCTACTCCTGCGGCCCGGCGCCGCTGCTCGCGGCGATGGAACGCGCGTGCGCCGACTGGCCCCCGCACACCCTGCGCACCGAGCGGTTCGTCGCCGACGAGACCGGCGCCCCGGTGCGGACCACCCCGTTCGAGGTCGAGCTCGCTCGAACCGGCGCGACCGTCACCGTCACCCCCGACATGACGATCGTCGACGCGCTCGGCCGGGTCGGGGTGGAGGTGCTCACCTCCTGCCGGCGCGGGGTCTGCGGCACCTGCGAGACGACGGTGCTCGAGGGCCGCCCCGATCACCGCGACGCGCTGCTCGACGACGACGAACGCGACGCCGCCGACTGCATGTACGTGTGCGTCTCCCGCGCCATCTCCGACCGCCTCGTCCTCGACCTCTGACCGTCTGGAGAACCCCGTGACCGCCACCCTGGGCGCACCCGCCCTGCCCACCAGCGACGTCGACCCGTTCAGCCACGACGTGCTCGAGGATCCGCTGCCCATGCACGAGGCCCTGCGCGAGGCGGGCCCGCTCGTGCACCTGACGCAGTACGACCTCTACGCGATGGCCCGCTACGAGGAGGTGCACGCCGCACTCGTCAACTGGCAGGAGTTCCAGTCGGCGGCCGGCGTCGGGCTGTCGAACTTCAACAAGGAGAAGCCCTGGCGGCCGCCGAGCATCCTGCTGGAGGCCGACCCGCCCAAGCACGACGCCCCGCGCCGGGTGCTGCAGAAGGTGCTGAGCCCCCGGTCGCTGCGCAAGCTCCGGGACGGCTGGCTCGCCGACGCCGACGCGCTGGTGGACGAGGTGCTGTCGGAGACCCTGGAGTTCGACGGCAAGGTGCGCCTGGCGGACGCGTTCCCGCTGCGGGTGTTCCCGGACGCGGTCGGCATCGGGCCGACCGGCCGGGAGAACCTGCTGCCTTACGGCGACCACGCGTTCAACGCGTTCGGGCCGAAGAACGACCTGGTGGCCAAGGGCGAGCCGCGGGTGGCCGAGTTGTCGGCCTGGGTCGGCGCGCAGTGCCAGCGGGACGCGCTCGCGCCGGAGGGCTTCGGCGCGGACATCTGGGCGGCCTCGGACCGGGGAGACATCACGCTTGAGCAGGCGCCGCTCGCCGTCCGGTCGCTGCTGACCGCCGGCGTCGACACGACGGTGCACGGCATCTCCGCCGTCCTCTACGCCTTCGCCACCAATCCCGACCAGTGGCAGCGCCTCCGGGAGAACCCGTCACTGGCCCGGGTCGCGTTCGACGAAGCCGTGCGCTGGGAGTCGCCGGTGCAGACGTTCTTCCGCACGGCGACGACCGACGTCCGCGTGGGCGAGCACGTCGTGCCCGAGGGGCACAAGATCCTCATGTTCCTGGCATCGGCGAACCGCGACCCGCGGCGCTGGGAGAACCCGGACGCCTTCGACCTGTCCCGCGACCCGTCCGGCCACGTCGGGTTCGGCATGGGCATCCACCAGTGCGTCGGCCAGCACGTGGCCCGGCTGGAGGCCGAGGCGCTGATGATCGCGCTGGCCCGGCGGGTGCAGACCATCGAGCTCGCCGGCCCGACCCGGCGCCACCACAACAACACCCTGCGGGCCTGGGACAGCATCCCGGTGCGTGTGACGCTCGCCCCATAGGCCGACCGGACGGGACAGGTCCGGAATGAACGAAGGTCACGGCCGATTGGCCAGTCCTGAGAGGGCCAACGACGGTCGCTCGACCGTCGTCTTCCCGAAGGACTCCCGTGACCCTCACCGCACAGCGCCCGTCCGCTCCGTCGATCGCAGCGGCGGCGCCCCCGAGCATGGCGCGCCTCGCGCTCCTGCTCGGGGCGTTCGTCGCCCTCGGCCCGCTGACCATCGACATGTACCTGCCCGCGCTGCCCACCATCCGGCAGCAGCTGGGGACGACGTCCGCGACCGTCCAGCTCACCCTGACCGGCACCCTGGTCGGGCTCGCGCTCGGCCAGCTCGTGATCGGCCCGCTGTCCGACACGATGGGACGACGGCGACCGCTGCTCGCCGGCACCGCGCTGCACGTGGTCGCCTCGCTGTTCGTGCTGGTGGCCCCGAACGTCGCCGTCCTCGGCGTGCTGCGGGTGCTGCAGGGCGTGGGCACCGCCGCGACCGCCGTGGTCGCGCTCGCCATCGTCCGCGACCTGTTCGAGGGTCGCGCCGCGGCGACGATGCTCTCCCGGCTGTTCCTGGTGATGGGTGTCGCCCCGGTGCTCGCACCGACGATCGGCGGGGAGATCCTGCGTTTCACCTCCTGGCGCGGCGTCTTCGCCGTGCTGGCCGTCTACGGCGTGGTCGTCCTGCTGCTCGGGTCGGTCGGCCTGCGCGAGACCCTCCCCGCGGAGCGACGGCACTCCGGCGGCATCGCCGACTCGCTGCGCACCTACGGCCTGCTGCTCCGCGACCGGTCCTACGTCGGGCTGATCGTCGTCGCCGGCCTCACCATGGCGGCGCTGTTCACCTACGTGTCCGGCTCGTCGTTCGTCTACCAGCAGCAGTTCGGGCTCGACGAGCAGCAGTTCGGCCTGCTCTTCGGCGCCGGCGCCGTCTGGCTGATCTCGGCGACCCAGCTCAACCCCGTACTGCTCCGCTGGTGGTCGCCCGCCCAGATCCTGGTCACGTCCACGGTCGCCGGCACGACGGCGGGTGGCGTGCTGCTGGCGCTGGCCGCAACGGGAACCGGCGGCCTGTTCGGGATCGCCGTCCCGCTGTGGGCGGTGCTCTTCGCCGCAGGGCTGGCGCTGCCCAATGCCCCCGCGCTGGCGCTCGGCGGGTACGGCGAGTCGGCGGGCTCGGCCGCGGCTCTCCTCGGCGCCGTCCAGTTCGGCGTCGGCGCGGCCGTGTCGCCGCTCGTCGGGCTGCTGGGCAACGACGCGCTGGCCATGGGTTCGGTGATCGTCGCCGCCCTGCTGCTCGCCGTCGCCGTGCTCCTGGTCGTCGTCCGACCGTGGCAGCTGCCCGAGACGCCGGACGACGAGGCCGCAGCACTCGAGGCCGCGACCCTCTAGACGAACAGCGGCTCGGCCTGGGCACGAACGGCGAGCCCGGCCATCTCGTCGTCGAACGGCCGACCCCCGAACCGCTCGGCGGCGTCGAGGAGCCGCGGCAGGATCTCGACGTCGCCGGTGGTGAGCAGGAAGGCCTCCGGCCGGCCCAGCACCCAGTGGACGGCGAGGTCGATGTCTGCCTGTTCGCGCAGCGGCTCGTACCAGGTGGCCGCGGTGTGCTCGCGGCCGTCCCAGCGGCGCCGGGCGAGGCTCTTGATCGTCTGCAGCGCGACGTTCCGCTCGGCGCAGACGGCAGCGAGCGCCTCGAACGTCTCGGCGTAGCGCGAGTCCTGCATCTGCACGTAGTTGTACGGGGCCAGGACGGAGTCGAAGGCGAACCGGTCCAGGCTGCGCCGGTGCACCTCGGGCACCGAGAGGCCGTGGCCAGTGACGCCGATGAACCGGACGAGGCCCTCTTCCCTCGCCTCGATCGCGGCCTCCAGGGCGCCGTCCGCACTCAAAGCCGTGTCCCACTCGATGACGTCGACCAGGTTGTGCAGCTGGATCGAGTCGATCCGGTCGACGCCGAGCCGGTCGAGGGACCGACGGATCTCCTCCCGCGCGCCGCGGTACGTCCGCTCCCCCGTCTTGGTGGCGACGAAGAACGTGCCGGGGTTGCGCTGCAGCCACGTCGCGATGCGCAGCTCCGCGTCGCCGTAACCCGCGGCCACGTCGATGTGGTTGATCCCGTGCTCGAGCAGGAGGTCGAGGGCCCGGTCGGCGTCAGCCTTGGAGACGCTGGCCAGCGCTGCGGCCCCGAAGATCACCCGACTCGAGTCGTGCCCGGTCGCGCCGAAGGGCGCGGTTTCGATCACCCCGAGAGCCTAGGCCGCAGGCGGTTCCCCGGCCGCGGCGAGCACGGAGCGTTGCAGCCAACGGTTGCGAAAGGCACCCCGGGCGTCGAGCCGACCGACGAGTCCGACGAATTCTCCATACCGCTCGTACTGCGGCGCGACCGATGCCGCCTCGGCGGCGAAGACCTTGCCCCAGTGCGGGCGAGCTCCGAACGGGGCGAGCACCTGCTCGAGGGGGACGAGCAGTTCCGCCACCGCCCGCGGTTGCTGCCGCCAGGTGAAGTGGAGGGCGACCGAGTCCTCGCCGTAGCTCGTGCTCATCCACAGCCGGTCGGCGGCCACCGTGCGGATCTCCGTGACCAGGAGCAGCGGACGCATGCGGTCCGCGAGCGCCCGGACGGCCTCGATGGCGAGCACGGCGTGCCGTCGAGGGAGCAGGTACTCCGACTGCAACTCCTCGCCCGCGCTCGGGGTGAACCCCATCCGAAAGTGCGGCAGCCGGTCGTGCCAGGGCCCCGGGCGGCCGAGCTGAGGGGTGGCCGGCGCCGCATCGATCCCGAGGATTGGATGCCGGTCAGCCGGTGCGGGCGGAGCGCCGAACAGAGCGCTTCCGGTGCGCTCCGGCTGGTCGAGCCGGCTCTTCACCCAGACCTGGTCGACGGCCTCCAGCCAGCGGGTGAACACACTGACGCTGTATCCGCAGCCCATGATCTCGTCGAAGTTCTCGGCCAGGGCCTCCCAGCGCAGACCCTCGAACACGCGCTGCCGCACCTCGTAGGCGGGCTCCACGTCGAGCACGATCCGGGTCACCGCCCCCAGCGCGCCGAGGCCCACCACCACGCCGTCGAAGTCGGGGTCGCCGCGGGAGACCCGCAGCAGTTCACCGGCCGACGTCACCAGTTCCAGCCCGGCCACCGCGGTGGCGAGATTGCCGTTGTGAACGCCGGAGCCGTGGGTCGCCGTCGCCACGGCGCCCGCGACCGAGATGTGCGGCAGCGAGGCGAGGTTGTGCAGGGCGAGCCCGGCCCCGGCCAGGGAATCCACGAGCGCGCCGTAGCGCAGGCCTGCGCCGAAGGAGACCGTCCCGGCGGCGGTGTCGATCACGACGTCGTCCGGCAGGGCCTCGAGTGAGATCAACTCGTCGGCATCGGCTATGTCGTTGAAGGAGTGGCGCGAACCGAGCACCCGGACGTTCGCGGCCCGCGCCACGAGCTCCTGGACCTGTTCGACACTCGTCGGCCGGTGCAGCGTCCGCGCCGCGTACTGATGGTTCCCGGCCCAGTTGACGCCGACGCTCATGCTCTCCCTCGCCGGTCGGCGCTCCTCAGGACGGCCTCGGAAGACGCTCCTCCGCGCTGCGCCACGACGCTTCGACGCCTGGGGTCGGAAGGTACAACCGCGGGTCCTGGGTGGTGCGCAGCAGGGCGCGCATCTCGGCGAGCCCACCACGGAGCGCTCCGGCGGACCGCGCCTGCACCAGTGCGTTGCCCAGCGCCGCCGCCTCGACCGGGCCGGCCATGACGGGCAGCCCGCACGCGTCGGCGGTGAGCTGGCAGAGCAGCGTGTTGCGCGCTCCTCCTCCGACGACGTGCACCACCTCGACGTCCCTGCCGGACAGCTCGGCCGCACGGCGCACGGTGCGCCGGTAGGCCAGCGCCAGGCTGTCGAGGATGCAACGCACCGTCGCAGGCACGCTCTGCGGCGGGGTCTGCCCGGTCCGGCTGCAGGCGGCGGCGATGCGAGCCGGCATGTCACCGGGGGGCAGGAACGCCGGGTCGTCGGCATCGACGACAGCGGTGAACGCCGGTACCTGGGCGGCGGCTGCGAGCAGGTCCGGCAGGTCGGCGACGAGGCCCTGCGCGGCCCACGTCCGCTGGCACTCCTGCAGAAGCCAGAGCCCCATCACGTTGTGCAGGTAGCGCACCGTGCCGTCCACGCCGAGCTCGTTCGTGAACCCGGCCGTGCGGCTGGCCTCGGTGAGCACCGGCTTCTCCAGCTCGACCCCGACTAGCGACCACGTCCCACAGGAGATGTAGGCGAACCGGTCGCCCGTCGCAGGCACGCCGACGACGGCCGACGCCGTGTCGTGCGAACCCACGGCGATCACCGGGACCGGTCCGGTCAGGCCCGTCTCGGTGAGGACGTCGTCCCGCAGCTCCCCCAACCGCTCACCCGGACTCGTCAGCGCGGGGAAGAGCCCACGCGGCAGACCCAGCCGGTCGACCAGGTCCCATGCCCAGTGTCGGCTCGTGGCGTCGAGCAGCCCGGTCGTGGACGCGTTGGTGACCTCCGCCCCGACCGCGCCGGTCAGCCAGTGCGCCAGCAGGTCCGGGACCAGCAGCAGCCGGTGCGCCGCCGCAAGCTGAGCGGTACCGCGGCGGGCGGCCAGCTGGAACACCGTGTTGAACGCCAGGTACTGCAGGCCGCTGACGCGGTACAGCTCCTCGGGCGGGACGGCGGCGTGCACCGAGGCCACGGCCGCCTCGTGCGCCGTGTCCCGGTAGTGCAGAGGATTGCCGAGCAGGTCGCCGTCGGCGTCCAGCAGTCCGTAGTCGACCGCCCAGCTGTCGATGCCGATGCCATCGAGCCGGCCGGCGTCGCGCCCGGCCGCGCGCAGCCCGTCCAGGACGCCCGCGTAGAGGCCGAGCACGTCCCAGTACAACCGGCCCGCGGTGCGCACCGGCCGGTTGGCGAACCGGTGCGCCTCCGTCAGCGCCAGGCTGTCCGCGCCGACCCGGGCGACCATCACCCGGCCGCTGGACGCGCCCAGGTCGACGGCCGCGAACGTGCCCTCCTTCATCGCAGGAAGGCCGCTGCCACCCCGGAGTCGACCGGCACGTGCAGGCCCGTCGTCCGGGTGAGGTCCCCGCCGGCCAGGGCAAAGACGGCGTCGGCGACGTGGTCGGGCAGCACCTCGCGCTTGAGCAGGGTCCGCTGGGCGTAGAACTCGCCGAGCTTCTCCTCCTCGACCCCGTAGACCGCGGCCCGGCTGGCACCCCAGCCGCCGGCGAAGATCCCGGACCCGCGGACGACGCCGTCCGGGTTGATGCCGTTGACCCGGATCTGGTGCGGGCCGAGCTCGGCCGCGAGCAGCCGCACCTGGTGGGCCTGATCGGCCTTGGTGGCGCCGTAGGCGATGTTGTTGGGGCCGGCGAACAGCGAGTTCTTGCTGCTGATGTAGACGATGTCGCCGCCGATCCCCTGCTCGATCATGATCCGGGCCGCCTCGCGGGAGACCAGGAAGCTGCCCTTCGACATGACGTCGTGCTGGAGGTCCCAGTCCTGCTCGGTCGTCTCCAGCAGCGGCTTGGAGATGGACAGTCCGGCGTTGTTCACCACCAGGTCGACCCCGCCGAAGGCGAGGACGGCGGCCCGGAACGCCTCGGCCACCGCCTCGGCGTCAGAGACGTCGGCGGCCACGCCGATCGCGACGTCGGAGGTGCCGAGCTCGGCGGCGGCGTCCGTCGCCTTCTGCAGGTCGAGGTCGGCGACGACGACGCACGCGCCCTCGGCGGCCAGCCGGACGGCGATCGCCTTGCCGATGCCGCTCGCCGCACCGGTGACCAGCGCGATGCGCGTGGCCAGCGGCTTGGGCTTCGGCATCCGCTGGAGCTTGGCCTCCTCCAGCGCCCAGTACTCGATGCGGAACTTCTCGCTCTCGTCGATCGGGGCGTACGTGGACACCGCCTCGGCGCCGCGCATGACGTTGATTGCGTTGATGTAGAACTCACCAGCGACGCGGGCGGTCTGCTTGTTGGCGCCGAAGCTGAACATGCCGACGCCGGGCACCAGCACGATCGCCGGATCCGCGCCGCGCATCGCCGGACTGTCCGGCGTGGCGTGGCGGTCGTAGTAGGCCGCGTACTCGGCGCGGTACTGCTCGTGCAGCTCCTTCAGCCGGGCGACGACGTCCTCCACCGGCGCGTGCGACGGCAGGTCCACGACCAGCGGCCGCACCTTGGTGCGCAGGAAGTGGTCCGGGCAGGAGGTGCCCAGCGCGGCCAGGCGCGGGTGCTCCGAGGCGGCGAGGAAGTCCAAGACGACGTCGGTGTCGGTGAAGTGACCGACCTGCGGCTTGTCCGTCGACGCCAGCCCGCGGATCACCGGGGCGAGCGCGGCGGCCTTGATCCGCCGCTCGGCGTTCGAGAGCGCCTCGAACCCGGGGAGCGCCGGGCCGAACGGCTCCCCCTTGCCCCGCTCGGCCAGGAAGCGCTCCGCCGTCCGGATGATCTCCAGACTGTTGGCCTCGCACTGCTCGCTGGTCTGGCCCCACGCGGTGACGCCGTGGCCGCCGAGGATGCAGCCGATCGCCTGGGGGTTCTTCTCGGCGATCGCGGCGATGTCCAGACCCAGCTGGAAGCCCGGACGACGCCAGGGCACCCAGACGACGCGGTCGCCGAAGCACTCGCGGGTCAGGGCTTCGCCGTCCGCGGCGGTGGCCAGCGCGATGCCGGAGTCGGGGTGCAGGTGGTCGACGTGCGCCGACTTCACCAGCCCGTGCATGGCGGTGTCGATCGACGGCGCCGCGCCACCCCGGCCGTGCAGGCAGAAGTCGAACGCGGCGACCATCTCGTCCTCGCGGTCGACGCCCGGGTAGACGTCCACCAGCGACCGCAGCCGGTCCAGCCGGAGGACGGCGAGGCCCGGCTCCGTGAGCGTGCCGAGGTCGCCGCCGGAGCCCTTCACCCAGAGCAGCTCGACCGGCTGCCCGGTCACCGGGTCGGTCGCGGTGCCCTTCGCGGAGGTGTTCCCGCCGGCGTAGTTGGTGTTGCGCGGGTCCGCGCCGAGCCGGTTGCTTCGGCCCAACAGGTCACTGACCACGGGGTTCGTCATCGTTCGGACGCCCTTCGGAAGATGCGGAGGGACTTTCGGTACCGAAAGTCCGGAAGAGAAGGGGACTTTCGGTACCGAAAGTCCGGGGTGGTGTTCAGGCGCCCCAGCCGGCCTGGGTGCCGCCGACGCGCTCGCGGGCGATGCGCTCCTGGTAGCCCGAGGCTGCGTAGGCGGCGTACGGGTCGGTGTCGATGCCCTGCTGCTCGCGCAGCAGCGCCAGCAGCGGCCGGACGTCGGTGTTGTAGGCGTCCATCAGCACGTTGTTCGCGCCGAGCACGTCACCGTGCTGCTGGGCGGCGGCCAGCGCCGCCCGGTCGACGAGCAGCGCCTTCGCCGTCGCCTCCTGCACGTTCATCACCGACCGGATCTGGCCGGGGATCTTCGGCTCGATGTTGTGGCACTGGTCGAGCATGAAATTGACGCCGGCGGCCGGGCTGAGCGCGTCGTTGCCGACGATCTCGTTCATGATCCGGAACAGTTGGAACGGGTCGGCCGACCCCACGATCAGGTCGTCGTCGGCGTAGTTGCGGGAGTTGAAGTCGAACGCCCCCAGCCGCTTCGCGCGCAGCAGCTGCATGACGATGAACTCGATGTTGGTGCCGGGTGCGTGGTGGCCGGTGTCGAGGACGACCATGGCCTGCTCGCCGAGTGCCAGGCAGTGCACCAGCGAGGTACCCCAGTCGGGGATGTCCATCGCGTAGAAGTACGGCTCGAAGAACTTGTACTCCAGCAGCAGCCGGTGCTCCGGGTCGAGCATCGCGTAGATCTGCTGCAGCGAGTCGGCCAGCCGGTCCTGCCGGCCGCGCAGGTCGTCCTGGCCCGGGTAGTTCGTGCCGTCGGGCAGCCAGATCTTCAGGTCGGTGGAGCCGGTCTTCCGCATCACCTCGATGCACTGCGCGTGGTGCTCGATCGCCTTCCGGCGGATCGCGGGGTCGACGTGGGTCAGCGAGCCGAGCCGGTAGTCGTCGTCCTGGAAGAGGTTGGAGTTGATCGCACCGATCGCTACGCCCAGGTCGGCGGCGTGCGCGGCGAGCTTGCCGAAGTCGTCCACCAGGTCCCAGGGGATGTGCAACGACACCCGGGGCGCGACGCCGGTGTACCGGTGCACCTGGGCGGCGTCCTCGAGCTTCTCGTACGGGTCGCGGGCGACGCCCGGCTGGCCGAACACCTTGAAGCGGGTGCCCGAGTTGCCGAACGCCCACGAGGGCAGCTCGATGGTCTGCTGGCCGAGAGCGGTCAGCGCGAGGGTGCGGAGGTCGGTGGTCATCAGCGAGTCCTGATCAGATGGTGAAACGTTTCATGCACTGTGGCGCAGACCATAGAGAGCCCGCAGCACCATGTCAACGGTTCACTGAGCCACCCGTTCACGGGGCCACCGGTCCACGGACACCCAGTGACACCCGAGGCGGCTGGACGAGCAGAAGGCGCTGCCCGACCGCTTCCTGCGTCAATGACCGAGGCGCACGTGCCTCACCGCCCGGCCCTCACGGGCCGAGCCGTCAGTGGGCCGAGCCGTCAGCGGGCCGAGCCCGGAGCGCCACGGGTCGAGGCCCGGGCCACCAGCTCCGGCGTGAAGAGCACGTGCTGGTGTTGGTGTGCGGGATTGACCGCCTCATCCAGCAGGAGCTGGCCGGCCGTGCGACCGAGCTCCCGTCTGGGCTGCCGCACCGACGTCAGCGGAACAGCGGCGGCCGCCGCGAAGTCGATGTCGTCGTACCCCACGATCGCGAGATCCTCGGGCACGCGGATGCCGAAGGCCACACACTGCTGCAGCAGACCCAGGGCGACGAGGTCGTTCGCGCAGAAAGCGGCACTGGGACGCTGTGCCCGAGGCAGGCCGGCGATGCGCTCCCCCGCCTTCCGCCCCTCCTCCACGGTGAGCGCGTCGATGGGAAGAACGATGAGGTCGGCCTCCGGCTTGCCGGCGGCGGCCATCGCCGCACGCGCTCCGTCCAACCGATCGCGGACCTGACCGATCGACGCCGGTCCACCGACGAACGCGACCCGTCGGTGACCGAGATCCAGCAGGTGGGCGACGGCCAGAGACCGGCCGTGGCGGTCGTCCACCGCGACCGAGCACAGCGTCTGCCCCTCGCGGACACGGTCGACGATCACGAGCGGGATGCCGTGGCGCGGAAGCTCTTCGAGCACGGGGTGCGCCGGGTCGATGGGCGTGATGAGGATCCCCTGCACCCGCTGTTCCTGCAGGCGGGTGAGGTAGGCGAGCTCGCGATCCAGACGGTTGTCGCTGTTGCAGAGGAACAGCGACACCCCGCTGTCCTTGGCGGCGTCTTCGATCCCCTGGCCCACGTCGGTGAAGAACGGGTTGGTCGCATCGAGCATGACGTAGGCGATGATGCTGCTCCGCCCGGCCCGCAACTGCCTCGCGGACTCATTGCGGACGAATCCCAGGTCCCTCATCGCCTGCTCGACGCGCAGTCGAGTCGGCTCGCTCA
>Ga0308174_10001070_pt1 | contig 12318 bp, 12 predicted proteins | sample PhyPR2_FD_203894 | JGI IMG/M metagenome (GOLD analysis project Ga0308174, IMG submission 203894) | Soil microbial communities from UC Gill Tract Community Farm, Albany, California, United States - DLSLS.P.R2 | ecosystem: Environmental > Terrestrial > Soil > Agricultural land | place: USA...
CGCGAATTCCCGGAACTCACTGAAGAAGGACACGACGTTCTCCTCTTGCGTGCCGGACAGCGCCGGCATCGACGCTCAGACGGCTGCTTCTCCGGATTCACCAGTCCGGATGCGCACGACCTGCTCCACCGCCGTCACGAAGATCTTGCCGTCGCCGATCTTGCCGGTACGCGCGGCGCGGACGATGGCGTCGATGGCCCGATCGACCATGTCGTCGGCGAGGACGACGTCAACGCGAACCTTCGGAAGGAAATCGACGACGTACTCGGCGCCGCGATAGAGCTCGGTGTGGCCTTTCTGACGGCCGAAGCCCTTCACCTCGGTCACGGTGAGGCCGGTGATGCCGACCTCGGACAGCGCTTCGCGGACCTCGTCGAGCTTGAACGGCTTGATGATGGCTTCGATTTTTTTCATGCGGTCAGGCGCGCCGAACGAACCGGCTTAGGATACACGAAGCACCCGGGAAAGCGCCTCACCGCGCGCCTGCCGTCGCATCCCAGGCGGACGAGATGGGGTAGCGCCAGTCCTTGCCGAAGGCGCGCGGCGTGATCCGCACGCCCGGTGCCGCCTGGCGGCGCTTGTACTCGCTGCGGTGAATGCGCTCGACGACATCGCGTACCGCTTCAGCAGGCAGCCCGGCCGCGACGAGGTCGGCAGCGCTGCGCCCCTCTTCCACGTAGGCGGTCAGGATGGCGTCGAGAACGTTGTACGGCGGCAGCGTCTGCTCGTCGGTCTGGCCAGGCCGCAGCTCGGCGCTCGGCGGGCGATCGAGGACGCGCTCGGGGATCACGCGCCCAAGCGCGTTGCGGTAACGCGCAAGGCCGTACACGAGCGTCTTGTCAACGTCCTTGAGCACGGCGAAGCCACCGGCCATGTCGCCATACAGCGTTGCATACCCCACCGCCGTCTCGGATTTGTTGCCCGTCGCCAGGACGAGATGGCCGTCGCGGTTCGACAGCGCCATCAGCAGCGTACCGCGAATGCGTGCCTGCAGGTTCTCCTCCATGACGCCGGGCGGTGCATCGTGGGTGAGCGGCGCGAGCGTTTCCAGCAGCGCGTCGAACGCCGCGCCGATGGGGATCTCGTCGTAGCGCACGCCCAAGGTGCCCGCCATGGCGCGCGCGTCCTCGACGCTCATGGGCGTGGTGTAGGGCGATGGCATCATGACGGCGCGCACGCCGTCGCGACCGAGCGCGTCGACGGCGAGCGCCAGCGCGAGCGCGGAGTCGATGCCACCGGACAAACCGAGAACCACGCCGGGAAAGCGATTGGCCTCGACGTAGTCGCGCAGCCCCAGCACCAGTGCGGCGTACACGTTCGGCTCGACGGCAACCTCGAGCTCGCCGCGCACGTGCCGCGGCGTGGCCCCGTCGAACTCGACGATGCCAAGCGTCGAGTGCCAGGCGGGAAACTGCTGCACGACACTGCCCGCCGCATCGACGACGAACGACGCGCCGTCGAACACGAGCTCGTCCTGGCCTCCGACGCGATTGACGTAGACGATGGGTACTGCGCATGCTGCTGCACGGCCGCTCACGGCAGATCGCCGCAGCGCCTGCTGGCGCGTATGGAAAGGCGACGCGTTGGGCGCGAGCAGCACCTGCGCGCCCGCGTCGCGCGCCTGCCCGGCGGGCCCGGGAAACCACGCGTCCTCGCACAGGATGAGCCCGCAGCGTACGCCCGCGATGTCGATGACGCAGGGCGCGTCGCCTGGCGCGAAGTAGCGCGCTTCGTCGAACACCGTGTAGTTGGGCAAGCACTGCTTGGCGTAGAACGCCGCAATCGCGCCATCGCGCAGCACTGCCACCGCATTGGTCGTCCCGGCCGACGTGCGATGCGGCATGCCGACGAGCACCGTGACGTCGCGCGCCGCGGCCGCCAGCGCGCGCGTGGCGTGCGCACACGCATCGACGAAGTCGGAGCGCAGCAGCAGGTCCTCGGGCGGATAGCCGCAGATCGACAGCTCGGGCGTGACCAGCACGTCTGCGCCAGCAGCACGTGCCCGCTCGATCGCCTCCCGGATGGCGGCGGCGTTCGTGTCCAGGTCGCCGATGCGGGCATTGAGCTGTGCGACGGCGACGCGCATGCGAACGATCGTAGCATGCAGCGATCACAGTCAAGACCCCGGTCACGAGGCCCCTGCGCGCCGGCGCTTGAGCGGTCGCCTCGGTACGGCGACAATGCTGCTGCACGGCCGTTTTCCCCATGCGCGCGCCCCTTCCCTTTCAGCCCCCTTCTTCCGCCGTGCCGATCGCGGCATCGGCCGTCATACGCGACGACGTGCCGCTCGAGGACATCGCGCCCCTCCAATGGGATGAGCTGGCGGGTCCGCAGCCGTTCCTGTCGCATGCCTTCTTCACGGCGTTGCATGCCACCGGTTGCGCCGCGCCAAACACGGGATGGCGCCCCCGTTTTCTGACGGCATGGCACGGTCGCGACCTCGTGGGCGCGCTGCCGCTGTATGCCAAGACGCACAGCTATGGCGAGTACGTGTTCGACTGGGGCTGGGCCGATGCGTATCGGCGCTACGGCCGACGCTACTATCCCAAGCTCGTCGCGGCGGTGCCGTTCACCCCCGTGCCTGGTGCGCGAATGCTCGCCCCGCAGCCCAGCGTACGTGCCGCACTGCTCGAGCGGGCACGCGCCCTGGTCGGCGACGGCGCGTTTTCGTCCTTGCACGTGCTGTTCGTGGACGACCAGCAGGCAGCCGAAGGTGCCGCTGCCGGCATGATCGTGCGCCGCGGCCTGCAGTTCCACTGGACCAACCCCGGGTATGGCAGCTTCGACGACTTCCTGGCGAGCTTCAACCACGACAAGCGCAAGAAAGTGAAGCAGGAACGGCGCAAGCTGCGTGAAGCCGGGATCACGTTCGTGCGCAAGGAAGGCGCGCAGATCGGCGCCGCCGACTGGCGGTTCTTCTACGGCTGTTACGAGCGAACGTACCGCGCGCATCATTCGACGCCGTATCTGTCGCGCGCGTTCTTCGACCGTATCGGCGGCTCGCTGGCGCCGCATCTGCTGCTGGTGCTCGGTCTGCGCGACGGCCAGCCCGTGTGCGCGGCGCTCGACGTCTACACCGCCGACGCGCTATGGGGCCGCTACTGGGGCACGACGGAGTTCATTCGCGGCCTGCATTTCGAAGCGTGCTACTACCAGGCGATCGAGTTCTGCATCGAGCGGCGCATCGGTCGCTTCGAAGGCGGCGCGCAAGGCGTGCACAAGCTCGCCCGGGGACTCCTGCCCGTGGCAACGCACTCGCTTCATCTCATCGGGGACCCCGCCTTCGCCAGCGCGATCGGGGACTACTGCGAGCGCGAGCGCGTCGACATCGCGCATACGCTGGACGAGCTCAGCGAAGCGAGTCCGTATCGGGCGGATGCACCGGCGCCAGGCGCCGCATGAAGCGCGTGCTCCAATGAGCGCTCCCCCGCTTCGCGTGACCCGCGAGGGCGCCGTCGCCACGCTCACGATCGATCGCGCCGAGGCGCTCAATACGCTCGATTTCGCGCTGATGGACGCGCTGCTGGATGGCATTGCAGGGGTCGCTGCCGATGACAGCGTCCGGGTGCTCGTGCTCGCGGGCGCCGGCAAGCACTTCATGGCCGGCGGCGACCTGCGCAGCTTCGCGAGCCTGCTCGATCAGCCGGGTGCTGCGCGCGCCGAGGTGTTTCGCGGCCTGTTCGCGCGCCTGCACGCGGCCATCGAGACGCTGGTGCGCATGCCGCAGATCACCATCGCGCAGGTGCGCGGCGCAGCGGCCGGCTTCGGCCTGTCGCTGCTCTGCGCATGCGACCTCGCCATCGCCGCCGAAGACGCTTACTTCTCGGCCGCGTATCGGCACGTCGGCTTGAGCCCGGACGGCGGCGGAACGTTCGCGCTGCCGCGCCTGGTCGGCACCCGCAAGGCGCTGGAGATCATGCTGATGGCCGAGCGGTTCGACGCCGCCGACGCGTTGCGGCTCGGCATCGTCAACCGCGTGGTGGCCGTCGACGCGCTGCCCCAGGCGGTCGCGGAATGGGCACACAGCATCGCGCTCGGACCGGCGCTTGCGCTGCGCCATACCAAGCGGCTGATCCGCGAATCGAGCGCACGCTCGCTATCCACCCAGCTCAACGCCGAAGCGGAGAGCTTCATGGCATGCGTCGCCGACGACGACTTCGTCGAAGGCGTGCGTGCGTTTCTGGCGAAGCGCGCACCGAAGTTCGGCTAGGCGCTTCGCGGCCGGGCCGGGGCGCTTACCGGGACCCTGCCTGCGGTCGCTCAACCTTCGTCGTCGACCCGCGGCGTGTCGTCGCGCGGCAAAGCCTCGTTGCCGGGCTGCGCGGCTACGCGCGGGCGATTGCCGCGCCGGCGATTACGCTTGCGGGGTCCGGCAGCCGGATCGTGAGGACGCCCGTCCTGCGGCGGACGAGGTGCTCCATGCGGGCGTCCCTCGAGCTGCCCTTGCGGGCCGTTGCCCGGCGGACGCTGACCTTGGCCATGCGGCCGGGCGTGGCCGGGCGGCCGGCCGCCTTGACCATGCGGGCGGCCGCCTTGGCCTTGCGGACGCGCACCTTGACCTTGCGGCCGGCCGCCTTGACCCTGCGGGCGCCCGCCCTGGCCCTGCGGACGACCGCCTTGCCCATGCGGACGACCGCCTTGGCCTTGCGGCCGACCCCCTTCCCCCGCTGGACGCGCACCTTGACCGTACGGCCGGCCGCCTTGACCAAAGGGTCGGCCGCCCTGGCCGAAGGGACGCCCGCCGGGCCGACCACGCGCAGCGCCATTGCCGCCACTCGGCGTGCCGAATGGGAAGGCGTTGGCATTCGACAGCGGCTGACGCTCGTCGTACTCGTGCGCCGCTGCCTCGACGGGCTCCGGCGGGGCGAGCGGATTGTGCTCGAACTGCGGCGCGTCGGGATCGCGTGCCATCTGCGGACCCTGCGGCGCATGCGGACGCGGCCCTTTGTTGAAGGGACGCTTGCCCGGCCGACCCTGAGGCCTTCCCTGGCCGCCTTCCGCGCGTTGACCGCCGTGTGCATGGTGCGGCCGCGCGCCCGCACGGTCGCCCTGCGGCCGTGCGCCCTTGTGGCCGCCGCGGTTGTCGCGTGGCTGTCCACGCTGCTCGCCATTGACCTGTGCGCCGTTGCCGCCGGTGCGCAAGCCCGCCGCATTCAACACTGCGGTCACGGCGGGCGGATCGAGCTCGATCAGGTCGCCGCGCTTGAGCACGGTGGGCATTGCGACAGTGCCATAGCGCGTGCGGATGAGACGACTCACCATGAGCCCGAGCGCTTCGAACAACCGCCGCACTTCGCGGTTGCGACCTTCACGCAACACCACCTTGTACCAGTGGTTGGCACCGTCGTCGTCGCCGCCGCCATCCTCCACGCGCTCGCAGCGCGCAGGTCCGTCCTCGAGCTCGATGCCGCCGGTCAGACGCTCCACCTGCTCGTCGCTCAAGCGACCCATCACGCGCACGGCGTACTCGCGCTCGATCTCGAAGCGCGGATGCATCATGCGGTTGGCCAGCTCGCCGGAGTTGGTGAAGAGCAACAGGCCTTCGGTGTTGTAGTCGAGGCGGCCGATGTTGATCCACTTGCCGTTGCCGATCGATGGCAGCTTCTCGAACACCGTCGGGCGCCCTTCCGGGTCGTCACGCGTGACGAGCTCGCCCGCAGGCTTGTGATACATGAGCACGCGCGCACGCGGCTCGGCGAAGCGCACCTTCACGAGCTCGCCGTTGATGCGCACCTCGTCGCCCGGGCTGACCTTCTGGCCCACGTCGGCCGGCATGCGGTTCACCGTAATGCGCCCGGCGAGGATCATCTCCTCCATGGCGCGGCGCGAGCCGAAGCCGCAGCTCGCCAGCACCTTGTGGAGGCGCTGCGGCTCGTTGAAGACCTCGTCAGTGGAGCGTTTGTGTCTCGGGGGCGGAAGGCTCTCCGCGATCTTCTGCAGCGCCAGGCTCGGCTGCTGCATCGGATCCGAGGATCGGGCTCGCGAGTGCGAGTGGCGTCTCGGCGGCCTTGGTGGGGGCATCGGGCAACTCCATCAGGTGGGATGAGTCGAGCTCGGCAAGCGGAGGCAATTCCGCGAGAGAGGTGAGGCCGAGATCGTCGAGGAAGGCCTTGGTCGTGGCGTAGAGCGCCGGGCGACCCGGCGTTTCACGTTGACCGACGGCCTCGATCCATTGCCGGTCCTCCAGCGTCTTGATGACGTTGGTGGAGACGGCAACGCCGCGGATGGCTTCGATATCGCCGCGGGTCACGGGCTGCTGGTAGGCGATGATGGCCAGCGTCTCCATCACGGCGCGCGAATAGCGCGGCGGTTTGTCCGGCGTGAGCCGGTCGAGATACGGCTGCACTTCCGCACGACCCTGGAAGCGCCAGCCCGAAGCAACCTGGACCAGCTCGACCTTGCGGCTGGACCAATCCTGCTCGAGCTCGTCGAGCAGCTTGCGCACCGTTTCGGCGTCGAGCGGCGGATCGAAGAGGCGCGACAGCTGCGCAACCGCCACGGGCTCACCGGCCACGAGAAGCGCGGCCTCGAGGACGTGCTTGATGTCGTCGAATTCGGACATGGGACTAGAGCGGTGCCTCGATGCCGTTCACTGTGCGTCGGCGGCCAGGATGAACGGCTGCTCGCCGCGGAGCTGCACGTGGATCGGCGCGAAGGGCGCCGCCTGCTGCACGTCGATCAGGTACTCGCGCGACAGCTCGAGCAGCGCGAGGAACGTGACCACCAGGTGAGCGACGTCGGCATGGTCGGCGAACAGGCTGGTGAACTCGAGATAGCGCGCAGGCTGGAGCATCTTCAGCATGCGGCTCATCTCCGAGCGCACGGACAGCTGCTCGCGCGTCACCAGATGATGGCGGTTCACCTTCGCCCGCTGGATCAGCACGGCCCAAGCGGCACGCAGGTCGTCGGGTGCGACGCTCGGCAGGCGCGTCGTCGCGACGCGCTCGAACCAGATGCGCACGGTGGTGAAGTCGCGCTCGGCAAGCGGGAGGGCGTCGATCTCACGCGCCGCCTGCTTCATGCGCTCGTACTCGAGAAGCCGCCGCACGAGCTCGGCGCGCGGGTCCTCGGCTTCCTCCCCGGGGGGCGCCGGCGGACGCGGCAGCAGCAGCCGCGACTTGATCTCGATCAGGACCGCTGCCATGAGCAGATATTCGGCCGCAAGCTCGAGTTGCGTGCGCCGCATCATCTCGACATAGCCGAGATATTGGCGCGTCAGCTCGGCCATCGGAATGTCGAGCACGTTGATGTTCTGCTTGCGAATGAGGTAGAGCAGCAGGTCGAGCGGGCCTTCGAACGTCTCGAGGAACACCTCGAGCGCCTCGGGCGGGATGTACAGGTCGGTGGGCAGCTCGTTGAGCGGCTCGCCGTACACGCGCGCCAGCGGTTTCGGCTCGGTGGACGGATGCTCCAGGTCGAGCGCAGCGTCGGCATTAGTCATAGCGCAGGCCCATCGAATCGCGGACGTCGCGCATCGTTTCTTCGGCGAGCTTGCGGGCGCGCTCGCAGCCGTCGGCGACGATGTTGCGCACGAGCGCGGGATCGTCCAGGAAGCGCTGCGCGCGCTCGCGGATCGGCTGCTGCTCGCGGATGATCGCGTCGATGACCGGCTGCTTGCACTCGAGGCAACCGATGCCGGCCGTGGTGCACCCCGTCACGACCCAGTCCTTCGTCGCAGCATCGGAGTAGATCTGGTGCAGGCCCCACACGGGACATTTCTCGGGATTGCCCGGGTCGCCCCGGCGGACGCGGGCAGGATCGGTCTGCATCGTGCGGATCTTCTGTGTCACGATCGCCGGCTCTTCACGCAACAGGATCGCGTTGCCGTACGACTTGGACATCTTGCCGCCGTCGAGCCCGGGCACACGCGGCGTTTCGGTCAGCAACGGCTGGGGCTCGGGCAGGATCACACGACGCGTGCCTTCGAGATAGCCGAAGAGGCGCTCGCGGTCACCGAGCGACAGGTTCTGCGTGTCCTCGAGCAGCTGCCGGCCCGCGGCGAGCGCGTCGGCATCGCCTTTTTCCTGATAGGCCGTACGGAATTCCTCGTAGCGCTTGGCCTTCTTGCTGCCGAGCTTCTTGACCGCTGCGCGCGCCTTCTCCTCGAAACCGGGTTCGCGGCCATAGATGTGGTTGAAGCGTCGCGCGAGCTCGCGGGTCACCTCGATGTGCGAGACCTGATCCTCACCGACCGGCACCATGTTCGCGCGGTAGATCAGGATGTCGGCCGACATCATCACGGGATAGCCGAGGAAGCCGAAATTCGACAGGTCGCGATCCACCAGCTTCTGCTGTTGGTCCTTGTAGGTCGGAACGCGCTCGAGCCAGCCCACGGGCGTGACCATGCCAAGCAGCAGCGAGAGCTCGGCATGCTCGGGCACGCGCGACTGGATGAACAGCGTCGCGCGCGTCGGATCGAGTCCTGCGGCCAGCCAGTCGACGAACATCGCCCACGTGCTCTCGGCAATGGACTCGGGCTCGTCGTAGTGCGTCGTCAAAGCGTGCCAGTCGGCCGCGAAGAACAGGCACTCGTGTTCTTCCTGCAGGCGGATCCAGTTCTTGAGAGCGCCGTGATAGTGGCCGATGTGCATGCGGCCTGTCGGGCGCATGCCGGACAGGACGCGATCAGCGAACATGCAGGCAGTGAGGCGTGATCATCGCGTTCCTACAGCCCCACGATGACGCGCAGCAGCGCAGCACCGGCATTGCTCAATGGGCGGATGAGCTGGCCCAGCAGCGGCGTGAACATCAGGGCCACGATGAGGAGGAAGCCGAACGGCTCGAGGCGCGACCAGACCTCGGCTGCACGGTTGGGCAGCAGGCTGACCGCGATGCGACCGCCATCCAGCGGCGGGATAGGAAGAAGATTCAACGCCATCAAAACCAGGTTGACCGAAACTCCGATGCGAGCCATGCGCGCCGCTTCTCCGCTGGGCCACACGCCATCGCCCAACGTCAGCTTGAGCACCACCATCCAGCCGAACGCCATTGCGAAGTTGGCGAACGGTCCCGCGGCCGCGACCCACAGCATGTCGCGCTTCGGATGCCGCAGGTTTCCGAAGTTGACCGGGACGGGCTTCGCCCATCCGAAGATGTATTGCGGACCCGCCGTCAAAAACAACATCGCGGGCACCAGCACGGTCCCGATGGGATCGATGTGGCGCAACGGATTCAGCGTGATCCGGCCGAGCGCTTCGGCGGTTCGATCGCCGAAATGCCGGGCGACGTAACCGTGAGCCGCTTCGTGCAGGGTGATCGCGAACACCACCGGCACCGCCCACAGCACGATGGTCGCGAGCGACAGCCCCATTGGCGGCCTATTTTACCCGAGTTGAAGCCGTTCCGCCTCGCTACCCTGGGTCTTGCGATTGGAGGCCCGCGGTGAGGCCCAGGACGGCGGGGTCACCGCGGCCCCGCCGGACCAGTACCGGCGGGTCGACCGCGAGATCGATCACGGTGGTCGGTTCGTTCGGACATGGGCCAGCGTCGATGAGCAGGTCGATGCGCGCGCCAATCCTGTCCATGATGATCTCCGTGTCGTTGAGCGGGTCGATATCCCCGGGCAGGATCAACGTCGAGGTCAGCATCGGCGCAGCGAGCTCGTGGATGAGTGAGACGACGACCGGATGATCCGACACCCGCACGCCGATCGTGGAGCGGCGCGCGTGCTGGATTCGGCGGGGAACCTCGCGCGAGGCGGGCAGCAGGAAGGTGAAGCTACCCGGCGTGCCGAGACGCAGGATGCGGAACTGCCAATTGTCCAGCCGCGCCACGCGCCCGACGTCCGCGAGATCGCGGCACATCAGCGCCAGATGGTGGCGCTCGTCCAGATCGCGCAGCACGCGAATGCGCCTGACCGCTGCGGCATCGTCCAGCCGGCAACCGAGCGCATAGCTGGAGTCGGTCGGATACGCGACGACACCGCCCGCGCGCACCATCGCGGCCGCCTGGCGAATGAGCCGCGCCTGCGGATGGGTCGGATGGAGGACGAAGCGCTGTGCCATGGATGACCGGGCTATATAATCGCCCACCCCGCAGCTTCCCTGGTTATAACCGTGAATCTGCAGCAGATTCGATATCTGTGCGCCGTCGTCGACAACGGCATGAACGTGTCGGAGGCGGCCGAGGCGCTTTTCACGTCCCAGCCGGGAATCAGCAAGCAGATCCGCCAGCTCGAGGACGAGCTCGGGCTGCAGATCTTCGTGCGGCAAGGCAAGCGCCTGGCGGCGTTGACGCCCGCAGGGGCCATCGTCGTGGAAACGGCGCGCCGCGCCCAGCGTGAGCTGCTCAATCTCAAGCGCATCGCGGACGAATTTCGTGCTGAGGACACGGGCACGCTGTCCATCGCCACGACGCACACGCAGGCGCGTTACGTCCTTCCCAAGGTGCTGTCCGCATTCGCAGCCCGCTTCCCCAAGGTTCGCCTCGAGTTGCATCAGGGCAACCCCCGCCAGGTCGCCGATCAGACCGCCGCCGGGGAAGCAGACATCGGCATCGCCACGGAGACGCTCGCCGACGATCCCGACCTCATCACCCTGCCGTGTTATCAGTGGAACCGATGCGTCATCGTTCCGAAGGGCCATCCCCTCGCTCGCGTGCAACCGCTGACCCTCGAAGCGCTCGCCCAGCAGCCGATCATCACGTACGACTTCTCGTTCACCGGCCGGTCCGCCATCAATGCCGCGTTTGCCGCCCGACACCTCACGCCCAATGTGGTGCTCACCGCGCTCGATACCGATGTGATCAAGACCTACGTCGAGCTCGGCATGGGCGTGGGCATCGTCGCCCAGATGGCGTACGACCCTGCGAAGGACGCTGCGTTCGAATGCATCGATGCCAGCCATCTGTTCGCCACGTCGACCACGCGCCTCGCACTGCGGCGCGGGGTGTTCCTGCGGGGATACACCTATGCCTTCATCGCGCTGTTCGCACCGCAGTACAACAAGACCGTGGTCGATGCCGCTCTCGCCGGTGAACCGCGCGCCGAGAGCTACTGAGTGGCCGAAGGTTCACCGCCCGGGGACGCCGGTGCTGCGCTCTCCGTGCAGGCGGTGCGTCCCGCGATGCAGGTCAGCGGCTGGGCATTGCCCGCCCTGCTCGCCGCGTTGTCGATGCTCGGGCCGTTCTCGATCGACATGTACCTCCCGGCATTCGAGGCTATCCAGCAGGATCTCCACACCACACCGTTGGCAGTCCAGCAGACGCTGTCCGCCTATCTGTTCGCCTACGCGTTCATGATGCTCTGGCATGGCGCGCTGTCCGATGCGGTCGGACGCCGACCCGTCGTACTCGGCGGCCTTGCGGTTTTCGCGTTCGCGTCGCTGGGCTGCGCGATCGCCGGCAACATCGACTCGGTTTGGCTGTTCAGGATCTTGCAGGGCCTGTCGGCCGGCGCAGGTCTCGTCGTCGGACGCGCCATCATCCGCGACGCCGTGCAAGGCCCCGATGCGCAGCGCCTCATGTCCCAGGTGACGCTGGTATTCGGGGTCGCGCCCGCCCTGGCTCCCGTGGTCGGCGGGTTCTTGCTGAACGTCATCGGCTGGCGCGCGATCTTCGTCATGATGCTGGTGTTCGCCGGTGCGGTGCTCGCCTGGGCCGGCCGCAGCCTTCCCGAAACGTTGCCGCGCGCGATGCGGCAACCGCTCCGCCCGCGGGTCATGCTGCACAATTACCGGAGCGTGCTGTTCAGAGTCGAGTTCCTGTTGCTCGCCTCCATCCCGACGCTCAATTTCGCCGCGTTCTTCATCTACATCGCAGCCGCGCCGTCCTATCTTCCGATGCTCGGCGTGACGACCTGGGGATTCGCGTGGTTGTTCGTCCCGATGATCGCAGGCGTGATGTTCGGCGGTATGCTGTCCGGTCGCCTTGCCGGACGCGTGTCCGCGCGGCGAACGGTTGCGACAGGCTACGCGCTCATGTTCGCCGGCGTAGCGCTGAACGCGGGGATCGTCATGCTGGTACCGCCCGGCGTGCCGTGGCACGTCATGCCGATCATGCTCTTCACGCTCGGCTCGAGCCTCATGACGCCAAGCGTCGTACTTTCCCTGCTGGATCTGTTTCCCACGATGCGCGGCCTAGCCTCTTCGCTGCAGGGCTTCGTGCAGTTCGCGTTCTCAGGTCTGGTCGCCGGAACCATCGCGCCTTTTCTTGCTCGTTCGCTCGTCGGGCTTCTGGATGGAATGGCGACCTTTTCGCTCGCGAGCTTCGGCGTGTGGCTGCTGTATCGTGCACGCACCCGCACGCCAGTCGGTGGTGCGGCTTGAGGAGAGTTCCATGTTGCGCTTTGTGCCCCTCGTCTGTTTCGTGGTTGCCGCCGTT
>Ga0308174_10001071_pt1 | contig 12318 bp, 12 predicted proteins | sample PhyPR2_FD_203894 | JGI IMG/M metagenome (GOLD analysis project Ga0308174, IMG submission 203894) | Soil microbial communities from UC Gill Tract Community Farm, Albany, California, United States - DLSLS.P.R2 | ecosystem: Environmental > Terrestrial > Soil > Agricultural land | place: USA...
GTCAGCGCTGGTCCGGCACCTGCATGCCTTCGCGCGGGAGGTCCGGCTCACCGAGGCCGAGTGGATGGCCGCGATCCAGTGGCTGACCCGCACCGGGCAGATCAGCGACGACAAGCGCGAGGAGTTCATCCTCGCCTCCGACGTCCTCGGTCTGTCCATGCTCGTCGTCCAGATGAACCACCGGCTCGACCCGGCCGCCACCCCGGCGACCGTGCTCGGGCCCTTCCACATCGAGGGCTCGCCGGAGTTCGGCTACGGCGAGGACATGTCCCAGGGGCTGCCCGGCACGCCGCTGCTGCTGCACGGCACCGTGCGCGACCTGGCCGGCAACCCCGTCGCCGGCGCGGTGCTCGACGTGTGGCAGGCCGACACCGAGGGCGCCTACGAGTCGCAGGTGCCCGACGTCGACGAGGCGCGGCTGCGGGCCAAGTACACGACCCGCGCGGACGGCGGGTACTGCCTGCGCACGATCGCCCCGCTGGGTTACTCGATCCCGATGGACGGGCCGGTCGGCGAGCTGATCTCGCAGACGGCGATCAGCCACTTCCGCCCCGCCCACGTGCACTTCCTGATCAACGTGCCCGGCTACGAGCCGCTGATCACGCACCTGTTCCAGGAGGGCGCGGACTACCTGGACAGCGACGTCGTCTTCGGCACCAAGCAGGAGCTCGTGGTCGCGTTCGAGCCGCGCGAGCCGGGCCCGGCGCCGGACGGCGGGAGTGTCGCCCGGCCGTGGCTGGAGGCCCGCTACGACTTCCTGCTGCAGCCGCGGGCCTGAGATGCTCCTATGCCTGGTCAAGCGGTGAGCACGTGGTGGATTTCGCGGGCGATGTAGCGCTTGAGGCAGCGGATGATCTCGAGGTTGCTCATGCCCTCGGCTCGTCGGCGGGAGGCGTAGTCCTGGGTCGGTTGATGGGATGAGAGCCGGACCAGGGCGATGATGTGCAGGGCGTAGTTGGCGTGGCGGTCGCCGCCGCGGTTGAGTCGATGGCGGGTGGTGCGGCCGCTGCTGGCCGGTAGCGGTGCGGTTCCGCAGAGTTGGGCGAAGGCGGCCTCGGAGCGCAGCCGTTCGGGGTTGTCGCCGGCCGTGGTCAGCAGTTGGGCGGCGACCTCGGTGCCCACGCCGTAGACGGCCATCAGTTCCGGGGCCGCCTGGTTGACCAGCGGCTGCAGCTCGGCGTCGAGCTCCTGGATCTCCTCGGTCAGGGCGGCGATCCGGCGAGCCAGTCGGCGCAGGGTGAGTTTCGTGGCGGCGGTGACCGGATCGGCGGCCTCGCTCGGGCGCCGATCCGTGCGCAGCCGTCGGCAGCTGCCGAGCAACTCGTGCGTGGTCTGCCCGGCCAGGGCCTGGCGCAGCGGCGCCGGGCCGGTCAGCAGCACGGCCTTGAGCTGGTTGATCGCCTGAGTGCGGCCCTTGATCGCACTGCGCCGGGCCACCCGCAGGGTGCGGATCGCCTCGACTCACCCGTCACGGGTCTTCGGGGTGCCGGCCGCGGTCCCGGAGAGCACCGCTGCCGCGGCGGCGTAGGCGTCAATGGGATCGCTCTTGCCGCGCTGCCGTCGGGTCTTGCGGTCGGGCCGATCGACTTCGATCACCGTCTGTCCGGCTGCGCGCAGATGGCGGGCCAGGGCGGCGCCGTAGGCGCCGGTGCCTTCCACCCCGAAGGCGGCGATCTCGCCGTGGCCGCAGGCCCAGGCCAGCAGCAGACGGTAGCCGTCCGGGGTGGTCGGGAACCCGGCGTCTGCCACCGCCCGCCCGACCTCGTCGATCACGGCGGCGTGGTGGACGTCGCTGTGGGTGTCCACTCCGACGGTGACAACCGCCCGGGTACTGGTCATGCTCGTCATGTCGTCTCCCGCTCGCACCGGTGATGGCGACGCGCGTCCGGGCGGGCCGGTCGGACAAGACAGTGATGGGTGCCTCTCGCACAGGCTCCTATGAGGTCACGGCCACCCGTCCGGACGTGCGCAACAGCGCCACCGGGGACGGCCGACAGATCTCAGCCAAGACAGCCTTCGCGTCGGTCAGCACTCGGGGTCAGACCGCACCCGGTGACGCCGACAGCATCCTCACTGTCAGCTGCGGCGCCGGCGGGCCTTGTCGGCGTACATCGCGTCGTCCGCCTCACGGACGACGCGCTCGTAGACGTCCGCGGGTTCGAGACCCCCGGCCACCGACCCGACCCCGATGCTCAGCCCGATCGACACCGTCGTCCCGCTGAGCGGCAGCGGCTCGGTCACCGAGGCCTGCAGTCGCTCGGCCAGGATGTCGGCGTCCGCCGGCTCGGTGTTCTCGCAGACGATGCTGAACTCGTCCCCGCCCAGCCGGGCCGCCGTGTCGCTCGCGCGCAGCACCGAGCGCAGCCGCTCGGCGAAGGTGACCAGCACGAGGTCACCCATCGGGTGGCCCAGCTGGTCGTTGATGGCCTTGAAGCCGTCCAGGTCGGCGATGAGCACGCACGTGGGCGTGTTCTCCCGCCGTCCGCGCTCCAGCGCGTGCCACAGCCGGTCCTGGAACAGCAGCCGGTTGGGCAGGCCGGTCAGCGGATCGTGCAGCGACCGGTGCACCAGCGCCGCCTCGAGCGCCTTCCGCTCGGTGATGTCCTCGACGATCATGACCAGGTGGGCCGACTGGCCCTCGTTCTCCTCGACCCGGGACGCGGTGACCTGCACGGGGACGTCGGTGCCCTCGGACCGCCGGAGCCGGGTCTCGTGCCGCATCGGGCGGCCGGGGTCGTCGACCAGCGTCTGGTACGCCTCGCGGGCCGCCGTGACGCTTTCGGCCTGCACCAGGTCCAGGACCGAGCGGCCGTACAGCTCGTCGGGGCTGCGCCCCAGCATGCGGCACAGCGCCGGGTTCGCATCGACCAGCACGCCCTCGACGGTGGTGAGGGCGATGCCCATCGGCGCGTTCGAGAAGGCGCTCCGCCGGTCGGCAGGAGGGAGTGGCCCGACCGCCTCGATCACGGGCCCTCCTCCCGGTCGTGCACCATCTTCATGACGTGTGAGTTGTCGTGCGTGGTTCATCTTTGTTCAGGGATACCCCGAAACACGCGCTGGACGTCACGGAACCGTTCCGGGTCGCCCGACCGGGGGAGTCGGCCGCAGGGGCAGGATGGGGTGCGGCGGACCGTCGGAGAGCCGACGTGGGGACGAGGAGGAACGGGTGAACGACTTCGATCTGGTGCTGCCGACGGCGGTCGACGTCCGCGAGGTCGGCATGCGCGACGGCCTCCAGCTGGAGGACCCCGTGCCGCTGGACGCGAAGCTGGAGATGCTGGAAGCGCTCGTGGCCACCGGCGTCCGGCGGATCGAGGCGACCTCGTTCGTCTCGCCCAAGGCCGTGCCCGCCCTCGCGGACGCCGACCAGGTCGCCGCCGAACTGTCCCGCTGGGGCGACGTGCACTGGTCGGCCCTGGTGGCCAACGCCCGCGGGGCCAGGCGGTCGGTGGACGCCGGCGTGGCGAACCTCGAGTACGTCGTCTCCGCCTCCGACGGCCACAGCCGGGCCAACGCGGGACGCTCCACCGCCGAGGCGGTCAACGCCGTCGCCGAGATCGCCGGGCTGGCCCACGGCGCGGCCGGGTCGCTCGAGGTCATCATCGCGACCGCCTGGGACTGCCCCTTCGACGGCCGCACCCCCATCGCCCGCACCGTCGACGTCGCGCGAGCGGCGGTCACCGCCGGGGCCGACCAGCTGTGCCTCGGCGACACCATCGGAACGACCACCCCGCTGCGTGTCGTCCAGCTGCTCGACGCTGTCCGGCGGGCGTGCCCGGGCGTACCGGTCGGCGTGCACTTCCACGACACCCGCGGCACCGGCCAGGCCAACGCGCTGGCCGCGATCCAGGCCGGCGTGACGCAGCTCGACTCGTCGATCGGCGGCCTCGGCGGCTGCCCGTTCGCCCCCGGCGCCAGCGGCAACATCGCCACCGAGGAGCTGGTCTACATGCTCGAGGAGTCCGGGGTGTCCACCGGGCTGGACCTCGACGCGGTCCTCGCCGCCGCCCGGGTCACCGAGCAGGCCGTCGGCCACGAGCTGCCCAGCTCGCTGTACCGCGCCGGCGGCCGGTCGGTCCCGCGCTCGGAAGCATGACCGGCTCCCCCGAGGTACCACGGATCGTCGATCCCCAGCAGATGCGCGAGGTGCTGGGCCACTTCGCGTCCGGGGTCACGGTCGTCACCGCGCTCACCGCCGAGGGCCCGGCCGGCTTCACCTGCCAGTCGTTCAGCTCGCTGTCCCTCGACCCGCCGCTGGTCGCGTTCGCGCCCGCACGGACGTCGCAGACATGGCCGGCCCTGCGCACGATCGGCCGGTTCTGCGTCAACGTGCTCGCCGAGGGCCAGGACGCCGTGTCGCGGAACTTCGCCCGGTCCGGTGTGGACAAGTTCGACGGCGTGCGGTGGTCGCCGAGCGCCCACGGGTCGCCGGTGCTGGACGGCGTGGTCGCCTGGATCGACGGCGAGCTGTGGGCGGAGTACGACGGCGGCGACCACAGCATCGTGGTGGCCCGCGTCCTCGATCTGGGTGCCGAGCCCGACCGCCGTCCGCTGCTGTACCACCGCGGCAGCTACGGGCTGTTACATCGCAGCGGCAGCTGACCGGGGCTCAGCCGAAACGGATCGCGATCAGCGCCACGTCGTCGCGGTGGTCCAGCGCGCCGCTGACCGCGACGTCGCACAGCTCCCGTGGGCCGGCGCCCCGGGGCGCCCGCATGACGCGCTCGCACAACTCGTGGATCCCCTGGTCCATGTCCTGACCGGGACGCTCGATCAGGCCGTCGGTGTAGGCCATCAGCGTCGTGCCCGTGGGCACCTCGAGGACCACCGACTTCCGGTCGACGGCGACGTCCACCCCGACCAGCAGGCCGGTGACCTCGGACAGGATCTGCACGCTGCCCTCCGGACGGCGCAGCAGCATGGGCGGGTGCCCGGCGTTGGCGACGTGCACCCGCCAGGGCTCTCCCGGGCCCTCCGGGCGGACCGCCCGGGCGTAGACCATCGTCGCGAGCGAGGCCACCCGCAGCCCCTGGACGAGCCGGTCCACCCGCGCCAGCACCGCGGCCGGATCGGCGTTCCCGGCGTCCCAGACGCAGGCGCGCAGCAGCCCGCGCAGATGACCCATGGCCGCGGCGGCTGCCACGTCGTGGCCCACGACGTCGCCGACGACGAGCGCGACCGACTCGTCGGGCAGGGCGAGGAGGTCGTAGAAGTCGCCGCCCACGTCGGCGGCGCTGGACGCGCTCACGTAGTGGGCCGCCGACTCGATACCGGGAATGTCGGGGAGCACCGGCAGCAGGGATCGTTGCAGGGTGTCGGCGACCGTGTGCTCACGCTGGTAGAGCCGCACGTTGTCGATCGCCAGGGCCGCTCGGCCGCCCAGGTCGGCGGCCAGGTGCACGTCGTCCTGGGTGAACGGGTGCTCGGTCGACGAGCGGATCAGCGCGATGGCACCCAGCGTCCGGCGTCGGGCCACCATCGGCACGGTCACGATGTGCGCCCCGCCGATCCGCTGGAACGCCTCCAGCGCCCCCGGGTAGGTGAACACCTGCTCGAGGACGTCGGGGGTGAGCTCGTCGAGCACCACCGGCCGGGACGACGCGATGCTGCGGCGGCTCGGCGAGTCCGGGCCCAGGTGCATCACGTGCAGCCCGCCGAACTCCTGCAGCTCCGCCTCCCGGCCGTCCCGGTGCCGCGCGGCGAACTCGCGCACGTCGCCGTAGTCGTCGAGCAGGGTGACGTAGCCCCAGTCGGCCAGCCGGGGCACGCAGAGGCCGGCCAGCCGGTCGAGCAGCTCGGTCATGTCCAGGGTGGCGATCAGCGTGCTCGTGGCCTCCGCCATGAGCGCAAGCCGTCCCTGGGCCCGCTCCGCGTCGGACTGCGCGGCCTCCGCGTCGGACTGCGCCTGCTCGGCGATGGCCCGGGCGAGCTCCGCCTCCTGCCGGGCGGCCTGCTCGGCGGCGAAGGCTGCCTCGCGCTCGCGCTCGACCCGGACCCGCTCGGTCACGTCGGTCTGCACGCCCACGAAGCTCACGAGCGTGCCCTCGCCGTCGAAGACCGGGCTGATCGACAGCTGGTTCCAGAAGGCGGTGCCGTCCTTGCGGTAGTTCAGCAGCGTCGTGGTCATCGTGCGCCGCTCGGCCAGGGCGGTGCGGATCTCGTCGACGGCCGCGTCATCGGTGGCCGGACCCTGCAGGAAGCGGCAGTTGCGACCGACCACCTCGTCGGCCTCGTAGCCGGTGACCCTGGTGAAGGAGGGGTTGACCCACACCAGCGGGTTGTCCGGCTGCCGCGGGTCGGTGATCGTGAAGGTGATGTCGGTGGCGATGACGGCCCGCTCGCGCAGCGCCTGCAGGTAGGCGTGGGGATCGTCGGTCTCGTCCAGCGGGTCCAGGTTCAGGAACACCACCAGCGCGAGCTGCTCGTCGCTGCCCACCTCCGACAGCGGGAAGCCGGTCACCCACAGCAACTGGTCGGCGTCGCCACGGTCGGCGTCGGCGCGATCGGGCTCGGTGCTCCGGCCGGGCGCCAGGCGCACCGCCTCCCCGGTCACCGGCCGGCCCTGCGCGACGGTGGACAGCGGCCCGCTGCTGCTGGCCAGGGGGTTGCCCGAGAGGTCGGTCAGCCCGGCAGCCGCTCCCCAGGAGTCGACGTCGACCGGCAGGCCGACATTGCCCGCCAGCTCGACGGCGGCGAGGTTGGCGTAGACCACCGAGCTCGACCGCTGGTCGATGACGAGCACGGCCACCGGCACGTCGGCCAGGACGCCGGGCAGGGAGCCGTGCGCGCTGCCGCCGGGAGAGCCCGAGACGGCGGCGTGGGCCACAGTGACGATGCCGGCCTGCGTGCCGAGCTCGCGCTCGGCCTCGAGCGCGCGGGACGCGTCGGGGTGGGTCCCGGGGCGATCGGACGGCACGGCACCATTTAACCGTGCCCGACCGGCGTGCTCACGCCCGTCCGGCCCGGCCGACGTGGCCGTACACCCGCGCGGGTGTACGCCGAGCGTCGGGCGGGAACCCCCTCGTCGCCCGCGCGTCCTGCGGGCCGCGCCGTTGGGGAGGGAAACTGCCATGGGGCTGCTCGATCGGTTGTTCGGACGCCGGGACCGCCCGCGGTACGACGCATCGCCGTCCTCCGACGAGCAGGCTCTCGCCCGGTACCGCTACCTGCTGCGGACGGCGCCGCCGGACCAGATCGAGCAGGCGCACGCCGAGGCGTTCGCCCAGCTCACCCCGGACCAGCGGCGGCAGGTGCTCACCCAGCTCGCCGCCGCGGTCCCGCCCGGCGAGCGGCCGCGGACCGACGACCCCCGCACCCTTGCCCGCGTGGCCACCCGGGCGGAGCTGCGGCAGCCCGGCTTCCTCGAGCGGGCCTTCGGCGGGTACGGCCCGGGCTATGGACCGGGATACGGCCCGGGATATGGGGGTGGCTACGGCGGTGGCTATGGCGGTCCCGGCATGGGCAGCATGATCGGCGGCAGCTTGCTCGGCACGGTGGGCGGCCTGGTCATCGGATCCGCTGTCGCCGACGCGCTCTTCGACACCGGCCTCGGCGACGGCGGCCTGTTCGGCGGCGGCGACGAGGAGGCCTACGCCGCCGGCTACCAGGACGGGGCCCAGGCCGACGGCGACTACGGGAACGGCGACTACGGGAACGGCGACTACGGCGACGGGGGTGGCGACGACTTCGGCGGAGGCGGCGACTTCGGCGGGGACTTCTGAGCGGTCCTGCGCAGCACCAGCAGTCCCAGCACGGGCAGCACCAGCGGCACGAAGCCGTAGCCCTGCCCGTACACCGACCACACCGTCTCGTCGGGGAACGCGGCGCGGTCCGCGAGCGAGAACGTCCCGACCACGAGGACGCCCACCAGTTCGGCGCTGATCGCGACCAGCGCCGTCCGCCGTCCGCCCCGGCCGCCGCGGACCAACCCGACGGTCGCCACGATGTAGATCACGGCGGCGAGGGCCGACAGCAGATAGGCCACCGGCGCCTCGGCGAACTTGGTGCTCAGCTGGACGGCGGCCCGCGCGCCGGCCGCAAGGGCGAACGTGCCGTAGACGGCGACCAGCACCCGCCCGGCCCCCCTGCGCCCCGGCGCAGTGCCGTCGGCCGCCGTGGCCGGCTCGCCGAGCGCCCGGATCTCACGCACGGGGAGCCTCCCAGAGCTGCAGCAGGCGCCAGATCATGACCCCGACGACCGCGGCGGTCACGGCCACGACGGTGCCGGCCCATCGGGTCTGCTCGGTGCGTGCCCAGAGCGAGCCGGCGACGGGGACGAGCACGATGCCCGCGAGGTACCCCGAGAACGTGGCGGTCTCCGGCGGGGTGTCGCCGCCGGCCATGCGCACGACGGCGAGCACGGCCTGGACCAGGAGGAGCAGCTCCAGGACGGCGGCGACGGCGAGGTGCAGCAGCCCGATCCGCCGCCGGGCCAGCGTGGAGGCGACACCCAGCACGGCGAGGACGACGGCGACGACGGTGATCGCGACGACGATGGGCCCCTGCACGGGACCCATCGTCGCAGGTCGGCTATCTGTGCACGGTGGACATGTCCGGGTAGCGGTCGCCGACCGCCGCCCCGACCGGCGCTGCCTCGTCGAGCCGCCGCAGGTCGTCCGCGCTCAGGTCGACGTCGGTAGCGGCCGCGTTCTCCTCGAGGTAGCTGACGCGCTTGGTGCCCGGGATCGGGACGACGTCCGGATTACCCGGCTTGTCGCTCTGCGCCATCACCCACGCCAGCGCCAGCTGGCTGGCGGTCACGCCCTTCTCGTCGGCGATCTCCCGCACCCGGTCGACCAGTCGAAGGTTCTGCTCGAACGCCTCGCCCTGGAACCGCGGGTTGTGCCGCCGGAAGTCCGTGGGGTCGAGGTCGTCGATGCTGCGGATCTGACCGGAGAGGAAGCCGCGGCCGATGGGGGAGTAGGCGACGAAGCCGATGCCGAGCTCGGCGCAGGTGGCGAGGACGCCGTCGTCCTCGGGGTCGCGGGTCCACAGCGAGTACTCCGTCTGCACGGCCGTCACGGGCTGCACCGCGTGGGCGCGGCGGATGGTCTCCGGCGCCGCCTCGGAGATCCCGGCGTGCCGGATCTTGCCCGCGTCGACGAGCTCCTTGAGTGCGCCCCAGGTGTCCTCGATCGGCACCTTCGTGTCCACGCGGTGCTGGTAGTAGAGGTCGATGACGTCGACGCCGAGGCGCTGCAGCGAGGCGTCGCAGGCCCGGTGGACGTAGTCCGGCGTGCCGTTGATCCCCTGGAACGACCCGTCCTCGCCGCGTTGGCTACCGAACTTGGTGGCCAGCACCACCTCGTCCCGGCGGCCGGCGATGGCCTGACCGACGAGTCGCTCGTTGGTGAACGGCCCGTACATGTCGGCGGTGTCGAGGAAGGTGACGCCGAGGTCGAGGGCGCGGTGGATGGTCCGCTCCGCCTCCGCCTGGTCGCCGGTGCCGTAGAACTCGCTCATCCCCATGCAGCCGAGTCCCTGGGCGGGAACGGTCAGGCTGCCGAGTGTCCGTGTACGCATGCACGGCTCCTGCCCCCGGCGGCCGTGGGTCAACCGCCGGGGGGCAGGCGGAGGGCCCCCCGGATCAGGCGTGCTGCATCCGAGGCAGCCGACCGAACACCTCGGGGCCGATCCGCAGGCCCTCCTCGGCGGAGACCGCCGGGATCACGGTGACGTCGAAGACGTCGTTCCACTCGAACTGGATCTCCATGATCGGTGCGAAGGTCTCGGCCGCGAACGCGGTCACCACCTGGTACTCGCCCCAGGCGGGCCAGTACTCGGCGATGACCTTGACGCCGTCGGGGTACTGCCAGGCGGCTCGCCGCATCAGCGCCGCGTCACGGTCGGCGGCCGGGACGGACGGGCGGAAACGAAGCAGGGCGATGAACTCCATGAGAACCCTTCACGGTGGGTAGGCCCCCGCTGGCGCAGACCGTAGTCGCGACGACCGGGTGGTTGAAGGGCCATCGGACCCCCCGAGGACGTCTCCCGGTTCCACGTGGAACAGCGAATCGGGCGGGTATGGCCCTGCCAAGACCGGTCATGGAGCCCAGCGACGTGGCCCCTGACTTCGAGCTGCCCGACCAGTGCGGTGTTCCGCGCCGGCTCTCGGCGATGCTGCGGGAGGGGCCGGTCGCGCTGTTCCTCGATCCGGTCGCCTCCAGCGGCGGATGCACCAAGGAGATGTGCGCGGTCGGCGACCGCTCCGCGGAGTTCCAGGCCGCCGGCGCCCAGCGCGTGGGCATCAGCCGGGACACATTGGCCGCCCAGCTGTGCTTCGCCGAGGAGAAGGGCCTGGACTTCCCCCTCCTCTCCGACGCAGACGGCGCGGTGTGCGCGGCCTACGGCGTCGGCCGGTCGATGGCCGCCGCCACGGTCAAGCGCCACACGATCGTCGTCGGCACGGACGGCCGGATCGCCGACGTCGTGCGCAGCGAGTTCCGGTTCGGCAAGCACGCGGCGAAGGCGCTCGACGCCCTGCGCTGAGCCCGTGACCTCTGCCACGACCCGCCGCGTTCCCGTCGCGGGCCGTCGGTCACCCGGGTTAGATCAAGACGCATGTGCGGGCTCTGCGGCGAGATCACGTTCGACGGATCGCTGGCCGACACGACCGCCGTCGGACGGATGGTCGAGGCTCTCGTGCCCCGCGGTCCGGACGGGCAGGGCTCGTGGAGCAGCGGCCGGGTCGCCTTCGGCCACCGCCGGCTCTCGGTCATCGACCTGTCCCCCTGCGGCTCCCAGCCCATGGTCGACAACGAGCTCGGGCTGACGGCGGTCTTCAACGGCTGCATCTACGACTACCAGGCGCTGCGCGCCGAGCTCGAGGGCCACGGCTACCGGTTCTTCTCGCACAGCGACACCGAGGTGATCCTCAAGGGCTACCACCACTGGGGCGCCGACGTCGTCTCGCACCTGCACGGCATGTTCGCCTTCGCGATCCACGAGCGCGACACCGGCCGCGTCGTCCTGGCCCGCGACCGGCTCGGCATCAAGCCGCTCTACCTCGCCGAGACGCCCGGGAAGCGGCTGCGGTTCGCCTCGACCCTCCCAGCGCTGCTCCGCGGCGGTGACCTGGACACCAGCATCGATCCGGTCGCGCTGCACCACTACCTGACGTGGCACGCCGTCGTCCCGGCTCCGCGCACCCTGCTGAACGGCGTCCGCAAGCTGCCCCCGGCGACCGTCCGGGTGATGGAGGCCGACGGCTCGGGCACCGAGACCCGCTACTGGGAGCCGCGGTACGAGCGGCGTCCCGAGCACGCGAACTGGTCGGCCCGCGACTGGGAGGACGCGATCGAGCACGCGCTGCGCACCGCCGTCCGCCGGCGGCTCGTGGCCGACATCCCGGTCGGCGTGCTGCTCTCGGGAGGCCTGGACTCCAGCCTGATCGTCGGCATGCTGGCCCAGGAGGGCCAGCACGGGCTCGCGACCTTCTCGATCGGGTTCGAGTCGGTCGGCGGACGCGCTGGCGACGAGTTCGCCTACTCCGACGTCATCGCCGACCACTTCGGCACCGACCACCACCGCATCCGCGTCGGCTCCGACGAGCTGGCCGGCTCCCTCGCGCACGCGATCGGCGCCATGGCCGAGCCGATGGTCAGCCACGACGTCGTCGCATTCGACCTGCTCAGCGAGCGGGTCAGCCAGTCGATCACGGTGGTCCAGTCGGGACAGGGCGCCGACGAGGTGTTCGCCGGCTACCACTGGTACCCGCCGCTGGAGGGGCTGGACCGCGAGGCCGGCATCGCGGCGTACGCGGAGGGCTTCTTCGACCGCGACCACACGGCCATGGCCCGCGTGGTCTCCGATCGGTACGCCCTCACCGAAGACCCCAGCCTGGCGTTCGTCCGCGCACACATGACCAGGCCGGGCGCGGAGACGTCCGTCGACGCCGCGCTGCGCCTGGACAGCGAGATCATGCTGGTCGACGACCCCGTCAAGCGGGTGGACAACATGTCCATGGCCTGGGGGCTGGAGGCGCGCGTCCCGTTCCTCGACCACGACCTGGTCGAGCTCGCCGCGCTGTGCCCGCCGGAGCTCAAGCTCGCCGACGGCGGCAAGGGCGTGCTCAAGGCGATCGGACGGCGAATCATCCCGCCCGAGGTGATCGACCGGCCCAAGGGCTACTTCCCGGTGCCTGCGATCACCCACCTCGAGGGCAAGGTCCTCGACCTGGTGCGCGACGCGCTCGCGAGCGACGCGGCGCGGGAGCGGGGGCTGTTCCGGCCGGAGTACGTGGGCGAGCTCCTGGCCGACCCGAAAGGCGGGCTCACCCCGCTGAAGGGCAACAAGCTCTGGCAGCTGGGCCTGCTCGAG
>Ga0308174_10001072_pt1 | contig 12305 bp, 7 predicted proteins | sample PhyPR2_FD_203894 | JGI IMG/M metagenome (GOLD analysis project Ga0308174, IMG submission 203894) | Soil microbial communities from UC Gill Tract Community Farm, Albany, California, United States - DLSLS.P.R2 | ecosystem: Environmental > Terrestrial > Soil > Agricultural land | place: USA...
AGCCCGTGCCTTCAGCCGTGAGGGCCTTTCAGTATAGCGAACGGACGGAGCCGGCGCCAGCGCCGCGAGAGGGCGGGCGCGATCGTGGGAATGCACGCCCTCACGTTCTCGAGTGCGCGGGGCGGCCGGCCGGCCGTCGGCCTCCAGAGATTATTCGACGAAGGCGCGGACCGTGCCGTGCGGCGTATCGAACACCCCGTCCACACTCTTCAGGTGGAAGGTCGACACCCGTTCGGATCGCGCGAAGCCGGCCGCGCGAACCATCTGCTGCAGGCAGACGAGAGAGGGGAGCCAGAACGCCTGGCCGTTTGCCTGTCCGACGAACAGCGCCCTCGGCTCGGCGGCCGTGTGCGGCGCCGTGTCTATCCCGGTGCAGACAATCGCCTGGCGCTTCGAGACCTTGCGCATCGCATAGAGCGCCCGAAGCGGGTCGGTCAGATGCAGCAGAACGCTGGCGCAGAACACCAGATCGTGCATTCCGACCCGGTCCGGCGTGAGGTCGTAGATATTGCAAAACAGGCGCTTCACCGAGGAGCGCCGGGCTTCGATGGCGAAGCCGAACGCGCCCCGGTGATAGGCCTCCGGCGCGTCGCCCAATTTGTCGAACTCACGCTGCAGGGTCGGACTCACATCGTGCTCGGACCAGCTCGGTAGCTCCGCGGTCGTGACGATCGCGCCCCGGCGCTCGAACTCGAACGCGAAGAACCCGTGCGCCGGACCGATGTCGAGCACGGTCATGCCGCGCATGTCGTCCGGCAGGCCGTAGTGCGGCAGAATCGGGGTCAGGTCGTACTGGCCGGGCGTGACAATGCCCTCGGCGAGCTCGATCCGGTGATACCACTCGAACTGGCCCATGGTCTGGCGGATCTCGGCCGGCGTCAGCGGACGGGTCTCAGTGCTCATGCGCCTCTAGTATAGCGACCACGTGAGTCGCTCCTGGACGAACGCCGGGCCTTGGGAGACGCGGGGAGAAGGTCCAGCCTGGCCGCCCGCTCGTCCGGGCCGATTGGGTGGCGGCTGACGGTTGGTGTATCCTCTAGCCCGAAGATCACTCGGAAAGTCCGCTGTTTTCCTCTGTTCCGTGAGAGCCACGACCACCATCGCGACGCTCGTCGGGAGCTTCGCGCTCTCCGTCGCACTCACTCCTCTGCTCCGGCAGCTCGCGCACCGAGCCGGCTACCTGGTCGCGCCGCGTAGCGAACGCTGGCGCCGCGAGGCGGTTCCGGTGCTCGGGGGATACGCGATTGCCGCCGGCTGTCTGGCCGGAGCCGCGGGAACGGGGGTACTCCTCCCGCTTTTGCCGCTCTTCGTCGGCGCCATGCTGATGTTCGTGCTCGGCGCACTGGACGACGTCCTGCATTTCCGGCCGGCGAGCAAGCTGGTCGCCCAGACCGTGATCGGCGCCGTGATCGTGTTCCTGATGCCGCGGGTCCACATCACCGGCATGCTGCCGCTCGACGCGCTCCTGTCCCTGGTCTGGATCGTCGGGATCACCAACGCCTTCAACCTGCTCGACAACATGGACGGGCTGTCGGCCGGCATCGCAGTGATTGCCGGGCTGTCCTACATGGCGGTGCTGAGCGAGACCGAGACCCGGCCGCTCTTTGCGGCGCTCGCCGCGCTGGTCGGCGCCTCGTTGGGGTTCCTGGTCTACAACGCGCGCCCGGCCTCGATTTTCATGGGGGACAGCGGCAGCCTGTTCATCGGATCGTTCCTGGCCGGAACGGCGCTCCTGGCCGCACCGACGCTGCAGATCGAGATCGTGCCGGTCTCGGCGATTCCACTGCTGATCCTGCTGGTCCCGATCTTCGACACGATCTTCGTGAGCGTGACGCGGCGGATGGCCGGGCGCAGTCCGATGCTCGGCGGACGGGACCATGTGTCGCACCGCCTGGTCGCGATGGGGATTGACGAGCGCCGCGCGGTGCATTGGTTGTATGGCCTGGCCGCGCTCGGCGGCGTGGTCGCGGTGACGCTGCAGCGGACCGAGGTGGGCTACGCCGCCATCCTGATCGCCCTGTACCTCATCCTGCTCACCTCGATTGCCATCGTCCTGGGCCATGTCGAGGCCCACACCGCCGAAGCGGATCGCGGCGCACCGCCGCTGGTCTCGGAGCTGGCGTATCGCAATCGGGCCTACGAGGTCCTGTTCGATGTCTCGCTGATCGCGCTCGCCTACTACGCGGCGTTCCGCTTCCGGTTCCCCGGCGCCGGCGTCGGCGAGTTCCTGCACCCCTTTGCCGCCTCGTTCCCGCTGGTCATTGCGTGCCAGATCGCCGGGCTGGCGCTGGCCGGCAAGTACCGCCACGTCTGGCGCAGCGTGGGCACGGCGGAGCTGATCCTGATCCTGAAGGGCATCGCGCTCGGCTCGGCCGGTTCGGTGCTGCTGGTGCTGGGCCTCTATCGGTTCGAGCGCTTCTCGCGGCTGGTGTTCGCGATCGACGCCGGCCTGTTGCTGCTGCTGCTGGTCGGCGCGCGGATCGCCGCGACGTCGGTCGATCAGCACCTCCGCAACCGGCGCGGGAGCGGCCGCCCGGCGCTTGTCTACGGGGCGGGCGCCGGCGGGGCGCTGCTGGTCCGGGTCCTGCTCGAAGATGCGTCGCTCGGGCTCCATCCAGTCGGTTTGCTGGACGACGATCCCGCGAAGCGGCGGCTGCGGCTCGAGGGCGTTCCGGTGATCGGCGGCTTCGCGCAGCTCGAGGCGCTGCTGGCGGACGGCCGCATCCGCGAGGTCATCGTCAGCACCCGGGCGCTCGATCGCACGCGGCTCGCCCAGGCCGCGGAGATTTGCAAGACCCACGACGTCACCATCCGGGCCATGCGCTTCGCGCTCGACGAGATCGGACCGATCCCTGCCATCCGCCATGCTCAAGGCCGCTGAGCCGCGCAGCCGCCGAATGGTGGCGCGCTCCAGCGAGGCCCCCTCGATCCGCCGCACGCTGGTGGGACTGCACGGGTATCGGGCTCTGATCCGTAACCTCGTGATCAAGGACCTCAAGCTCAAGTACCGCGGCTCGCTGATCGGCTTCGTCTGGTCGCTGGCCAACCCGCTGTTGACTGCGGCGGTCTACACGATCGCCTTCCGCAGCATCCTGCGGATCAGATCCGAAGGGTTCGTGTTCTACCTGATGCTCGGACTGCTGGCCTGGACCTTCTTCGCGAGCTCCGCCGCGATGTCGACCGGATCGATCGTCGACAACGGCGGCCTGCTCAAGAGCGTCCGCTTTCCGCGTGCGATCCTGCCGATTGCGACCGTGCTCTTCACGCTGGCCCAATACCTCCTGACGGTACTGGTGTTCCTGCCGTTGATGTTGATCGTGTACCGCATCCGGCCGGCCGCGCCGATGCTGCTCTTCCCGGTGATCGTCGCGCTGCAGGCACTGTTCACGATCGGCGTCGCGCTGATCCTCGCGACCAGCACCGCATTCTTCCGTGACGTGCGGCACCTCGTCGAGGTCGCGCTGATGGTGCTGTTCTGGACGACACCGATCGTGTACACCATCCACGACGTCTCGGGCCGGCTGCCGCAGTTGATCCTGCTCAGCCCGCTCTCCTCGTTCGTGACGGCGTACCACAACATCTTCTACGACCGGCAGTGGCCGTCGCTCGAGATCTGGGCGATCGCGATCACCTATACGGCGGTGGCACTGAGCCTCGGCCTGTGGCTGATCGTGCGCTACGAAGACAGCTTCGCGGAGCGGGTCTGAGTGTCCCGAGTCAGAGGTCCGCTGACAGATTCTGGGCGGGGGATCCCGCCTCGCCGCGTTGCGCATCGCTCATTTATGCCCAATAAACTCGCTCTTCGCGCCTCGCGATCCGGGCGCCGCACCCAGAATCTTCGTCAGCGCATCTCTGACTCGAGACACTAGGTGTCCCTGGCGCTCGATTCCCGGCAACTCTCGAAACGCTTCCTGCTGCGCCACAACCCGGCCGGCGAGCTGAAGGTCCGCCTGCTGGCGCTGTTCGATCGATCGCGCCGTCAGCATGTCGAGGAGTTCTGGGCCCTGCGCTCCCTGTCGCTCAAGATCGACGAGGGTGAGGCGGTCGCGATGGTGGGGCGGAACGGCTCGGGCAAGAGCACGTTCCTGAAGCTGGTCGCGGGCATCCACTCGCCCACCAGCGGCGATCTCCTGATTGCCGAAGGCAGCCGGATCGGCAGCATGATCGAGCTGGGCACCGGGTTCCACCCGGAGCTGACCGGCCAGGAGAACGTGATGCTCAACACCTCGATCCACGGACTGGCGCACGCCGACGCGCTCGGGCTGTACGACGCGGTGGTGGCCTACTCCGGCCTCGAGCATTTCATGGACGTGCCGCTGAAGAATTATTCGTCCGGGATGCACATGCGTCTCGGGTTCGCGATCGCCGCCAACCTCCAGCCGGACATCCTGCTGCTCGACGAGATCTTCGCCGTCGGCGACGACGACTTCCAGAAGCAGTGCATGGGCACGCTGAAGTCGTTCCAGGCGCAGGGCAAGACGATCCTGTTCGTGTCGCACTCGTCCGCGGCCGTCCAGGCGATCTGCCACCGGGCCTGCCTGCTCGATCGTGGTCATCTCCTATACGACGGCCCGGTGGATGCGGCACTCAGCGAATATCGCCGCCTCACCGCTGCCACCTCGGGCGAGTCGGTGCGCGGCGAGCCGGGCGCCCCTCACCGGCCGGTGGTCGCGGGCGACCCGGAGCTGGCCTGGCACCGGCTCGCCGCGGGCGGCCACTGGGCCGACGAAGGCGCTTGGGTCTTCGATTTCCTCCGCCGTCAGGGCCTCAGGCCGGAGCACCGGGTGCTCGACGTCGGCTGCGGCAGCCTCTCGGCCGCAATCAAGCTCCTGCCGTACATGGAGCGCAGCCACTACTGGGGATACGAGAAAGATCTCGAGCTGTACATCGCCGGCTCGCAGATCGAGCTGCCTCGCGTCGGTGTCCCCGTGGAGCTCGGGCACTTCATCGTCAACGACGACTTCGATTTTTCCGATGCCCCGCACCCCTTCGACGTCGCCATCGCGAGCTCCCTGTTCCGCCGCCTGACGCTCAACGGAATCGCCCGCTGCATTGCCAGCGTCGTGAAGAAGCTCGCCCCGGACGGGCGTTTCTACGCCACGTGGATCGACAACCCGGATCCGCTCCAGTTCGGACCGGTCGTTCATGACGATGGAACGAAGAGCTACAGCGATCGCGACCCGTTCCATTACAGCTTCGCGGTGCTGTCCGGACTGGCCGACGCGGTCGGCGGCCGGGCCGAGCGGCTCGACGATTGCTCCCATCCGCGTGGCGAGACCGTGATGGTCATCACCCGCCGCTGACGCTGCTGACGTGACGAACCGGGCATCACACGAGGATCGCATTGCGGCCAGCGCGGACGCGGACGCCCCTGACGCACAGGTGACGCGGCTCGCCGACGAGCTGAAGCGGGTGTGCGCGGAAGCCTCAACCGCGCTCGAGGATCTCCAGCGCCTGGTGGCGCGCTACCAGGAGGTCCAGCAGGACTCGGCCGCCACCCAGTCGCGCATCGCCGCGATCCGCGCCAGCAACAGCTGGCGGGCGATCACCGCGGTGCGTCAGGCGCGCGCCCGGCTCGGACGTTCGGGCGTTCACGGGATCGGACCGGCACGACCGCGGCGACGCGCCGTGTCGCGGCTGGTGAAGACCGCGCCGGTCGGGGTCAACGTCGCCGGCTATCTCGACACGGAGAGCGGCATGGGGGAGGCGGCCCGCGCCAGCATCCGTTCGCTCGAGGCCGCGGGCATCCCCTTCGCCCTGAACAACGTCGCCTCGCGCCTGCGCAAGAACGATCGCACCTACGCCGGGGTGTTCGGCGAGGACAATCCGCATCCGTTCAACCTGGTCCACCTCAACGCCGACAACATGGGATGGTTCGCGGACGGACGCGGCAAGGCCTACTTCGCGGACCGCTACACTGTGGGTTACTGGTTCTGGGAGCTGTCGGCCTTCCGCGAGGAATGGGTGCCGTTCTTCGGCTACGTGGACGAAGTATGGGCGGCCAGCGAGTTCATGCGCGCCTCGTTCGCGGCGTGGTCGCCGGTCCCGGTCGTGCGCATGCCGCTCCCGGTCGTCGTGCCGCCGATTCCGCCGCTCGGCCGCAGCCATTTCGGCCTTCGCGAAGACATCACCGCATTCCTCTACATTTTCGACGTCTCCAGCCAGATGGAGCGCAAGAACCCGGCCGGCGCGATCCGCGCGTTCCGCCAGGCCGGCCTCACGGCCGACGACGCGGTGCTGGTGCTCAAGTTCACCAATGCGGAGTACGACCGCGCCGCGGTCGCCCGCCTGCGCGAAGAAGCCTCGGGGCTGCCGGTCGTCTTCTTCGACGGCTACATGGATCGTGCCGAGGTCTTCGCGCTGATGGCGGCGTGCGATTGCTATGTCTCGCCGCATCGGTCCGAAGGCTTCGGCCTCACGATGCTGGAGTCGATGCGGCTCGGCAAGGCGGTGATCGGCACCGCCTACTCGGGTAACACGGATTTCATGACGGAGGACAACAGCTTCCCCCTGCCCTACCGCCTCACGACGTTGACCCGCGACTACGGGCCGTACATGCGCGGCGCCGAGTGGGCCGAGCCCGATCTCGCCGAGGCCGCGCGATTGATCCGCCTGGTCCACGACCACCCCGACCAGGCGCGAGCCCGCGGCCAGCGCGCGCAGGAACAGATCGCCCGCGAGCGTGATCCCGCCGCGACCGGTGCCATCCTGCGCCGCCGGCTCGAACAGATCCGCACTGGCGATCCCGCCGCCGCGAGCCCGGCATGACGCGAGCGCCGGAAGAGGGACGGAGCGAGGCGGCCGAGGCGCTGGCGCAGGCGGCGGCCCTGCGCGCGCAGCTGCGCCAGGCATTGGAAGCGGCGCAGTCGGCGCTCGCCAGTGCCGAGGAGAACAACCGCCACCTCCATCGCGAGCTCGATCTGATGACTGGATCCGCGGCCAGGCGGCTCGCGGTCCGCACGCGCGACGGCGCGCGACGGGCGTGGCGGGCGCTGCGTCATCCGCTATGGACGACTGGCACGGTGGCCCGCGGTCTCGCCGCCGGCAGCGCGCCCACCACCGTCCGCCGCGCGATCACGCATGTCGTCCGGCGGTCGTTCCCGTTGAGGCTGTCGGCGCCGGTACGCCGCTGGTCCGCGGCTGCCGACGACTCGCTCGCGATCCGCTGGATCGGGGCGGTCAACCTGCGGCATCGCACCCGCGAAGCGTTGCTGTGCCATCCACCCGCGGGCCTCGAGTTTCGTGCGACCGTTCCGGCCGGCGCGCGGTTCGTGTGCGACTGCGCCATCTCGCCGCAGGTCTGGGCCGAGCGTCCGCCGGCGATCGAGTTCACGATTCTGGTGGAGATTCCGGGCGGCGCCTGGCGCCGCGAGATCCGCACGCGGATCGATCCGGGATCGCGCTGGACCGACCGCCGCTGGCATACGGTATCGATTCCGCTGCCAGAGACCCGCGAGGCGGCGATCGACGCGACGGTCACGCTCTCGACCAGGGTCGCCGGCGATTCCGACGCCGGGCACGCGTGGGCGCTCTTTGGCGAGCCGCGCTTCGAGTGGTCGCGTCCGGCAGCGGAGATTACCCGATCCGTGGCGACGTTCGCGCGGCGCATGCGTACCGATGGCGTGCGCAAGTCGCTCGAACTGCTGCGGGTCACCGGCATCACCAGCCACGACGCCTATCCGCGCTGGGTGACCCGGAACACCCCCAAGCCGGACGATCTCGCCGCCCTCGCGGCTGAAACCGCCGCTCTGCCCTACCAGCCGCTCATCAGCGTCGTCACGCCGGTCTACAACACGGATCCGCGCTGGCTCCGCGCCTGCGTCGACTCGGTGAAGCAGCAGGTCTATCCGAACTGGGAGCACTGTCTGTGCGACGACGCGTCGTCGGTGCCGGCCACGATCGAAACGCTACGGGAGTACGAGGCGGATCCGCGAATCCACGTCAGCTACGCCACCGTGAACGGCGGGATCTCGTTGGCCTCGAACGCCGCCCTGGCGCGGGCCACGGGCGAATTCATCGCGCTGCTGGATCACGACGACGAGCTGCCGCCCGACGCGCTGGCGGAAGTTGTCAAGTACCTGAACGCGCATCCGGATGCGGATGTCCTCTACTCGGACGAGGACAAGCTCGATCTCGCCGGCACGCGGTGCGATCCGTATTTCAAGCCGGACTGGTCGCCCGATCACTTCCTGACGTGCATGTACACCTGCCACTTCATGGTGATCAGGCGAACCCTGCTCGCCGAGATCGGCGGGTTCCGCCAGGGCTACGAGGGGGCGCAGGACTACGATCTGCTGCTCCGGCTGATGGAGCGCACAGCGAAGATCCACCATGTGCCGCGGGTGCTCTACCACTGGCGCAAGCTGCCGGAATCGACCGCCAGCGCCGGGCAGGCCAAGCCGTGGGCGCTCGACGCGGGGCGGCTGGCGCTGGAGGACTACGTGCGCCGCACCGGCGCCGACGCCGAGGTGCTGCCGGGCGGATTCCCCGGCGTGTACCGCGTCAGGCGCAGGATTCGGGGCGCGCCGTTGGTGTCGATCGTAATCCCGACCGCCGCGCGTTATCGCACCGTGCGCGGGGCGCAGGTCGACATGCTGGCGGCGGCGATCCGCAGCGTCGTCGACAAGACCGAGTATCGCGAGTACGAGTTGATCGTGGTCGCCGACGCCGCGGGCGTGCTGCCGGAGACGGCGCGGGCCCTGGAAGGCACCCGGCACCAGGTGCTGCAGTTCGAGCGGCTCGGGCTCTTCAACTTCTCGGCCAAGATCAACGCGGGTGTGGCCGCCTCCTCCGGGGCGCACGTGCTGCTCTTCAACGACGACCTCGAGGTCACCTCGCCCGAGTGGCTCGGGGCGATGCTGGAGTACTCGCAGGAGCCCGCGGTGGGGGCGGTCGGAGCGAAGCTGCTCTATCCGGACGGCCGGCTGCAGCACGTGGGTATGGTGCTCGGCGTCGCCGGTGTCGCCGCGCACGCGTTCCATCAACACCCGGGGGTGTCGCCCGGTTACTCGGGCAGCGCGGTAATGGTCCGGAACTACTCGGCTGTCACCGGGGCCTGCCTGATGTCGCGGCGCGAGGTCTTCGACCAGGTCGGCGGCTTCGACGAACGGTTTCCGATTGACTTCAACGACGTCGACTACTGCCTGCGCCTCGGACGCGCCGGCTACCGGGTCGTGTTCACGCCGTTCGCCCAGCTCTATCACCACGAATCGGCCAGCTTCGGTGCCCGCCAGCAGGATCTCGGGGCCGTGGCTGAAATGCGAAAGCGCTGGGGCGCGGTGATCGATCGCGACCCGTACTACAATCCGAACCTGACGCGTGATTTCCCCGACTACCGCCTCGATGCGTGAGGTCGCCGCGACCCGCCGCCGTGCGGCAGTGACCGCCGTCCTTCTCGTCATCGTCGCGCCCCTGTTCGCGGTCGCGATCATCAGTACGTTTCTCTTCACGCCGGCCCCGGGCTATCTCGAGTTCGAGCTCGAGGCCACCGGTGGCACTGCCGCGCAGCTGTTCTGGACCTCGACCTTGGCCTTCAACGAGCACGACTCCGCGGTCGTTCCGCTCCACCAGCGCCCGGGAGCGCCCGATCGGGTGCGGTTTCCGCTGCCCTCGCGCCCGCTGGAGCTCGTCCGCTTCGATCCCCTCGATGGCGCCGGCGAGATCCTGATCCACTCGATGCGGGTCGTCGATGCCGGGGGACGCACGGTGCGCGACATCGACCCGATGGTCATGAGCGCGCTCAACCAGATCGAGAGCCTGACGCCCGAGGGAGATGCGGTCCGGATCCGGACGACAGCGGGCGCCAACGACCCGATGCTGCTGTTGCGGAGCCAGTGGTTGACCGCGCCGACGCGCTGGAACCGGGTCCAGTTCGTGACGCCGTTCTCGCTGGCGTTGATCGCGGCCGCGGCGGGCGGGCTGCTGCTGGTGGCCCTTGGATTGATGGTGCGCGACGTGACCGCCGGTCCCGTTACGCTGCGCGACCTGCTGTGGCTGACGACGGTGTTCCTCGTCGTGGTCGCCGCGAAGCTGACCCTGCTGCGGCTCTACCCGATGCCGGTGCCGTTCTGGGACCAATGGGACGGCGAGGTCGCGAACCTTTATCTGCCCTACGCGAACGGCGCGCTGACCTGGCGTCAGATGTTCACGCTGCACAACGAACACCGCATCTTCTTCACGCGGGTGCTGGCGGTCGTCCTGCTGGCGCTCAATGGGCAATGGGACCCGCACCTCCAGATTGTCGTCAACATCGCCCTGCACGCGCTCGCGGCGCTGGTGCTGGCGGCGAGCCTGTGGCTCGCGGCCGGACGGCGGTGGCTGATGCCGATCGCGATCGCCGTGGCGCTGGCCGTCGCGCCGCCGTTCGCGCTGGAAAACACGCTCGCAGGGTTCCAGTCAGGCTTCTATTTTCTCGTCCTGTTCTCCGCGCTGGCGCTGTGGCTGATGAGTGCGCACCGCCCCGGCACCGGATCCTGGATTGCCGGCTGGGCGTGTGCGCTGGCGGCAGTGGTGACGGTCGCGGGAGGAATCCTGGGTGTCGTAGCGGTCGGCGTCGCCGCCGGCCTGGCGTGGCTTTCGAGGCCGCGCGCGTGGCGTCCGCTCGCGGCCACCGCCGCAGCGCTGGCGGTAGTGGCGGCCATCGGCTTTGCAGCCATGTCACCGGCGTTGCAGTATCACGACTACCTCAAGGCGGAGACGTGGTTCGCGTTCAGGGTCGCATTCGAGCGCGACCTGGCGTTCCCGTGGGTGCTGACGCCAGGCGCCTCGGTGGTCATGTGGCTCCCCGTACTCGTGCTCGTGGGGGTGGTGGCCGTAACGAAGTTCAGGACAGTTCTCTTCGAGCAGTACTTGCTCGGACTCGGCGCCTGGGTTGCGGTGCAAGCGGCGGCGGTCGCCTATTCGCGCGGCGCGAGCGGCGCGATCCCGGCGTCCCGGTATCTCGACCTGCTCAGTGTCGGGTTCGTCGTGAATACGATGGCACTGATCGCGCTCGTCGGCGGCCCCGGCCGGGCACCCTGGCTGCGGAAGGCCGGGTGGGTGGCGATCGCCCTATGGATCGGTGCGGGAGCGGTTGGAATCGATCGCCTGAGCGAACACATGCTGGTGACCGACGGGCAGGAGCGGCGGCAATGGATGCGCACCTACGTGCGGAACGTGCGGGAGTTCCTGCTCACGGACAACCTCGCGGGGTTCCTGCGCAAGACCGGCCCGCAGGAGATTCCGTACTACAGCGCGGGCATGTTGGCGGGATGGCTGCGCGATCCGGTAGTCCGGCGGATCCTGCCCGCCTCGCTGCGACTGCCGCTGGACGTCAAGCCGAAGCCGGGTATCACACCCACGTTCGCTCGATCGACTGTGGCCACGGACCCGGTCGGCGGCTGGGACTCCTACGCGGTCGGCGGAGCCGCGGCGCAGGGCAGGTTCGAGAGCGATCCGCTCTCGTGCGGGGCCTTCCACCGGCTGCGATTCGAGACCACCGGCTTGCCGGGCGCACCCGGATTGCGGCTGGTCCTGCGGGAGGCCGGATCGGGACGCGAGACGGCGATCGCGCCGCTGTTTGGCAGTGGCTCGGGATGGCGCAGCGTCCACGTCGCCTGTCCTCCGCGGCCGTTCGTCATCGTCGCCGAGGATGCATCTCCGACGTCTTCGTTCGGGTTCAGGCCGCCGACGGAAATCGCCTGGGGCTCGGCGGTCGCAGAGACGCTGATTCAGCGTGCGTCGTGGGTCACGGGCCTTGCCGCCGCGGTGACGCTCGCCGCGCTGGCGATGACCATCCGCGAGTCGATCGGCGGTCGTCGCCGCCCCCAGCACACGCCGGTGGCGGCATGAGCATGCCAGCGGCGCTCACACCAGGCGGGGAGATCGTTCCCTGCGCGATTTGCGGCGAGACCGCCTCTCGAACGCTCTACGTCAAGTCCGGCTACGCTATAGGCGCGTGCACGCGGTGCGGGCTGGTGCACGCCAACCCGCGCGCGCCGAAGACCGCGATCCTCGGCCGCTACAGCGCCGATTACTTCTGGAACGAATACCTGCCGTCGCTCGGGGTCACCGGACCCGACTTCGACCTGGCGCGGTTCGACGCGCGGTACGCCCACCTGCTCGGGATGCTCGCGGAACGCGCGACCGGCCGGCGACTGCTCGAGCTCGGGTCGGGGGCGGGCTTCTTCCTCAAGGCCGCGGAGCGGTCCGGATGGCAGGTCACCGGCATCGAGCTGTCGGAGGATGCCTCGCGGTTCGCGATCGAGCGGCTCGGCCTCGACATCCGCCGCCAGCCGGCGGAGGACGCGCTCATCACGCCGGCGTCC
>Ga0308174_10001073_pt1 | contig 12302 bp, 7 predicted proteins | sample PhyPR2_FD_203894 | JGI IMG/M metagenome (GOLD analysis project Ga0308174, IMG submission 203894) | Soil microbial communities from UC Gill Tract Community Farm, Albany, California, United States - DLSLS.P.R2 | ecosystem: Environmental > Terrestrial > Soil > Agricultural land | place: USA...
TCGACCGCCTGGAAGTCGGCGACGGCCTTCACGAACAGGTCGAGGTTCTCGCGCCGGGAGGCGGCCGCGGGGCTGACCGCCGAGGCGAGCTCGACGTCGGCGCCGGTGGTGTCGATGATCCGGCGGACCAGGTCGAGCAGCGGCTCCCCGACGTACGCCCGGAGCTGGCGCAGCTCGGCGGAGAGCAGCGCGAACCGCTCGAGCGCCTCCGCGGCGTAGGGCAGCTCCCCCGGCTCGGCCAGCGCGTCGTCGAGCGACGGCACCTCGGCGGGGTCGATGCCGTCGGCGATCTCCTGGAGGTGCTCGGTGACCGACGCCGGCGTCCGGCCGCGGCCGCGGCGCCCGGCGATCTCGCCGGCGCGCTGCCCGAGCAGGCGCAGGTCGCGCGGGCCGATCGCCCACCGCGGGCCGGTGAGCAGGGTCAGCAGCGCCTCGTTGGCGGTGACGTCGTGGAGCAGCGTGAGCGTCGCCACCACCTCGGCCACCTCGGGCAGCCGCAGCAGCCCCGAGAGGCCGACGATCTCGACGGGGACGCCGGCCGAGGTCAGCGCATCGTAGACCTGCTCCGCGTGCGCGTTGTCGCGGGTCAGCACGCCGATGTCGGCCCAGCCGTGCGGCAGCCCGCCGGCGTGCACGGCCGTCACCTGCTCGGCCAGCCAGGCCAGCTCGTCGGCCTCGGTCTCGAACACCCGGACGCCGACCTCGCCGGCACCCTTCCCCGGGTCGGGGACCAGCGGCTCGACCTGGTCGAACTTGTCGTGGAGCGGCTCGGCCAGCCGGTTGGCCACCTCGAGGATGCGGGCGCCGGACCGCCGGTTGACCGTCAGGGGGTACGTCGGGACCGCGGAGCCGTCGCGCGCCGGGAACGTCTCGCCGAACCCGAGGATGTTGGAGACCGACGCGCCGCGCCACCCGTAGATCGCCTGGTTGGGGTCGCCGACCGCGGTCACGGCGTGGCCGCGGCCGAACAGCCGCGACAGCATCACGGCCTGGGCGACGGAGGTGTCCTGGTACTCGTCGAGCAGCACGACGGCGAACTTCGAGCGCTCCGCGTCGCCGACGTCGGGCTGCTCGGCCGCCAGCCGGGCACCCAGCTCGATCTGGTCGGAGAAGTCCATGAGGCCCAGGTCGGCCTTGAGCCGGCGGTAGCCGTCGACGAGCGTCAGCAGCTCGGTGCGCCGGTCGATGGCCGAGATCGCCTTGTCGATCGCCTGCAGGTAGGTGCTGCGGTGCTTGCCGGCCGTCTCCTCGTCGCAGGCGCGCTGGAAGGCGGCGCGCGCGTCGGCGTCGAACCGCCGCACGTCGCCGGGTCCCACGAGGTGCTCGCTCATCGCCCCGTCGAGCGCGAGGAGGTTCTGGATCACGGTCTCGGGGTGGTCGGAGAGGTGGCGGACCTCGCCGGTGTGACGGTCCACCACCCGGGCGCCGAGCTGGTAGCGGGCGGCGTCGGTGATCACGCGGGTGTCGGGCTCGTGCCCGATCCGCAGGCCGTGGTCGGTGAGCAGGCTGGCGGCGTAGGCGTTGTAGGTCAGCACCGTCGGCTCCAGGACGTCGCCGCCCTCCTCCGGCTCCTCCAGCGCCCCGGCCGCTTCGAGCGCCCCGCGGATGCGCTGCCGCAGCTCGCTGGCCGCCTTGGTGGTGAAGGTGAGGCCGAGCACCTGGTCGGGCCGCACCTGGCCGGTCAGCACCAGGTAGACGACGCGGGCGGCCATCAGCGTGGTCTTGCCGGACCCGGCGCCCGCGACCACCACCGCCGGCGCGAGCGGCGCCGAGATCGCGGCCCACTGCTGGGCGCTCGGCGCGTAGGCGGTGCCCATGGCCCGCGCGAGCTCCTCCGGGGACCGCAGCGGCAGGCCGGCGGCGCGCTCCCGCGGGTCGTCCAGGACCGACGTCATCCCCGGGTCACCGCCCCCGCGCTCCGGGCCGGGCAGATCGGGACGAACCGGCAGTCGCGGCAGTGCTGCCCGGCCACCGCCGGGAACGACTCGGTGCGCAGCAGCTCCGCAGCGCGGCTCAGGCCGGCCCGCAGGTCGGTGCGCGCCCGGCCGTCCTCCGGCTGCACGCCCTGCGCCTGGACGGTCGCGGTCTCGCCGCCGTCGCTCAGGCCGAGCTGCACGAGCTCGGCTCCCCCGGCGGAGGCGCCCGGCGCGAGCGGCTCGACGGCGCCGTGGTCGACGGCGTACTGGTAGAGGCCGAGCTGGACGTTGCCCTCGAGCGACTTGGTGCTCGGCTTGTTCCGCCCGGTCTTGAGGTCGACGACCACCACCTGGCCGTCCGCGTCCACCTCGACCCGGTCGGCGTAGCCCTTGAGCTGCACCCGCTCGCCGCCGTCGAGCTCGACGACGGTGTCGAAGCCGGCCTCGGTGCCGACCAGTCGCCGCGGGTTGGCGAGGTGCCAGAGCAGGAACCGGCCGAGCGCGGCGCGCACCCGCTCGTGCTCGCGCTGCCGCGACCAGGGGGTGCGGAACTCCAAGCGGTCCCACACCGCGTCGACGTGGCCCATCAGCAGGTCGACCCCCGCCTCCACGTCCGGCGGGCCGCCGGTCGCGGCGCCGTCGGCCGGCACCTCGATCTCGCCGGTCGCCACCCGCTGGGCGAGTGCGTGCACCATCTCGCCGAGGTTGGCCGACTGGTGCGCACGGCTGGCGCCGCCCGCCTCCCTGGTCAGGAACCACTGCGTGGGGCAGACGCCGACGGCCTCGAGCAGGCTCGCGGAGACCGGCACCGGCCGGTCCGGATCGCGCAGCGGCTCCACCGAGCGGGTCGCCGCGCGGGTGCCCCACCAGGTGGACGGGTCGGCGGCCGGCACGAGGGGCCGGTGGCCCGTCGACTCGCGGGCCAGGCGGGCCAACCGCCGGGCCGCGGCGTCACGGAGCGGCTCGGGGCTCTCGGGATCGGCGAGGGTCCGGCGCAGCTCGGCCACCAGTCCGGGCAGGGACAGCGGGCGGGACGGCCGGCCGACGACGTGCTCGACGTTCACCCCCAGCTCGGCCAGGAACCGCGACGGCTGCTCGCCCTCGTCCTCGGGCGAGCACACCGCGGTGACGACGAGCTTCTGGCGGGCGCGCGTGCAGGCGACGTAGAACAGCCGCCGCTCCTCGAGCAGCAGCTCGCGGGCGCTGACCGGCGGCACGACGCCGTGCTCGCCGATCCGGTCGGCGTGCAGCAGCGTGGAGCGGCGGCGCAGGTCCGGCCAGCCCTCCTGCTGCACGTGGGCGACCACGACCAGCCGCCACTCGAGGCCCTTGGAGCGGTGGGCGGTCAGCAGCCGCACCGCGGAGCCGCGGGCGCCGCGCTCGGCGAGGGTGTCGGCCGGGATCTGCTGCTGCACCAGGGTGGCGAGGAACGCCCCGACGCCCACGTGGTCGCGCCGCTCCTCGGCCCGGGCGGCCACCTCGAACAGCGCGCACACCGAGTCGAGGTCGCGGTGGGCACGCCGCGCCGCGGCCCCGCCGAGGTCGACCGAGCGGCGCAGCCGGGCCGGCCACGACGTCCGCGACCACAGCGTCCACAGCAGCTGCTCGGCGGTCGCCCCGTCGGCCAGCTCCGCCTCGGCGTCGGCCAGCAGCCGGGCCAGGGCGCGGGCGCGGCCCACCTCGGGGCCGTCGAGCCCGTCGAGCAACGCGGGACCGACGACGGCGGCCCGCACCAGGTCGCGCGACGCCCGCGGCGGGCGACCCTCGGCCTGGGACCGCTCCTTCTCCCGGGCGCGCAGGCGCCGCCCGAGACGGCGTACGTCGCCGGCGTCCAGGCCGCCCAACGGGCCGGTCAGCAGCGCCTCGGCGCGCGCCGGGTCGAGGTGGTCGACGTGGGCGGGATCGTCGTGGCGCAGGGTCAGGACGGCGCGCAGCGCGTCGAGGAGCGGCAGCACCGCGGGGTCGCGGACCAGCGGCAGCTCGTCGCTCGCGACCTCCACCGGGACCCCGGCCGCCCCCAGCGCCCGCCGCAGCGGCGGGATCGAGCCCCGCCCGGAGCGGACCAGGACCGCCATGTCGTGCCAGGCGATGCCGTCCTCGAGGTGGGCGCGGCGCAGCAGGTCGGCGAGGTGCTCGGCCTCCGCGCGCTCGGTGTCGAAGGTGCGGACCAGCACGCGGCCGTCGCCGTGGGACCCCTCGGCGCGCGGGGCGAGGAACGCCTCCCGGGCCTCCTCGGGGATGCTCCCGGGAAGCCCGAGCCGGCCCGCCACGCGCTGGGAGGCGACCAGGAGCCGGGGACCGAACCGCCGGGTCGTGCGCAGCGCGACGACGTCGGCCGGCGAGCCGTCGCGTCGGGGGAACGCCGTCGGGAACTCCAGGATGCCGCGCACCTCCGCGCCGCGGAAGCCGTAGATCGACTGGTGCGGGTCGCCGACCACGACCAGGTCGCGGCCGTCGCCGGCCAGCGCGCGGAGCAGGGCGACCTGGCCCGGGTCGGTGTCCTGGTACTCGTCCACGAACACGCAGTCGAGCTGGGCCCGCAGCTCCTCGCGATGGGCCTCGGCCTCGATGGTGGCCCGGCGGATCAGGTCGGCGTAGTCGATCGCGCCCTGGGAGTCGAGGTTGGTGAGGTACTGGTCGAGGAACAGCCCCGCGGCGACGTACGCCGGGACGCCCTCCGCCTCCCCCAGCGCTCGCAGCGCCTCACCGTCGAGGCCCTTCTCGCGGGCCCGGGACAGGACCGCGTGGACCTCCCGGGCGAACCCGCGGGTGCCGAGCGCGCGGGCCAGGCCCTCGGGCCAGGTCACCGACTCGGGGTGGTCGGTGAGCAGCTCGCGGAGCACCACGTCCTGCTCGGGCGCGGACAGCAGCCGCAGCGGGGCCTCGTAGAGCTCGGCCGGCGAGAACCGCCGCACCAGGCCGTAGGCGAAGGAGTGGAAGGTCGAGCTCAGCGGGGTCGTGGTCGTGCGCCCCAGCCGCGCGGTGACCCGGTCGCGCAGCTGCTCGGCCGCCTTCCGGGAGAACGTCAGCGCCAGCACCGCGTCGGGGCGGGCGCCGCGCCGCTCGATCCGGTCGACGATCGCCTCGACCAGCGTCGTGGTCTTGCCGGTGCCGGGGCCGGCGAGCACGAGCAGCGGACCGCCGGGGTGGTCGACCACGCGCTGCTGGTGCTCGTCGAGCGCGGGCACGGCGACGGCGACGTCGGGGCGCACCAGCCGGTAGCGGGTCTCCCCCGTCACCCTCGTCGTCGCGGTCGCCGTCATGCCGCCATTCGATCATCCGCCACCGACAACGGCCGGCAATGCCCGAGAATGTCGGGCGTGAGCACGCGCACCGTGGCGATCCTGGCCTTCGACGACATGGAGGTGCTCGACTTCGCGGGCCCCTACGAGGTGTTCAACGTCGCCGGGGAGCTCGGTGACGTCGGCGACGGGCCTCCGTTCTCGGTGCTCGCGGTGGGGCTCACCGGCGCGCCCGCCGTCGGGCGCGGTGGGTTCAGCGTCGTGCCGGCGTACTCCCTCGACGACGCGCCGCCGACCGACCTCCTCGTCGTGCCCGGCGGCGCGGGCACCCGCCGGCTCGTGGCCGACCAGCGCCTGCTCTCGTGGGTCCGCGAGCGCGCCGGCGAGGTCGAGCTGCTCCTGTCGGTCTGCACCGGCTCGCTGGTGCTCGCGGCGGCCGGGCTCCTCGCGGGCCGGCCGGCGACGACCCACCACGACGCGTACGACGAGCTCGCGGCGCTCTCGCCGACCACGCAGGTCGTCCGGGGGCAGCGCTTCGTGCGCAGCGCCGGGACGATCCTCACCTCCGCGGGCGTCTCGGCCGGCATCGACCTCGCGCTGCACGCCGTCCAGCTGCTCGCCGGCCCGACGGCCCGCGAGCGGACGGTCACCGAGATGGAGTGGATGTGGCAGTCCTGACCCGTCCCGGCCGGCCCGCGTTGTCACCTCTGGCCGTAGGCCCGGGCGGCGGCGCTCAGTAGCCTGCCGGGCATGGCAGCCGACCCCGCGTCCGAGCCCATGTCCGAGCCCGCGCCTGAGCCCGAGCCCGTGTCCGACCCCTCGTCCGAGCCCGCGCCCGACCGCGGCCCGCTCGCCGACGTCCTCGTCGTCGACCTGACCCGCGCCCTCGCCGGTCCGCACGCCGCGATGATGCTCGGCGACATGGGGGCGCGGGTGATCAAGGTGGAGCCGCCCGCCGGCGACGACACCCGGTCGTGGGGGCCGCCGTTCATCGGGGAGGACGACGAGCGGGAGTCGACGTACTTCCTGTCGGCCAACCGCAACAAGGAGTCGCTCGTCCTCGACCTCAAGCTCGAGGCCGACCGCGACGTGCTCGCGCGGCTGGTGGAGCGGGCCGACGTGCTGATGGAGAACTACCGGGTCGGCGTGCTCGACCGGCTCGGCTTCCCGGTCGAGCGGCTGCACGACCTCAACCCGCGGCTGGTGGTCCTGTCCATCACCGGGTTCGGCCACGACGGGCCGGAGGCGAAGCGGGCCGGCTACGACCAGATCGCGCAGGGCGAGGGCGGGCTGATGTCGATCACCGGCACCGCGCAGCCGACCAAGGCCGGCGTCCCGATCGCGGACCTGATCGCCGGCATGAACGGCGCGTTCGGCGTGCTCGCCGCGCTGCACGAGCGCGCGCGGACCGGCCGGGGCCGCGTCGTGCGGACCTCGCTGCTCGCCGGGATGATCGGCGTGCACGCGTTCCAGGGCACCCGGTGGACGGTCGCGGGCGAGGTGCCGGGGCTGGCGGGCGACCACCACCCGTCGATCGCGCCCTACGGCATGTTCGCCACGGCCACCGCACCGGTGCAGATCGCCTGCGGCTCCGAGGGCCTCTGGCGGGCCCTCTGCGGCGCGCTCGGCTGGGACCCGGCCGAGCCGGAGCTCGCCACGAACCCGCTCCGCGTCGCGAACCGCGACCGGCTCGTGGCCCGCATCGAGGAGTTGTTCGCCGACCGGCCGGCCGAGCACTGGCTGGCGCTGCTGGCCGACGCCGGCGTCCCGTCGGGGAAGGTGCGGTCGATGGACGACGTCTACGGCTGGGAGCAGACGCTCTCCCAGGGGCTGCTGCTGTCGGTGCAGCACGCCACCCAGGGGACGGTGCGGCTCCCGGGTTCGGCGGTGCGGTTCGACGACAACCCGTTCTCCGGCGGGCGCCCGACGCACGAGGCACCGCCGACGCTGGACCAGCACGGCGCGGCGATCCGGGAGTGGCTGGAGTCGTAGGCGACCGCCGCGCCCGCTCAGCCCAGGTCGACGATCGCGGCGACCGGACCGCCGCCATCGGGGCCCTGGTGGGCGGCGGAGACGGAGACGAAGACCGCCGGGTCGCCGGTGACCGCGGCGGTGACGCCGCCGACGCACGCCTTGATCTGGCGGTGCCAGTGCACGTCGGAGTCGTCGAGCATCGCGTTGCGGCGGCCACGGACCTCGCCGTCCTGGGACGCCTCGCACTTGAGGAACACGTTGACCAGCCGGCCGTCGAGGTCGGTGTGGTGGGGCCGCTCGGGCAGGTCGAGGCCGGCGCCGCGGATCGCCTCCCAGATCCCGTCCTGGTCGAGGGCGTCCTTCATCACCGAGTGGCCGATCCGGTAGCGGCCGCCCACGCCCGGCGCGTTGCCGACCACGACGACCTGGGCCCGGTCGAGCTCGACGCCAGAGGAGCACGACGCGACGGAGCTGAACAGCGACCGGTCGTGCATGACGTCCTCGTCCGAGGGCATCTCGATCTCGCCGAGGGCGACCGCGATGCCGAGCGCGGTGCAGCCGTTGGAGAGGTCCATCGACTCGTGGGTGTGCTCGGTCCACACGGTCTTGCCCCGGGACTTGGCGTCCCGGATCGTGGAGATGGTCAGCAGCGGGGTCTTGGTCTGCACGTAGTGCACGTCGGCGGGGTCCGCGATGCCGGCCCGCGACATGGCCTCCTTCACCGCCTCCGCCACCTTGGTGACCATCGCCGTCCGGCCGATGTCCTCGGGCAGCAGCCGCTCGCTCATCGCGAAACCCACGGTCAGCCGCGGCTCGTCGCCCGGCGCCAGGTCACCGGTGAGCTCCTCGGGCGGGACGGTCGCGAAGATCGTCGCGTGCGGGCTGATCACGCCGTCGGTGCCGCCCGACCACACGATCGGGACCTGCTTGACCTGCTCGGCCGGGGCACCCTTCTCGACCAGCACCTCGCGGAACGCCCGGTCGGCGATGATCCGCGTGTAGTCGTTCACGCCGCCGTTGCCCTCGGTCTTGCCGATGATCGCGACGACGCGGTCGGCCCGCATGACCCCGTCGTCGATCAGCTTCGCGAGCTCGCCGGCGTCGGCGACGGAGTGGATCGGGACCTTGCGTACTTCGATGGCGTCGGGCATGTGCGGCCTTTCGGTGTGGGGTTCTCGGGGAGGGGGTGGGCCGAGGCGGCCGGGGTCAGTCCGGCACGACGACGGTGCCGGCCGCGCGTGCGGCGTCCTCGGCGACGGCGTCGGTGAGGTGGGCGAGGTCGGTGATGACGGCGCGCCGCCCGCCGCGCTCGACGAACCGGCACGCGGCCTCCACCTTGGGACCCATCGAGCCACGGGCGAAGTGGCCGGCGGCGGCGTGGGCGCGCAGCCGGGTCACCGTCACCATCTCGATGTCCTCGGCCTCGGGGGTGCCGTAGCGCAGCACGGCGTGCGGCACGTCGGTGCCGATGACCAGCACGTCGGCGCCGACCGCGGCGGCCAGCAGCGCCGCGCCGAGGTCCTTGTCGATCACGGCCTCGACCCCGCGGAGGGTGCCGTCGGGGTCCTGGACGACCGGGATCCCGCCGCCCCCGTTCGCGACGACGAGGAACCCGGCGTCGACGAGGGCCTGGACGGCCGGGGCGTCGACGATCCGCAGCGGCTCCGGCGAGGCGACCACGCGCCGCCAGCCCTTCTCGCCGCGGTCCTCCCAGGTCTCGCCGTGCTCGACGAGCACCTTGGCGTCCTCGGCCGGCAGGTACCGGCCGATCGGCTTGGTGGGCCGGCCGAACCCGTCGTCGTCGGAGGCCACGAGGGTGCGGGTGACCAGTGCGGCGGTACGCCGCTGCCAGCCCGCTCGGGCCAGCTCGGCGTCGAGCGCGTCCATCAGCACGAAGCCCAGGGTCGCCTGGGTCTGGGCGCCGCACCAGTCGAGCGGCACCGGCGGGACGACCGCGGCGGCGAGCTCGTTCTTGACCAGGAGGTTGCCGACCTGCGGGCCGTTGCCGTGGGTGATCACCACGTCCCGGTCGTCCGAGAGCATCCGGACGACCGCGGCCATCGCGACCTGGGCCGCGGCGATCTGGTCCTCGGGGCGCGCGCGGCCGTCCGCGTTCGTCATCGCGTTGCCGCCCAGCGCGAGCAGGACCCTCATGGGTCGAACCTAGTGACGGCCGCGGCCCTCGGCACCGTGGCCGGCGACGAGGCGGAGCCCGTCGGGCTGGCAACAGTTGCCAGGCCGGCGTACCCCTCGGACCGGGCGCACGGGCGCCGCGTCACTGCGGGCTCGCGGCGAGCAGGGCGGCGAGCGGCAGCGTCCCGACCGGGAGCCCGTGCCGGTCGTAGTAGGCGAACATCGCGCGCAACAACGACCGCTCCCGCTCGTCGTGGCCCTCCCCCGTCCACGTCTCGGTGCGCTCCGCGGTGACGCCGTGCCGGGCCGCCAGGTCCCGCACGGTGGCGACCGTCGACGCCAGCTCGTAGGTCGCGCCGGCGTGCCCGTCCTCGAGGAGCACGGTCGCCGCCGCCTCGCCCAGGTCGGCGAGGTCCAGGAAGCCGAAGACCGCGTCCACGGAGTACGGCACGGTGACCGGGCCGCCCAGGTCGAGGTTCTGCACGTAGGCGCCCGGCTGCAGCACCGTCCACACGAGCCCCGACCGCCGCACCAGGTCCTCCGCGACCGCCTTCCCGAGGTGGTGCGGCATCGTCGGGGCGTAGGGCGAGGCGACCGAGTGGTAGACGACCCGCGGCACGCCCGCCGCCTGCAGCGCGGCGAGCGCCGACGCGACGTAGCTGCGCTCGTCGGGGTGCAGGTTGGGGGCGACGAGGTACGCCGCCGCGGACCCGCGCAGCGCGCCGGCCAGCCCCCCGGCGCCGCGCCAGTCCGCGCGGCCGAGCGGGACCGCCTCGGCGCCGCGGGCGGCGAGGGCCGCGCGGACGGCGCGGCCCGTCTTCCCGTGCCCGCCCACCACGGCGACCCGGGTCACCGGGCCGGCCTCGGGGCCGGGGTCAGAACCTGGGGTCGGCCAGGAAGTACTGCGCGATGCGGCCCGGCTCCCGCTTCGGCTTGCGCGCGGGCTCCGGCACCATGCGACCCTCGAACGCGTCCCACACGCGGTCCGCGGTGAGCATCACCCGGCGCGCGACCAGGCCGGCGAGGCCGGTGTGCGGCGTGTAGGGATGCGGCCGGGTCGGCCCGACCGGTTCGGCCGACGCCAGCGCGTCGGCCAACCCCTCCAGGCGCGCGCCGTCGAGCCGGTCGCCCAGCCGCCGGCAGAGCTCCTCCTCCAGGCGCCGGTGCTCGGTCATCGCGGACCCGACCTCGTCCCAGATCCGCGGCCAGTGGAACGACGTCTCGTAGACCGAGCCGTACTGGTGCGCCTTGACGTGGGCCAGCATCACCTCGAGCTGCTTGACCGACCGCACGTGGGCGTGCACCAGCGTCGACCCGTCGGGCAGCTTCCGGCGGGCCGCCGGCAGCAGGACCGCATCCACGGCGTGCAGGTGCCGGCACGCGGTCGCCAGGAAGGCGTCGATCCGCGCGTGCGCCGCCCGCGGCATCCCGGGCGGGGCCCCCATCTCCCGGGCGGCGGCCAACAGCTCGGCCAGCCGGTCGTGGGTCTCCTGCACCGCCGTGACCAGCGTCGTGCTCGGGTTCGTGGACGTGACCATCGACCTCACCTCTCCGGGAGTCGCACTCCTTCCAAGGTACGTCGCGGACGCCGCGATCGTTCACGTCGCTCGGGCCGGTCACCGGGCCGCGCCTCAGACCACGTCGACGGCGGCGAACGCGGCGCCCCCGGCCAGCTCGGCGTACCCCGGCCCGCGGTCGAAGAACGCCTCGTCGGTCCGGGCCCGGCCGGCCCGCTCCGCGGCGGTCGCCCGCTCGTCGTGCCCCAGGGTGTCGTCCTCGAGCGAGCCGGTGAGCACGACGCCGTAGTCGGCGAGCGCGGCGCCGGGCGAGACCTTCCGCCAGACGACGTCGCGCACGACGAGGGCCGGGTCGCGCTCGAGGGGGTCGCCCCATCCACCGCCGCCGGTGGTGCGGATCCGGATCACCTCGCCGGTGCGCACCGGCTCGGCGTCCGCCAGCGCGTCGACCTCCCGCTCGTTCGGGCCGCCGGGGTCGATCGTGACCTGGAACGGCCTGCCGGCCCGGCCGCCCTTGACCCCCCAGCACGCGAGGATCGAGCGGTCCGCGATCGACATGAAGTGGGCGTCCTTGAGCATCCGGATCTGCTTCTCGTAGCCGAGGCCGCCGCGGTACTGCCCCGCGCCGCCGCTGTCCACGGCCAACGACAGCGACTCGACGCGGAACGGGAACCGCGCCTCGGTGAACTCGGTCGGCAGGTTACGGGAGTCGGGGACGACGTGGATGGTGTCCTCGCCGTCGGCGTAGTAGCGACCGCCGGAGCCGCCGCCGAGGACCTCGCGCATCAGGTAGGGGCGGCCCTCGAGGTCCTCGCCGTAGACGCCGGTGTAGCGGATCGTCTCCTGGTCGGCCGGCATCCGGCCGTCGACCGCCTTCGCGACCACGCCCGCGAGGACGCCGAGGAGCCGCAGGATCACGAACGTCCGGGCGTTGGTCGGTGCCGGGAACACCGGGGTGAGCAGCGTGCCGGGCGGCGGGAACCGCATCTCGATCAGCGGCACGACGCCCTCGTTGACGTCGAGCTCCGCCATCCGCTCGGGGGTGTCGGCGAGGTTGCGCAGGATCGGCGCCAGCCACTTCTTGAGGAAGACGCCGTCGCTGTAGTCGCCGCAGTGGTTGATCGGCCCCCTGGCCTGCGGGCCGGTGCCCCCGAAGTCGAGGACGATCCGCTCGCCGTCGGGGTCGTCGGCGGCGGTGCGGGTGAGCGTGATCCGCTGGGTGTGCAGCCGCGGCTCGTCGACGCCGTCGTGCTCGGCGTAGTCCTCCCACGTCCAGGAGCCGACCGGGATCTGCGACAGGATCTCGCGGCGGTAGGTCTCCGTGGTCCGGGCGATGATCGCGTCGAAGCAGGACTCGACGGTCTCGACGCCGTACCGGTCGAACAGCTCGCCCAGCCGGCGCGCGCCCATCAGGCACGCCGAGCACTCGGCGTCCAGGTCGGCCGCCAGCGACTCGGGCATCCGCGAGTTGCGGGTCATGATGGCGAGCGCGGCCCGGTTGGGCACGCCGGCGTCCCACA
>Ga0308174_10001074_pt1 | contig 12295 bp, 10 predicted proteins | sample PhyPR2_FD_203894 | JGI IMG/M metagenome (GOLD analysis project Ga0308174, IMG submission 203894) | Soil microbial communities from UC Gill Tract Community Farm, Albany, California, United States - DLSLS.P.R2 | ecosystem: Environmental > Terrestrial > Soil > Agricultural land | place: USA...
GCCGAAGCCGGCGCGGATGCCGGATCGACGTTCGCCTTTCCAGCTGCCGGCGGCGACGGTCGAGCCGATTCGAGGGTCTCGCGCGCCGAGCCGGGCACCGGGCTGCATGACCGGATTCCCGTTGCATTGTCGGAACGTATCGAGCCCGTCTCACCGGCTGCCGACCCGTTGCGGCGCGACCGGGGCGATGCGCTGCCTGCGAAACCTGCGCTGTCCGGTGCAAGCGTCGACGACGATGCATGGAGCGATACCACCCGCTCCATCGGTGCTTCCCGCAACAGCGCGCGCGTGCGCGAGCGAAGAACTGGCGCGCGCGGGGCGCTGGCCGGCGTTGCCGTTTGCGCGTTCGTTGCCGCGGGCTATTACGCGTATCGGGCGCAAATCCTGCCAAGTCGCGCCGACGTCGCCCGTCTGCTTCCGTTCGGCAACGACGCGACGCGCGGCGCAACGTCGTCCTCGGCAACGCCCGCCGCGCCGCGAACAGCCAGCCCGGCTACGGCACCTGCCTCTGCCGCAGTCGCGCCGGCACCCGCGGCAACCGCGGAGCCAGGTTCCACTGCTTCCGTATCCGCGTCGCCGGTTGCAGCGCCGCCCGCATCGACTGCACCGGCGGCGTCTGCCACGAGCCCGCTGCCGGCGACAACCAGCCCACGAGCATCGACAACGAGCACACCGGCATCGACAACCAGCCCACCGGCATCGACAACCGACGCACCGGCATCGACACCCGGCGCACCGGCATCGACAACCAGCGCACCGTCGTCGTCGACAACGCGACAGCAGCGAGCCGTTCGACGCAGCGCACCTGCCCAATCCAGGCCTAATGTCGCGGTGAAACCGCCGGTCGACAAGGACGCCGAGGCCACCCAGCGATTGATCGAGCGCGACCTCGGGCGCTTCCTTCCAGCCGAACGCGCGGAGCAGCCTCCTCGGCGCTGATTTCGGCGCAAGCAGAAGCCGGCGCGCGAACCGTCGCCGTTGCACGCTGGCGCCAAGCGTCGTGAAACACGCGTCTCGCGTGTAGGACGCAAGTTGCGGTCGCGTCTGACTTTCATGCGACCGTCTGCAAGGTAACCTCAACGTTGTGCCGTCGCCTCATTTGCGCCGGCGCGGCTTTCTGTTTCTGCGCATGCTGCGCGCAACAGCCTGAACGAAAAATAGATGCGCGCGCACGGCAAATCCTCCCCGATCCCTTCATGCAGTACCTCGTCGCGGAACACGGGCGAGCACACCCGTGTTCCTGTGATCGAGGAACAGTTGCGCACCGGCACGCGGCAAGTCGAGATCGGGAGGAGTCGCGTCGTCAAGACCGTGCACGCCCGCGAGACGACGATCGACGAGCCGCTCTCGACCGACGAGGTCCGGGTGGAACGCATCGCGGTCGATCCGCCGCGCTGCGTCGACGAGCCGCCTGCGGTACGGCAGGAGGGTGACACGACCATCGTTCCGATACTCGAGGAGCGGCTCGTCGTGGAAAAGCGACTCGTGGTGCGCGAAGAGCTGCGAATCACGCGTAGTCGCCGGGAATACCGCGATCCGCAGCGCATCGTGCTGCGCAGCGAGCATGTCGCCGTGGAACGGTTGCCGCGTGGCGCGGACGACACCGCGCCGGAAAAATCATCGCTAACGCATAAGTCACAGGAGAACGCCATGGAAAGAATGCTTGTAGGGGTTTTTGATTCGAAGGAGCAGATGGAAGCCGCACGCCGCGACTTGCGCGACTGCGGGATTCCCAACGATCAGATGCAGATCCACACGGGCACCGCCGAACAGGCGCTCGGCGGCACCGATTTCGCGAAACCGGATGGCGATGGGCGCGGCACCGGCTTTTTCGACCGGTTGTTCGGCCGCGTTGATGGCGATGCGGACCGCCACGCGAAGCTCTACTCGGAAGCAGTGCGCCGCGGCGGCTGCGTCGTCGTCGTCGACGGCATCGGTGACGACCGCATCGACGAAGCCGTGCAGATTCTGGAGCGCGACGGCGCATACGACATCGACGAGCGTGCCGCGAAGTGGCGCGAAAGCGGCTGGAAGGATGACCAAACGCTGGCGTCCGGCGGCGAGCGCGCAACCGGCGCGTCAGACGATGCGCTGACCGGCCCCGGCAACGAGCCCACGCAGGAAGCGGGAACAAGGATTCCCGTGGTCGAGGAGCAGTTGAACGTCGGCAAGCGCGCAGTGCAACGCGGCGGCGTGCGGGTATTCACGCGTACGAGCGAGCGTCAGGTCGAGGAGAACGTGACGTTGCGCGAAGAGCGTGCGCGCGTTACGCGCCGGCCGGTGGACCGCCAGGCGACCGAGGGCGAGCTTGGCAACGCGTTCGAGAACCAGGAGGTGGAAATTCGCGAGATTACCGAGGAGCCGATCGTCGCCAAGACCGCGCGTGTGGTCGAGGAGGTCGATGTCGGCAAGGACGTTTCCGAGCGCACGGAAACCGTACGCGATACGGTGCGCAAGCGCGATGTCGAGGTCGAGGATCTGCCGGGCAGCCGCACGCCCCGGCCTGCGGATGCGAATCGCGCCGGACGCCGTTGACGCGCGGCCTTTCGTGTGCCAACGGACGGCCGCCTCGCGCGGCCGTTTTCCTGTCGAGCGCCGGACGCTACTGGAAGGAACGACAGGCGTATGCGCGAGCGGAATCTGGCACACTCCCGCCACCTTCGTCACGTGCCGGGAGCGCGATGACCGATTTCGTCGACTTTGTCGCATTGCTCGCGGCGATGGATACGCGATCGCTGCAGGCGATCATCGCCACGATCGACCAGATGCCGGGCATCATGCCTGCGCTGCAAGCGTGGATCGAGCATGCGGCACGCTGGGAACACGACCGGCGCAACGGCTTTCACTATCCGCTCCAGGGTCCGATGGCTGCCATACCGCCCGAGGAGGTGCCCGCTGCACTCGGCGCGAGCTCGATGATCAGCCATTGCTTCCGCCATGAGCGGCGCCGCGAGGTGATGCCGGTGCTGGCGTTCTTCGAGGGGCTCACGAAGACGCTGGCGGCCGAGCACGAGCGCGCCGGGGCGGCGATGCATTGACTCCGCCGCGACGCTGCTGGTGGGTGCCGAGCGGTGATGCCCTTTACGCCGATTATCACGACTGCGAGTGGGGCTTTCCGGTCGCCGATGATCGGCGGCTGTTCGAAAAGCTGTGTCTCGAGGGCTTCCAGTCGGGCCTGAGCTGGCGGATGATCCTCGCGCGGCGCGACGCGTTTCGCTCGGCATTCGCGAACTTCGACCGCGACCTTCTTGCGCGCTTCACAGCAAAGGACATCGAACGTCTGGTCGCCGACGCCAGCATCGTGCGCCATCGGGGAAAGATCACGTCGGTGCGCAACAACGCGCAGCGTGCGCTGGACATCGTGAGCGAGCACGGCTCGCTGGCCGCCTATTTCTGGCGCTTCGAGCCGTCGAAGCGGCATCGGCCCCGGCACTTTTCGCGGGACACGCTAACGGCGCTGGCGCCCCCGGACGAGGCGGCGGCCCTGTCGAAGGACCTGAAGCGGCGCGGCTTCACGTTCGTCGGCCCGACCACCGTTTACGCGTTCATGCAGGCGATGGGCCTCGTCAACGACCATGTCGACGACTGCCACGTTCGGCAGGCGGCCGAGAAGGCGCGCGGCGCGTTCAGGCGCCCGCGCGCCGGATGATGCATCAGACGCGGCGCCGATACTCGCCGGTGCGCGTGTCGATCTCGATGCTGTCGCCGGTGGTGACGAACAGCGGTACCTGCACCTCGAAGCCGCTGGCGAGCTTCGCGGGCTTCGTGACCTTGCCCGACGTGTCGCCCTTGACCGCCGGCTCGGTATACGTCACTTCGCGCACCACGGAAGTGGGCAACTCGACCGAGATCGTCTTGCCCTCGTAGAACGTGAGCTGGCACGCAAGGCCGTCCTCGAGATAGGGGAGCGCCTCCTCCATGTTTTCCTTCTCGACGTCGTACTGGTTGAACTCGTCGTCCATGAAGACGTACATCGGATCGGCGAAGTACGAGTACGTGACGTCCTTGCGCTCGAGCTGGATCACGTCGAACTTCTCGTCGGCGCGATAGATCGTTTCGGTTCCGCCGCCCGAGAGCAGGTTGCGGAGCTTCATCTTGACGACGGACGCATTGCGGCCCGATTTGCTGAATTCGGCCTTCTGCACCACCATCGGATTGGTGCCGATCATGATGACGTTGCCGGCGCGGACTTCCTGGGCGAGTTTCATGGGGTTCCTGAAAGCGGTTGCCGCCTGGGTTGCCGCCTGACCTGACAGCCGCCGCGAAGCGATTCCGGGTAAACCGTCGATTATAGTCGACGGCGCCAGAAATCAACCAATCCGGTCGCGAGATCAGGTAACGACGCGAGGGTATCCGCCCAGCGCTGTCCATGCGCCTCGTAGGCTGCAACCGTGGCCCGGTACGCGGGCCACGCCTGCACCGCGGCTTCGCCGTCCTCCCCGTTGAACGCATCCCAGAACGCCGCCAGCGCTTGCCGCGCCGGTGCGTCCAGCGCCTGCCCATAGCGCGTGACGAAGGCGTCGAGTTTCAATCGATGCGCGTCGTGCTCCTGCGGATACGGCTGCCACACGAACGCGCGCGCCGCCCATTGCGCACGCACGAACGAGTCCTCGCCGCGGACGAAGTTGATGCCGGCGGCCCACAGCAGCCGGTCGAATGCGTCTTGCGTCGTGAACGGAACGACCTCGACGGCAAGCCGCCCGCGCGTCGCGCGCTGCCCCGCGTGGGGGACGGCGCCGCGCAGCCACGCATCGAGCGCCGCGGTGGCGACACCTTCCGGAACAATGCAGACGATGCGCTCGTCCCCTTCGGCCCAGGCGTCGAACAGTGCCGGCAAGGCACCGTTCGCATAGCAGAAGAGCACCACGCGCAGGGTGTCCGCACTGCGCGCCTGACGCAGGCGCCACGCGTCGCGGGCCTCGAGCAGGCCCGCTTCACGGATGAGGCCTCCGGTCTTCGCCGTGAAGCCGGGAAACCAGAAATGGCGCGTCAGCGGCAGTCGCGGATGCGGTGATGCGAGACCGTGCGCGCTATCGACCCAGGGCTCGGCGGACAGGTATTCCAGATTGATCCACGGCGGCGGCGTTGCCGCCGCTGCCATCGCATCGACGTAGCGCGCCGGCAGCCCGCAACCGAAACCCTCGACGACCATGTCCGGCAAGCGAGGCGGCGGCGCGTCGTCGATCAGGGGGCGCACGGCGACGCCCGAGGCCACCTGCGTGTCGGACGCGGCGTCGATCGCCGGGACCAGGCGCGCCAGGGTCGCGACACGATCGATCCAGAGTGTGACCTCGAGCGCATGCTCGGCGGCCAGCTGCCGCGCAAGCCGCCAGCACACGCCCGCGTCGCCGTAGTTGTCGATGACGCGGCAGAAGATATCCCACCGCCCCCGCTTCATCGTCGCAGTCTACGACTCCGCGTCGAGGGCGCTTTCGTGCCAGCGCGACAGCGCGAGCCGCGACAAGCCCACGGTGGCTGCGAACAGCACCACGCCGGCGAGCGCGATCAGCACGAGCGCCGCGAAGAGGCGGGGAATGTTGAGCTGGATCCCTGCGAGCAGGATCTGGTACGCGAGACCGGCACCCTGTCCGCCGGTGCCGGCGACGAATTCGGCGACGACGGCGCCGATCAGCGACAGCCCGCTCGCGATGCGCAGGCCCCCGAAAAAATACGGCAGCGCACTCGGCACGCGCAAGCGCCACAGCGTTTGCCACCGCGTGGCACGAGCAAGCCGGAAAAGATCGGAAAGCCCGCGGTCGACGCTGCGCAGGCCGAGCGTCGTGTTCGAGATGATCGGGAAGATCGCGACGACGACCGCGCACAGTACGAGCGCAAGCCGCGTGTCGCGCACCCAGATGATGATCAGCGGCGCGATCGACACGATAGGCGTCACCTGCAGCAGGATCGCGTACGGAAAAAGGCTCATCTCGAGCCAGCGGCTTTGCACGAACAGCAGCGCGGTCGCCACGCCGAGAAGCGTCGCGAGCGCCAGCGCGGTGAGCGCGATGCCGAGCGTGACGCCGAGCGAGTGGACGAGCAGCCCGCGGTCGACGAACAGCGTTTGCGCGACGACGAGCGGCGACGGGACGAGATAGGGCGGAACGTCGTTGACCGTCACCAGCACCTGCCACGCGGCGAGCACAATCACCGCCACCGCGAACGGCGCCGCGACACGGAGCAGCGCATCGCGCGTGTTTCGCGTCATCACGGTCGCGGAAGCGCCTTCGCGGGCCTCGCCGCGCTGTCGGGCAAGCCGCCGGCGCTCGCCTTGGCAACGCACGCGGACAGCTGTTGCGCGATTGCCGCAAAGCGGGGCGACAAGCGAAACGACTCGCCGCGCGGATACGGCTCGGCGATGTCCCATGTGTCGAGAATACGACCGGGATGCGCTCCCATCACCGCGACGCGCGTCGAGAGGAATACCGCTTCCTGGATGCTGTGCGTCACGAAGACGACGGTGAAGCGCTGCGCGCACCAGAGGTCGAGCAGTTCGGTGTCGAGGCGCTGGCGCGTGAATTCATCGAGTGCGCCGAACGGTTCGTCCATCAGCAGCAGGTCGGGTTCGGTCACGAGGGCACGCGCGATCGACGCACGCATCTGCATGCCGCCCGAAAGTTGCCGCGGAAGATGAGTGCTCGACTCGTCGAGGCCGACGCGTATCAGCGCGCGTGCCACCGCGGCATTGGCTTCGCCACGCACGACGCCGGCGAGATCGAGCGGGAGGCGCACGTTCGCCGCCACCGACGCCCACGGCATCAGCGTCGGCGACTGGAACACGAACCCGATGCGCCGGCCCTTGCCGCCGGTAGCGCCGAAGGGGCCGCCCCACCACGTGATGTCACCTGCCGAGGGTCGCGCAAGTCCCGCGACAAGATGCAGCAGCGTCGACTTGCCGCAGCCCGATGGCCCGAGCAGCGTCAGGAACTCGCCGCGGCGGATGTCGAGGTCGACGCGGCCGAGCGCCTGCGTGCCGGTGTCGTAGGTTTTCGCGACGCCGCGCAGCGCGACGATCGCCGGCGCCGTCACCGCATCACTTGCGTCGGCTCGCGCCACGACGTCACGCGATAAGGGCCGCGCCGAGCGAGTGACCCGCGCCTTGGGGGGCAGCGAGCGCGGCGAGCGTGGGGGGGCGTTTCATCCTGGTGGAGAAGCGACGCAGCGGGCGTTGGGGGATGTTTGATCCTACGGCAGAACGTGCACGGCCTTGACGAGCCCGAGCGTGTACGCGCGGGAATAATCGACGCCCGGTTTGGACAAGCCCGCCGCGCGCAGGAAGTCGGCCGTGGATTGCCAGCGCGCCGCCGTCATCGTCAGCAGTCCCGATCTTTGCGCATCGCCGCCGGTGACGATCATGTATTCGCGCATCTTCTGCACGCCGTACGCGAGGAGCTCGTCGCTCATCTGCGGATTCGCGCGCTTGATGAGCGCATTGCCGGGAGCGGGATTGGCGAGATAGCTCTTCCATCCTTCGGCTGACGCACGAATGAATCGCTCGAGCGCGTCGCGTCGCGCGGCAAGCGTCTTGCGAGTGACGGCAAGCACCTCCGAATAGGGCGGGTAACCGTAGTCGGCGAGCAGGAACACCGTCGGCCGCACGCCGGCCTTCTCGATCGTGAACGGCTCCGACGTGGCGAAGCCTTGCTGCGACAACGCGGGATCGGCCAGGAACGGCTGCACCGAAAAGCCGTACGGACGTTTCTGATCGTCGGTGAAGCCGTACTTCTCGCGCAGCCACGGCCAGAACGTCGTGTTGCTCGCCGCGCCGATCGCAATCGGCTTGCCCTTGAGATCCTCGAGGCGGGCAACGCCGGGATGGGCAATCACGACCGTCGGGTTCTTCTGGAACGTGGCGGCGATCGCGACGATCGGAACGCGCTGCTCGACGGCCGACATCACCTGGAGCGCGTCCGCCATCGCGATGTCGAGCCGCCCGGCCGCGAGCAGTTGCAGGCCGTTGACCTGCGGGCCGCCCATCCGGAGGTCGACGTCGAGGCCGTATTTGCGGTAGGTGCCTTCCGCGACGGCCTGGTAAAAGCCGCCATGCTCCGCCTGGGCGAGCCAGTCGGTCGAGAACACGATCTTCGAAAGCAGCTGCGCGTGCGCCGCATTCAAGGCGAGTGCCAGCATCGCCGCGACGGCGATCGCGAACTGGCGGAGACATCGAGACATGTTGTTGTTCCCGGAAATCATGGCGTCAGGATGGCGCGGGTGCATTGTGCGAGCGGCATTATGCGACAGCACGATCTTCCCCCATCGTGTCGGCGCCGTCCCGACAGGAACGTCGGCGGTTTGGCCGCGCACTTTCGCGAGGCGACGCTGCCTATTTTCGAAACCCCTCCTGGAATGCAGGACGATGAACGCACCGGTCGACATGGCGATCGCCGAATGCATGCAATCGCTCGTGCGCATCCTGCACCTGCAGCGCCGGGCGTTCGACGCCGACCGTTACCCGGGGCTGGGCACCCGCCGCGAGCGGCTTGAACGGCTGCTGCAGATGCTCGCGCGACATGAGCACGAATGGGTCGCCGCCGTCGATCGCGACTTCGGTCACCGCGCAGCCCACGAGACGCGGTTGGCCGAGATGGCCTTCGTCGCGGGTGAGGCGCGGCATGCGATGCGCCATCTCGCGCGCTGGATGAAGCCCCGGCGCGTGCGCGTGCCGCTGCACCTGCTTCCGGCCGCGGCGCGCATCGTCGCGCAACCGCTCGGCGTCGTCGGTGTGATCGGTACATGGAATTACCCGGTGCAACTCGTGCTCGCGCCGGCCGTTGCCGCACTGGCGGCCGGCAGCCGCGTCATGGTGAAGCCGTCGGAACGCGCGCCGGCGACATCGGCACTGCTCGCGGAGCTCGTTGCCGCCTATTTCCGCGAAGACGAGCTCACCGTCATCGAGGGCAACGCGGCCGTCGCCAGCATGTTTTCGGCGTTGCCGTTCGATCATCTGTGCTTCACGGGCTCGGCGGACGCGGGGCGCCGCGTCGCCGCGGCCGCGGCGGAGAATCTCACCCCGGTGACGCTGCAGCTCGGCGGCAAATCGCCGGCACTGCTCGATGGTGACGCCGATTTCGCACTGGCCGCGCCGCGGCTCGCGCTGGGGAAGCTGTTCAGTGCCGGCCAGACGTGCATGGCGCCCGACTACGCGCTGGTGCCGAAGCCGCGTGTCGGCGAATTCGTCCGCGCCATGGCGGCCGCGGTGCGCCGGCTCTATCCCGCAGCCGTACGCAACACCGATTATTCGTCGATCATCGACACGCGCCATTACGCGCGACTGATCGGGCTCCTCGAAGACGCCCGCGCACGCGGTGCACGGCTCATTGCGCTTGCCGATGCGCCGTCCGGTGATGCGCAGCTGCCGCGCCGGCTGCCGCCCGCGCTGGTGCTCGACGTCAGCAGCGAGATGGCCATCATGCGCGAGGAGATCGCCGGACCGCTGCTTCCGGTCGAGACGTACTCGACGCTCGACGACGCCATCGCCAGGATCAACGCGCGGCCACATCCGCTCGCGCTGTACTGGTTCGGCAATCGCAGCGCGCACCGCGAGCGCGTGCTGCGTGAAACACATGCGGGCGGCGTGATGATCAACGACACGCTGTGGCACTTCGCGCATACCGGCCTGCCGTTCGGCGGTGTGGGCGCCTCCGGGACGGGTGCCTATCACGGCGAGCACGGATTCGCCCGCTTTTCGCATCTGAAACCCGTGTTCGTCCAGTCGCGGCTCACGGCCACCCGTGTGCTTGCGCCGCCGTACGGACGCAACTTCGAGCGCGCGCTGGCGCTGCTGCGCGCGCCTTTCGGCTGATGCCCACGCTGGTCGCGGAACGCACTTGCCGCGCGAGGGTCGCAGGCGAATAATCGCCGTTCGGCCGGAGAGGGTCGGACGCACGACCGGAGGCGGCATGATCGAGCTCGAGGTGAACGGAACGCGGCACGCGGTCGACGTGGAGCCGCAGATGCCGCTTCTGTGGGTGCTGCGCGACGAGCTGCGCCTTTTGGGCACCAAGTTCGGTTGCGGCGCCGGGCTCTGCGGCGCATGCACGGTGCACGTCGAGGGTCGCGCAACGCGCTCCTGCTCGGTGCCCGTTTCGGCCGTTGCAGGCAAGGCCGTCACGACGATCGAAGGGCTGCCTTCGCGTGCGGCGCTGCACCCGGTGCAGCAGGCGTGGCTCGACCTGCAGGTGCCGCAATGCGGGTACTGCCAGCCGGGCATGATCATGGCGGTGGCGTCGTTGCTCGCCGAAAAGCCGCACCCCACCGACGACGAAATCGACGCGGCGATCACGAACATCTGCCGCTGCAGCACGTATGCGCGCGTGCGTCCCGCCATTCATGCTGCGGCGAAGCTGCTGATCGCGAAAGCCTGAGGAGCCGGCCATGCATGCGTTCGATCGCTCGCGTCGCGCCTTCCTTCAGGTTTCCGCCGCCGCCGGCGGTGCGCTGTGCCTCGAGCTCGTCGTGCCCGCATGCGTGCGCGCCGGCACGCCAGCGCAGCCGGCAGAGGTCAATGCATGGATCGTCATCCATCCCGACGATCGGGTCGTGATCCGCATCGCGCGATCGGAGATGGGGCAGGGCAGCTCCACGGGCCTGCCGATGCTCGTCGCGGAGGAACTCGAATGCGACTGGTCGAAGGTCGCGATCGAGTTCGCCTCCGTGTCCGAGAGCCTCGCGCGCAATCGACCCTGGGGCAACATGTCCACGGGCGGCAGCCGGTCGATCCGCGAGTCGCAGGAATACCTGCGCAAGGCCGGCGCGACGGCGCGCGAAATGCTGCTCGCTGCGGCCGCAACCGATTTCGGCGTTCCGAAGGGCGAATGCCGTGCGGCGCAGAGCGTCATCACGCACGTTCCGTCCGGACGCCGCACGACGTTCGGCAAGGTCGCCGGCGCCGCGGCGACGCTCGACGTGCCGAAGGACGTGAAGCTCAAGGCACCCGGCGACTGGACGCTGATCGGCAAGGCGAAAGTGGCGCGCTTCGACTTGCCCGACAAGGTGCGCGGCAAGCCGGTCTACGGCATCGACGTGGCGCTGCCCGGCATGCTCTACGCGTCGCTCGCGCAGTGCCCGGTGTTTGGCGGCAGCGTGAAGTCGGTCGATGCGTCGGTCGCGCAGAAGATGCGCGGCGTGAAGCACGTAGTGCAACTGCGCGATGCCGTCGCCGTCGTCGCCGACAACTGGTGGCGCGCCAACCAGGCCGTGAAGGCGTTGAAGATCGCATGGGACGATGCCGGCAAGGGCGCTGAATCGAGCGCGACGATCCTCGACTTCCTGAAGGCCGGGCAGGCGGATGCCGGCGCGCCTTCGGCACGCAAGGACGGCGACGTTGCGGCAGCGTTCGCGCAGGCCGCAAAGACCGTCGAGGCCGAGTACTTCACGCCGTACCTCAATCACGCGACGATGGAGCCGCAGAATTGCACCGCGTGGTTCCGCGAGGACGGCGCCGGCCGGCGGCTGGAAGTGTGGGCGCCGACGCAAAGCGGCGAGGCCGCGGCGATGGCTGCGGCCGAGGCCGGCGGCGTGCCCCTTGCGAGCGTGTCCTTCACCAAGACGCAAGTGGGCGGCGGCTTCGGTCGCCGCGGGGCATTCCAGGACTACGACAGGTACGGTGTCGCGGTCGCGAAGGCGATGCCCGGAACGCCCGTCAAGACGCTGTGGTCGCGCGAAGAGGACATGCAGCACGATTACTATCGGCCGATCAGCCTCACGCGGATGAAGGCGAGCCTCGATGGCTCGGGCCGCGTGACCGGCTGGCAGACGAAGATTGCGTGCTCGTCGATCAGCGCATCGATGGCGCCTTCACGGATGAAGGGCGGCGTCGACATGCAGGCGTGCGCCAGCTTCGTCGATTCACCGTATGCTGTCGCCAACCGGCAGGTCGACTTCTCGCTTCGCAACACGCACGTTCCGGTCGGGTACTGGCGCTCGGTGTATCACTCGCAGAACCCGTTCTTTCGCGAGTGTTTCGTCGACGAAATGGCGGGCGCGGCCGGACAGGACCCGTATGCGTTTCGCCGCACCTTGCTCGAGGGCGAGCACGCGAGGCGGGATCTCGCCATTCTCGACACCGTTGCGAAGGCGGCCGGATGGGGAACGCCGTTGCCCAACGGAGTGCATCGCGGCATCGCGGTGGCCGACGCGTACGGCAGCTATACGGCGGGTGTGGTCGAGCTTGCGGTCGACGAGCGCAACCGGATCACGCTCTCGCGCGTGGTGATCGGCGTCGATCCGGGACACGTCGTCGACGTCGACGCGGCCAGGGCGCAGATCGAAGGTGCGGTGATCTTCGCGCTGTCGGCAA
>Ga0308174_10001077_pt1 | contig 12292 bp, 7 predicted proteins | sample PhyPR2_FD_203894 | JGI IMG/M metagenome (GOLD analysis project Ga0308174, IMG submission 203894) | Soil microbial communities from UC Gill Tract Community Farm, Albany, California, United States - DLSLS.P.R2 | ecosystem: Environmental > Terrestrial > Soil > Agricultural land | place: USA...
CTACGGCACTTACGGAACTCGCCGCATTTCGGGATTCGAGGGGGCTGGTCCGAAGTCAGCAATTGCAGAATGTGTGATGGAGCTGCTTAGGACGTCGTAAAAAAACATACGCGGCATTGCTCGGCAACTTCTACAATCTGTTGCATACGCTTCGAATTCACAGATCCAAGAGGATTCTTCGCTTCGACTGCAATTACCGTCAATCCATTTAGTCTCAGTCGATGTGTGATGTCTCGTAATGGAAAGATCGCTGAGTGCAGCGTTCTGAACAATGAGGCAACGCAACGCTCGTCGGATTCGCCGGCATTATCGTAGCCGTCGGGACGTGCGCGAAGGAGGGCTGGCCGCACCGTCGACCGGTTCACGCACTACTGCTTGTCGGCAATAACATGACAGCTCACCGTCATGGCCGCCAAGGCCCTTGTGCGTGACACGTTAGTGAACAGGTGGAGACTCTGAAACTATGTCATCCGACCGACCCGTTGACCGGCGCGCGAAAGTTGAAGAGACCTTGCCGCGATGGTGGCGTCACCTACCCGGCGCCACGGTGCTTAAGGACTATCAGATAGCGTGGCTCAGGCACGACATCGTCGCGGGCCTAGTGCTGACGACAATGCTCGTACCCGTGGGCGTGGCGTACGCGGAGGCGTCCGGCGTGCCGGGCGTGTGCGGCCTGTATGCAACCATCGTCCCACTCCTCGCATACGCGATCTTCGGCCCAAGCCGGATTCTGGTGCTCGGCCCGGATTCGGCGCTCGCGGCGCCGGTTCTCGCGGTCGTCGTGTTGAGCGCATCGGGCGATCCTTCGCGCGCGATCGCCGTCGCCAGCATGATGGCCATCGTCTCGGGGCTCGTATGCGTCGTCTTCGGTGTGCTCAAGCTCGGCTTCGTCACGGAATTGCTCTCCAAGCCCATTCGTTACGGGTACATGAATGGTATCGCGCTGACCGTCCTGGTTAGCCAGTTGCCCAAGCTCTTTGCAATCTCGTTTGACGATCGCGGGCCACTGCGCGATGTGGTCAGTCTCGTCAAGGCGATCGCCGTCGGCCAGTCCAACTGGTATAGCTTCGCCGTCGGCGCGGGCAGTCTCGTGCTGATCTTGCTGCTCAAGCGTTTCGACAAGGTGCCCGGAATCCTGATCGCGGTGGTACTCGCGACTTTCTGCGTAGTCGCGTTCGATCTCGATCGCGCGGGAGTCAAGGTGCTCGGCACGATTCCTCAAGGCCTTCCCGCCTTCGCGCTGCCGTGGGCGAGCGGGGCCGACATCGTCAGGATCGTGCTCGGCGGCTGCGCGGTCGCACTGATCTCGTTCGCGGACACGAGCGTCCTTTCCCGGACCTTCGCGGCACGCACGAACACGCGCGTCGATCCTAATCAAGAAATGATTGGTCTGGGCGTCGCCAATCTCGCGACCGGGCTCTTTCAGGGCTTCCCGATCAGCAGCAGTTCTTCGCGCACACCGGTTGCGGAAGCTGCGGGTGCCCGAACGCAAGTGACGGGCGTGGTCGGCGCACTCGCGGTCGCGGCCGTTCTGCTCGCGGGACCGAATCTGCTCCGCCACCTGCCCAGTAGCGCACTCGCCGCCGTCGTTATCGCCGCGGCGATCGGGCTGTTCGAGTTCAGAGATCTGAAACGCATCTATCGCATACAGCAATGGGAGTTCTGGCTGTCGATTTGCTGCTTCGTCGGCGTCGCGGTATTCGGCGCGATTCCCGGCATCTGCATCGCCGTCGTGATCGCGGTCATCGAATTTCTGTGGGACGGATGGCGGCCGCACTATGCCGTGCTTGGGCGCGTGGACGGTCTGCGCGGCTACCACGACATGAAACGATACCCGGCCGCACTACCGATCCCTGGACTGCTGCTGTTTCGATGGGATGCGCCGCTCTTCTTTGCGAATGCTGAGCTATTCCAGCAGCGCGTCATCGAAGCCGTCGATCGGGCGACCACGCCGGTGCAGCGAGTCGTCATCACGGCGGAGCCGGTGACGAGCGTGGACGTCACCTCGGCCGACGTCCTGCGCGAGCTACATCGATCATTGCATGAACGCCGGATCGAGTTGCATTTCGCCGAGATGAAAGACCCGGTTCGCGACAAGCTCAGACGCTTCGAACTGTCGCCGATCTTTCCCGACACATGTTTCCATCCGACAATCGGCAGCGCAGTCGATGCCCACCTCGACATCGGCCAAGATCAAGCTACCGACGTGCCGTCTGACCATCACCGAGGCGTCTCGTAGCGATCATCGCGGATCGCCTCGGAAGCCCCTTCGTGTCGACCTCGCCACTGTCGCCGTGCTTGCACGGCTGCCCGTTCGGTCGAAGCGGTTGTGACAGGGCCCGCGACAACGTATCCGCTAGGCAAACCCATGCGCCGACGACTCAAACCGAAACTGATGGGTCAGACTGGAACGCCGCGGTAGTGGATGGCAAGACAAGCAGCGCCGGTATGCGGCGACGACTCCTCGCGCCTGCCTCGACTCCGGTCGGATGTTCGGCCTCTCACGAGCCTCGGGGAATCAACGGCGGGACGCCTCGACGACGGCCATCGCGGATCGTGTTCAGGCGTCGCAGGATGCGCGATGCCGATCGAAGGCCAGAAGCATCAGGCACGCGTAGACGGTGACAGCGAGAAAAAGCCCCATACGCACGGCGAACGCCGTGTAGACATCCTTGCCCGCCACACCGTCCTGCACCGACTGGCCGAGCAAGATGATCATCGTGACGAAACTGTTCAGCCAGAAGCTTGGCGAGTACGCCGTCGGGTTAATACGGTAGAGCTTGCGCGCGAGGAGCAGGCCGAAGAGCAGCATCCACAGAAAAAACATCCACAGGTTCACGGCCAGTTTGAGCGCAAACCAGAACGCGATCGCGAGCAGCCCGCCGAGCAGCGTCGAGCCGATGAGCTCACGCGCCGCACTGCGCGCCGTCGCAGTGCAACTCTGTCTGCCGAGGCTCACGGACTTCATGATGATCGGCATATAGCTCGCCGGATCGGTCATGGCGAGCAGGTACGCCGGCATAACCACGAGCGCCGCGCGCAGCGCGAGGTACATCGCCCAGTCAGCGGGCGTGGCGCGCGCGGCGGCTCGTGGGCGCGCGCTCGCATTTTCGGGAAATAGCCAGTGGCTCAGTGCGGAGATTGACACGGCCAGCAAGAGCCCCTTCACGAGCGCGCCGACCACGGTTACAGCCACATCGAAGTCGGCGGTGCCCGCCGCGGAGATCATTGTGAGCCCGGCCACCAGGAAAGTCGCGACGAGATTGTTCCCGCCACCGAGTCCGTAGCAAAACGCGAGGAAGAGCAAGAGGCCGACGAACATCACGCCGGCGAAGGCGTAGTGCCGAAGCAGCGGGACCAGCAGAAGGCCGCTGCCGGTGGTCAGCATGACGACAAGAGCGAGCTTCGCGCCTGCCCCGAGCGACAACGGCCGGTTTTGCGTCGCGAGCAGAAAGACAGCGAACACCGGCGCGATGACGGGAATTGGCAGATCCAGCGCGAAACTGATCGCCATGCACAACGCTGTTCCAGTCGCAAGTCGCAACACGCGTCGGCCGGAAAGGAGGAGCGCGCTGTCCACGGCCGTCTTCAGTACACGTAGGAGATCCAGCTCATTACGCGCAAAAACATCCGGCCGAGCGGATTGAGCGGATTGCTCTGACTCGGAAACGCCATCACCTCGGCCTGCCCGCCGACACGGATGTTGGAGAGACGGACACGCTCAGCCGGGTCGAACTGGACGATCACCGGAAAGCGCTGCGCGGGACGCAGCCAGTCACGGCTGTTCTGCACGCTGGGCAGGCTGCCGGGCGGCGCGGCCTGCCCGACGCTCACGCCATATCCGATGCTGCGCACCCGCCCTTCGAAGACCTCGCCTGGCAGCGCATCCAGCGCAACGGCAACGCGGGTGCCCGGCTTCACCCGGCCCAGATTGTTCTCGGTCATATCCGCGCTGATCCATACATCGCGTATCGCGATCAGCGTCATGACCGCCTTGCCTGCCGCCGCGAATTGTCCGACCTCGGTGCCGAGATCCGTGATGACGCCCCCCGTGCGCGCCTTAATGCGCGTGTTGGCCAGATCGAGATCGGCCTTTTTGAGCGCGGCGGCGGCGCTGCGCAACTGGGCGTTCTCCGCTTCGACTCCACCCTGCTGCTCGCGTGCCCGCTCGACTTCCGCGCGCGCCGCCGCGACCTGGCTCTGCGCCTGCTCGTACGTCGCGCGCGCCACCTCCAGCCGCCGCAGCGAAATGGTGCCCTCGTCGTCGCGATAAAGCCTCTCGAGCCGCTCGCTGTCCTGCCGCGCCTTGACCTCGTTCGCAATGGCAGCGCGCAATGACGCGCGCGCCGAATCGATGCCGGCCGTGCTCGCGCCGACCTGGCGGCGCATGGTTTCGAGCTCGGCCCGCGCCCGCTCGGCGGCAATGCGATATTGCTCGCTATCGATCTCGAAGAGCACCTCGCCTTCGTTGACCTCCTGGTTGTTATGCACCGGCACGCGCGTGACCCGGCCGGATATCTCCGCCACGACGGGCACGACATAGGCCTGCACGCGCGCCTGTTGCGTGTATGGTGTGAAACGGTCGGCAAGTAGGTACCAGACGAGGCTCGCGACGATCAGCGCGACAACCGCCTTGACCGCCCTGCCCGACTGATTCGTGGCCGGTTCGGGCGATGGCGACGTCTGCGGCGATTGCCTCTGCGCCGGCGCGGTCTGGGTCGGCTCGGACGTCTCACTCATCGGGACGCTCCCTCGGACGGCGCGTCCGCGGCACGCGGCTCGCTCACCTCATTGAGCAGGTCACCCCAGTCGGTGCGTTGCTGCATCTGCTGGCGCGTTGCCGCATCCACGAGCGGCTGCTGCGTGGTCCAGCCGCCGCCCAGCGCCTTGTAGAGCGCGATCAGACTACCTGTGGCGTTGCGCCGGTTGACGACATAGGCATCCTGCTGCGCAAATAGTGTGCGCTGTGCATCGAGCACGCGCTGGAAGTCCGAGTACCCTTCCCGATAAATCGTGCTGGCGAGCGTCAGCGAGCGCCGCGCAGCGCCCTGAGCTTCGTTCAGGATGGAGTCCCGCCGTAACGCGGCTAACAGTGCCGTGGCGGCATCGTCGGCTTCGCGCGCAGCTTCGCGCACCGTGTTCTGATAGGCGACCGTCAACTGCTGGAGCCGGGCGTCCTGGACGCGCACGTTGTTCGTGATCCTGCCGTGATCGAACACGTTCCAGGTAACGCTTGGGCCGGCTGCCACCGCAAGTGTGTTCGGTGAACCGGTCAGTGAGCTTGCGCTCCAGACAAGCGTGCCTAGCAGCGACACCGACGGGTAAAAATCGGCTTTCGCCACACCAATAAGCGCCGACTGCGCGGCCATCTGATACTCGGCGGAACGCACGTCGGGACGCCGCAACAACAGTTCCGCAGGCACGTCCTGCAGCACGGCCCGGTCCACGAGAGGAATCACGCCGTCGCTGGAGGACGACGCGTCCAGTTCCGGCAGCGGGCCGGGCGGACGCCCCATCAGCACAGACAGCGCGTGCCGCCCCAGGACGATCTGGCTCTCGAGATCCGGGATACTGCTCAGCGTGCCCAGATACTGTGTCTTCGCCTGCTGAAGATCCAGTTCGTCCGTCTCGCCGGCCTTGAAAAGTTTTTGCGCGATGTCGTAACTGCGTTTTTGCAGTAGGGCGTTCTCGCGCGCGATGCGCAGGCGCGCCTCGGCGGTGCGCATCGCGAAATAGGTGTCGGCGACCTGCGCGTGAAGCAGGACCAGCGCGGCGTCGCGGTTCGCCTGCGCAGCAAAGAACACGGCGTCGGCCGACTCGATAGCGCGGGCGAAACGTCCCCAGAAGTCGAGTTCCCAGCCGACGATGAACCCTGCGCCGTACTGCAAGTAAACGCCCGAGCGCGTATTGAAACCCTCCGAGCGCTTGCGCGCCGAGGCGAGCACCTCGGCGCTCGTCTGTTGCACCTGAGGGTAGCGTCCCGCGAGTGCGATGCCCAGTTGTGCGCGCGCTTCGATCACGCGCAGCCCGACGATCTGCAGGTCGCCATTGCCGGCGTCGGCCTGGGCAATCAGACGCCCGACGGTCTCGTCGCCGAAAACCTTCCACCACTCCCGGAGGTCGGGCTGCGATGCCTGCCGCCTGACCTCATCGAGTGTCGCGCTGCCCCATCGCTCACTCCAGTTTTCGCGTTGCGGATGGAAGTCGGGACCCACGCGCATGCAGCCGCACAGGCACCCTGCGACGCACACGATGGCGCAGCCGGCCCACCCCACACGTGTGATCCCGTATGAGTGCATTGAAGGCGACATGGGCGTCGTCTGCTCAGCGTTATTCAGCACTGCTTCTGCTCTGCAGCTGACCGGGTTCCGGCTGGTCTTTCACCCAGCGCCAGAACAGTTCATACGCCACCGCCAGCATCACGGGACCGATGAACAGGCCGATTAGCCCGCCCGTCACCATTCCGCCGAGCGCGCCGATCAGCACGACGGGCATCGGCACCGCAACGCCGCGTCCCAGCAACAGCGGCTTGAGAACGTTATCAGCGAGACCTGCGACAAAAACATAAACGGAAAACGCAATCGTCGCCGCACTGATGCCGCTCGTAACAATCACGTAAATGATGACGGGAACCGTGATCAGTGTGGCCGGCAATTGCATGATTCCGATGAGCAACACGGCGAGCGCGAGCAGACCCGCACCGGGGATTCCCATCAGGACGAACGCGATGCCGATCAGCAGCATCTGGATGAACGCGATTCCGACCACACCCTGCGCCACGGCGCGGATCGTGGCCGTGCACAGATCGGCGATTTGCCGGCCGTTCCCGGGCCCGGAGATGCGCGAGGCGATCTGCACCGCGCTCTGATAACCCTTTTCGCCGTGCGCCATGAAAATGCCCGCGACGATCAAGGCGAGAAAGAAAACCAGCAGCGCGGTTCCCAGCCCGGTCAGCGTGCCGAGCACCGCGAGACCGGCCTGCTTGAGCTGAGGCGAGAACTTCTGCGCAAGGCCTGACACATCCGTCGATGCCTGAGCCCAGAAGTCGAACACCCGCTGTCCTACCAGAGGCCATGCGGCCACTGATTCCGCAGGCTGAGGTATCTGGAAGCTACCGCTCCTGAAAACGGCCATCGAGCGCTCAATCGAACTGGCCACCGCGACACCAAGCAAGTACGTCGGTACGAGAATGACGACGAAAGCAACGAGGATGATCAGCGTGGCAATCAGGCCATCCTTGCCTGCGAGGTGACTGCGGAGCCGGACGTGAAGCGGGTACAACGTAACCGCAAGGATTACCGCCCAGACCATCAGGTCGAGGAACGGGACGAAAACGCGGAAACAGAAGACGGCGAGAACAGCGACGAGTCCGGCGCGGATCAAAACGTCGAGCAGCTCCCTGGAGAGCGTGCGTTCGGTAATCGGCGATAGCATTTCAATGCCTCCTCGCAGCTTGTCGTACGCGTTCGGAACGGCAGCCACTTGGCTGGGCCCTTCAACGCGGTAGCCGGACGCAAGTCCCTGTCGCCCAAAATGAAGCACGGACGACACCGTCCCGAAGGTGTTCCACCAGAAGATAGGCAGCCCGACAATGCGCTCACCGGTCTTAAGTCTAGGCTGGACAGCACCACTTCTCAAATATCCGGCGAACGGCCTCGGCAGCCCCCCACTCGAAGATCATCAGCTCGTCGACGTTCGCCCATGGCCGCGAAAGAGCCGGCGTTGCGCAAGCAGCAAGAGAGGCGTCGATACCATCGAAATCGCAACGACCAGCGTGACCAGCGACGCCTGGCGCTGATCGATAATCCGTGCAGCCAATGAAGCGGCCATCACCACGAATGCGAACTCGCCGCCCTGTGAAAGGAGGATGGCGAAGTACGCGCGATGCGAAGCCGGAACTTCGAATCGATTTGCCAGCATCCACTGCGCAATCGACTTGATGCTGACCAACGCCAAAACCAGCACCGCCACCCGCACTGGCTCACGGGTCAGCACACTGAAATCCATCGACATGCCCACCGCAATAAAAAACAGACCAAGGAGCAGACCCTTGAATGGCGCCATGTCAACCTCGACTTCGTGGCGATAATCCGAATCGGCCAGCAGCACGCCTGCGACGAACGCACCCAGGGACATTGACAAATGCACGCTCTGCATGAGCAAAGAAATGCCGATGATCCAGAGCAATGCGAACGCCGTGAAGATCTCCGGGACGCCGGTGCTCCTGATCAAACGTAACAGGCCATGCAGGAGATAGCGCCCCGCCAGCGCTATCGCGCCCAGCATGAGAAGCGCCTTCAGCGCGGCAAGCCAGCCCGGCTCCGCCGCAGGTATGGGCACGGTCGGACCAAGCAGCGGCAGCAGGGCAATCAGCGGAATGGCCGAAATGTCCTGAAAGAGCAGAATGCCGAACCCGGCACGGCCCGTCGGCGTGTCCATCAACTTGTTCTCCTGAAGCTCGGACATCACCATTGCCGTCGATGACAGAGAGAGCGCAAGCCCGCCCGTCAGCGCAATCCGCCACGGCAACCCCAGAAGCAGGAAGATCCCCGACAACCCTGCGGCACAAACGGTCATTTGCATGGCGCCGTAGCCAAAGATGGTGCGGCGCATCGCCCACAACGCGCCCATCCTCATCTCGAGTCCGATCACGAACATCATCAACACGATCCCTAGCTCCGAAAAATGCAGGATCGCGTCGACGTCGGTAACCAACTGCAGTGTCCATGGACCGATCATGACGCCAGCCACCAAATAGCCAAGCACCGCCCCAAAGCCGAGGCGCACGGCCACCGGTACGGTGATCAGTGCAGACGCAAGGAAAATTACAAGGTCGATCAGCAATTTTGACATGCGCCGTACTCCCTATCGATTACGACAACGGCTGGTCCACTCTCATTGTGCGGTCGGCGGCGGCATGGAAGGCCGTGCCGCAGCTGTACGATTCCAAAGTAGTCTCATCATCTGCTCGGGCAGGCTTTTCTGCCAGTGACTGCTCCGTCACTCGGAACCGTTACTCTGATGGCCTGATTTGACGGAACCGAGGTATTGCACCGCATCGTCGATCCGCTCAAGTTCTTAGGGAAACGATTAGCCTACTCGGGTAGTCGCTGTGATATGTGCCCATAGCTGACCGTCGGGATGAATTTGATACCTCGGTCCACAGATACAGGCGGCTTCCGTGTTGCGTCAACCGTTAAATCAAGATCCACGGTAGTCGAGTCAACCGCAACGCCATAGTCTTTCCCGCGTGCAGACTCGGCGTTCTTGAGGTCGCACAAACCCTTGAGGATGCTCCCCGGCGTTGTAGGTAGCTCACCTGGGGGGATCGGTGGCGTGTGGCAACCTCTGACGATAACAACTAAAGCCAGCATAGCCAGCGAGACTGACCGTGCATCAGGAGCGCTCGAGGACCGCTCGAGGACCGCGACCCATTGCCGATCGTTGCCCGCGTTCACCGCGCCGAGTGCCTCTTCCACGGGTTGGCGCCGCCCTTTAGGTCAGGCTTCTCCCCGAGCTTCTTGACTGCCTGCCCGACGTCATGTTCACCGTCAAAGTTGCTTTTCAGCAAACGCCCCAACACTTGATAGCAATCGCAAGCGACTTCTTTGCATCTCGCCGGCTGCACCAGTTGCCGCCGCTGCGGCTGCGGTGGGCGATGCCTTCGTTATAGGATTCGTTCCGTCCGGAAGTGTGGCGCGGTCGGCAAACCTTGCATGGAGAACCGTGCGAGCCGGGACGTGCTCAGCGCTGCCGAAAGCTCTTTTTCCGAAGGCAAGAACTGTCAAGATGTGGCGGCTCACGTTGCATTCCTCGCCCGACCCAGTGGCGAACGAAGAACGTTGTAACTGGTGTAGTTCAGATCCGCACTGGCTTGCCATCCGGGCAGGTATTCGACGTGAAGCCGCCGGCCAAATGTCAAATCTGGCGGCCGACTCGCAAGTCGGCTTTTCGCCTGTTGCACACGCTGACTTACGGCGGCAAACACCGGCCACTGCCTTGATGGATCGTTGTCAAATCACTGACGCCCTCGCGGAGTAGGTTGAGTAGGCTCCGGGGCGTCGGCCATGCCGTGCAAACGACCGGAGCACCGCTATGGATAACGTCACGCTCTTGGCATTGCTAAACGGTGGCGGCTAATCTAACCTTCCTAACGCTAGTCCTAACAAAAGGATGGGCGGTCATCCGTCTGATTACACGTCGCACTTTTCTCAGGCTTGCTAAACATATTACTGTTCTCGGCGGCCTGAAGAAAAAGCCGGTCGTGGAGCCAGTTTAATGTCAGGGGCACCGCAATGACGAACTCCGCTTCAAATGCTGCATATCTTGAAAGCGCCACCGGTCCTGCGTCTCCCGTCACCCATCATCGCACGGCGGTTGTCGACGGATTGAAGATCTTCTTCCGCGAGGCGGGCCCGTCGGCCGCGCCAGTGGTCTTGCTGTTGCATGGTTTCCCGACGTCGTCGCACATGTTCAGAAACCTTATTCCTGCACTCGCCGACCGCTACCACGTAATTGCACCGGACTACCCTGGCTATGGCCAGAGCGACATGCCAGACCGTACTGAATTCGCTTACACTTTTGATCGCTTCTCTGAACTGGTGGACGAGCTGCTCGAGCAACTCCAAGTCCGACGGTACACGATGTATGTCATGGACTATGGCGCGCCCGTGGGCTGGCGGCTCGCTCTGAAGCATCCAGACCGCGTTGCAGCTTTTATAGTTCAGAACGGAAATGCCTACGATGAAGGTCTGAAATCGTTCTGGGACCCAATCAAAACCTACTGGGCCGATGGCTCCGACGTGAGCCGGAAGGGCTTATTGCCCTTGCTCACGCTCGAGACGACCATTTTTCAATATACCGACGGCGTGTCGGACCGCACTCGAGTTTCCCCGGACAACTGGATTCACGACCAAGCGCTCCTTGATCGCCCGGGTAACAATGACATCCAGCTCGACTTGTTCTATGACTACAGAACGAATCTACCTCTCTACCCAAAGGTGCAGGCCTACTTCCGGGAGCACAAGCCGCCGATGCTGATCGTGTGGGGCAAGAACGACGTCATTTTTCCAGCGGACGGCGCATATCCATACAAAGACGACCTGCCGGAAGTCCAGACTCATTTGCTGAACACGGGTCACTTTGCGCTGGAAGATAAGGCGGACGAGATGGTGCCGCTCATACGCGACTTCCTTGCTAAGAACCTTGTTCGGGACCCTAGTTGACTCCCGTAGGTATGGCGGCCTTGAATGGCCGCGTCGCTGATCGACGATTGAATATCCAGCACTGAAACGCCGATCCTACAAGCGCGAATGAGCTTTGCCATCACCCGAAAATTCGCCGGTTTTCATCGAAAATGCCGACCTTCACGGCTGCTTCAATTTCTAACAATAGAAAACTAGAAGTGACCGAACTCAAAGCCCATTATTCCAGTTGGAATGGAAGCGGTGTACGAAAAGATTGGTTATGCACCCGCGATTAAGGTCCGGGAGGACAGCTTACGTTTCAGGTCGGTGACCGTGACGCCAAGATGAGGCGGGTGGAACCGCGCTAAGCGAAAGTTGTGCAAGCGTTGGGAAACCTAAAGGAAGTGCTTGGAGCTGCGGGCGGCATCCTTGCCGACGTCGTCGACATCACTACGTTCCACACGAATATGCGCGACTTTTCCGCACTCTATGGCTTTATGGAGATGCGCGATCGTACCTCGACGCGCATCCCCCGCCTGCCCGGACCGCTGTTGGCGCGCACATGCTGGGTAGTGCCGTCAGCTACGTCGTCGAAATCAGGGCTGCTGTTGTGTTGGCTGGATGTCGATAACCCTTAACGTTCGCCGCCATCGAAAGAGAGTCACTCAAACGACAGCCTAAGTCGGGAAGGGGACGTTGAAGTTCCGGCAGAGGGCGGAACGTTCAAGTTCTACACCCCAGACGGTAGCCTTGCCCGAACCGCTCGGCCCAAGCGACGCCGTCGCATGCCTCTGGCTCTCCTGGCTATCGACATTGACCACCTCAAGCGGTTCAACGACACCTTGGGACGTGCGCGAGGCGATAAGGTGCTGGTCCCGGTTGCACAGTGCATTGAAGAAGCGGCCCGACCTTACGGGTGCAATCTTGCCCGCTTCGCAGGAGAGGAGTTCGCGGTGCTGATGACAGGTGCGTCCGCTGCCAAGGCTCTGGGTCAGCCGCTGCAACAAGAACGATGGTCGAACGCTTCGAGGTTCGGCGCTGCCGAAGCGGCTTGGGCACACTACTGTCGGCATTGGCAGCGCATCTTGTATGCAATTTAATGGGCT
>Ga0308174_10001078_pt1 | contig 12284 bp, 9 predicted proteins | sample PhyPR2_FD_203894 | JGI IMG/M metagenome (GOLD analysis project Ga0308174, IMG submission 203894) | Soil microbial communities from UC Gill Tract Community Farm, Albany, California, United States - DLSLS.P.R2 | ecosystem: Environmental > Terrestrial > Soil > Agricultural land | place: USA...
AACGTGGAAATATCGCGGCGCGCCGGTGCGTTCAGTCGTTGCGGGCGATCGCGTTGAGGCGGGGCAGGTTCTGCAGCAGGATGCGGCCGCGCTGTAGATCCAGGATGCCGTCCTTGCGCCAAGCCTGCAATTGCCGATTGACGCTTTCGCGTGCCGCCCCGACGAAGACGCCGAGCTGCTCCTGCGAGATATGGACCTCGGAGCCGAAATCCTCCGCCAATGCGCAGAGCCGCCGCGCCAGCCGGATCGGCAGCGGCTGCAGCACGGATTCCTCCATCCGCTCGCTCTGCCAGCGGATACGCTGGCACAACAGCTGGATGAGCTTGATCGCGACCTTCGGCTCGCGCTCGAGGAAGTTCAGGAATTCCTCGCGCCTGAGCACGAACAGCTCGGTCACCTCGCCCGCTGTCGCGTCCGCTGTGCGCTCCTGACCGTCGAGCACGGCGACCTCGCCGAACAGATCGCCCGGACCCATGAAGTTCAGCGTCAGGCGGCTGCCATCGGTGGCGCCGGTCTCGATGCGGATCTGGCCACGGCGCACGCCGTACAGCGCGGTCCCGGGATCGCCCTTCTGAAACAGCATCTCGCCGCCGGTGAGATGCTGGGTGTGACACAGGTTGGACAGACGTTGCAACTCGTCGGCGCCAAGGTCCGAGAACATCGGGTTCATTTTTAGAATGACCGCAAATTCGGCCTGCTTGCTCATCACTATACCTTCGTCAAACGCGCGCCGCGGCGCGCCGGGTTTTAATAACGCGACAGTCTAGCGCATCTTGCCGGTGGTCCCGCAGATCGTATCGCGGACTCGCCTGCGACCGACGGAGAGCCGCCGGGAAAACCCCAGTTACTGAAATCGATCCGGCAGAAGTGTGTCATAAGTCACATAACAGTGCCGACCTGCTCACTATTTTGACCGTCTTGGAACGGGCCAGCGTTTGCGGGATACACTTAACCCACGGTCGGACGGCGTTCCCACCGGAACGAAGGGACGCGTGCAGCCGCTCGCGCGCGATTGGAATATCGACATGAAGGCATGGAAAATCGCGAGCATTGTGATCGTCGTCGTGGCGATCATCCTAGCGCTGCCGCTGCTACTTGGTCTGCCGATCGGAGTCTTCACTACGGCTATTCAGGACCGCGTCGAGCACGAGACCGGTTATCGAATGAGCATTGACGGCGCGGCCAGTCTCAATGTGTGGCGGTCGCTCAATGTAACCCTGACCGACGTCGCGCTCTCTGATCCCAGGGATCGCGACGGCAGCAGCCGGCTGACGATCAGCCGCATCAAGGCCGAGGTGAGCCTGTCGAGCCTGTGGTCGGGACGCCCGGAGATCAGCGATCTCTTCGTCGAGAAGCCGGTTCTCTCGGTGCCGCTGCTGCGCGAGCGGCTGCGTGACATTCCGTTGCGCAGCACCACGGTGGCGAAGGGTGATGATCGGGGTCCGGTGCTGATCGATCGCCTGACCGTCACGGATGGCGCCGTGATCCTGTCCAATCTCCGCGATCGCGTGGAGGATCGCATCGATGGCATTGGCGTCAAGGCGGCGCTGTCAGCCGACAACAAGATCACGATGTCAGGCAGCGCGCACACCGGTGGGCATCCGCTGAGATTCGACATCAAAGCCGACGCGGCGTCACTGTCGGCTAGCCGCAAGCTGGTTCCGGCCGACTTCACCATCGACATGCCAGGCACGCTGCGCGCGCCGCTGTCGGGGCACGCCGAGCTGCGGCTGAACGGCAAGGTCGTGATGATCAACAGCCTGAGCGGAACGCTCGACGGCGGTGCCTTCAATGGCTGGGCGTCGATCGATGTTGCCAGCAAGCCGCTGCTGAAGCTCGATCTCGATTTCCAGCGGCTCGAGGTCGCCTCGGACAATGCCGCCGGCTCCGGCTCTCAGCAGCGATGGAGCACGGCGCCGATCGACCTGAAAGGGCTGAACTACCTGGATGCGCGGATGAAGCTCTCCGCCGCGGAATTGAAAGTTGCGGGTGCGAAGCTCGGCCCGGCCGAGGTGGAAGCGTCGCTCGCCGGCGGCGTGCTGAAGGCGACAATCGATAATCTCCGCGCCTATGACGGCGACGCGAGCGGCGAGGTCGCCATCGATGCCAGCGGCGGCAATCCGACCTATGCCGTGCATTGCGATCTCACCGGCGTGCGCGCATTGCCGCTGTTGCAGAACCTCGCCGGTTTCGATCGGCTCGATGCCAGGATGCAGGCCAAGCTGACGCTGCGCTCCAGCGGCGCCAGTCAACAGGCGATCATGTCGAACCTGGGTGGTTCGGCGTTCCTGATGTTCCAGGATGGCGCCGTCAAAGGTATCAATGTCGCACAGATGATCCGCTCGCTGACGGCGAACCCGCTGTCGGGTTGGCAAGCGGGCGAGGCGCTGTCGACCGATTTCACCCAGCTCTCGGCGTCGTTCCAGGTCGAGCGCGGCCAGGCGACGACATCGGATCTCAATCTGGTCGGCCCACTGGTCAAGGTGAGCGGCGGCGGCATGGTCGACCTCGGCAACAAGGCGCTGGCGTTGCGGGTCGAACCTAAGCTGGTGATGACCACCGAAGGGCAGGGCCGGACCTCCGATCCGGTCGGGCTCGGCATTCCCGTCATCATCGACGGTCCATGGGCGCAGCCGCGTTTCTATCCGGACGTCGCCGGCATCCTCGATGATCCCGCGGCGGCCTATGCCAGGCTGAAGCAGATGGGGCAGGGATTGTTCGGCAAGGACAGCGCTGGGCTGGATAGGCTGATCAACGGCATCGGCGGGCTGATCGGCAACGCGGCATCGAACGGCGCTGCCACCCCCAACGCCGGCACGCCGCCGAACGCGCCGGCGACATCCGGAGCGCCCCCCGATCCGCTCGCCGGCCAGCTCGGCGCTGCAATCGGCAATTTGATCCAGCAGGGGCTGCAGCAGCAGGGCGGGAAAGGTCGTAGCCGCTCGCTGGCGCCCTCCGATCCGGCCGGCCAGGGGTCTGCGCCGGACAATCTTCACGACGACCCGCCGGATAGCCAGCCGATGAACGACCTGCTGAAGCGGCTGTTCGATCGGTAGAATTCGACCCGGCGACGACAGCTTATCGTTCGAATGGAGGATGAGCGCGTGGCGGCAGGTGGCATTGCCTTCGAAACGGGATCCCGTAGCTCCGCACCAGAGGCCGTTGACCATGCAGGCAGCGGCTCGACCTTCGCATGATAAATTGTGCTACATAGATCGTGGCAGCCGGCAGCACGGTCCGGCATTTGCAGTCACGCCGGTGCAATAGCGTCGGCGAGACGGAGGCAAGAGCGCTGCGTGCCTCCAGCGAGGCCACGGCGAATGCGCACCCCTCCTGATCGGGAATGGCGCGCGCGAGGGTTCGGATGAGCGGGGTCGAGAACAAGGTTCGGTCGCGACGGAAAGGCCTGTTCGCCAAATATGTCGTGTCGCTGGTCGGACTCGTGGTGTTCGTGCTCGCGGTCAACGGCGCCACCGAGACCTGGATCAGCTATCGCGCCATCAAGACCGGCCTGACCGATGCCATGGCGGAAAAAGCCGACGCGACCGCCAAACGGATCGATCAGGCGCTGTCAGACCTGCAACGGCAAGTCAGTTGGGTGACGCGGGCGAGCGCCACCCGGCAGGAGGACAGGCAGGCCGACTATGCTCAGTTGTTGACGCAGGTGCCGGCCGTCATGCAGCTCTATCAGATCGACGGCGAGGGCCGCGAGCAGCTGCGGCTGTCGCGCACCTCGGTCACCAAGTCGGCCGGCACGGATTTGTTGCGCGACGTCCGCTTCACTGAGGCCATCGCGCGCGGCACCAGCTTCTCGCCGATCGTGTTCAAGGGCAGCGAGCCGACCATGTCGATCTCGGTGGCGCATTCAGGCTTCAAGGCCGGCGTCACAGTAGCCGATATCGATCTGGGATTTCTCGATGACTTCATCGACGATTCTCAAGTCGGCAGGCTCGGCTATGCCTATGTGGTCGATCCGCGTGGCCAAGTGCTCGCGAGCTCTGCCAAGGGGCCTGATGTCACCAAGGACGTCTCGGCGCTGCCGCAGGTCGCAGCCCTGATCGCACCAGGCGGGCAATCGCTGTCCTCGGGCACGGACCTCGGCGGCCGCGCTGTGCTGACGGCCTCCTCCGTGATTCCGAAGCTCGGCTGGGCCGTCGTGTTCGAGCAGCCGACCATGCAGGCGCTGGCGCCGATCCGCGCCCAGCTGCTGCGCGGCGTGCTGCTGATTGGGCTCGGCTTGATGGTGGCAACGCTTGCCGGCACCGTGCTGGCGCGGCGCATGCTGGTGCCGATCACCGCGCTGCGGGCCGGCGCGCGCCGGCTCGGCGCCGGGGATTTCGGTAGCCGCATCGAGGTACGCACCCATGATGAGCTGGAGGAGCTCGCCGATCAGTTCAACAGCATGGCCAGCCAGATCGCACAGTCCTATTCGGTGCTGGAGGCGAAGGTCGAGGAGCGCACCCGCGATCTGGCGCAGTCGATCAACGAGCTGAAGGTGCTGGAGGAGGTCGGGCGCGCGGTCGCAGCCTCGCTCGATCTCGACGCCGTGCTGCCGACGGTGGCCGGCAGCGCGCTGGAGATTACCCGTGCCGATGCGGTTCTGATCTATTCCTATGATGCGGTGACGCGTCGCTTCGATCTCGTCGAAGCCAACGGCATCGACAAGGCCAGCGAAGGCGAACATCGCGTCCTCGATGCTGACTCTGGACCGCTCGGTGATGCCGTGCGCACCGGTGAGCCGGTCGCGGTCGCCGAGCTGATCGATGTATCAGAACATCCGTTGCGTAACGTCGCTGTCGCGGCCGGCTTCCATGCCGTGCTGTTCACGCCGCTGGTGGATCAGCAGGGCGTGCTCGGCGCATTGGTGGTGTTGCGCCGCGCCGCGGGCGCATTTCCGCCAAACCTGATCGGCTTGATGCGCACCTTCGCCAACCAGGCGGTGCTGGCGATGCGCAATGCCCGGCTGTTCACCGAGGTCGACCAGAAGGGCCGCGAGCTGGCGCTCGCGCACACGACGGTGCAGCAGCAGGCCGGCAAGCTGCAGGAGCAGACCGAGCAGCTGCGCGAATGGAACAAGTCGCTGGAGGAGCGGGTCGAGAAGCAGCTCGCGGAGATCGAGCGCATCCGCCGCCTCGAACGTTTCCTCGCGCCGCAGGTCGCGCAGATCATCGCTTCGTCCGACGGCCACGAGACGCTGCTGCAGAGCCATCGCCGCGAGGTGACGGTGGTGTTCTGCGATCTGCGCGGCTTCACCGCGTTCACCGAGACCACGGAGCCGGAAGAGGCGATGAACGTGCTGCGTGAATATCACGCCGCGCTGGGGCAGCTGATCTTCCGCTATGAAGGTACGCTCGACCGCTATGCCGGCGACGGCGTGATGATCATGTTCAACGCGCCGATTCAGCTCGAGGACCACACCAGGCGCGCGGTGAAGATGGCGATCGAGATGCGCGACGCCATCGGCGCGCTCACCGAGCGCTGGCTCAATCGCGGCCACAGCTTGGGCTTTGGCGTCGGCATCGCCGTGGGCTATGCCACGCTCGGCCAGGTCGGGTTCGAGAACCGGCTGGAATATGCCGCCATCGGCAGCGTCACCAATCTGGCCTCGCGGCTGTGCAGCGAGGCCAAGGCCGGGCAGGTCGTGGTGTCGCGCCGCGCCTACGGCATGGTCGAGGCTAACGTCGATGCGGTGCCGATCGACGATCTGCAGCTGAAGGGTTTCAACCATCCGGTGCTGGCGATGGAGATTTTGCGCTGGCGCGAGGAGGGTGAGGAGATCGCCGATACTTCGAAGGCCGCGCGCGCGCGCTGACGGCGATCGTCGCTTGTAGGGTGGGCAAAGGCGCCTGGCACAATGTTAACTGCCATCGATCGGTCTCGTGCGCCGTGCCAACCATTTCGACCGACGCCTTGAGCGGTGGGCACGCTGCGCTTGCCGACCCTACGGTTCTTTCTTCCGTCATTGCGAGCGAAGCGAAGCAATCCAGAGCCGACAAGGAAGTCTGGCTTGCTTCGTCGCTTCGCTCCTCGCAATGGCGGCGCGGTCCTAATATGCCTCTTTCGCGTCCGCCTCTTCGCTGGTCTGAATCAAGTCCAGGCTCGCCTCGATCTTGCCGATCAGGCGGTCGAACGCCGCGCGCTCCTGCGCCGACAGGCAGGACATTATCTCGCGTTCTTTCAGCTGCAGGCGCGGAACCAGCTCCTCATATAGCGCCTTGCCCTTGCGGCTCAGCCGCAGGCGGAATTCGCGGCGGTCTTCAGCGTTTTCGACGCGCTCCAGCAATCGGCGCTCCAAAAGCGCCGTCACCGCGCGGCTGATGGTCGATTTATGCGTGCGGGTGCATTGGGCGATGTATTGCGCGCTTAAAGCGTCGTGCCGAAAGCCGAGCGTTGCGAGCACGCGCCATTCCGGAATGTCGAGCCCATAGCGCTCGCGATAGTCGCTGGCGAGCGCAGCGCTGACTTCGGCCGCTAGACGATTGAGCCGGAACGGCGCGAACTTGAACAAATCGAGCCGCTCGGGCGCAGGCGGCACCGCCGTGTCGCGTGCCGCTGCTGACGCTACCGCTTTGGGCTCCCGCTTGGTCCTGCTCGCTGAAATGCTGGGCAAGGTCTGGTTCCGGAATTTTGAGTTGACGCCACCACGGCTCGCGGGTGTAGAATAGTTGCAGATGCGACTATTTGGCAAGACGCTTCGGGTCGCACCGAGGAAACACTGCAAACGCAATCAAGGACAATAGGGTCACCGCGACCATGGCGCAGCGCGAAGCGGCGCAGACCGCAAGCCAGGGACAGACAAGCCACGCGAAAGTTCAGTTCGGCTATCACCGCCATCCGGATCAGGATCGCGGTACGCCGGCCGAGCATCCCATCGTCGTGGTCGGCGCCGGTCCGGTCGGGCTGTCGCTCGCGATCGATCTGGCGCAGCGCGGGCAGTGCGTCGTGCTGCTCGACGATGCCGATCGTATCGGCGAAGGCTCGCGCGCGATCTGCTTCTCCAAGCGCGCGCTGGAATATTGGGACCGGCTCGGCGTCGGCGATCGCATGGTCGAGAAGGGTGTGGTGTGGAGCGTCGGCCGCATCTTCCACGGCCCGTCCGAACTCTATCAGTTCAACTTGCTGCCGGAGCCGGGCCACAAGCGGCCGGCCTTCATCAATCTGCAACAGTTCTACGCCGAGGCCTATCTGGTCGATCGCGTGCAGGAGCTGCCCGCGATCTCGCTGCGCTGGTGCAACAAGGTTACGGGCATCGCGCCGCGCAATGACGGCGTGGCGCTGACGATCACGACGCCTGATGGTCCTTATACGCTCCATGCGAGCTATGTGGTGGCCTGCGACGGGGCGCGCTCGTCGCTGCGAAAGATGGTCGGCGCCGAATTTGCCGGCCAGGTGTTCGAGGATCAGTTCCTGATCGCCGACGTCAAGATGACGGCGGCGTTCCCGACCGAGCGCTGGTTCTGGTTTGATCCGCCGTTCCATGCCGGCCGCTCGGCGCTGCTGCACAAGCAGCCCGACGACGTCTGGCGCATCGACCTGCAGCTCAACCGCTATGCCGATCCTGCGATCGAACGGCAGCCCGAAAATGTGCGGCCGCGGATCGCACGGATGCTTGGCCACGATCAGTTCGAGTTCGAGTGGATCTCGCTCTACAAGTTCCAGTGCCGGCGCATGGATCGCTTCGTCCACGGCCGCGTTGTCTTTGCCGGCGATTCCGCGCATCAGGTGTCGCCGTTCGGCGCCCGCGGCGCCAATTCCGGCCTCGAGGATGCCGAGAACCTGGCGTGGAAGCTCGATCGCGTGCTGCGCGGCTGGTCGCCTGAAAGGCTGATCGAGACCTATCATATCGAGCGCAGCGCTGCAGCCGACGAGAACATCCGCGAATCCACCCGGTCGACCGATTTCATGGCGCCGAACTCGCATCAGGAGGCGCGGCTGCGCAGGGCTGTGCTGGCGCTCGCGAACGAAACCGAATTCGGCAAGCGCATGGTCAATGGCGGACGGCTGTCGGTGCCGTCGGTCTACGACACGCCGCTGTCGACTGCCGATGCTGATAACTGGCGCGCTGGGCCGCGTCCGGGCACTTCGATGCCGGATGCGCCGCTAGCGCACAGCAATGGCGAAGCGACATTCCTGACCGATGCTTTTCGCGCAGAGGGTCGGCGTTTTGCACTGCTGTCGTTCGCCAATGGCGGCGCGATCGATCTGCCCGAGGATGTCGGCCACGTCTGCATTGGCGATGGCGGCTTTGTGGATGCGCAGGGGCTTGCCGGGCAGCGTTACGATGCACAGCCCGGCACGTCCTATCTGTTGCGGCCGGACGGCTATATCGCGGCCCGCTTCCGCCATGCGACCGGCGAAGCAATCGCGGCCGCGCTGACGCGCGCCGGCGGCCATTGAGGATCTCTGAGATGGCGCTGTCGACCAGCTCGAATTTTGCAAAACCCGACGACGCGTTCCGCGCCGTGGTCGAGGCGCATCGGGGCTTGAGCGAGACCGAGAGCGCCGATCTCGATGCGGCGCTGGTGCTGATCCTTGCCAACCATATCGGCGACATCGCGGTGTTGCGCGAAGCGATTACGCTCGCCAGGCGCCGCATGATCGACGCCGGCCAGCAGCAACAACAGCAGCAGTGACGGTCCGAAGCTGGGCCGAACGAACGAGAGGAATGATCCGATGGCCAAGGGCTTTGCATCCACCACCGATCTCGCCGAGAAGAAGGTGACGTTCTCCGAGATCGGCCCCGATCTCTATGCCTTCACCGCGGAGGGCGATCCGAACTCGGCCGTGATCGTCGGCGACGACGGCTGCATCGTGTTCGACGCGCAGGCAACGCCGGCGATGGCCAACAAGGTGATCGAGCGCGTCCGCACCGTCACCGACAAGCCGATAAAATATGTCGTGCTGTCGCATTATCATGCCGTGCGCGTGCTCGGCGCTTCGGCCTATCATGCCCAAGGCATCGTCGCCTCGCAGGAGACGCATCGGCTGATCGTCGAGCGCGGCCAGCAGGATTGGGATTCCGAATATGGCCGCTTTCCGCGGCTATTCCAGGACGCCCAGAGCATTCCCGGCCTGACCTGGCCGACGCTGACTTTCGAAGGCGAGATGACGATCCATCTCGGCAAGCGCGAGGTGCAGCTGATCCAGCTCGGCGCCGGCCATACCTCCGGTGATATCGTCGCCTGGGTCCCGGATGCGGAGGTGATGTTCTCCGGCGACCTGATCGAATATCATTCGGCCTGCTACTGCGGCGATGCGCATTTGCGCGAGTGGCCGATGACGCTCAACGAGATCCTGGCCTTCAATCCGAAGGCGATCGCGCCCGGCCGCGGCGATGCGTTGCAAGGCCAGGCGACCGTCCGCGATGCGATCGCGATGACGCGCGACTTCGTCAATTCACTCTATGGCGCGGCCGAGAGCTCGGTCGCCAAGGGTCGCAGCCTGAAGGAGTCGATGGCGGCGACCCGCGAAGTGATGGACCCGAAGTTCTCCAGCTTTGCGATCTACGAGCACTGCCTGCCATTCAACGTGTCGCGCGCCTATGACGAGGCGTCAGGGATCGACGATCCCGCGATCTGGACCGCCGAGCGCGATCGCGAAATGTGGGCCCGCCTGCAGGGAGAATGATGATGAACGTCAACACATCGCCTGATCAACTCAGTCGCGCATCGGGGCAGGTGACGCCGGGCTACATGTCCGGTTTCGGCAATTCATTCGAGACCGAGGCGCTCCCCGGGGCGCTGCCGATGGGCCGCAACTCGCCGCAGCGCTGCGCCTACGGACTTTACGCCGAGCAGCTCTCCGGCTCGCCCTTCACCGCGCCGCGCGGCACCAATGAACGCTCCTGGCTTTATCGTATTCGTCCATCGGTGAAGCACTCCGGGCGCTTCGCGAAAGCCGATGCCGGATTATGGCGCAGCGCGCCGTGCCATGAGCATGATCTGCCGATCGGGCAATTGCGCTGGAATCCGACGCCGATCCCGCAAGGCGAGGTGACCTTCCTACAGGGCGTGCAGACCATGACAACAGCGGGGGACGCCAACACCCAGGCCGGCATGGCGGCGCATGTTTACGTCATCACCAAGTCAATGGTCGATGAGCATTTCTACAATGCCGACGGCGAGATGATGTTCGTGCAGCAGCAAGGCAAGCTTCTGTTCGTCACCGAGTTCGGTCGCATCGACGCCGAGCCTGGCGAGATCGTGGTGATCCCGCGCGGCGTCAAGTTCCGGGTCGAGTTGCCCTCGGGACCGGCGCGCGGCTATCTCTGCGAGAACTATGGCGGTGCCTTCACCTTGCCGGAGCGCGGACCGATCGGCGCCAATTGCCTCGCCAATGCGCGTGACTTCCTGACCCCGGTTGCAAGCTATGAGGACAGGGACACCCCGACCGAGCTGTTCGTGAAGTGGGGCGGTTCGCTGTTCAAGACCGAGCTGGCCCATTCGCCGATCGACGTGGTGGCATGGCACGGCAATTACGCGCCGTACAAATACGATCTGCGCACCTTCTCGCCGGTTGGCGCGATCGGCTTCGATCACCCCGATCCGTCGATCTTCACGGTGCTAACCTCGCCGTCGGAGACCGCCGGTACCGCGAACATAGATTTCGTGATCTTCCCCGAGCGCTGGATGGTGGCGGACAACACCTTTCGTCCGCCCTGGTATCACATGAATATCATGTCGGAGTTCATGGGGCTGATCTACGGCGTCTATGACGCCAAGCCGCAGGGCTTCGTGCCAGGTGGCATCAGCTTGCACAATTGCATGCTGCCGCATGGGCCGGATCGCGAGGCGTTCGATCATGCGTCGAACACCGAGCTGAAGCCGGTGAAGCTCACGGGCACCATGGCCTTTATGTTCGAGACGCGGTACCCGCAGCGCGTGACCAGGCACGCCGCCGAATCCAGCACGCTGCAAGGCGACTATGCCGATTGCTGGAAAGGACTGGAGAAGCGTTTCGATCCGACCAAGCCCTGAGGTGCCATGACCGTGCCCGATAACGCCGTCCTTTACGGTTACTTCCGATCGACCGCGGCCTATCGCGTCCGCATCGCACTGGGCTTGAAGGGGTTGAGTGCCGATGCGCGCTACGTGCATCTGCGCAAGGGCGAGCAGAACCAGCCGCCTTATAGGAAAATCAATCCGGCCGGTCTGGTGCCCTACTGGATCGAGGGCGATCTGCATCTCGCCCAGTCGCTGGCCATCATCGAGTATCTCGATGAGACCCATCCCGAGCCGCCGCTGTTGCCGAAGGGCGCGGCGGCGCGCGCTATCGCCCGCGAAATGGCCCTGGTGGTCTGTTCTGACATCCATCCGATCGGCAATCTGCGGGTCCTCAATCGCCTGATCGAGATGGGCATCGATGACGCCGCGCGCAGCGCCTGGTCGCAGCACTGGATCGCAGCCGGCTTCGATGCCATCGAGGCGCGATTGGCGCAGCTTGGCGCTGGCCCGTTCGCCTTCGGTACGCAACCGACGCTCGCCGACATCTGCATCGTGCCGCAGGTGTTCAATGCGCGACGTTTCGGCCTTGATCTCACGCCCTATCCACGCATCCGCACGATCGAAGAGGCCGCACACAAGGTCGAGGCCTTCACCGCGGCCGAGCCGGGCCGTCAGCCCGACGCCGAATAAGTCAGCTCCAGTTTCGGATATCACATGCATCCCAACGATCCCGCTTTGCGCTCCTTTGTCGAGGTCGATCCCGCCTCAGATTTCCCGATCCAGAACCTGCCCTACGGCGTGTTCTCGACGTCATCGGCGCCGCAGCCGCGTGTCGGCGTCGCGATCGGTGACTTCGTGCTCGATCTCTGGGAGCTGGCGCAGGATTCCCGGATCGATGTCGCTGAGCCCGCCGTGTTTGCCGGGCCGTCGCTGAATGCCTTCATGGCGCTGGGCCCGAAGGTCTGGTCGACCACCCGCGCGCGGATCAGCGAGCTGCTGCGTCATGACAATCCGGAGCTGCGCGACAATGACGAGTTGCGCACGCAGGCGCTGGTCCCGATGTCAGAGGCGAAGCTGCATCTGCCGTTTCAGGTCGCCGGCTATACCGATTTCTACTCGTCGAAGGAGCACGCCACCAATGTCGGCGTCATGTTCCGCGGCAAGGACAACGCGCTGCAGCCGAACTGGCTGCACATGCCGATCGGCTATAACGGCCGTGCGTCGACCGTTATCGTCTCCGGCACCCAGGTGCGTCGCCCCCGTGGCCAGTTGAAGCCACCGACATCAGATGCTCCCACCTTCGGTCCGTGCAAGCGGCTCGATTTCGAGCTGGAGATGGGC
>Ga0308174_10001079_pt1 | contig 12282 bp, 4 predicted proteins | sample PhyPR2_FD_203894 | JGI IMG/M metagenome (GOLD analysis project Ga0308174, IMG submission 203894) | Soil microbial communities from UC Gill Tract Community Farm, Albany, California, United States - DLSLS.P.R2 | ecosystem: Environmental > Terrestrial > Soil > Agricultural land | place: USA...
GGCTTCGAAACGGAGGACAGGTAACTCGGTTCCCGGCTTCGCCGGGCAACCGAGTTCGTCGCGAGCGGGGCGGGACAGGTAACTCGGTTCCCGGCTTCGCCGGGCAACCGAGTTCGTCGCGTGCCTCGCCGAACTCGGTTGCAGCCCGAAGGGCTGAACCGAGTTACAGGTCTCTCAGGCTTCCAACCGAAGGACAGGTAACTCGGTTCCCGGCTTCGCCGGGCAACCGAGTTCGTGCTTGGTGCTCGGTTCCCCGCTTCGCCGGGCAACCGAGTTCGTCGCGTGCCTCGCCGAACTCGGTTGCAGCCCGAAGGGCTGAACCGAGTTGCAGGTCTCTCAGGCTTCGAAAGTTGTGCTGCAATAGGCCCCGGTGCCGGAGTAGCTCAGCTGGTAGAGCAACGGATTTGTAATCCGTTGGCCGGGGGTTCGAGTCCCCCCTCCGGCTTCTAGGACGCGGGCGGCAGCGCGACGACGAAGACCGCGCCGGTCAGGCCGTCACGGCGGGATTCGACCCAGAGCCGGCCGCCCATCCGCTCGACGAGCTCGCGGGCGATGTAGAGGCCGAGCCCGGTGCCGTTGACGCCGGTGCGCATGTTCGGGTCGAGGCGCACGAACTTCTCGAAGACCCGCCGCCGGTCGCCCGGCGGGACGCCGGGGCCGTGGTCGGCGACCTGGATCCGGACCCGTCCGCCGTCGCGGCAGACGTCGACCTCGACGCCCGGGCCGCCGTACTTGAGGCCGTTGTCGATCAGGTTGTCGACCACCTGCAGCAGCCGCTGGCGGTCGGCGACCGCCAGCTCGGGCGTCCCCGTGACGACCACGCCGCCGCCCGCCGCCGCGAACGTCTCCGCCGCCTCGTGAGCGAGCGCGAGCGCGTCGACCCCTTCCTCGACGAGCGCCACGGTTCCGCTGTCGACCCTGCTCGCGAGCAGGATCTCCTCCACGAGCTGGAGGAGGCGCGTCGCTTCCGACTTGACGATGTCGAAGAGCTTGCCGGTCAGCGCTGCATCTTCTCGGACGTCCGCGCGTTCGAGCGTCTTCGCTGCGCCGTAGACGGCGGTGACCGGCGTCCGCAACTCGTGGGAGACCGTCGCGATCAGGTCGTTCCGCATCGCTTCGAGCCGGCGCTCGTCCGTCACGTCCTTGAACGCGTAGACGATGCCGGCCGCGAATCGCGTCGCGCTGACGTCGAGCCAGACCTCGCGCCCCTTGATCTCCACCGGGAACGTCTTCGACGAAACGGAGCCGTCGTTCAGTTGCTGCGCCGCCTCGTCCCAGCGGGGAATGATCTCGTCGAGCCGCCGCCCCACGGCGTCCGCCGCCGGCGTCGATGCGATCGCGGCCGCGGCGCGGTTCCAGACGCGCACGGTCCCCGCCTCGTCGACGAGTGCCACACCGTTGTCGATCTGCTCCAGCGAGAACGCCGCCTGAGCGCGCTCCTCCGCGGTCTCGCGCGCGCGCTGCTCTGCCTCGTAGAGGCGCGAGTTGACGATCGCGATCGCGGCCTGCGAGGCGATGCCGACGACGATCTCCTCGTGCTCGAGCGTGAACCGGCCGACGTCGGGATGGCCGAGAAAGAGACCGCCGAGCACCTCGCCGTCGGGGCCGAGAACCGGGGCGGCCAGGAAGCTGCGTACCGGCAGGTGGCCTTCCGGCATCCCGTAGTACGGTGGGTTCTGGCCGAAGCGCGGATCGGCCGTGACGTCGTACAGGCGCGTCACGCCCACGCCCTTGAACGTGGGGTCGAAGATCTTCGAGTTGCGCGGCATCGGGAACTTCTCGAACGCCTCGCGCGACGCACCCGAGAGCGTGTACAGCGTGTAGGCCTCCCCGTCGGTGCGGATGACGTTGTAGAAGAACGCACCGAACGCCGCACCCGTCACCTGCGTCGCCCCGTCGGTGACCGCCTGGACGAGCTCCTGCAGGTCGACGCGGCTCGCGACGGCGCGTCCGACGCGATGAAGCGTCTCGACGACGCGCAGGTTCCGCTCGCGCGCGCGCTCCGAGCGCTCGCGCGCGATCGCGATCGCCGCGGTCCGGCTGACGATGTCGACGAGCTCCACATCCCGCGGCCGTGGCTGCCATGGCTCGTCGTAGTAGACGGCGAACGTCCCGAGCACCTCTCCGCCGGCGGACAGGATCGGGGTCGACCAGCACGCACGCAGCCCGTGCTCGGCGGCGAGCTCGCGGAAGTCCGCCCAGAGCGGATCGGACGCGATGTCGGAGACGATCACGCGCTCGCCGCGATGCGCGGCCGTGCCGCAGCTGCCGGCGGACGGGCCGATCTCGATACCGTCGATCGCCTCGTTGTACGAAGGGGGGAGGCTCGGGGCGGCGCCGTGCACGAGCCGCGTCCCGTCGTCGTCGACCAGCAGGATCGAGGCGCGGAGATCCTGGGAACGCGATTCGATCATCGCGACCAGAGCATCGAGCGACTCGACGAGCGGCGCGCCCGCGGCCACGAGCTCGAGCACCATGTTCTGTTCCTGGAGGAGCCGTGCCGACCAGTCGCGCGCGGTGATGTCGAAGAACGCTGCCACCGCGGAGACGATCTCGCCGCTCTCGTTCCGGATCGGCGCAGCACTCATACGGATCGCCCGCTCGCGGAGCTGCATGGTCTCGCCGTCGATCTCCTCGCCGTTCGAGAGTGCGCGCGCAAGTGGGCCGATCGTCCCCGCGTCGTCCTGCGTCCCGAAGAACTCGCGCGCCGCACGGTTTCGCATCACGATGCGCCCGGACTGAGCCTCAGCCAGAGCCGCGCCGGCCGGGATCCGGTCGAACACGGTCTCGAGCGTCTGCGCGAGCTCCTGCGCCCGGCGTCGCGCCTCGACGAGCTCCGTCACGTCTACGGCGTGGGCGAGGATGCCGGTCGAGCGGCCGTCCTCGACGATCGGGAGATACGCGAAATCGAGGTACAGCCGGACGAGATCGCCCGTGCCGTGCGCGTCGACGTCGATCGCCGCTTCGCGCGTGCGGAACGGCTCCTGGTTCGCATAGACCGCGTCGAGCAGTTCGAAGAACCCCTGGTGAGCCACCTCCGGCAGCGCCTGACGGACCGGAAGCCCGGTCACGTCGCGGCCGACGATTGCGCGATAGCCGTCGTTCACGAACGTGAAGACGTGATCGGGGCCGCGGAGGACGGCGACCGCAGCCGGTAGCAGCGCGAGCAGGTCCTCGCGCTTCTCGACATCCACGTGCGTCATGCGGCTGCCTGCGCTCGCTTCCGTGCGGCGGCGCGCCCGGACGCCGGCAGCTCGACGTGGAACTTCGAGCCCCGGCCGTTGTTGGCGTCCACCCAGATGCGGCCGTCGAGGCGATGGACGAGCTCGCGGCAGATGTACAGGCCCAGACCCGTCCCGCCGATGCCGCGCGTCATGTTCGGATCGAGGCGGTAGAACTTCTCGAAGACCCGCCGGCGCTCCGCCGCCGGGATCCCGAGACCCTCGTCGCTGACCGTCCACTGCACGCTGCGCTCGCCGCGCGACAGTTCGACGGTCACCGGCCCGCCGTCGGGCGAGTACTTGACCGCGTTCTCGACGAGGTTCACGAGCACCTGGCGGAGCTGCTGCTCGTCCGCCTCGACGGCGGGCAGCTTCTTCGGCGTCTTCAGCTCGAGCGTGATCCCGGGCGGGAGGTGCGTCTTCGCCGCTTCGACGACCATCTCCGTGAGCTTCGCCGCATCGACGGTGCCGATGTGGAGCTGCAGCCGGCCGGAGTCGAGATGCGAGGCGAGGAGCACGTCGTTGACGATCTGCGCGAGCCGGTCGGCCTCGTCCGCAACCACCTCGAGGAGCTTCGAGCGCATCTCGTCCCCGAGGTCGAGGTCTTTGCGCCGGAGCGTGATCGCCGCGCCGTAGATGGCCGAAAGCGGTGTGCGCAGCTCGTGCGACACGGTGGCGACGAAATCGGAGCGCATCTGCTCGAGGTGTCGCTCCTCCGTCAGGTCGCGGAAGGCGTACACCGTTCCGCCGTCGAAACGCACCGCCGAGAAGGAGAGCCAGAGCTCGCGGCCGTCGATCTCGACCGGCACGGTCTGCGGGCGCCCGTCGACGGCGACCGCGGACACGTTCCCGGAGTAGCCGGGCAGCACCTCCTGCGCCGGCCGCCCGATCACGTCCCCCGCGGAGATGCCGGTGATCTGCTCGGCCGCGTCGTTCCAGAGGAGCACGCGCTCCTCGGGATCGACGAGCACGACGCCGTCCGCGATCGTCTCGAGGGCGCGCGCCGCGCGGGCTCGGTGCTCGACGACCTCGTACAGCTGTGCGTTCTCGACCACCGCGGCGACGCGAAGCGCGAGCTCCTCCGCCGTTCTCAGGTCGGTCTCCGCGAAGCGTCGGCCCGACTCGGCGGCGACGAACGTGATCGCGGCGACGATCTCGCCCCGGGCGACCACCGGAACGGCGAGGTAGGAGCGTAGTTGCAGCTCGCGCAGCAGACCCAGATGCGTCTCGTCCGCGGCCCCCTCGCGCAGCATCTCGTCCGTCACCTCGAGCACGAGACGCGACTCGCCCGACGCGAACACGCCCGCCGAGCCCGCCTCGTGATCGCGATACCTGAGTCGCAGCTCCTCCGCGAACACGCGCTTCTCCGGCTCGGCGTGCTCGACCGCGATCGTCTCGATCTCGCCCTCCGGCCCGCGCGCGTCGATCGTGCACCAGTCGGCGACGCGGGGGACGGCGAGCTTCGCGACGTTCGCGAGGGCGCTCCGCCAGTCGAGCGACGTGGAGAGCTCGGCACCCGCGTCGAGCAGGAACCGCTGCGCCTCCTCGATGCGCTTGCGGTCGTCGATGTCCGTGGCGGTGCCGATCCAGAAGTCGACCGCGCCGTCCGCGAGCAGGATCGGAACCGCCCGGCCGAGGTGCCAGCGGTAGCTCCCGTCGGCGGCGCGGAAGCGGTACTCGACCTCGAAGACCTCCGCCGTCCGCAGCGTGCTGTCGCGCTGCGCGATCACCTGCGGCAGGTCGTCGGGGTGCGTCACGCGCGTCCATGCGTTCTCGTCGATGTCGCGCTCCGTCATGCCGGTGTAGTCGAACCAGCGGCGGTTGTAGTAGGTGGTGTTGCCGGCCGGATCGGAGGTCCAGACGATCTGCGGCATCGCGTCCGCGAGCTGACGGTAGCGCTCGGCACTCGTGCGCCGGAGCTCGGCGAGCTCCTGCGCGGCAAGCTGCTCGGCCTGCTCGCGGATCTGGCTGTTCTTCTCCCACAGCTCGACGAACACGCCGACCTTCCCGCGCAGGATCTCCGCGTCGAACGGCTTGAAGACGTAGTCCACGGCGCCGACCTCGTAGCCCCTGAAGACGTGCTGCTCCTCCTTCGAGAGCGCCGTCAGGAAGACGATCGGGATCGTGCTCGTCCGCTCGCGCTCCTTGATCGCCTGGGCGACCTCGAAGCCGTCCATCCCCGGCATCTGGACGTCGAGCAGGATCACGGCGAAGTCGTCGCGGTGAAGCAGGACGCGAAGCGCCTCGTCACCTGAGTCTGCGGTGACGAGCTCGTGGCCCAGCGGCTCGAGGATCGCCTGCACGGCGAGCAGGTTCTGTGGGCGGTCGTCGACGACGAGCAGTGCGGGCATGGCTCTACGCCGCCGCCTTCTCGGTCCCGCAGAGCTCGACGAGGAGCGGAGCGATCTCCTGCACCGAGGCGACGCGCGCCTCCGGGACGGCGGCGAGAGCCGCGCGCGGCATCTCGGCGCGCTCCGCAGTCCCCGGGTCCTGCACGATCGCAGCTCCGCCGAGCTCCGCGACGCGCGCGAGCCCGCTCGCGCCGTCCGCGTTCGCGCCGGTCAGCACGACACCGACGCACCGCTCGCGGTAGGACTCCGCGGCGCTTGCGAAAAGCACGTCGATCGACGGTCGCGAGAACTGCACGCGTTCGTCGAGCGACAGTGCGATCCGGCCGCCGTCGACGAGCACGTGGTAGTCGGGAGCGGCGAGGTACACGGTCGCCGGGCGCAGCTCGTCCTTGTCGTCGGCCTCGCACACGTGCAGGCGCGTGGTTGCGCCGAGCAGGTCGCGGAACAACGTCGGGTGCGAATCGGCAGAGCGGTGCTGCGCCACGATCATCGCCGCTGCGAGGTCGCCCGGCAGCGCCGCGAGGATCGTGCGCACCGCATCGAGCCCGCCCCAGGACGCCCCCACGGCCACCACGTCGTGTTCTCCCTGACTCATCGCACCTTCCGGAACAGCTTCTCCTGAGCGTCGAGCTCCTCGTAGCACTGCTCGAAGCCGGTGAACCGGATCGACTCCTTGTGCCCCAGTGCCAGGATGCCGAACCTCTCGAGGCTCTCGTGGAACAACCGGTGCACTTTCGCCTGCAGGGCTCGGTCGAAGTAGATCATCACGTTCCGGCAGAGGATCAGGTTGAACTGGTTGAACGAGCGGTCCTGCACGAGGTTGTGGGGCGCCCAGACGACGTTCTCGGTCAGCGCGCGCTCGAAGAGCGCCCCCTCGTACTTCGCGAGGTAGTACTCGGAGAACGACCGGCTGCCGCCGGCGCGGATGTAGTTCTGGGTGTACTCCTGCATCTTCTCGACCGGGTACACGCCCGTGCGTGCGCGGTCGAGCACGAGCTCGTTGATGTCGGTCGCGTAGATTCGCGTCCGGTCGTAGAGCCCCTCCTCGGTGAGCAGGATCGCCAGCGAGTAGACCTCCTCGCCCGTCGAACAGCCCGCCACCCAGATCCGCGTGAACGGGTAGGTGCGCAGCACGGGCACGACCTGCTCGCGCAGCGCGACGTAGAACGACGGGTCGCGGAACATGGTGGTGACGTTGATCGAGAGGTCGAGCAGGAGACGTTCCATCGCTGCGGGCTCGTGCAGCACGCGCTCGATCAGACCCGCGATCGTTTGCTCCCCCTCCGCGTACACACGCCGCCAGACGCGCCGCTTCAGCGACGCGGGCGCGTACTCGCGGAAGTCGAAGCCGTAGTGGCGGAAGACGCCTTCGAGGAGCAGCTGGAGCTCGATCGACTCGAGATCCAGCCGCCCCTCGGCGCTCTCCTGCTGCGGGTCTACCTGTACAGCCACACCCGCATCAGCGACAGAAGCTGGTCGGTGTCGACGGGCTTCGTGATGTAGTCCGAAGCGCCGGACGAGATCGACTTCTCGCGGTCGCCCTTCATCGCCTTCGCGGTGAGCGAGATGATCGGCAGCTTTGCGAACTCGGGCTGCTCACGGATCTGCCGCATGGCCTCGTAGCCGTCGAGCTCGGGCATCATGATGTCCATCAGCACGAGGTCGATCTGCGGGTTTGCCCGGAGCGTTGCGATCGCCTCGTTGCCGTTCTCGGCGAACTGCACCTCCATGCCCTGCCGCTCGAGCACCGACGCGAGCGCGAACACGTTCCGCACGTCGTCGTCGGCGATCAGCACGCGCTTTCCCTTGAACACCTCGTCGGTCGAGTGCAGCTGCTCGAGCATCCGGCGCTTCTCGGCCGGCAGCTTCGACTCGACGCGATGCAGGAACAGCGCCGTCTCGTCGAGCAGCCGCTCGGGCGAGCGGACGTCCTTGACGATGATCGTCTCGGCGTACTTCTTGAGCCGCGTCTCCTCGCGGCGCGTGAGGTCACGCCCCGTGTAGACGATCACGGGCAGCGTCTGCCAGCGCTCGTCCGTCTTCACCTTCTCGAGCAGCGAGAAGCCGCTCATCTTCGGCAGCTTCAGGTCGAGGACCATGCAATCGAAGCGCGTCTCGCCGCCGAGCAGCTCGAGCGCCTCTTCGGAGGAGCCGACCGCGGTGACCGCGACGTCCTCACCGGTGCCGACGAGCTCGATGATCGCGTTCCGCTGGTCCTCGTCGTCGTCGACGACCAGGAGGTTGCGCACGCCGCGCTCGACGAACTCGGCGATCCGCGCGAACTGCTCGTCGAGGTGCGATGCATCGACCGGCTTGTGCAGCACCGCGACCGCGCCCGCACGCAAAGCCTCGTGCACGCCACCGTTCTCGACGCCTCCCGAGACGATGTGCACCGGAATGTGGCGTGTGTCGGGATGCGCCTTCAACTGCTCGAGCACCTGCCAGCCGTCGCGCACGGGTAGGCGCAGGTCGAGGATGATCGCGTCCGGCTTCACGTCGTGCGCGAGCTGGATCCCCTCGTCGCCGCGGGTCGCGACGACGCACCGGAAACCACGCTCGCGCGCCATCTCGAGCTCGACCTTCGCGAACTCGGGATCGTCCTCGACGATCAGCACGACCCGGTCGCCGTCCGCGATCTCGGCTCGATCGTCGTCGACGACCTGCTCGAAGGACTCCCGGCCCTGCGGCATGAGTGCCATCGGGTCGAGCTGGGGGTTCGGCGTGGGTTGCGAGTGCCTCGGCGGGACGTCGTCCGCGGGCTCCGGCTCCGGCGCGCGCACCGGCAGGTACAGGGTGAAGGTCGACCCCTTTCCCGGATCGGAGACGACTCGGATCTCGCCGCCGAGGAGGCGGGCGATCTCCCGCGAGATCGAGAGGCCGAGCCCCGTGCCGCCGTAGCGGCGCGAGGTCGTGCCGTCCGCCTGCTGGAAGGACTCGAAGATCAGCTTCAGCTTGTCGGCGGGGATCCCGATCCCGGTATCCGCCACCTGGAACTGCACGACCGTCTCCGCGCCGCGAAGCGCCTCCAAGTCGTACCGCATCCCGTCGGGCGCGGACGCGACCGAGAGGGATACCGAGCCCTCGTCGGTGAACTTGAACGCATTCGACAGCAGGTTCTTCAGGATCTGCTGCAGCCGCTGCTCGTCGGTGTAGATCGAGCCCGGCACCGACTCGTCGAGGGACACGACGAACTCGAGCGACTTCTGGTCGGCGACCGGGCGGAAGTTCCGCTCGACGTAGTCGATCACCGCTGCCGGCTCGACCTGCTGGAGGTTGACCTCCATCTTCCCGGCCTCGACCTTCGAGATGTCGAGCACGTCGTTGATCAGCTCGAGCAGGTCGCTGCCGGCGTTGTAGATCGTCCTCGCGAACTCGACCTGCTTGTCGGTGAGCGTCTGCTCCTGGTTGTCCGAGAGAAGCTTCGCGAGGATGAGCAGCGAGTTGAGCGGCGTGCGCAGCTCGTGGCTCATGTTCGCGAGGAACTCGCTCTTGTACTTCGACGAGAGCGCGAGCTGCTCGGCCTTCTCCTCGAGCTCCGTGCGTGCGAGCTCGACCTCGGCGTTCTTCTGCTCGACGCGCGTGTTCTGCTCGGCGAGCAGGGTCGCCTTCTCCTCGAGCTCCTCGTTCGTCTGCTGCAGCTCCTCCTGCTGCTGCTGCAGGAGCTCCTCGGACGCCTTCAGCGAACGCGCCTGCTCCTCGAGCTCCTGGTTCGTGCGCTCGAGCTCGTCGCGCTGCGCCTGCAGCTCTTCCGACTGGCTCTGCAGCTCGAGGGTGAGCCCCTGCGACTGCTGTAGGAGCTCCTCCGTCCGCATCGTCGCGATGATCGTGTTGAGCACGACGCCGAGCGTCTCCGAGAGCTGCTCGAGGAACGTGAGCTGCGCGTCGGAATACGCCTCGAACGACGCGAGCTCGATCACCGCCATCACCTGGTCCTCGAAGAGCACCGGCAGGACGACGATGTTCACGGGCGCGGCCTCGCCGAGGCCCGAGCCGATCGTGATGTAGTCCTCCGGCGCCTGCGTGATCAGGATCGTCTTGCGCTCGAGCGCCGCCTGGCCGACGAGGCCGTCGCCGAGCCCGAACACGTTCGCGACCCCCTTGCGCCGCTTGTACGCATAGCTCGCGATCAGGCGCAGCTGCGGATCGGCGTCGTCGATCGCCTCGGCCATGAAGAACCCGCCGTGCTGTGCGCCGACGAGCGGCGTCAGCTCGCTCATCACGAGGCGGCTCACCTGCTTCAGGTCGCGCTGGCCCTGCAGCATGCCGCTGAAGCGCGCCGCGTTCGTGTTGAGCCAGTCCTGCTGCGCGTTCACCTCGGTGGTGACGCGCAGGTTGGTGATCATCTGGTTGATGTTGTCGCGGAGCTCCTCGACCTCTCCGCGCGCCTCGACCGCGATCGACCGCGTCAGGTCGCCGTTCGTCACCGCCGTCGTCACCTCTGCGATTGCGCGCAGCTGCGTCGTCAGCGTCCCGGCGAGGGTGTTCACGTTGTCGGTCAAGTCCTTCCAGGTGCCGCTGACCCCCTGGACGTTCGCCTGGCCGCCGAGCACGCCCTCGGTGCCGACCTCGCGGGCGACGCGCGTGACCTCGTCCGCAAAGCTCGCGAGCTGATCGACCATCGTGTTGATCGTGTTCTTCAGCTCCAGGATCTCGCCGCGGACGTCGACGGTGATCTTCTTGCTCAGGTCGCCCTGAGCGACCGCCGTCGTCACGTCGGCGATGTTGCGCACCTGGCTCGTCAGGTTGTCTGCCAGCGTGTTCACGTTGTCGGTCAGGTCCTTCCAGGTGCCGCTGACGCCCTTCACGTTCGCCTGGCCGCCGAGCTTGCCCTCGGTGCCGACCTCGCGCGCGACGCGGGTGACCTCGTCGGCGAACGACGAGAGCTGGTCGACCATCGTGTTGATCGTCTCCGCGAGCGCCGCCACCTCTCCCGAGGCCTCGACGGTGATCTTTCGCGTCAGGTTCCCGTTCGCGACTGCGGTCGTCACCTCGGCGATGTTGCGCACCTGTGTCGTCAGGTTCGACGCCATGAAGTTGACGTTGTCGGTGAGGTCGGCCCAGACGCCGGAGACGCCTTCGACGCGCGCCTGCCCGCCGAGCATCCCCTCCGAGCCGACCTCGCGTGCCACACGCGTCACCTCGGACGAGAACGCGCGCAGCTGGTCGACCATCGCGTTGATGGTCTCCTTCAGTTCGAGCACCTCGCCGCGGACGTCGACCGTGATCTTCTTCGAGAGGTCGCCGTTCGCGACCGCCGTCGTCACCTCCGCGATGTTGCGCACCTGCGTCGTGAGCGACGACGAGAGGCCGTTCACCGAGTCGGTCAGGTCCTTCCAGGTCCCGCTGACGCCCTTCACGTTCGCCTGCCCGCCGAGGAGGCCCTCGGTGCCGACCTCGCGCGCGACGCGCGTGACCTCGTCGGCGAACGACGAGAGCTGGTCGACCATCCGGTTGATCGTGTCAGCGAGCGCCGCGACCTCGCCGCGGGCCTCGACGGTGATCTTGCGCGTCAGATCGCCGTCTGCGACCGCAGTCGTGACGTCGGCGATGTTGCGCACCTGCGTCGTCAGGTTGTTCGCCATGAAGTTCACGGAGTCGGTGAGGTCCTTCCAGGTGCCGCTCACGTCCTTCACGTCGGCCTGCCCGCCGAGCACGCCCTCGGTGCCGACCTCGCGCGCGACGCGCGTGACCTCGTCGGCGAACGACGAGAGCTGGTCGACCATCGTGTTGATGGTGCTCTTCAGCTCGAGGATCTCGCCGCGGGCGTCGACCGTGATCTTCCGGGTCAGGTCGCCGTTCGCGACGGCCGTCGTCACGTCCGCGATGTTCCGCACCTGGTTCGAGAGGTTGTCCGCGAGCGTGTTCACGTTCTCCGTCAGGTCGCGCCACACCCCCGACACGCCTTCGACCCGGGCCTGGCCGCCGAGACGTCCCTCGGTGCCGACTTCGCGCGCGACACGCGTCACCTCCGCGGCGAACGCGTTCAGCTGGACGACCATCGTGTTGATCGTGTCGGCGAGCTCTGCGACCTCGCCCTTCGCCTGCACCGTGATCTTCCGCGAGAGGTCGCCGTTCGCGACCGCGGTCGTCACCTCGGCGATGTTGCGCACCTGTCCGGTGAGGTTGTCGGCCATGCGGTTCACCGACTCGGTGAGGCCGCGCCACACGCCGGAGACGCCCTCGACCTGCGCCTGCCCGCCGAGCTGCCCTTCGGTGCCGACCTCGCGGGCGACGCGCGTCACCTCGGCCGCGAACGTGTCGAGCTGCGCGACCATCGTGTTGATGGTGTTCTTCAGCTCCAGGAACTCGCCGACCGCGGCGACGTCGATCGTCTGAGAGAGGTCGCCCTTCGCGACGGCCGTCGTCACCTGGGCGGTCGAGCGCACCTGCTCGGTCAGGTTCCGAACCATCAGGTTCACGTTGTTCGTCAGTCCGCGCCAGACGCCGGAGACGCCCGGCACGTCGGCCTGGCCGCCGAGGCGGCCGTCGACGCCGACCTCGCGCGCGACGCGCGTGACCTCATCGGCGAACGCCGAGAGCTGGTCGACCATCGTGTTGATCGTGTCGGCGAGCTCTGCCACCTCGCCCTTCGCCTGCACGGTGATCTTCCGCGAGAGGTCGCCGTTCGCGACTGCGGTCGTCACCTCGGCGATGTTGCGCACCTGCGTCGTCAGGTTGTTCGCCATCGAGTTGACGCTGTCGGTGAGCGC
>Ga0308174_10001080_pt1 | contig 12280 bp, 12 predicted proteins | sample PhyPR2_FD_203894 | JGI IMG/M metagenome (GOLD analysis project Ga0308174, IMG submission 203894) | Soil microbial communities from UC Gill Tract Community Farm, Albany, California, United States - DLSLS.P.R2 | ecosystem: Environmental > Terrestrial > Soil > Agricultural land | place: USA...
GCTGGTTCTCGCCGCCCTGGGCATCGTGTTCGGCGACATCGGGACCAGCCCGCTCTACGCCCTGCAGACGGTCTTCTCGCTCGACCACAACGCGGTGCGGCCGAACCAGACCGACGTCTACGGCGTGATCTCGATGATGTTCTGGTCGATCACGCTGATCGTGTCGATCAAGTACATCAGCGTCCTCATGCGCGCCGACAACGACGGCGAGGGCGGCGTCATGGCCCTGACCGCGCTGGCCCGACGGCTCTACGGCCGCACGGGTCGCAGCGGCCCCCTGGTCGTGCTGGGCATTCTGGGACTGTCGCTGTTCTACGGTGACTCGCTGATCACACCGGCCATCAGTGTGCTGTCCGCGGTCGAGGGCGTCCGGGTCGCGGCCCCGGGTCTCGGGCACGTCGTCGTCCCGGTGGCGGCGGTCATCCTCACCGCCCTGTTCGCCGTGCAGCGCTTCGGGACCGGCCGGGTTGGCGCCCTGTTCGGGCCGGTCATGCTGCTGTGGTTCGCCGTCCTGGCGCTCGCCGGTATCGGGGGCATCGTGGCCGAGCCCGGGGTGCTGAAGGGGCTGTCCCCGACCTACGCCGCCCTCTTCGTCGCCGAGCATCCGTTCATCGCCTTCGTGGCGATGGGGGCCGTCGTCCTGGTCATCACCGGGGCCGAGGCGCTCTACGCCGACATGGGCCACTTCGGCCGGCCGCCGATCCGCCGGGCGTGGTTCTTCGTCGTGTTCCCGGCGCTGACGCTGAACTACCTCGGTCAGGCCTCGCTGATCCTGCGACACCCGGCCGCCGTCGCGAGCCCGTTCTACCTGCTCGTCCCGCGCTGGGCGCAACTGCCGATGGTCGGGCTGGCCACCCTCGCCACGGTCATCGCCAGCCAGGCGGTCATCTCCGGGGCGTACTCGCTCTCGCGGCAGGCCGTGCAGCTGGGGCTGCTCCCCCCGGTCACCGTCCGCCAGACGTCGGAGCACGAGGGCGGCCAGATCTACCTGCCGGGCGTCAACGCGGCCCTGTTCGTCGGTGTGATGGCCGTGATGCTGACCTTCCGGTCGGCCGAGCGGCTGGCCACGGCCTACGGCGTCTCGGTCACCGGCGCGCTGGTGATCGACACGATCCTGATGCTCGTCGTGGCGCGGGTCCTCTGGCGCTGGGGGCCGTGGAAGCTCGCGCTCGCCGCCGTGGTCTTCGGCGGGGTCGAACTGACCTTCCTGGCGGGGAACCTGTCGAAGGTCGCCCACGGCGGCTGGCTGCCGCTGCTGATCGCGATCGTGCTGTTCACCGTCATGACGACCTGGCGGCGCGGCCGGGAGATCGTGTCGGCCAACCGCCGCAAGCAGGAGGGCTCGCTGAGCGAGTTCGTCGACGACCTCTACGAGCGGGGGCTTCCCCGCGTCGAGGGCACCGCGGTCTTCCCGCACCCCGGCAAGGACAGCACCCCACTGGCGCTGCGCGCCAACGTCGAGCACAACAAGGTCCTGCACCAGGACGTGCTGATCGTGTCGGCGAGCTCCGCCAACGTCCCCCACGTGCCGGTCGAGGAACGGTTCAAGGTCGACCACCTCGGCCACGAGGACGACAACATCCAGTATCTGTCGGTGCGGTTCGGCTTCTCCGACGAGCCGAACCTCGCCGAAGCGCTGCGGCAGGCGTGCGAGCTCGGCGTGCTCCACTCCCCGACGATCGACGCGACGAACGCGTCGTTCTTCCTGTCCCGCGGCTCGATCCGGCGGACGCGGGCCCACGGCATGGCGCGGTGGCGGAAGGTCCTGTTCCTCGGCCTGGCCCACAACGCGGCCGACCCGGCGGCCTACTTCGGTCTGCCCGTGCGCCGCACGGTGACGATGGGCAGCCCGGTCGACGTGTGAGGCATCAGAGCTGGGGGCGGACCCCCGGCTCACCGACCGGCTCGGCCGGTGCGCGCCGGCCCAGCGGCAGCACCGTCCGGCCCTGCGTCGACTCCAGCGCCAGCGCCAGCGCCGCGTACACCGCCACGATGCCGAGCAGCAGCCCCACCCAGCCGGCCGCGGACTTCCAGCCCGCGGAGCCGGTCAGGTGGTAGACGCCGGTGACGGCGAAGCGCAGCGCGGCGAGCGTCATCACCGTCGCCGGCACCAGCTTCGCGCCCGCCGAGGCCGCGGGCACCAGCATGCAGACGCCGGCGGTCACCAGGAATACGCCGAGCCCGGGGCTGACGGCGCCCGGCGGTGACGTGGCAGTCGCCAGTCCGACCGTCGCCCAGGTGCCGGCCAGCACCCCCATGCCGGTGGCCGCGACGACATCGCGGGCCAGGAAGCCGAACACCGAGGCCAGCAGCTGCAACGGCACCGTCGCGGCGATGGCCCCGATCGCCGCGACCCGCCCCTCGGTCGGCGCCACCCAGCCCAGCTGGACGGCGGTGAACGGGATCGTCGCCAGGGCGAGGCCGAGGAAGCCCAGCGGCAACGGCGACGCGACCGGGCGGAGCATCACCCGGGTGGCGACCTCGGGCTCCATCACGGGTTCGACGGTCATCAGCTCGCCAGCACCTGGGGCGAGGACTCCTTGAGCTTGGCGTTGGCCCAGCGCGAGACCCGCAGGGTCTGGGGGTGGCAGCGTTCGGCGAGGTCGAGCAGCTCCTTGTTCTTCGCCCCCTGTGCCCCTTGGGCGAGCAACTCCCAGTCCAGCGAGGTGCCCGACGCTTCCCGGTAGAGGTGCCGCAGGTCGGCGAGCAGGAGCAGCCCGGGGGCCGATTCGCGGCCGGTCAGTTCCGACGCCTTCTGTCGCACCTTCTCCATCAGTCCGTGGACGTGCTTCGCCTCGGGGTCGAGCTCCAGGCCGAACTCCCGGCCGGCCTCGGCGAGCTCGGTCACGTGCTGCCGCGACCACGACGCCATGTCGCGGGTGACGTGGAAGACCTCGTGGTCGACCTTGTGCCGGTCCGACATCGACAGCAGCACCGTGTACAGCTCGTTCTCCGAGCGGTGCAACTCCTCGATCGCCATGCCGAGTTTCATGCCTGACCTCCGACCGTTTCCCTGGCCTCCGCGGCGGCGCCGCCCGCCGTCGGCGGTACCGAGCCCGCCACCGGGGCCGACGCCGTGGTCGTCGGCGCAGCGGACGGACCGTCCGCGTCCCCGATCTTCCGGACCGCCGCCGCCGCGGTCTTGAAGATCGGCTGCTTGGACACCGGGTCCCAGTCGGTGGCCGTCAGTTCGTTCGCGGCGCGGTCCTGACCGTCGTCGGCATCCCAGTAGCCGTAGTGGAACGGCAGGAAGACGACGCCGGGCCGGATCCCGCTCACCCGCAGCTTCGCCTCGACCCGACCCCGCGGGGTGGTGATCTCCATCAGATCGCCCTCGCCGAGGCCGCGGTCGGCGGCATCGCTCGCCGCCATCTCCACCCACACCTCCCGCGCGGCGGCCTGCAGCTGCGGCGCCCGCCCCGTCTTCGTGCGGGTGTGGAAGTGGTAGAGCGTGCGGCCGGTGATCAGCTGGAACGGGTAGTCCTCGCTGGGCAGCTCATGCGGCGGCAGGTACTCCGCGGCCTTCAACACGGCCTTCCCGTCGGGATTCAGCGCCTTGTACTCGGTCTCGGACACCGGAGCCCCGGTGACCATGTCGCGGCCGTACTCCTCGCAGTAGCCGGGGTCGGCCCAGAATTCGCCGTCCGCGTAGAGCCGCTCGGTGCCGTCCGGATGCTCGTCGTCCACCGGCCACTGGATGCCGTTCCGGGCGCGCAGCTTCGCGTAGGAGAGCCCGCTGTAGTCGCAGGGCCGGCCGCGGCTGCACTCCTTCCAGCCCTCGAACGCACCCTCGGGATCGGTCCACTTCACCAGCGGGTCGCCGTCCTTGTCCTCGAGCCCGAGTCGGCGGGCGAAGTCGAGGAAGATGTCGAGGTCGGGCCGGGCCTCCCCCGGCGGCTCCACCGCCTTCTCCGACAGGTGCACGGTGCGGTCGGCGTTGGTGAACGTGCCGGTCTTCTCGCCCCAGGTGGCGGCGGGCAGGACGACGTCGGCGAACGCCGTCGTCTCCGTCGGGAAGAGATCCTGGACGACGACGAACAGCCGCTCCTGGCCGAGGATCGAGCGGATGCGCTGCAGCTCCGGCAGGGACACCGCCGGATTGGTGCCGATGATCCAGAGGAACCGGATCGAGCCCTGCTCCGCGTACCGGAAGATCTGCATCGCGTGGGTGGGCGGCGCGTAGTGCGGGATCTGGATCTGCTCGACGTTCCACACCCGGGCCAGATCGGCGACGTGTGCGTCGTTGTCCCAGTTGCGGAAGCCGGGGAGGTCGCCGTCGGCACCGCACTCGCGGGTGTTCTCCGCCGTGGGCTGGCCGTTCATCTGCAACAGGCCGCAACCGGGCTTGCCGAGCATGGCGCGCACGATGTGGATGTTGTTCACCTGGACGGCGGCAGCGGTGGCCTGGTGCGACTGGTAGAAGCCCTGCAGGACCGTCGACAGCAGCCGCTCGGCGGTGCCGATCAGCCGCGCGGCCTCGCGGATCTGCTCGACCGGGACGTCGCAGACCTCCGCCGCGACCTCGGGCGGGTACTTCTCCAGCTGCTTCTTCAGCTCCTCGAAGCCGACGGCATGTGCGTCGACGTACGCCTGGTCGACCCAGCCGTTGCGCACGATCTCGTGCAGCAGGGCGTTCATCAGCATCACGTTCGTGCCCGGCCGCGGTGCGAGATGGACCGTGGCCGCCGACGCCACCGGGGTGAGCCGCGGGTCGACGCAGACGATCTTCGGCGGGTTGGGCCCGGCCAGCCGGTCGAGGATGCGGGTCCACAGCACGTCCTGCGTCTCTGCGACGTTGTGCCCGTACAGCGCGATCACGTCGGCAGAGTCGACGTCGGTGTAGGAGCCTGGCTGGCCATCGCAGGCGAACGACTCCTTGAGCGCCGCGGCGGCCGTGGCGGTGCACAGCCGGGTGTTGCCGTCCACGTGGTTGGTGCCGATCCCGCCGTGAGCGATCAGCCCGAGGGTGTAGTAGTCCTCGATGAAGAGCTGGCCGGTCGTGTAGAAGCCGATCGCGCTGGGGCCCTGCTCCTCGAGCAGCGCCTTCACCCGCCCGACCACGGCGTCCATCGCGGTGTCCCAGTCGGTCTCGACCAGCTCGCCGTCCCGCCGGACCAGCGGGCGGGTGAGCCGGTCGGGTGAGTGGTTGGCCTGCCACCCGAAGAGGTCCTTCGGGCCCAGCCGGCCGTGGTTCACCCGGTCCTCGGCCCGCCCCCGGACGCCGACGATCCGGCCGTCCTTCACGGCGATGTCCAGCCCGTCGCCGTTGGAGTGCAGGATCGACGCCGACGGCACCCAGCGGTCGACGTCCTCGTCGGTCAGCCCGCCGGACAGATGGCTGTCCACCCGGACGGGCCACGTCTCCCCGGGTCCATACGGCGTGCGCGTGCCCCAGGGCTTCGCGATGCGATCGAGTCGTGTCATCTGTGGCGACCTCCCGACCAGCGGGTATACCCCGGTCCCCGGCCGGCCCATGCATCTCTCCGTCCCGGAATCGGCGACGTCGGCACGCTCCGCCGAGACCGCTCCGTCTCGCAGCCCCTGCGGGCCACGATCCTGCGGGTTACATTTCCGGTGTCCCCGCGGCGGCGCCGTTGACGGTGGCCCCCGACCGGCCATCGCGCGGGGTGCGAGGGGGCTGTCGTGGCTGAACCGCTCCACCCGAGGCCGGTCGACAGGGGTGCGGACGTCCATGGGGTGACCAGCGCGGGTTCGCCGGTCGCCGTGGCGACGCGCACGAGGGAGTGGCGCTTTCCCTCGACGGCCATGTCCGTGCGCACCATGCGCCGCGAGCTGCGCCCGTTCCTGGCGTCCTCGGAACTCACCGAGCAGGACGTCGACGACCTCGTGCTGGCCGCCTGCGAAGCGGCGACCAACGGCATCGAGCACGCCCGGCACCCGGCCGAGCCGTTCTTCGACGTGCAGGCCGAGATCGATGGCCACAGTGTCCGCATCGTCGTCCGCGACTACGGGCGCTGGACCCCGCCGAACGCCGATCCCGGCAACCGGGGCCGCGGCCTGCACATGATGACGATGCTGGCCGCCGTCTCACTCACCTCGGGCCCGCTCGGCACCTCCGTCACCCTCCGCAACCTTGTGGGCGGCCACATCGGCCGCTGAGGGTCGTGGCCTCCGGTCAGCGGGCCCGGACGCGCCGGAGCAGCACAACGCCGTTGCCGAGGGTCTGCGTCTGGACCAGGCGCCGGTCGGCCGGGTCCCGCGGCGTCGAACAGCCGCGGACCCGGCCGTCGAGGGACACCGACATCAGCACGACGATCCGCCGCACGCGAGACCCGGCCCCTACTGGATCGCCGCGTCGGGTGGCGGCAGCCGGTGGGTGAGCTGCTCGTCCACCGACGCCACACCCTCCACCTCGGCCAGCGCGGACCGGACGTCGTCCGGCGCCGACCCCGTGATCACGCCGATGCCCTCCAGCACCTGGGCGACCTCCATCCCGCGGGCGCGCAGGCCGGCGGCGACCTCCTCGACGGCGGAACCGTCCTCCACGGTCACGCTCAACTGCACCATGTGCCGACGCTAGTCCGGGCCCGGTCACTGCGGGGCGATGCACAGACCGCTGCCGACGTCGACCGACGGCTGGAGCAGCCGCTGGCTCTCCAGGCACAGCGTCGCCCAGAGCTCCAGGCCGCGCCGTCCGGTGGCCTCCGCCCAGAGCGCGGCCACCCCGGCCACGTGCGGCGTCGCCATGCTCGTGCCGCTGATCGTGCGGTACCGCGTCGGCAGCGGCCAGGAGGACAGCACCTGGAAGCCCGGACCGGCGATGTCGACCTGGCCGCCGCGGGCGGGCAGGCTGCGCGCGGAGAAGAAGGCAATGCCGAGCTGCTGCTCGAGGGCCCCGACGGCCATGATCTCCGGGCTGTTGGCCGGGGATCCCACGAAGCCCACGTTGCCGGTGCGACGGTCGGCGTTGTTGCCCGCCGCGGCGATGATCAGCGAGCCCCTGCGCAGGGCCCGCGCTCCGGCGGCCGAGTACGGCGGGTGCGCCTGCATCACGTCGGCGCCCAGGGACATCGACAGCACGGGGCAGCGGTTGGTGACCGCCCAGTTGATCCCGGCGAGGATCTGCGCGTCGGAGCCGCTGCCGGCGTTGCTGAGCACCTTGCCGGCGAAGATGTCCGCTTCGTAGGCGATGCCGTACCGCGGCCCGGTCGACGGCGTGCGTGGCCCGCAGGACGTGCCGATGCAGTGCGTCCCGTGGCCGTGCCCGTCCTGCGGCGGCTCCCCCGCGACGAACGACTGGGTGGTGACGTTGCGGCCGGCGAAGTCGGGGTGGGCGGTGTCGAACCCGGTGTCCAGGACGGCGACGCGGATGTCCTTGCCCGACCGCGGCGACGACGTGGCCTGCACCGCCTGGATGCCCCAGGTCGCCTGCGCCGTGTCGGCGAACGTCGGCTGGGGCATGTCGGCCACCAGGGCAGCCGTGTGCCCGGTGGCGTGCAGCAGGTGGTCGGCGAGGTCGGACACGCCGTCGCGGTAGGCCTGCGCGTACTCCAGGACGCTCTCCCGCAGCACGTGGTGGATCAGCTCGGGCGACACCGACAGCACCTGGCGACCGGAGGCGCTGCCCACCTGCAGCGCCGCGAGCTGGGCGACGTCGGCCGACACGACGGCGATGCCCAACTCGGCGAACACCGTGGCATCGGCGGACTGCAGGACGTCCGCGGCGACCTCGCCGTCGGAGAAGTCACGGGAGTCCGCGACGCTCGTGATGCCCGCCCCGGACAGGTCGATGGCCGTGTCGTCCTCGCCGTCGGCGAAGACGACGATCTGCCGTCCGGTGGTCTCGGGGAAACGGACCCCGCTCGCCACGACGCTGCCGTTGCTCCCCGGATAGCCGGTTGCCCGTGGATCGATCATCGCTCCCCCTCAACGCCTGAGATGCCGGTTCCGCCCGGCATCCTGAGCGTCTTCCCCGGCCCTCGGGGGCACCAGATCCCGCTACCCGCCGCGACGACCTGACTCCGGGGCCCGGCGTTCCGTCACCGCGCGGTCACGCGTGACCGCGCGAGGCGAGCGCTGCGTGACGAGCCGGTGACGCCGTCACGCCGCGCTCCGGCACCCGACCGCTCGGCACCGAAGACGACGCCTCGCAGCCGATCGCAGCGGTAGCTTCGCGGCCTGCGGACCATCCGGGAAGGCAGCCATGGGCGTTCCGGGGAACAGGCGATCGGGGGCGATGCCGCGGCGCCGGCTCGTCCGGCATGCGACGGGCCGTCGAACCGCTGCCGTGCTCGCCCTCGTCGCCGCCTGCTGGACAGTGATCTTCACGGTCGTCGTCGCGGTCGATGACTTCCCCCGCGGGATCCTCGTGCTCTGCTCCGGGACGCTCGTCGTCGCTGGGGCATGGGAAGGCGTCCTTCGCCGCGGGTGGGGACGGGTGGCCGGGCTCGCCGTCGCGGCGGCGGCACTGGTCGGCTTCGGCGTCCTGCTCGTCGACGACGGTTTCCTGCGCAGCCTCCTGAAGCTCGGACTCGGCGCGCTGATCCTGTACACCGGAGCGCGGCTGGCCTTCCGCCCCGAGGTCGAACTGCCCGCCGCCGACCCGCCGCGCCGCCCTGTTCTGTTCATCAACCCGCGCTCCGGCGACGGCAAGGCCGCGCGCGTCCATTTGTCCGAGGAGGCCTCCGACCGCGGGATCGACACGGTGGAACTCGAGCCGGGCGGCGACCTCGCGGCCCTGGTACGGACGGCGATCGACGAGGGTGCCGACGGGATCGCCATGGCCGGCGGCGACGGGTCCCAAGCCGTGGCGGCTGCCGTCGCGGCCGAGCGGGACCTGCCCTTCGCGTGCATCCCCTCTGGCACGCGTAACCACTTCGCCCTCGACCTCGGCGTGGACCGCAACGACGTCGTCGGGGCGCTCGACGCGTTCGTCGACGGCGGTGAGCGCCTGGTCGATCTCGCGGAGGTCAACGGTCAGGTGTTCGTCAACAACGTGTCGCTGGGCGTGTACGCCGAGGCTGTGCAGCACAGCGGGTACCGGCAGGCCAAGATCAGGACGCTGCTCGACACGGTGCCCGCGACCCTCGGCAGCCCGGGCACCCACGACCTGGCCTGGACGACTCCCGGTGGACGGCGACTGACCGGCGCCGGGGTCATCCTCGTCGGCAACAACCAGTACCGGCTCGGGGGTGCCGCGGGCGCCGGGACCCGCCCGGCCCTCGACCAGGCACTCCTCGGCATCACGGTCGTGGACCCGCCGACCTCCCGGGGCAACCGGCGGCGACGGCCGTGGCGCCAGTGGTCGGCGCCGGGGTTCGACGTCGCCGCATCGCAGCCGATCCCGGCGGGCATCGACGGTGAGGCGGTCGTGCTCTCCTCCCCTGCCCTGTTCCGCACCCGGCCCGGGGCCCTGCGCGTCCGGGTCGCGGCCGCTCACCCCGGGGCCTCGCCGTCGGCGATCGAGCCGGTCGGTGCACTCGCGGCCCTGCGGGCGCTGGCCGGGATCGCCGCGGGTCGTGACCCGCTGCCCCCGCGGGCCACCCGCCGTCCGGAGCCGGCCGGCGGAGCCGCCCCGCGCCCGTGACGAAGCAGCGCGCTCGGCGGAGGAGTCCGATCACGTGGCCGCCGCCGGAACGGTAGGAAGGTCGCCATGAGCGACTCGTTCCCGTCCCTGGCCGACCTCGCCGCCGAGGAGGAGGAACTCCAGTTCTCGTCCTTCACCAACGACGACGCCTGGGAACTGGGGACGGCGCTGCGCGAACTCGCCCGCCGCCAGGGGGCACCGGTGGCCATCGACATCAGCCGCAACTTCCACCAGCTGTTCCGGGCCGCGCTGCCCGGGGCGACGCCGGACAACGACGCCTGGATCGAGCGCAAGCAGCGGGTCGTCCACCGGTTCGGGCACAGCACACTGCACGTCCGTCAGTCGTTCGTGGAGCGTGGGACCACGTTCGAGGAGCAGTCCGGCCTGGACCCGCAGCGGTACGCCGCGCACGGCGGCGGCTTCCCGGTCCTCGTTCGTTCGGTCGGCCCGGTCGGCGTGCTGGTCGTCTCGGGCCTGCCCCAGCTGGAGGACCACCGGCTGATCGTCACCGCGTTGCGGGCACATCTGGGCTGAGCCCGGCTCAGCCGGCGGCGGCGTCTCCCCGCCGGACCGGCGCCACCTCGCGCGGGCCGGCCAGGTGGTGGCCGGCCTCGCAGTGGAGCTCCAGGTGCACGGGAGCCCCGCAGTCCCGGTGCGTGAGCTCCAGCGGCGGCGGCCCGTCGGCGAGGTAGGTGTCCCCCCACTGCATGAGCGCGACGAGGGTCGGATAGAGGTCGCGGCCCTTCGCCGTCAGCCGGTACTCGTGGCGCTGCCGAGCACCCTCTGCCTGATAGGGCACCCGGGCGAGGACGCCCTGCTCGACGAGGGTGGCGAGGCGGTCGCTCAACACCGCCTTCGGGGCGCCGAGCACCCGCTGGAAGTCCGCGAAGCGGCGGACGCCGAGGAACGCCTCCCGGAGCACGAGCAGGCTCCACTTCTCGCCGACGACGGTCAGCGTCCCGGCGACGGAGCACCGGGAGCGGTCCCACGAGATCTGGCTCACGTGCTCAGCATAGAACCTCTGGGTTCACTTGACGAACTCACTTCGACGGAGCACAGTTCATTCCACGAACCCAGGAGGCCGGAATGAACATCGCCGTCGCGACGAGGCCCGTGCAGCCCGACGACGCCGCGCTGTTCGGCCGGCTGTGGCCACGGCTGTCTCCCGACACCGTCTACCGGCGCTTCCACTCCCCGATCCACGACCTCCCACCCGAGGCGGTGCGGCGGCTGGTGACCGTCGACCACGACCGGCGCGAGGCCGTGGCCGCGATCGTCGGCGGCGAGGTCGTCGGGGTGGCCCGGTACGACCGCTCCCCCGACGACCCGGCGACCGCCGAGTTCGCGATCCTCGTCGAGGACGCCTGGCAGGGCATGGGCCTGGGCCGCCAGCTCCTCACCGAGCTCGTCGAGCTGGCCGCCGTCCGCGGCATCTCGACGCTGACCGCCACCGTGCAGCGCGACAACGACCGCGTGATCGGGCTGATCCGGCGCCTGCTCCCCCGCTCGAGCTTCGTGCCCGACCGCGACGTCTACGAGGTGACCAGCCCCCTCGCGCCGGCGCACCACACCCACCCGCAGTGACACCGGAAGGAAGAACCATGTCCCCGCTCCGCACCACCCTCGCCCGCCGCCGCTCGCTCCGCAGCCAGCACCGCGAGGAGCGAGCCCTGCTGAGGGCGATCGCCGCGGCACCGACGGTCGAGTCCGCGCACGAGATCGTCGCGCTGGCCGCGCACCGCTGACCGACGTCCCCCCCTCTGCGCTTCCGGTACCGAAAGCGCAGAGAGCGGGTCAGGTGGTGGCGTCGGCCTCCCGCGAGCAGGCGAACAGAAACGCCGGCGGCACGTTGAGCACCGAGATCCGCCGGCGGACCGACGGGAACAGCCGCCGCAGCTCGGACTGGATCAGCGGCGAGTACTGGATGACCAGCGCCACGCCTCGGGGCGCGAGTGCCCGCGGCAGCGAGTCCAGGATGCGTCGCCGGAGCCCGGACTCCAGCGACGTGAAGGGCAGCGCGCACACCAGGACGTCGGCCAGCCGCCCGTCCAGATGCTTGTCCAGATGCTCGGCAGAGTCGGCGACGACCTGCAGCCGCGGATCGTCGATCCGCTTCTCGAGCAGCCGCGCCAGGGCCGGGTCGATCTCCAGGGCCACGAGTCGGGCGTCCGGCCGCATCCGGGCCAGGATCTCGCTGGTCTGCACGCCGGTTCCCGCCCCGAGCTCCACGACCAGGTCGGCACCGGGCACGTCCCCGAGATCGAGCATGTCCCTGACCGCGTATCGCGACGTCGGCAGGATCGCCCCCACCTGACGAGGATTCGCGGCGAAGGCGCGCAAGAAGCGCACTCGGTCGGCGATGTGCTGGTTCATGCAGCCTCCGGGGCCCGTGGGGCGGGCATGTCCCCCACCCTCGGCGTGCACGATGACACGACGTCCGACCGTGGGGCGAATGCGGTCGGATGTCCGAACACAGACCCCGACGGGTGAGTATCGGCACGCCCGGACCCCGAGGATGGCGAAGATCGTCCGCGACAGCGTAGGGTTCACGCCGGTCGCTGTTGTGCCTCTGCTTCGTTCTTGAACGTCCGCAGTCGTCTCTGCCAGACGTTCCTCTCGGTCCTGCCGGTGGTGCGGCGGCCCGAAGACCGGCGTCGTGCCGGTCCGGACACCCCCCAGCACGGAATGAGAAACAGCATGGCTCAGGGCACTGTGAAGTGGTTCAACGCGGAG
>Ga0308174_10001081_pt1 | contig 12278 bp, 9 predicted proteins | sample PhyPR2_FD_203894 | JGI IMG/M metagenome (GOLD analysis project Ga0308174, IMG submission 203894) | Soil microbial communities from UC Gill Tract Community Farm, Albany, California, United States - DLSLS.P.R2 | ecosystem: Environmental > Terrestrial > Soil > Agricultural land | place: USA...
GCTCAATTACTTCTCGAAGGGCTCGAACCCCGCGCCGCCTTCGCGTGAAAACTGGCTCGGCACGGATGATCGCGGCCGCGACGTGTTTGCGCGCCTGCTCTACGGCTTTCGCGTGTCGGTGCTGTTCGCGTTGGTGCTGACGGCCATCGGCACGGTGCTGGGCGTGGTGGCGGGCGCGGTGCAGGGCTTCTTCGGGGGAAGGACGGATATCGTCGGGCAGCGATTGATCGAGATCTGGAGCGCGCTGCCGGAGCTTTATTTGCTGATCATCTTCGCGTCGATCTTCGAGCCGAGTCTCGTGCTGCTCATCGTGCTGCTGTCGCTGTTCGGGTGGATCGGGCTATCGGATTACGTGCGCGCGGAGTTTTTGCGCAATCGCACGCAGGACTACGTGCGCGCCGCCCGCGCAATGGGCCTGTCGAACTGGCAGATCATCTGGCGGCACGTGCTGCCCAATAGCCTGACGCCGGTCATCACGTTCCTGCCGTTCCGGATGAGCGGGGCGATCCTCGCGCTCACGAGCCTCGATTTCCTCGGCCTCGGCGTGCCGTCGCCGACGCCTTCGCTTGGCGAACTGCTCGCGCAGGGCAAAGCCAATCTGGATGCGTGGTGGATTTCGCTGTCGACTTTCGGCGTGCTCGTCGCGACGTTGCTGCTGCTCACGTTCATGGGCGACGCGCTGCGCAACGCGCTCGACACGCGCATCGCGGATGCGGTGAAAGCGGGAGGCGGGCAGTGAGCGAACCGTTGCTGTCCATCGACGATCTGCGCGTGCGCTTCGGCGACACGCTGGCAGTCGACGGCGTGAGTCTCGACATTCGGCCCGGTGAGCGCGTGGCGCTCGTCGGCGAATCCGGTTCGGGCAAGAGCGTGACGGCGCTGTCGATCCTGCGGCTCATCCGAGATGCGCAAGTCAGCGGCTCTGTCCGCTTCGCCGGCGAGGAGTTGCTCACGAAAAGCGAGCACGCGATGCGCGGCCTGCGCGGGTCCGACATCGCGATGATTTTCCAGGAGCCGATGACCGCGCTGAACCCGCTCTACACGGTGGGCGACCAGATCAGCGAAACCATCCAGCTCCATGACGGCGCAAGTCCGCGTGAGGCGCGCGAGCGGGCTATCGCGCTGCTGGCGCGCACCGGCATCACCGAGCCGGAGCGACGCGTCGACAGCTATCCGCATCAGCTTTCGGGCGGACAGCGGCAGCGCGTGATGATTGCGATGGCGCTCGCATGCAGGCCGCGCCTCCTGCTTGCCGATGAGCCGACGACCGCGCTCGACGTGACGATCCGCGCGCAGATCGTCGAACTGCTGCTGGAGCTGCAGCGCGACGAGGCTGCCAAGCGCGGCATGGCGGTGCTGCTCATCACGCACGATCTGAATCTCGTGCGGCGGTTCGCACAGCGCGTCGCGGTGATGGAAAAGGGCGTGCTCGTCGAAAGCGGCGCGGTCGATGCGATCTTCGAAGCGCCGCAGCATCCCTATACGCAGCGCCTTTTGCAGAGCCGGCCGAAGCGCAGCGTGCTGCCGGTGCTGCCGATCGCGCCCGTGCTGCTCGATGCGAAAGACGTTCGCGTGGAATATCCGACGCGGCTGCCGGGCTTTGCCGGCTGGTTCGGGCGTGGCCGCTTCAAGGCGGTCGATGACGTCACGCTCTCGGTCCGGCAAGGGGAAACGCTCGGGATCGTCGGGGAATCGGGATCGGGGAAGTCCACGCTCGCGATGGCGCTGCTCGGCCTGCAACGCATCTCGCACGGCAGCGTCGAATTTCAGGGAAAGGCGCTGCAGAATTTTCGCGGACGCGAAAAAACGGTGCTGCGCTCAAACCTGCAAGTGGTGTTTCAGGACCCGTTCAGTTCGCTTTCGCCACGGCAGACGGTGGAGCGGATCGTCGGGGAAGGGCTGGCGCTGCACCGGCCGGAACTCAACGCAGATGCACGGCGCGCGAAGGTCATCGCCGTATTGCGTGAGGTCGGGCTGGATCGCACCGCGCTCACGCGCTATCCGCACGAATTCTCGGGCGGCCAGCGTCAACGCATCGCCATTGCACGCGCACTCGTGCTCGAGCCGAGTATTTTGATTCTCGACGAACCGACCAGCGCGCTCGATGTCTCAATCCAGACTCAAGTTCTGGCGCTTCTTGCCGATATTCAAAGAAAGCACAATTTGGGTTATGTCTTCATCAGCCACGACTTGCAGGTGATCGGCGCGATGGCGCACCGGGTCGCCGTGATGCGAGATGGAAATGTCGTCGAAACCGGGGACGTGGAGAAGATTTTTGCGAATCCGTCCGACGAATACACACGAAAGCTGCTGGCCGCTGCCCTGAATTCCTAAAAATCTTTCTTTTTCGTCAATTGCGTGTCCGCGTCCATTGTATTTTTCTATTTCTTTTGACAGTTAAATACTTTGTGGCTAGTATGCGTTCAAACTTTCGCATATCTCACTGATTTTTCAGTCTTTAATTGTAAAACCTACCGACCGATGCAGCCACTCACACTGACTCAGACATGCGCGCGCGCTGCCGCTGGCATGTTGATCGGCCTTCTGATGACAACAACTTCGGGCGCGTTTGCCGACGAAGTCAACAGTTACAGCCAAAATGCCGGCAACGGCAATCTCACTTCGAAGCCTACTGATGCAGCCACGCTCGACACCACGAGCACGCCTGGCGGCGCGAAGTCTTTCCTTTCCGGCATGGCGAGCAAAGCGGGCGACGTAGTCGTCGGCGCGCTCAACATGATCGGCGTGCGGTATCGCTGGGGCGGCAATACGCCGGACTCCGGCCTCGATTGCAGCGGCTTCGTGCGCTACGTGTTTCAGGACACGCTCGGCATGACGCTGCCGCGCCGCGCGGAAGAAATGAGCCGCGTGGGCGAGAAGGTCCGCGTGTCGGATCTGAAGCCGGGCGACCTCGTATTCTTCAATACGATGCGCCGGTCGTTCTCGCACGTAGGCATCTATATCGGCGACAACAAGTTCGTGCACTCGCCGTCCACCGGCAGCACGATTCGGGTCGACGACATGGAAAGCGGCTACTGGGAACAGCGATTCCAGGGTGCACGCCGTATCGAGAATGCCCAGATCGGCGACGGCAGCGAATTGCGTCAGCGCGTAAGCGCCACGCTCGGCGGCTACTGATCGACCGGTCGCTGCCTTATGACAGTCAACGAAAAGCCTGCTTCCTCGCGAACGCAGGCTTTTTTGTTTTTACGGCCCCGCTCGAAAAAGCAGCATGCCCCGGCTATGAAGCCCATCGGAAAGCCTCATTGCACGCGTATCCAAAAGCCGTTATAGTTTTCGAATGAACTTTTCTTCGTTCCCCCTCTCGTTTTCCCCGGCTGGTGCGCTGCTACGCGCGCTATCGCTACTAGCGCCGCTCGCGCGCTGATTCTTCTCGCCTCCCGTCTGCTCGTTCAAGGTTTTCGACGCCAGCGGTGGCGCGAACACCCGGATTCCGTTTTGTCGTTTCATCTCGATATTCCCAACAATCGATAAATCTCCCCACAGGAGCCCAAAATGGCAGCAGACAAGTTGATCATCTTCGATACGACCTTGCGCGACGGCGAGCAGTCCCCCGGCGCTTCGATGACGAAGGAGGAGAAGATTCGCATCGCCAAGCAGCTCGAGCGCATGAAAGTTGATGTGATCGAAGCGGGCTTCGCTGCGAGCTCGAACGGCGATTTCGACGCGATCAACACCATCGCCTCGCTCGTGAAGGACAGCACGGTCTGCTCGCTCGCCCGCGCCAACGACAAAGACATTCAGCGCGCCGCCGATGCGCTCAAGCCGGCGAACCAGTTCCGCATCCACACGTTCATCGCGACGTCGCCGCTGCACATGGAAAAGAAGCTGCGCATGACGCCGGAGCAGGTTTTCGAGCAGGCGCGGCTCGCCGTCCGCTTCGCGCGCAAGTTCACTGACGACGTCGAGTTCTCGCCGGAAGACGGCAGCCGCTCGGACATCGACTTCCTGTGCCGCGTGCTGGAAGCCGTCATTGCCGAAGGCGCGCGCACGATCAATATCGCGGATACGGTCGGCTACGGCGTGCCCGAACGCTACGGCAACCTCGTCAAAACGCTGCGCGAGCGCATCCCGAATTCCGACAAGGCAGTCTTTTCCGTGCACTGCCACGACGACCTCGGCATGGCCGTGGCGAACTCGCTCGCGGGCGTGCAGATCGGCGGCGCGCGCCAGGTGGAATGCACGATCAACGGCCTCGGTGAGCGCGCCGGCAATACGTCGCTCGAAGAGATCGTGATGGCGGTGAAGACACGCAAGGATTATTACGGGCTGGATGTCGGCATCGATACGACGCAGATCGTCCCGACCTCGAAGCTCGTGTCGCAGATTACGGGTTTCGTCGTGCAGCCGAACAAGGCGGTGGTCGGCGCGAACGCGTTCGCGCATGCGTCGGGCATCCACCAGGACGGCGTGCTCAAGGCGCGCGACACCTACGAAATCATGCGCGCGGAAGACGTGGGCTGGAGCGCGAACAAGATCGTGCTCGGCAAGCTGTCCGGCCGTAACGCGTTCAAGCAGCGGCTCGAGGAGTTGGGCGTGTCGCTGCAATCCGAAGCCGACGTCAACGCCGCGTTCGCTCGCTTCAAGGATCTGGCCGACCGCAAGGCGGAAATCTTCGACGAAGACATCATGCAGATCGTCTCGGAGGAATCGGCGGAAGCGCAGGCCAAGGAGCATTTCCGCTTCGTCTCGATGAAACAGCACTCGGAGACCGGCGAGCAGCCGCAAGCTAGCGTCGTGTTCGCGGTGGAAGGCGCGGAAGTCACGGGCGAAGCGCGCGGCAACGGTCCCGTCGATGCGACGCTGCACGCGATCGAATCGAAGGTGGATAGCGGCGCGGAACTCGTGCTGTATTCGGTCAACGCGATCACGACCGGTACGCAGGCGCAGGGCGAAGTGACGGTGCGTCTGTCTAAGAGTGGGCGCATCGTGAATGGCGTGGGCACCGATCCGGATATCGTCGCGGCGTCGGCGAAGGCGTATATCGCGGCGCTGAACAAGCTGCATTCGAAGGTGGAAAAGCTTAATCCGCAGCTTTGATGCGCGAGCGGTCCGCCTGAACAACGAAGCCCTCCGAGCGAGGGCTTCGTTGCGTTCGGGCTGCGTCAGAAGAGACTGCGCCGGTCGGGATCGTGCAGCGGATCGGGCGATTTCTGCGTCGTGCGCAGGACGCCCTGATCGTCGAAATAAAAGCTGTACATCAGATACCAGAAGTTCGCTTCCATATAGCGGTACGTCCATACCTCCCGCTTCATCAGCGGAAAGTACGACGTTTCGACCGGCCGGCCGAAGTTCACGAGGACGTCGTCCTTCGTCCACGTGCCGATCTGCGCTTTATAGAACTCGTTCTCGTCGAGCACTTGCCGCACGCTGACGATTCTGCCCGACGCATCGATATCGGCGGCGGTGGTGAATTCGCCGAGCGGCTGCGTCGGCCACATCAGGCGCTTGCCGCCGTTTGGCAAGTCATAGACTTCGCGCGGCGGGCCGAGGCGCGCAGTAATCGTCGACGCATCCGCGCCCGGCTGATAGTTCTGCCACGGTTGCGCGCAAGCCGACAGCAGAAGCGCGGCCCCCGCGCATGCCAGCGCGCCGCGCAGACGGATGAATGAATGCAGCATTGCAGCCTCCACGTGCTTGTCCCCGCGCACAGGCGGGAATCGTTGGTCGTTTTCCGTGATTCTGACACGCGGCGCAAGATGCATGCGCTCTTGCGTCGCGCCCACAGCCCGGCCTATGATCCGCGCTTCTTCTCTCCCGGAAGGATCGATGGCAAGCGTTCATCCCCCGAAAAAATTGCGATGGCTGCTCGCGTGCGTCGCGTCGATATGCGTTCAGGCCAGCGCCGCCGATCTGCCGCCGGTCAAGCTCGCGATGATCGAAGGCATGTCCGGTCCCTTCGCGAACGCGGGCGCGGCGGTCGAGCGCAATCTGCGCTTCGGCGTGGAGCGCGTGAATGCGCAGGGCGGCGTGAAGCTCGCCGACGGCATGCATCCGCTGCAACTGGTCGTGCTCGACGGCAAGGGCAGCAGCGAAGCCAGTCTCGTGCAATTGCGCGCCGCGATCGACGAGAAAATCGGCTTCGTCATGCAGGGCAACAGTTCGGCGGTGGCGGCGGCGCTCGTCGCGGCCATCGACAAGCAGAATGCGCGCGAGCCTGATCGCCGCGTGCTGTTCCTCAATTATTCCGCCGACGATCCCGCGCTCACCAACGACGCGTGCAGTTTCTGGCATTTCCGTTTCGATGCCCACGCCGGCATGCGCATGGACGCGCTCGCCGATGCGCTGGCGCGCGACCACGCCGTGAAGGAAGTCTATTTGCTCAATCAGGACTACAGCTTCGGTCACGATGTGAGCCGTGAGGCGCGGCGCGCGTTGCAGGAAAAGCGGCCCGACGTCGCAATCGCGGGCGACGAGTTTCATCCGATCGGACGCGTGAAGGACTTTGCGCCGTATATCGCGAAGATTCGCGCGAGCGGGGCGGATGCGATCATCACCGGCAACTGGGGCAACGATCTGACGCTGCTGGTCAAGGCCGCGCGCGAGCAGGGGCTGAACACGAAGTTCTACACGTTCTACGGCAATAGTCTGGGCGCGCCGGCCGCGCTCGGCGATGCCGGCGTGAAGCGCGTGATCGCCGTCGCGGACTGGCATCCGAACGCGGGCGGCGCGGCATCCGACGCGTACTACCTGGCGTTCCGCGCGCGCTTTCCGGCCGCATCGGACGATTACCTCGTGCTGCGCATGCCGATGATGATCGACATGCTCGCCGCCGCCATGACACGCGCCGGCAGCGCCGATCCGCTCGCCGTCGCACGCGCGCTCGAAGGCATGCGGTCCGAGGGCGGAGGCTTCCATCCATCGACGATGCGCGCGGCCGATCATCAACTGATTCAGCCTCTTTACGTAATGGAGATGGACAAGGCCGGCGCGCCGGGCGTGCAGTTCGACAACGAAGGTTCGGGATACGGCTTTCGCACGCTGCTTGCCGTGCCGGCGCAAGCCACCGCGCAGGCGACGACCTGCAAGATGGCGCGGCCGTCGCGCTAAGCGCCGGGACGGTCGCGTGCCGGCCGTGCCCTGTGCTATACTCTGCGCTTCGTTTTTGGCGTAAAGCTAGAGATGAAAGGAGACGGGCTCAGGCCGAGTCCGTCGAAGCAAACCACGGCACGGCCTTTCTTCCGTGACCGCCTGTCTGTTTCAAAGGAAAAGCAAATGTCCGTAGCAGAAGTCAAGAAATCCGACGTCGTCGCTGAGTACGCGCGCGGCGCCAACGACACCGGCTCCCCCGAAGTGCAAGTTGCACTGCTCACGAGCCGCATCAACGAACTGACCGTCCACTTCAAGGCCCACACGAAGGACCACCACAGCCGCCGCGGTCTGCTGCGCATGGTGAGCCGCCGTCGCAAGCTGCTCGACTACCTGAAGGGCAAGGATGCGGACCGTTATCGCTCGCTGATCGAAAAGCTGGGTCTGCGCAAGTAATTGGCCCATAACGTGGCTTCGCGGCCAGCGTTCTAACGAAGTGCCTGTGTCAGTTCGCTGATACAGGCATTTTGTTTTTGCGCGATCCGCTCGCGAAGTGGTGCCTGATCGAAGTTTGTGTCGGTCGGCACGTGTTGTTGAAGTCAGCAATTTCAGTTTCACCCGGATGAGTCATCCGGTCCGACGCACGGTCCAGCCTCGCGGCAGAGCTTTGTGTCATTCCAGCGCGGCACGGCGGCGCTAGCGCGCGTCGCGCTGGAATGGCATAACACACCTCTCAAGCGTGGCGCGGGACCGTCCCAGCCCAGCGCCGCTCGGTAGCCTCATGCGCTCGATCGAAGGCGCGGCGCAACCTAGAAGGAGTCGCAATGTTCAATAAAATCGTCAAAGAATTTAAGTGGGGACAACACAACGTCCGCCTCGAAACGGGTGAAATCGCGCGTCAGGCGAGCGGTGCGGTCATCGTCGACGTGGAAGACACCGTGGTTCTGGCCACGGTCGTCGGCGCGAAGACGGCCAAGCCGGGTCAGGACTTCTTCCCGCTGACCGTCGATTACCTCGAAAAGACTTATGCGGCCGGCAAGATCCCCGGCGGCTTCTTCCGCCGCGAAGGCCGTCCGTCGGAAGGCGAGACGCTCATCTCGCGCCTGATCGACCGTCCGCTGCGTCCGCTGTTCCCGGAAGGCTTCTATAACGAAGTGCAGGTCGTGATCCACGTCCTGTCGCTGAACCCTGAAATCCCGGCGGACATCCCCGCGCTGATCGGCGCGTCCGCAGCGCTGGCCGTTTCCGGCCTGCCGTTCAACGGCCCGGTCGGCGCCGCACGCGTCGCGTACATCAACAACGAATACGTGCTCAACCCGACGCGCGCGCAGATGAAGGAATCGGCGCTGGATCTGGTTGTCGCGGGCACGGAGCGCGCGGTGCTGATGGTCGAATCCGAAGCGCAGCAGCTTTCGGAAGAAGTGATGCTCGGCGCGGTCGTGTTCGGTCACGACCAGATGCAAACCGCGATCGACGCGATCCACGAACTCGTGCGCGACGGCGGCAAGCCGGAATGGGACTGGCAGCCGGCGCCGAAGAACGAAGCGCTGATTGCGCGCGTGACCGAAATCGCCAAGCCGGAACTCGAAGCGGCTTACCAGCTGCGCAACAAGCAAGCGCGTTCGGCCAAGCTGAAGGAAGTCTTCGCAGCGACGTCCGCAAAGCTCACCGAAGAAGCGGCGGCATCGGGCACGGCGGCAGCGGACGCGGCCACCGTCGGCAACGTGCTGTTCGACATCGAAGCGAAGATCGTCCGTACGCAGATTCTGAACGGCGAGCCGCGTATCGACGGCCGCGACACGCGCACGGTGCGTCCGATCGAAATCCGCACTGGCGTGCTGCCGCGCACGCACGGCTCGGCGCTCTTCACGCGCGGCGAGACGCAAGCGCTGGTCGTCGCCACGCTCGGCACGAAGGGCGATGAGCAGAACATCGACGCGCTCGAAGGCGAGTACCGCGAGCGCTTCATGCTCCACTACAACATGCCCCCGTTCGCAACCGGCGAAACCGGCCGCGTCGGTTCGCCGAAGCGCCGCGAAATCGGTCACGGGCGCCTCGCGAAGCGCGCGCTGGTCCCGTGTCTGCCGAGCGCCGACGAGTTCGGCTACTCGATCCGCGTCGTGTCGGAAATCACGGAATCGAACGGTTCGTCGTCGATGGCTTCGGTCTGCGGCGGCTGCCTCGCGCTGATGGACGCCGGCGTGCCGATGAAGGCGCACGTCGCGGGCATCGCAATGGGCCTGATTCTCGAAGGCAACAAGTTCGCGGTTCTGACCGACATCCTCGGCGACGAAGATCACCTCGGCGACATGGACTTCAAGGTGGCCGGAACGGCGCAAGGCGTAACCGCGCTGCAGATGGACATCAAGATCCAGGGCATCACGAAGGAAATCATGCAGGTCGCGCTCGCGCAAGCAAAGGAAGGCCGCATGCACATCCTCGGCAAGATGACCAGCGCCGTGCCGGGCACGAACACGGAACTGTCCGAGTTCGCGCCGCGCATGATCACGCTGAAGATCAACCCGGAAAAGATCCGCGACGTGATCGGCAAGGGCGGTTCGGTGATCCGCGCGCTGACGGAAGAGACCAACACGACCATCGATATTTCCGACGACGGCGTGGTGACGATCGCGAGCACGAGCTCCGAAGGCATGGCCGAGGCGAAGAAGCGCATCGAGAACATCACGGCTGAAGTGGAAGTCGGCCAGATCTACGAAGGTCCGGTGCTGAAGCTGCTGGATTTCGGCGCGATCGTCAATATCCTGCCGGGCAAGGACGGTCTGCTGCACATCTCGGAAATCGTCAACGAGCGCGTGAAGGACATCAACGACTATCTGAAGGAAGGCCAGATCGTGAAGGTCAAGGTCATCCAGACGGACGAGAAGGGCCGTGTGCGTCTGTCGGCCAAGGCGTTGCTGAACGAAGGCGCCCCAGCCGAGACGACGCACCCGCAGCAGTAATGCGGTAATGTGTCGACGGCCGGCTCGCATGCGCGAGCCGGCCGTTTTCATGTATGACGGCGTTCGGGCTATGCATTGTCCGACGCGTCATCGGATTCGATGGCAGTGTGGCGCGTGAATCGCGCGTCGCGTGCGCACTGCCATCCAATTCGAGCCGTAGCGTCATTCGATCAACCTGCCACGCATTCAGGGGAAAGCTATGAAGGCCATCGAAATCACGGAGTTCGGCGCACCCGAAGTGCTGAAGCTGGGCGAGCGTCCGATGCCCGAAGCGGGCGAGGGCGAAGTGCTGATCAAGGTCGCGGCTTCGGGCGTGAACCGGCCGGACGTCTTTCAACGCAAGGGCGCGTATGCACCGCCGCCGGGCGCGTCGGATTTGCCGGGGCTGGAAGTGGCGGGCGAGATCGTCGATGGCGACTTCGATTCGAAGCACAACCCGTTCGGTCTCAAGAAGGGCGATCGCGTGTGCGCGCTACTCGCGGGCGGCGGCTATGCGGAATACGCGGTCGCGCCGATCGAGCAATGCCTGCCGGTGCCGGCAGGCCTTTCCGATATCGAAGCGGCCTCGCTGCCCGAGACGTTCTTCACCGTATGGAGCAACGTGTTCGAGCGCGCGCATCTCGGCGCTGGCGAGAACGGTGAGGAGGAGACGCTGCTCGTGCAGGGCGGATCGAGCGGTATCGGCGTGACGGCGATTCAGATTGCGCGGGCGCTCGGTTTCCGCGTGTTCGCCACCGCCGGCAGCGACGAAAAGTGCCGCGCGTGCGAATCGCTCGGCGCGGAGCGCGCGATCAACTACAAGACGGAAGATTTCGTCGAAGTGGTGAAGTCGCTGACGAACGATCGCGGCGTCGACGTCATTCTCGATATGGTCGCCGGCGACTATCTGCCGCGCGAGCTGAAGGCGCTGGCCGACGGCGGCCGCATCTGCGTGATCGCGCTGCTCGGCGGTGCGAAGGCGGAGATCAATCTGAACGATATTTTGCGCCGCCGGCTCGTTATCACCGGCTCGACGCTGCGCCCGCGTCCTGTTGCGTTCAAGGCGAAGATCGCCGCGAAGCTGAAGGAGCGCGTGTGGCCGGAGATCGAAGCGGGACGCATCAAGCCGGTGATCCACCAGGTATTTCCGGCGGCCGAGGCGGCGGCCGCCCATGCGTTGATGGAGAGCAGCACCCACGTTGGCAAGATCGTGCTCGACTGGCGGGAGAACGCGTGACAGCGCGATGCAACGGCAGCGGCTTTGGCGGTTTGACCGGTTTCGCCGTATCACAGTAAAATCGCCTGTTTTGTAAGCAGTTTGCAGTTCACAGCGCTTCATTCCAATAACAGGGCGGCTTCCGTATCGAGAGGCCGTCTGATCGACTAAGAAGGCGGCTGTCGAAAGCCGCCGAGCGACGAGACAATGTTTAGAGAACGAGCAAAACTGGTGGTGGGCAACTGGAAGATGCATGGTCGCATCAAGGACAACGCGGCCCTGCTGACCGAAGTCGCCGCAGGCGCATCGGCTTTGCAGAATGGCGTGAGTGTCGGCGTGTGCGTGCCGTGCCCGTATCTCGCGCAATCGCAGGCGCTGCTTTCCGGCTCGCTGTTGCGCTGGGGCGTGCAGGATATTTCGGCGCATGCGCAAGGCGCCTACACCGGTGAAGTCGCTGCAGAAATGGCGGCCGATTTCGGCGCGACCTATGCGATCGTCGGGCATTCGGAGCGGCGCGCGTATCATCGCGAAACGCCCGAGCTCGTCGCGGCGAAGGCGCGTCGTGCGCTGGAAGCGGGTTTGACACCGATCGTCTGTATCGGCGAAACGCTCGAAGAGCGCGAATCGGGCGCGACGGAGCAAGTCATCGGCGCGCAACTGGACGCCGTGCTGCTTATGTTGAGCGAGGAGGAAGCGGCGCGCATCGTCATCGCCTATGAACCGGTGTGGGCGATCGGCACGGGCAAGAGCGCGACGGCCGAGCAGGCGCAGGGCGTTCACGCGTTCGTGCGGGGCAAACTGGCCGAGAAGGGCGAAGCGGTAGCGAACGTGCCGGTGTTGTATGGCGGCAGCGTGAAGCCCGAGAACGCGCAGGAATTGTTCGGGCAACGGGACATCGACGGCGGGCTGATTGGCGGCGCGTCGCTGAAGTCGAAAGATTTTCTTGCGATCTGCCAGGCGGCGCACACCGCGACGCGATAAGCGGCCGGACGCAGGGCAGTAGAAAGAGTAAGTCGCGGCACGTGAGTGTCACGGAAACATCAAGATCTAGGTGAGTTTAAATGCTGTATTTG
>Ga0308174_10001082_pt1 | contig 12270 bp, 13 predicted proteins | sample PhyPR2_FD_203894 | JGI IMG/M metagenome (GOLD analysis project Ga0308174, IMG submission 203894) | Soil microbial communities from UC Gill Tract Community Farm, Albany, California, United States - DLSLS.P.R2 | ecosystem: Environmental > Terrestrial > Soil > Agricultural land | place: USA...
AGCAGGAGCCCCCGCTGTCCGAGGGCAGGACCGTGCTCGAGAACGTCGAGGAGGCCGTCGGCGAGATCAAGGGCAAGCTCGACCGGTTCAACCAGATCTCCGAGGAGCTGGCCGACCCGGACGCCGACTACGACAAGCTCCTGGCCGAGATGGGCGACCTGCAGACCGACCTCGACCACGCCAACGCCTGGGACCTCGACAGCCGCCTCGACCAGGCCATGGACGCGCTGCGCTGCCCGCCGCCGGACGTGCTCGTCGACAACCTCTCCGGTGGTGAGCGCCGCCGGGTGGCGCTGTGCAAGCTGCTGCTCCAGCAGCCCGACCTGCTGCTGCTCGACGAGCCCACCAACCACCTCGATGCCGAGTCCGTGCAGTGGCTCGAGGGTCACCTCGCGTCGTACCCCGGCGCCGTCCTCGCCGTCACCCACGACCGGTACTTCCTCGACAACGTGGCCTCCTGGATCCTCGAGCTCGACCGCGGCCAGGCCCACCCCTACGAGGGCAACTACTCCACCTACCTCGAGACCAAGAAGGACCGCCTCAAGATCGAGGGGCAGAAGGACGCGAAGCGGGCCAAGATGCTCGAGCGCGAGCTCGAGTGGGTGCGCTCCAACCCCAAGGCCCGGCAGGCGAAGAGCAAGTCCCGCCTGGCTCGCTACGAGGAGATGGCCGCCGAGGCGGACCGGATGCGCAAGATCGACACCTCGGAGATCAACATCCCCGCGGGCCCGCGCCTGGGCGACATCGTGCTCGAGGGCCACGGCCTCGCCAAGGGCTTCGGCGACCGCACGCTCATGCACGACCTGTCCTTCACGCTGCCGCGCGCCGGCATCGTCGGCGTGATCGGCCCCAACGGCGTCGGCAAGACCACGCTGTTCCGGATGATCACCGGCCAGGAGCAGCCCGACGGTGGCGACCTCAAGGTCGGCACGACCGTCAAGATCTCCTACGTCGACCAGAGCCGCGGCGGCATCGACCCCAACAAGAACGTCTGGGAGGTCGTCTCCGACGGCCTGGACTTCATCAAGGTCGCCAACTTCGAGATGAACTCGCGTGCCTACGTCGCGTCGTTCGGGTTCAAGGGGCCCGACCAGCAGAAGAAGGCGGGCGTGCTGTCCGGTGGTGAGCGCAACCGGCTGAACCTCGCGCTCACGCTCAAGATGGGTGGCAACATGCTGCTGCTCGACGAGCCCACCAACGACCTGGACGTCGAGACCCTCTCCTCGCTCGAGGACGCGCTCCTGGAGTTCCCCGGCTGTGCCGTGGTCACCTCCCACGACCGGTGGTTCCTCGACCGCGTCGCCACCCACATCCTCGCGTGGGAGGGTGACGAGGAGGACGACGCCAAGTGGTTCTGGTTCGAGGGCAACTTCGCGTCCTACGAGGAGAACAAGATCGAGCGGCTCGGCGTCGAGGCAGCGCGTCCGCACCGCGTCACCCACCGCCGCCTGACCCGCGACTGATGAGCTGACGCCCCCGGTGGTTGAGGTGCGAAGGCGCCCCGGTGGTTGAGGTGCGAAGGCGCCCCGGTGGTTGAGGTGCGAAGGCGCCCCGGCGCCTGAGCCTCGAAACCACCGGACCTGGACGCAGGGCGGTGACCCCCGTGGTCGTCGCCCTCGTTCGTCTCACCGGGTCTCCACACGCTCCGTCGCGCCCTCGTTCCTCGGTCGCGGTCGCTGCTCGACCACCATCGATCGGATCGGCTCCGCCGCTCCGATCAGCGGATCTCGATCTCCGGGCGGGCGGGGACGAGGTGGTCGGAGACGGCGTTCATGACGCGGCCGACCGCCGCGAAGTCCTCCCGGGACACCAGGTCGACGAGGTGGTCCCGCACGCCGTTGACGTGGACCGGCGCGACCCGCACCAGCAGGTCCCATCCCTCGTCGGTCATCCGGGCCAGGATCCCTCGACCGTCCTCGGGGGAGGTGCACCGCTGCACCAGGCCGGCGCGCTCCATCCGCGCGACCGTGTGGGTGACGCGGCTCCGGCTGTGCGAGAGGGCGTCGGCGAGCTGGGCCATCCGCAGCTGCCGGCCCTCGCGCTCCGAGAGCCGCACGAGGATCTCGTACTCGACCAGCGAGATGTCGAACAAGCGACGCAGGTCGTCGTCGAGCCGGTCGAAGAGCAGGGTGGTGCCCATGACCAGGGCACGCCAGGTCCGCTGCTGCTCGGCGTCGAGCCAGCGGACGGCGGGCGTCTCGGTCATGGGCACCACCCTAACGACCGCGGAGCGTTCGTCAGGTCGGCGCTCCGGATCAGCCCAGGCGCTCCAGGATCAGGGCCATGCCCTGGCCGCCGCCGACGCACATGGTGATCAGGCCGGTCGTCTTGTCGTGCCAGTCCAGGGAGTTGAGCATCGTGTTCTGCAGGCGGGCGCCGGTCATGCCGAACGGGTGCCCCACGGCGATCGCGCCACCGTTGACGTTGAGTCGGTCGATGTCGATGCCGAGGTCCTGGTACGACGGCACGACCTGCGCCGCGAACGCCTCGTTGATCTCCACCAGGTCGATGTCGCCGATGGACATGCCGGCGTGCGCCAGGGCGCGCCTGGTCGCCTCGACCGGGCCGAGTCCCATGATCTCGGGGGAGAGGCCGCTGACGCCGGTCGAGACGATCCGCGCCAGCGGGGTCAGGCCGAGCTCGGCTGCCTTGGTGTCGGACATGATGACGACCGCGGCCGCTCCGTCGTTGAGCGCGCAGCAGTTGCCGGCGGTGACGACCCCGTCGGGGCGGAACACCGGCTGCAGCTGCGAGATGGCGTCGTACGTCACGCCGGCCCGCGGGCCGTCGTCGGCGCTGACCACCGTGCCGTCGGGGGTGGTCACCGGGGTGATCTCGCGGGCCCAGAAGCCGTCCTTGATCGCCTTCTCGGCGAGGTTCTGGGAGCGCACGCCGAACTCGTCGAGCTCCTCGCGCTTGAGGCCGCGCAGCCGCGCGACGTTCTCGGCGGTCTGGCCCATCGCGATGTAGGCATCGGGGAGCAGGCCGTCCTCGCGGGGGTCGTGCCAGTCGACGCCGCCCTCGGCGGTCTTGGCGGTCCGGCCCTTGGCCTCCTCGAAGAGGGGGTTCTGGGTGCCGGGGATGTGGTCGGAGGTGCCCTTGGCGAAGCGGGAGACCGTCTCGACGCCGGCGGAGACGAAGATGTCACCCTCGCCCGCCTTGATCGCGTGGAAGGCCATCCGGGTCGTCTGCACCGACGAGGCGCAGTAGCGGGTGACCGTGGCGCCCGGCACCTCGTCCATCCCGTTGAGGACGTTGACGATCCGTCCCATGTTGTTGCCCGCCTCCCCACCCGGGAGGCCGCAGCCGAGGTAGAGGTCGTCGACGGTGTTGGGGTCGAGGCCCGGGATCTTGTCCAGGGCGGTCTTCACGATCAGGGCGGCGAGGTCGTCGGGCCGGAAGTCCTTCAGGGACCCCTTGTTCGCGCGGCCGATGGGGGATCGGGCGGCGGAAACGATGACTGCCTCGGGCATGGGAACTCCGTTCGGGAAGGGGTCTGCTGCGCTCGTCACCCTAGACGCTGGGCGAAGCCTGGGGGCGAGGCGTTGGTCACGTACCGCTCAGGCGACGTCCGGCCCCGCGAGGCCGCCCATCAGCAGCCCCAGGGCGCGGGCCAGGAACCCGCGGCGCTCGGCGTCGGGCTTGGACAGCCCGGCGAGCAGGATGCCGTCGAACGAGGCGCACAGCGTCTCGGCCCGCGCATTCCCGTGCGCCTGGTCGGTGCCCTCCATGATCCGCGCGACGACCTCGACCAGCTGGGCGCGGCCGGCGGCGAGGAGGGCGGCCAGCTCCGCGTCGCGGGGGCCCTCCAGGGAGAGCTCCAGCTTGGCCCGCAGCAGGTCGCGCTCGTCGAGCCAGCGGACGAACAGCCCGGTCGTCAGCTCGACCGCACGGTCGCTCTCGCCGGAGCACCCGCGCAGCTCCCCGGCGAGGGCGGCCACGTCGTCGGCCAGCGCGCCCACGACGTACCCGGTCAGAGCGATCTGCAGCGCGCGGCGGGTCCGGAAGTACGCCGAGCAGCTGCCCTCGGGCAGCCCGGCCCGTCGGTCCACGGCCCGGTGCGTGAGGCCGCGGAGGCCCTCGTCGGCGACGACGTGGAGTGCCGCCTGCAGCAGCTCCCGGCGCCGGGGCGTGAGGCCGGTGCCGGGGGACGCGGTGTCGAGGGGCATCGGCGCCTTCCTGGTCGGGGGCTGTGACTGGGCACACTACCGGCGGGCTTGGGGAACAACGGCGGCCCGGCGTACCTTCTACATACGTAGAGATTCTACAGACGTAGAAAGGACTCCGTCATGGTTGCCGTGGATCTGTCCCCGATCATCCCCGTCGTCATCGGCTTCTTCGTCCTCGCTGCGGTCGCCGGCCTCCTGGCCGTCGCCGCGGTGGTCGACGTCGTCGCCAGCAGCCGGCGCACCCGCCTGGCGTCCCGCCAGTCCGTGCGCACCTACTACCGAGGGCTCACTCTCAGCCACTGATCCGACGCGCCGCGTACGGCGCGGTGTCTGGCACCATCGGGGCCGTGCGCCACGTCTACGAGTGTCCGATGCGCTGGGCCGACATGGACCTCCTGGGCCACGTCAACAACGTCGTCTACGTCGACTACCTCCAGGAGGCCCGGGTCGACATGCTGCGCACCCACGGCCCCGCCGCCGTGACGGGCGAGCTGGCCGAGGGAGTGGTCGTGGTGCGCCACGAGGTCACCTACCTCGCGCCGCTGACGTTCCGGTTCCAGCCGGTGAAGATCGAGTGCTGGGTCACCGAGGTGCGGGTCGCCTCGTTCACGATGGCCTACGAGATCTTCCAGGACGATCCCGAGGACGAGGGCGGTCGCCGGGTCTACCTGCGTGCGACGACCCTGCTGACGCCGTACGTCTTCGCCACCGAGCGTCCGCGCCGCCTGGGCGAGGTCGAGCGGGCGACCCTGCACAACTTCCTCGAGCCCTGGGAGAAGGCGCCCCGCGTGCCCCTCGGGCCGACCCGACGCGATCCGGTCGGGCACTACCCGGTGCACGTGCGGTTCTCCGACGTCGACGTCTACGGCCACGTCAACAACGTGAAGTACTTCGAGTACCTGCAGGAGGCCCGCATCCTCCTGACCGCGCGGCTGTGGCGAGACCTCCCCGACGGGACCCCGCCGGTCAGCATCGTCGTCGCGCAGACCGACGTCGACTACAAAGTGCCGATCCTCTTCCGTCCCGAGCCGTACGACGCCTGGTCCTGGGTCTCGCGGGTCGGGAGCCGGTCCGCGACGATCGAGTCGGTGATCTGCGAAGGTGACACTGTCCTGTCCCAGGCGCGCGTGTCGATCGTGTTCTTCGACAGCGAGACGCAGCGCTCCACGCCGCCCCCGGACGTCTACCGCGAGCGGCTGCTGACGGTGCTCGCCTGAGCCTGGTCCTCGCGCAGGCGTCGCAGGCCGCGGTGGCGGGCGACCCGGACGGCGACGGGGCTGATCCCGAGCGCCCGGGCCGTGCTCTCGACGTCGAGCCCGACCACGTCGATGCAGGCGACCACGTCGCGCTCGCGCGGAGGTAGGCCCCGCAACGCGTGGGCCACCCAGTCGCGGGCGACCAGCGCGGGCTCCGGGCCGGCCGCGTGCTCTCCCTCGGGGACGTCGGCGCTGGGCTGCGTCACCCGTCGCCGGCTGCGCCGACGCGAGTTGGCGGCCAGGTTGCGGGCGATCCCGAAGAGCCAGCCGGCGAAGTCGGACGAGGTGCCGGTGAAGTCGTGGATCTTCTGGGCGGCGGTCAGCCAGGCCTCCGCGGCGAGATCCTCGGGCGAGATGGCCGCGTCGTCACTCGGCCGGGTGCCCAGCCAGACGACGAGGCGTCCCGCGTGTGCCCGGTAGAGCTCCCGCCAGGCGTGCGTGTCCCCGTCCTTGGCGCGTGCGACCAGCTCGTCGTCGTGGTTCATCCACCCGCCGGCACGTCGTCGGCTCCGGTGTCACCGCTCGGGCTCTCGCCGCCGCCGGAGGAATCGTGCCCGGGGTCCCCCTGGTTGTCGCCGTCTCGCTCCGGGGCCCCGTCGCTGGGGTCATCGCCCGGGTCCCGGCCCTGTCCGGAGCCCGACTCGTTCTCGTCGGCGCCGGGCGAGTCCCCGGCGTCGCCACCCGTGCCGTGGTCGCCGCCCTGGCCGTGGGTGCCGGGCTGGACTGGGTGGGGCGGGGCCGGGTGACCGTCCTCGCCGGCGCCCTGCGAGGTGGCCGTCGTGCCGTCCGGGTCGCCGGCGGGGGGTGCGTCCTCGGCGGCCCCGCCGGCCGGGCCGCGGGTGGACGCGGCAGCATCGGACCCCGTTGCTCCCGGGGAGGGTGCCGTGGCACCCCCGCTCGGCGTCGAGGAGTCGTCGCCTCCCGGGTGCGGGCGGGTCACGGGCGGTGCCGGTGCCGGTGGTCCCGTCACGGCAGCGGCGAGCCAGGCCCCGCCGCCGACCACGCCGGCGACGCCGGCGGCAGCCACGGCGACCCGCAGGCTGCCGCGACCCACGGACCGTGTGGCGGCCGGGGCGGATCGCCGCGCCAGCCCGGCCAGCCTGCCGATGAAGGCGTCGTCGGGCTCGAGCGTCGGGATCTCGACGCCCAGGTCGGTGTATCGGTCTCGGCTGTCAGTCATGGGAGGCCTCGGGGGGACAGGTCAACGCCCCAGCGGTAGCGCGGGGGGATGCTACCGCCGGGACGTCGTTCGTGGGGCGTGGGTCAGCCGTCGCTGCCCGGGTCGCCGTCGTCACCCTGGTCGTCATCGCCCTGGTCGTCGCCCTGGTCTCCGTGGGTGCCCGCGTGGGTGGTCGCCTGGTCGTCCGGGTGGTCGCCGGACTGCTGGTCCGGGGTGGTGTCCTCGCCCTGGTCGTCGGCGTTCTCGCCCTGGTCGTCGGCCTGGGGAGTCGGGGCCGGGGCGGTGGTGTCCTCGCCCTGGTCGTCGTCGCCCTGGTCGTCGGCCTGGGGGGTCGGCGCGGGGGCGGTGGTGTCCTCGCCCTGGTCGTCGGCGTTCTCGCCCTGGTCGTCGGTCGGGTCCGTGGCCTCGGTCGGGTCCTCGGACGGCTCGTCGGTCGTCGCCTGGTGCCGGGCACGCGCCTCGGCCGCCCTGGCCTGCCCGGCTGCTGCGTGCTCGTCGACCTGGTGGCCGTTCTTGTTCACCACGGGAGAGGGGGTGGGGGTGCCCTCGTCGCCCGACGTGCTCCCGGAGGCGTACGCCGCACCCACGGAGGTGATGGCGGCGATGGCTGCGCTGGCCGCGATGGCCCGAGCTGCGGTGGTCCTGCGCATGTGGATGACTCCTTGTCGTCGCGGTGCGGGAGGGTTCCTGCACCGTGGTCATCCCTTACCTGTCGCGGCCGGGCGCCGGCGTTACACCGATCGAAAAGAATTTTCGGACCCGTTCTCGCGGCTCCGTGCGCCGGCCGCCGCGGCGGTTCACTCGAACGTGTTGACCATGAACTGCGCCGCGTGGGTGACGTACTCCCAGAACCGCGCGTCCTGCTCGGGGGTGAGGTCGGCGGCGTCGAGACCGGCCCGGAAGTGCTGGAGCCAGTGGTCCTTCGCCTCCGGCGTCACCGCGAACGGCGCGTGCCGCATCCGCAGGCGCGGGTGCCCGCGGGTGTCGGAGTAGGTCGTGGGGCCACCCCAGTACTGCACGAGGAAGAGCAGGAACCGCTCCTCGGCCGGCCCGAGGTCCTCCTCGGGGTAGAGGGGGCGCAGCACCTCGTCCTTCGCGACACCCTCGTAGAACGTCGCGACGATCCTCCGGAAGGTGTCGAAGCCGCCGATCTCGTCGTAGAAGGTGGTCACGGGCCCATTGTGCCGAGCGCCCGCGGGCGACCTCACACCGGCGTGGAAGACTCGACCCCGTTCCGCAGTCGAGTCGAATCGAGGAAGACATGGCAACCACCCGCAAGGCCACGACGAACTGGGAGGGCAGCCTCTTCGAGGGCGCCGGGAAGGTCACCCTGGAGTCCTCGGGCATCGGGACCTACGACGTCTCGTGGCCCAGCCGTGCGGAGGAGGCCAACGGCAAGACGAGCCCGGAGGAGCTGATCGCGGCGGCCCACTCCGCGTGCTTCTCGATGGCGCTGTCCAACGGCCTGGCCAAGGAGGGCACCGCGCCCACCTCGCTGGAGACGAGCGCCGAGGTCGAGTTCACCCCGGGCACCGGCATCACCGGCATCAAGCTGACCGTGCGTGGCGTCGTCGAGGGCATGAGCAACGACGACTTCGTCAAGGCCGCCGAGGCCGCCAAGGTGGGCTGCCCGGTGAGCCAGGCGCTTGCCGGCACCACGATCACGCTGGACGCCGCTCTGGCCTGATCAACCCCGACGACGACTCAGGGCGGTGACCGTGTGGTCACCGCCCTGACTCGTCTCGTACGGCGGGCGTCGCACCCGCCGCGTCTCAGCCCGCCTGCGTGACCCCGGTCGCGCCGGACTCCTCCGCCTCGGCGGCCTGGTCCTGGCGGTGCCAGATCACCCGCTGGGGGAGCGGGATCTCGATGCCCTCGTGGTCGAAGCGGGCCTTGATGCGCTGGCGCAGCTGGCGGGCCACCCCCCACTGCTCCATCGGCGCGGTCTTGAGCAGCACCCGCAGCGAGACCGACTCCGGGTTGAGCATCTCGACGCCCGTGACCTCGGGCTCCTCGATCACGATGCCCTTGTAGTCCTCGTCCTCCCAGAGGTCGTGGGCCACCTCGCGCAGCACCTGCTGCACGCGGGCCAGGTCCTCGTGGTAGGCGACGTTCACGTCCACGACGGCCCGCGACCAGTTCTGGCTCATGTTGCCGACGCGGAGGATCTCGCCGTTCGGGACGTACCACACGGTGCCGTTGAGGTCGCGCAGCCGCGTCACCCGGAGGCTCACCGCCTCGATGGTCCCGCTGGCCTCGCCGACGTCGACCACGTCGCCCACGCCGAACTGGTCCTCGAAGATCATGAAGATCCCGGACAGGAAGTCCTTGACCAGCGACTGGGCACCGAAGCCCAGCGCCAGGCCGATGATCCCGGCGCTGGCGATGATCGGAGCGATGTTGACGTTGAGCTCGCTCAGCATCATCGTGCCGATGATCGCCACCAGGATCCCGGTGACGATGCTCTTGAGCAGGTCGCCCATCGTCTTGGCGCGTTGCACCCGCCGGGTGGCGGTGACGACGTCGCGCGCCGAGCCCTGCCCCGCCCGGCCTGCCTTGCCTCCCCGGGAGAAGCGGTTGACCGGGAGCATGCCGTGGTCGGCCTGCGCCACGAGGCGGTCGACGAGGCGGTGCAGGACCCATCGGATGACCAGGCCCAGCACCAGCAGGCCGAGGATGGCCAGCGGCTTGCCGATGATGATGTCGGCGGTCCTGGCGACGGTCTGGTTGCCGGTGATGTCCATGGTCGCCTGGCAGATCTGCTCTCCAGACGTGCACGGTCCTGACGTGTCGAGCCCAAACATGCGCCCCAGTATGACCATGGCGGAGCGCTGATTCCGAACTCGGAACGCCGATGTGACCCACTTGACGTGGAGGTGGGTGAGAGCGTCCCGGGCGAGCCGATATCCTGAGGGGCGTGACCAGCATGCGCGCGACCATCGTCCGTCGGACCGCCGTCGTCCTCGCCGCCTCCGCGGCCGTCACGGGCGTGGCGGGGCCCGCGAGCGCGGACGTCCCCGAGGGCTGGGCCCAGCCCTACCACGTGTCGGGGCTGCACACCCTGATCGTCTTCGTCGGCATCCCGGTGCTGCTGTTCGTGCTCATCACGATCGCGGTCTACCTGCCCTCCATGCTGCGCGGGGAGCGGGTCAAGCCGGGTGCCCGGAGCGTCGACGACCAGTGGTTCGGTGGTCCGCGCAAGGGGACCTCGGAGCTCGCCGGTCCCGACACCGACGAGTCGAAGGCCGGTGGCGCAAGTGGCCGCTGGTGAGTTCAGCAGCGCCGAGCGCTACGCGCTCGACGAGGCGATCCGCCGGGCGGAGACGCTCTGCCGCTATGAGTTCTCGGTCTTCGTGGGCGCGGCCGAGGGTGAACCCCGCCCCTTCGCGACCCAGCTGCACAACTCGCTGGTCGCCCCCTCACGCAGCATCCTGATCATGGTCGACGTCCCCGGCCGCGCGCTCGAGGTCGTGACCGGTGGCTACGTGCGCCGCACGCTCAACGACGCCGAGGTGGAGCTGGCGATCCTCGAGATGCGCACCCGCTTCGCCGAGGGTGACCTCGTCGGCGGCCTCAAGCGCGGCATCGAGATGCTCGCCGAGCACGCTCGCGCCCCCCAGACGCTGCACACGGAGCCCGAGGCCCTGTAGCCCCACGACGTGCCACCACGACGAAGGCCCCCGCCGGATCGGCGGGGGCCTTCGTCGTGTCCGGGCGGGATCAGCCCTGGCCGGTCCCGCTCTGGGCGTCCGTTGCCTGCGCGGCGAGGGCGCGGGCCACGTCGGCGCGGCCCTCGCGCACGTAGCGCTTGGCCGCCGGGTTGGCCGGCGACGACTCGAGCCACGCGTCGACCCGGTCGAGCAGCTCCTGGCTGGCCAGCGGCCGCGGGAAGATGAACTCCAGGGCGGTGGAGGCCCGCTGGGTGCCCTTCTCCTCCCACATGGTGTCGGCGGCGGCGAGGTACTTCTCGACGTACGGCGCCAGCACCTCCTCCTGCCCGTGGCACTGGAAGGCCAGCACGATGCTGCGCTGCGTCTCGTTGGCGATGTCGTCGCGCACCATGGCGGCCTCCCACGCCTCGGCCTTCGCCTCGGCGGTGGGTCGGGCGGCCCGGGCGGCGGCGGCGTGCTCCTGGCCGGAGATGGTGTTGTCGCGGGCCAGCTCGGCGTCGATCCGCTCGGCGTCGGCCCTGCCGGCCCGGACCAGGCCGGTCAGCAGCGTCCAGCGCAGGTCCGTGTCGACGTCGAGGCCCTCGAAGCCCAGCGAGCCGTCGAGCAGCGCGTCCAGCTCACCCAGCGCCTGATCGCTGTGCGCCGCGTTCGCGTAGGCGCGCATGAACGAGAGCTGGTGGTCGCTGCCGGGCTCGGCGTTCTCCAGCAGCTTGCGCAGGCCCTGCTCCCACGTCTCCTTCAGGCCGGCCCGGTTGGCGGGGGCGCTGTAGGAGTTGACGGCCTGGGCGGCGTACCCCGGAATCCGGCTGACGCCGAACGCGTCGGTCTCGCTGCCGATCGCGGAGAGGACCAGCGCCACGAAGTCGCTGGCGCTGAGCTCCGCGTCGCGGGTCATGTCCCAGGCGGCGCCCCAGCACAGGGCCCGGGCGAGGGAGTCGTCGAGCGTCGCGAGGCCGCCCACGACCGTGGCCAGGGACCGCTCGTCGAGCCGGATCTTGGCGTAGGCCAGGTCGCCCTCGTTGAGGAGCAGCAGGTCGGGCTGCTTCTCGCCGACCAGCGCGGTGACCTCGCTGAGCTCGCCGGTCACGTCGTTCTCCAGGGAGGTACGCCGGACCAGGCGGCCGTCGACGGCGTCGTACAGGCCGATGCCGAGGCGGTGCCGGCGCAGTGTCGGGTGCTCGGCGGCCGCGGTCTGTCGGACGGCGAACGACGTGTAGCGACCGTCCGCGTCGAGCTCGAACTCCGGGGCCAGCGTGTTCACGCCGGAGGTCTGCAGCCACTCCTGGGCCCAGGACTCCAGCTCGCGGCCCGAGGACTTCTCCAGGGCGGCCAGCAGGTCCTTGAACTCGGAGTTGGAGAACGCGAACTCCTTGAAGTAGCCCTGGATGCCGTTCAGGAAGTTCTCGAGGCCGACCCAGGCGACGAGCTGCTTGAGCACCGAGGCGCCCTTGGCGTAGGTGATGCCGTCGAAGTTGACCTCCACGGCCCGCAGGTCGACGTTGTCGGCGGCGATGGGGTGGGTGCTGGGCAGCTGGTCCTGGCGGTAGGCCCAGTTCTTGCGGGCGTTGGTGAAGCCGGTCCACGACTCGGTGAACTCGGTCGCCTCGACCGCGGCGTGGTAGCAGGCCCACTCGGCGAACGACTCGTTGAGCCACAGGTCGTCCCACCACTTCATGGTGACGAGGTCGCCGAACCACATGTGCGCCATCTCGTGGAGGATGACCTCGACGCGGAACTCGTAGAAGGCCCGGTCCTGCCGGCTGCGCGGGAGGTACTCGTCGCGCAGCGTCACGCAGCCGGCGTTCTCCATCGCGCCCATGTTGTACTCCGGCACGTAGAGCTGGTCGTACTTGCCGAACGGGTAGGGGTAGTCGAAGGTCTCCTCGAAGAACGCGAAGCCCTGCTCGGTGATCTTCACCAGCTCCTCCACGTCGAGGTGCTCGACGAGGGACTGGCGGCAGTAGTGGCCCAGCGGGATGTCGCCGTGCCTGCCC
>Ga0308174_10001083_pt1 | contig 12270 bp, 12 predicted proteins | sample PhyPR2_FD_203894 | JGI IMG/M metagenome (GOLD analysis project Ga0308174, IMG submission 203894) | Soil microbial communities from UC Gill Tract Community Farm, Albany, California, United States - DLSLS.P.R2 | ecosystem: Environmental > Terrestrial > Soil > Agricultural land | place: USA...
CGACGGCCGCTCGCAGGAGCCGACGGTGCTGCCGTCGCGCTACCCCAACCTGCTGGTCAACGGCTCGGCCGGCATCGCGGTCGGCATGGCCACCAACATCCCGCCGCACAACCTCCGCGAGGTCGCGGAGGGCGCCACCTGGGCGCTCGAGCACCCCGACGCCAGCCGCGAGGAGCTCCAGGACGCGCTCGTGGAGCGCATCAAGGGCCCCGACTTCCCCAACGGCGCGCTGATCGTGGGCCGGCAGGGCATCGAGCAGGCCTACCGCACCGGGCGCGGCTCGGTCACCCAGCGCGCGGTCATCGAGATCGACGAGGACGCCAGGGGCCGCACCTGCCTGGTGATCTCCGAGCTGCCCTACATGGTCAACCCGGACAACCTCGCGCTGAAGATCGCCGAGCTGGCCGACTCCGGCAAGGTCCAGGGCATCTCCGACGTGCGCGACGACTCCTCGGGCCGCACCGGCCAGCGCCTGGTCGTGGTGCTCCGTCGCGACGCGGTGGCCCGGGTCGTGCTCAACAACCTGCTCAAGCACACCGAGCTGCAGACCAACTTCAGCGCGAACATGCTGGCCCTGGTCGACGGCGTGCCGCGCACGCTGACCATCGACCAGTTCATCTCCAACTGGGTCACCCACCAGATCGAGGTCATCCAGCGTCGTACCCGCTTCCGCCTCGCCGAGGCCGAGCGTCGCGCCCACGTCCTGCGCGGCCTGGTCAAGGCGCTCGACGCCCTCGACGAGGTCATCGCGCTGATCCGCCGCTCCCCCGAGGTCGACGACGCCCGTCGCGGCCTGATCGAGCTGCTCGAGATCGACGAGATCCAGGCCAACGCGATCCTCGACATGCAGCTGCGGCGGCTCGCCGCCCTCGAGCGCCAGAAGATCGTCGACCAGCTCGCCGAGATCGAGCTGGAGATCGCCGACCTGCAGGACATCCTGGCCAACGAGTCGCGCCAGCGTCAGATCATCTCCGAGGAGCTCTCGGCGATCGTCGAGAAGTACGGCAACGACCGGCGCACCCAGATCATCGCCGCCGACGGGGACCTCTCCATGGAGGACCTGATCCCGGACGAGGACCTGGTCGTCTCCATCACGCGTGGCGGCTACGCCAAGCGCACCCGTGCCGACCAGTACCGCACGCAGAAGCGGGGCGGCAAGGGCGTGCGGGGGGCCACGCTGCGCGGCGACGACGTCGTGGAGCACTTCATCTCCACGACCAACCACCACTGGCTGCTCTTCTTCACCACCGCCGGACGGGTCTACCGCACCAAGGCCTACAACCTGCCCGAGGCGTCACGCGACGCGAAGGGCGGCCACGTGGCGGGCCTGCTCAGCTTCCAGCCCGACGAGTCGATCGCACAGGTCCTGGCGATCCGCGACTACGAGCAGGCGCCGTACCTCGTCCTGGCCACCCGCAGCGGCCTGGTCAAGAAGACGCGGCTCGGCGACTACAACAGCCCGCGCCAGGCCGGTGTCATCGCGATCAACTTCCGCGAGGACGACGACGAGCTGATCGGTGCCGAGCTGGTCAACGCCGAGGACGACATCCTGCTGGTCTCCCGCAAGGGGCAGGCGATCCGGTTCCGCGCCGACGACACCCAGCTGCGCCCGATGGGTCGGGCCACGTCGGGCGTCTCGGGCATGAAGTTCCGCGACAGTGACTCGCTCCTCTCGCTGTCGGTCATCCGGGCCGAGCAGGTTGCGGCCGAGGCGGCGGCGGAGGAGCGCGCCGAGGCGGCCGGCGAGTCGACGGCCCCCGGCGACCTCCCGGACGTCAAGGAGCAGTACGTCTTCACCATCACCGACGGCGGCTTCGCCAAGCGCACCCGGATCTCGGAGTACCGTCTCCAGTCCCGCGGTGGCCTCGGCATCAAGGCGATGTCGCTGGCCAACAGCGAGCGGGGGGTCCTGGTCGGCGCGTTCATCGTCGAGGAGGGTGACGAGATCCTGTCGATCACCCAGGTCGGCCAGGTCGTGCGGAGCCCGATCAACGAGCACTTCCGGGCGACCGGACGCTCCACGATGGGCGTGAAGTTCGTGACGCCGAAGTCCGGTGACGCGGTCGCCGTGGTGGCTCGCTCGGTCGAGGCACGCGACGAGGAGGAGGCCGCCGAGGCGGCCGACGAATCGGCACCTGTGGATGCGGATGCAACAATCGACGGGTCCGCCTCCGAGACGACCGGGGCCGAGACGACCGGGACCGAGACGATCGGCTCCGAGACCGATGCCCCCGACGAGACAGGGGAGAGTGAGGACCGATGACGGAACGTCCCGTCGAGCGAACGTCCACCACCCGCACGGCCCGTGAGCGCACCGGCAACGAGGAGACGGCCACCCGGGCTCCTCTCGGTGGACGCATCTCGGCCAAGATCGGCAACGCGGCCGACGAGCACCGGGCCAACGCCAACCCGGACTCGCGCGCCGCGGCCAAGAAGGCCGCTGCCGGTGGGCGTCCCCCGCGCCGGGCGCGCCTGAGGCTGAGCCGGGTCGACCCCTGGTCGGTGATGAAGACCGCGTTCCTGCTCTCGATCGCCTTCGGCGTCGTGACGGTGGTGTCCGTGCTGATGGTCTGGTCGGTCCTCGGTGCCGCCGGCGTCTGGGACTCGATCAACACGACCGTCCAGGACGTCGTCGGCGGCCAGGACTCCTCGGGCTTCGACGTCCAGAACTACCTCGGCACCTCGCGCGTCCTCGGCTTCACCATGGTGGTGGCGGTCGTCGACGTGGTCCTGCTGACCGCGATCGCGACGCTCGGTGCCTTCCTCTACAACATGGCCGCAGCGCTCCTCGGCGGCATCGAGGTGACCCTCGCGGAGGACGAGCGCTGAGCTCGTCCGGCGCCTCTCGTGGGGGTGCCGATGCCGTTTTGTCCGCCCGGTTTGCCGTGGGGTAATGTTCCCCGCGGTCGCTGGTCGACCAACCCCCTGGCGCAGGCTCTGCCTCGTCCAGACCCGGGCCTATAGCTCAGACGGTTAGAGCGCTTCCCTGATAAGGAAGAGGTCACAGGTTCAAGTCCTGTTAGGCCCACCAGTACTGCTCGACGCACCTCCCCTGCCGACCGGGCAGGCGGCCCCGAGATCGTGGGAGTCACCATGAAGAAGCTGGTCCTGATCGTGCTGGCCGCCGCCGGCGCCGTGATCGCCAAGAAGAAGATCGACCAGGGTCGCTCCGAGCAGGCCCTGTGGGCCGAGGCGACCGACCACGTCGAGCGCGGCTGAACGTCTCCCCTCCCGGGGCCTTGGCGCAATTGGTAGCGCACCTGCTTTGCAAGCAGGGGGTTAGGGGTTCGAGTCCCCTAGGCTCCACCATTCCTGCGGGAACCCGTTCTGCGTCATGCGAATCGTGGCCCAGGGGCCACACAACGCATGACGTCCGCAGGTCCGCGTGGCTCGTCGTCGGGCTCCTGCTGAGCGGACTTCTCGCGGTGGGCTGCGACGACGTGCCGCCGCCGCAGGCCGAGCCGAGCCAGGCGCCGACGCGGCTGGCCGGCAACCCGTCGTACGACGCGCACCAGGAGCCGGCCCGCGCGGTGCTGCCGCTGGTCCCCGCGACCGCGACGACGCTGACGGTCACCGACCTCGACGGCGTGCGTCGCCAGCTCGGAGTCCCCGAGCTGACCAGTGACGACCTGATGAGCGACCGGTCGGCGTTCTGGGAGCAGGCGGCGACCCAGGCCCCGTTGCTCACCGACGGGATGCTGCGCGCCGACGGCTCCGAGCTGATGCTGGACCACGGATTCACCGAGGACGACGTCGACTGGGAGGCGCACTTCACGGGACCCGACGGCAACGGCTACGTGCTGGCCTTCCGCCCCGACCAGGACATGGACGCCGTGGCGCGGGCGGTCGCGGCCGGCGCGGGGCCGCTGGCGGGGGCGACCGTGCTGCGTGGCGAGCACCTGGTGGTCTCGGGGACCGCCGACGACGGCGCGTCGAGCTGGGCGACCGACCCCAGCATCGTGCCGCTGGTGGGTGCGCCGGCGGAGGCCACCTGGGTGCACCGTGGCTGCGTGTCCCTCGACGACGCGCTGGGCCCCGACGCCACCGCCGGGGACCAGGACCGGGTGCTCGCGCACCAGGACGTCACCGAGCTCGAGCCGCTCGACGCGTTCGCGGTCTCCTTCGGCGACCATCTCGCCACGGTGCGGTTGGGTCGCGGTCGCACGGACCTGTTCGACCGCCTCGGGCTCGGCGAGCACTGGCCCGGCGGCAGCCCGTCGTTCGAGGACGGCTTCAGCGCCGGCGTGGGCGACCCCACGACCGGGCGGATCGGGTACGACGTGCCACATCCGGCGCTCGCGGCAGGTCTGACCCTGACCGAGACCCTGCCGTTCGGGGTCTGCAACACGGTCACGCCGATCCCCGAACCCACCGGGCCCTGATCAGCGCAGCCCACCGGGCCTCGGATCAGCCCCCCGCCGGGGCGACGAGCTCGGTGCGTCCACGAGCTCGCGCAGTTGAGGGGTGGACGGTCACGAGGCGGCGCGTCCGGCCTCGTCGGCGTGCAGCCGCTTGACCGTCGGCGACGTCGGCACGGAGGCGGGGTCGGGGTAGGTCCCGAGCAGTCGGTCGGCGGTCCCGGCCGTGGTCACCGTGAACCAGTAGTGCTCGTTCTTGTAGTGGTGGAGCCGGTGGTTGCGCCACACCGAGCGGTACCAGCCCGACCGCGGCCGGTAGTCGCTGTGCACGAGGTAGTGCGTCCACTCGTAGCCGAGCTTGACCGAGTAGACCGCGACCAGCAGCGACAGCGCGCCGGTGAGCGTGGGCATCGCGAGCAGCGCGACCACGACGTACGCCGGCAGCAGCCAGGCCAGCGCCCGCGACGGGATGAAGACCAGGGGGATGTCGCGTGGGTCGGCGTGGTGCTCGCGGTGCTTGCGGGCCAGCAGCGAGTCGACGGCGACCGGGCCGACCCGGCGGGGGCGCCAGTGCAGGACGAACACGTGGATGACCCACTCGATCACCGGGAACAGGGCGAGCAGGACCACCGGGATGATCAGCTCCCACCACGAGCCACCGTCGCCGGTGACGGCGACGAGGAGGCGCGCGGCCACCGCGCCGACCAGGAACGTCGAGATCATCCAGGGCGAGGGATGGCGCCAGAAGGAGCGCCACGCGGTGCCCAGGCCGACGTTCGTACGCCGGGACCCGGCTCCGGTGATGGTGGCCAGCCGGGACTCGTCGTCGGCGAGGCGTCGCGCGGCGAGCGCCTCGACCTCGGGGGATGGCTTGGTCATCGTCGCTCCTCGTCGTCGAGCGCCGCCAGCGCGGTGATCAGGCTGGTCGTCGCGGGCCGCAGCACGCGTTCGGCGGCGGCACGGGCCGTGTCGGGGTCGCCCTCGCCGATCGCCGCGGTCAGCACCCGGTAGGCGCCCACCTGGCCGACCTCCTCGGCCATGACCGGGGCGAGGACCTCGAGGGCCGGCTCGTAGGCGGCGCGCAGGCTGTTGAACATCAGCCGGAAGGTGAGGGAGTCGGCCCCGTCGACGACGAGGTCCCAGTAGGCCAGCGCGTGCACCTGCCGCTCCACGTCGTCCTCGGTGGCGGCCAGCGCGTCCACCGCTCCGGTCAGGGCGGGCACGAGCGTGGCCCCGCCGCGCTCCGCGGCCAGGGCGGCGACGCCCGGGCCGACGACCAGTCGCGCCTCGAGGATGCTGCGGGCCACGGCGGCGTCCAGTCCCCCGCCCCGCAGCAGCAGCCGGGGCAGCAGGTCCAGGCCGGCGTACCGGCGGAAGTCGCGCACCGTGGTCGAGCCGCCGTGGCGGACCTCGACCAGGCGGGTCTGGGCCATCCGCTGGAGGGCCTCGCGCACCGCCGGTCGGGAGACGCCGAGGACCTCGGCCAGACGGCGTTCGCTCGGCAGCGCCTCGCCGGCCTCCAGGCCACCGTCGACCACCTCGGCGAGGACCTGGTCGAAGACCTCGTCGGGGACCGAACGTCGCGACACGGGCTGCAGGGGCATGTCCTGGACGCTAGAACCGGTTCCCATCAGTGGTCAAGTGGTCAGACCAGTATCCGGACGGTCCCACGGACCGGCCTGCGGGGCGGCGTTCGTAGACTGGAGCGCGTGCCCGCCCTGCTCGCCCCGCGCTACTGGGGCCTGCACCTGCTGGCCCTCGTCCTCACCCTGGCCGCGGTGGGGCTCGGCGTGTGGCAGTACGACGCCTGGCAGGCCCGACGTGCCGCCGAGGCCCAGGACCTGACCTTGGTGGACCCGGTCCCGCTCACGAAGGTGATGGGCTCGGACGCGCCCTTCCCGGGCGACAAGGTCGGCCAGCCGGTGATCCTGGACGGCACCTGGGTCCCCTCCGGCACGGTCTTCGTCTCCGGGCGCGAGCACGACGGACGCGAGGGCTACTGGGTGGTGACCCCGCTGGCGATCTCGGGCCAGGGGGATCCCGCCATCCCGGTCGTCCGCGGCTGGGTCGACCGCCCCTCGGACGCCCCCCGGGCCCCCACCGGGAAGGCGGACCTCGTCGGCTGGCTCCAGCCCCCCGAGGGCACCGGGCAGTTCGACGACAACCCGAACGACGACGTGCTGCCCCAGCTGCGCACCGCCGACCTGATCCAGCACGTCGACCAGGACCTGTACGGCGCCTACGCCGTGGTCGCCGACCGGGCGACCCCCGGGAGCTGGCCGGTCGGCGCCCGGGCCACCAACGACGGCACCGCCGGCCTGGTGCACGCGGACCCCGAGCAGATGCCTGACGCGGGCAGGTTCACCGCCCTGCGCAACTTCCTCTACGCGATCGAGTGGTGGTTCTTCGCGGCCTTCGCGCTCTTCGTGTGGGTCCGCTGGATCCGCGACGAGACCGCCCGGCTGGAGACCGAGGCTCGCGCCGGGGAGGGCGAGGACGGGGAGACGCAGGCCACGCCCGCGGAGGGTCCGGCGGGAGAGCCCGCGGGGACCGCTGCGGACGGCCAGTAGCGTGGGGCGCGTGAAGAACCTGTTCAACGTCTACCGCGTGCTGGCCATCCTCGTGGGCATCCTGCTCACCATCCTGGTCTTCGTCGGTCTCCCCCTGAAGTACCTCACCGCCGACGGGTCCTCCCTGCAGGACACCGGGACGACCATCACCACGGTCGTCGGGATCGCGCACGGCTGGCTCTACATGGCCTACGTGGTGACCGCGTTCTTCCTCTCCCGGCGCGCCCGGTGGTCCCTCGGCTTCACGCTGCTGGCTCTGGCGGCGGGCCTGATCCCGATCCTGATCTTCTGGGTCGAGCACCGGGTCACCCAGAAGGTGCGCGCCGAGCACCCGGAGCTCGTCTCGTCCGGATCGACCGCCGGTAGCGTGTAGCCCGTGACGACCGCGTTCGTGCTGGGGGGCGGGGGCGTGCTCGGCGCGGTCGAGGTCGGCATGCTGCGGGCCCTCTTCGAGCGCGGGGTAGCCCCCGACCTGGTGCTGGGCACCAGCGTGGGCGCCCTCAACGGCGCCATGGTCGCCCGCGACCCCTCGCCGGCGGTCATCGCCCGCCTCACCGACCTGTGGCGAGGTGCCAGCCGCGCCGGCCAGGAGGTGTACGGCGACCGGGCGCTGCGCACCGTACGGCGCGCCGTGTCCACCGGCACCCACATCTACTCCGCCAAGCCGCTGAAGAAGCGTCTGGTCGAGGAGTTCGGTGACCTCACCTTCGAGGACCTGCCGGTCCGCTTCCAGGTGTGCGCGGCCTCGATCGAGCGGGCCGCGGAGCACTGGTTCGACTCCGGTCCGGTCGTCGACGCGATCGTCGCGAGCGCCGCCGTACCCGGCCTGCTGCCGCCGGCGAAGGTCGGTGACGAGCACTACCTCGACGGCGGCATCGTGAACTCGGTCCCGGTGGGCCGGGCGGTCCGGCTGGGGGCGACCCGGGTCTTCGTCCTGCAGGTCGGTCGCATCGACCGGCCGCTGACCGTCCCCCGCCGCCCGTGGGAGGTGGCCCGGGTGTCCTTCGAGATCGCCCGGCGGCACCGGTTCGTGCGCGAGATGTCCGAGCTGCCCGACGGCGTCGAGGCGCACGTGCTCCCCGCCCGCGGGACCTCCAGCCGCGACGACACGCTGCTCGGCGGCCGGGACTTCGGCACCGTCCAGCAGCGGATCGACGAGACCTACGAGGCGTCATTGGCCTACCTGGAGGACCACCTCGCGTCCCCGGACCCGAGATGACCGGCGAGCCGTGATGACCAGGCTGCTGCGACGGGTGGTGCTCGGACCGCTCGTCGTGATGCTGACCGTCCTGCTGTGGGTCACGTTCCCGCTCTGGCTGATCGCCGCGGCGGCGCTCTCCCCCCTGCTCCCGGGGCGCTGGCGGGCGCTGCGCCTGCTGTGGGTGTTCATCCTCTACCTCACCTGCGAGGCGGTGCTGCTCGTCGTCCTCCTCGGCCTGTGGCTGGCGTCGGGATTCGGCTGGCGGATCCGGACGCCGTACTTCGAGGGCATCCACTACGACCTGGTCCAGGGCGTGATGTGGGTCTTCTTCCGGGAGGCGCGGCGGGTGCTGCGCCTGCGGATCGTGACCGACGGCCCGGCGCCGGACGCCCACCCGGGGATCCCGTTGCTGGTCTGCTGTCGGCACGCCGGGCCGGGCGACTCGTTCACGCTCATCTACGCGCTGATGCACTGGTACGCACGCGAGCCGCGGGTGGTGCTCAAGGACACCCTGGCCTGGGACCCGGCGATCGACGTGCTGCTGAGCCGCATCCCGGCCCGCTTCATCTCCACCGACCCCGGCCCCGGGGAGGACCTGGAGTCGCACATCGCGACGCTGGCCTCCGACCTCGACGAGAACGATGCGTTCGTGATCTTCCCCGAGGGCGGGAACTTCACCCCGGCACGCCGGCAGCGGGCGATCGACCGCCTGCGCCGGCTCGGGATGGAGCGGATGGCGCGGCGCGCCGAGAAGATGGCCAACGTGCTGGCGCCCCGGCCGGGCGGGTTCCTGGCGGCGCTGGACGCCGCACCGGGCGCCGACGTGGTGCTCGTGGCGCACACCGGGCTGGACCACCTCGGCACCGTGGCGGACCTCTGGCGCGAGCTGCCGATGGACAAGCAGATCATCATGCGCTGGTGGCAGGTGCCCCGCGCGGAGATCCCCGACGGGCGGGAGGCCCGCATCGACTGGCTCTACGGCTGGTGGGAGCGGATCGACGCCTGGGTGGAGCAGAACCGGCCGGAGGATCTCTCCTCCGGCCGGTCCGGGAGCTGAGTGCCCGGGTGGGGCTCAGGCCTTGTTGTCGTCCTCGGCGTCCTCGTCGATCGAGACCACCTCGGCCGGGTCGTCCGGCGTGGTGACTGCGTGCGGCTCCTCGGCCTGGTCGGCGATCGCCTCGTCGGGCGACGAGCCGCCCGGGTCCTCCTCACCGGTGGCGCCCGCCATCGGTGCGGCCGGCGTCGGCGGGGTCGTGGTCGTCGGCGCGGGCGTCGGCACGTAGGACGACTGCCAGTTGTCGGAGCTGCCACCGCCCTGGAGCTTCTTGGCAACGAACCCGATCGCGGCCGCGATCCCGCCGATCAGCATGAGCTTCTTGAGCTTGCTGCCCTTCTTCTTCTGATGGGCGGCGTTGGCCTCGGCGGCCTTGGCGGCGGCCAGCTCCGCCTTCTGGGAGGCGAAGCTCGCCCCCTGGGCGACCTTCTCGGTGGCGATGGCGGCACCCGCCGCGACCACCGGGGCGGCCTTGGCACGAGCGTCGGCGAGGGCCGGTCCGGCCTTCTCGCGGGCGTCGGCGAGGACCGGTGCGGCCTTCTCCTTCGCCCCGGCGATCACCGGCGCTGCCTTGTCCCGCGCGTCGGCGAGGTAGGGAGCCGCCTTCTCGCGCGCGTCGGCGAGGTAGGGGGCGGCCTTCTCGCGGGCATCGGCGAGGGCCGGACCGGCCTTCTCGCGCGCCTCGACGAGCAGCGGCACCGCGCGCTCCTTGGCCTCGAGCGCCGCAGCCTTGGCGGTCACCGCAGCGGACTCGATCTGCGGCCGGACCGTGTCGACGTACTCGGAGGCTTGATCGATCAGCGACTTCTTCTTGCGCAGGCCCATGGGCGTGACACTTCCTTCTCGTCGTGTGGCTTCCATTCGATCATGTCTCACCCGACCCAGCCACCGCCCGGGCGTCCGCCGGGACGTCTTGCGGCGCGTGCGAGGATCGGGGACGCACAGACAGCATCGACGTGCACGTCGTACCCCAAAAACGTGAGAGGCAGTCATGGCTGACCAGCAGGCCATCTTGAAGACCAACAAGGGCGACATCGCCGTCAACCTGTTCCCCGACCACGCGCCCGAGACGGTCGCGAACTTCACCGGGCTCGCCGAGGGCACGAAGTCGTACGACGCGGGGAACGGCAAGACGGGCCCGTTCTACGACGGACTCGGCTTCCACCGGGTCATCGAGGGCTTCATGATCCAGGGCGGCTGCCCGCTCGGCACCGGCACCGGCGGCCCGGGCTACACCTTCAAGGACGAGCCGCACCCCGAGCTGACCTTCGACAAGCCCTACCTGCTGGCGATGGCGAACGCCGGGCCGGGCACGAACGGCTCGCAGTTCTTCATCACGGTGGGTGCCACCTCGTGGCTGAACTTCAAGCACACCATCTTCGGCGAGGTGGCCGACCAGACGTCGCGCGAGGTGGTCGACGCCATCGCCGCGACCGCCACCGGCCCCGGTGACCGCCCGCTCGAGCCGGTCGTCATCGAGCACGTCGAGGTCGTGCGCTCCTGAGCGAGCAGCCGACTCCCGCGACCGGGGTGCCGACCTGCTACCGGCACCCCGGCCGCGAGACGTACATCCGTTGCCAGCGCTGTGACCGGGCGATCTGCCCGGACTGCATGCGCGACGCCGCCGTGGGCTTCCAGTGCCCCACCTGCGTCGCCGAGGGTGCCAAGAGCACCCGCAGCGGGCGCACGGCGTACGGCGGGCTCCGGCCCGGCAACGCCGGCAGCACCTCGATGGTGATCATCGCGATCAACGTCGCGGTCTGGCTGGCCATCGTGGCGACCCGTGGCGCCTCGAGCAGGCTGGTCGACTACCTCGTGCTGCGGCCCAACGGCCTGTGCGCGGTTCCCGGGCAGGGGGGCTACGAGGTGCCCGCCTCGGCCTGCGACCGGTTGCACGGGACCTTCCTGCCCGGCGTCGCCGACGGTGCCTGGTGGCAGCCGATGACCAGCGCCTTCACCCACGTGGAGCTCCTGCACATCGGCTTCAACATGCTGGCCCTGTGGGTGCTCGGCCCCCAGCTCGAGCTGGTGCTGGGCCGGGCCCGCTTCCTCGCCCTCTACCTGATCTCCGCGCTGGCGGGCTCCGCGCTGGTCATGTGGGCCTCGCCGGAGTACCAGGCCACCCTCGGCGCCTCCGGCGCCATCTTCGGGCTGATGGCGGCACTGCTCGTCGTGGCCGTCAAGGCGCGCGGCAACGTCGTGCCGATCCTGATCTGGATCGCCATCAACGCCGCCTTCACCATCACTGTCCCCGGCGTGTCCTGGCAGGGCCACCTCGGCGGCTTCGTCGGCGGTGCGCTCATCGTCGCGGTGCTGGTCTACGCCCCCCGCAACCGACGCACCCTGTGGCAGGCCCTCGGCCTCGGCGCCCTCACCGTCGCCCTCGTCGCGTCGGTCCTCGTGCGCGTCGCCGTCCTCACCGCCTGACGCCTGTCCACAGGTGCGGGACGTGCACGGGCAGCTTCTTCACGAGGCGAGGGCACCCCGATGGCGGTCTTTCCACAGCCGGTGGACAGTGTTTCGGTGCTTGTCCACAGGGCAGAGGCTCCGACCGGCCGCTCGCCGGCCACCCGCCTGAGGGAGCCGTCCCCAATTGTGGGGACGGCGGGTTTCCCCAGGTGTGGAGGACCGCCACAGTGGGCATGGTTGTGCACAATTGTGGAATCACCTGTGGAGAACTACATCGATGTAGTTCTCCACACACTTATCCCCAGATGTGCACAAACGCCGGCCCCCTGTGGTGGAGAACCGGCGCTCGAGACACCTCGGTCGGACCTGGTGCCGTGCCGTCCCAGGTCCCAGCTGGTCACTCCCAGCGGGTCGCGTAGGTGAAGCCGACGGCCATGAAGCCGATGCCGACGAAGAGGTTCTTCTGGGCGAGGTCGTTGAAGACCGGCAGCCGGCTGATGTCGTTGCTGATGACGTAGAACGTGCAGATCCACAGCAGCCCGATCAGGAAGCAGCCCAGCATCCCGACCACGACGCCACGGCCGCGGCCGAGCGGGGTCGAGGGGTGGGCCGCGAGGATCAGGCCGATGAAGATCGCGCCGAAGCCGATCAGGTAGTTCCAGTTGCCGAGATCGGCCA
>Ga0308174_10001084_pt1 | contig 12266 bp, 10 predicted proteins | sample PhyPR2_FD_203894 | JGI IMG/M metagenome (GOLD analysis project Ga0308174, IMG submission 203894) | Soil microbial communities from UC Gill Tract Community Farm, Albany, California, United States - DLSLS.P.R2 | ecosystem: Environmental > Terrestrial > Soil > Agricultural land | place: USA...
TGGCGGTGACTTCCGCGTTGGGCCACCTGCCGCCAACCATCCGTTTCGATCCGCTTAATGATGTCCCGCACCTTCATTGATTACAGCGTACGGGATTCACCCAAAGCACGTGAAGAGCGGTTCAAGATCTCCGGGCTTCAATGAGGCCGCGATCAATTGATCGCGGAAATAAAGCGCAATGGCCGTTTGACAGTGCGGCGTTAAGCCAGCTTCAATGAGGCCGCGATCAATTGATCGCGGAAATAGCTGCCGCCGTAACGTATTCTGTTTTCAAATGCCTGCGCACCCGTCTTCGAGCGCTCTGCAAACTCACTTCGTTCGGCCCGCAAATCACGTCAATATCCCACCCGTAACCTGCTGAGCAACCATGCCTTACCTAGCAACGAGCGCCTCCCGCATTTTCGTCATCACCGCACCTCTCGCATCTAGCGCGTTACAAATGCCGGATACTCCCCGATGTCACCCTCAAGCAATTTCGCCAGGAGCCGCACCTGTACTTCCATCAGTCGCCGGTAGCTCACCCGATAACCGAATAATGGATGCGTCACCATCGTATCCATTCTCAATTCATATGCGCGATAAAAGCCCTTTCGCCCCTCTGCGGTCAGCGCGACCGCCTGCCCGGCGCTAACAAAATCACGCGGCGTGACCATCTTCGTGTTGATTGCCGTCACCACGGCTGAATCCACAACTAGCGCCCGAAACGGCTCCATTAAATCGAGTGCCAGCGCCGGCCGCCCGAACCGTGGTTGATGATAAAAGCCCATCATCGGATCGAACCCAGCGGCATAACAGGCAATCGTGAGATCCTTCGCCAGCAAACTGTAGCCCAACGATAACAGGGCATTCACCGCGTCCCGCGGCGGCCGGCGGTTTCTTCCCGCAAAGTCCATGCGAAACACCCGCGGCAGGTCCTCATCCACCTCCACCTTGATCAATCCCTGAAAGGCTCCGAAATAGAGCCGCGCTGCGTTTCCCTCTATGCCCAGCAGTTCTTCCATCGACGAGCACTGCTCCGCTGCTTCGCCCATCTCCTTCATCTCGCGCAGCGTAATCGGGTCAGGTTCCAGATGATTACGCAGCAGAAACGTGCGCTGATTTCGTATCTTGCCCACTACCAGTGACCGCGCCAGCCGCCGGCAGAACCACGCCTGCTCTGCCATTGCAAACTGCCTCTGCCGAACAAATACGTTCCTTGTGCACAACCCTGCCGTAATCCCGTAAAACCACCCACCTTGCGAGAAATAGCAGATCGGAATGCCTTGCGTGCAGAGCTCCTGCACGGCCTGCGTCGAAATCTGTATGTTGCCCATCAGGTTTAGCTGGCAGATTTCATTCAGCCGTATCTCCTGCAAGAGCGCGTCGCGTTCCTTCACCTGCAGAACTGTTCCGGACTTCCCCACCCGCAGGCCAGGCGTATTCAGATAGGCTGGCCGCAAGTCATCGCGCGGAGCCATCAGCCGGCGAGTTTCCCGGCTCGGTGTTTTCTTTGGTGGACCGCCCTCGCCAGCGGCGAGCAGAGTCAACTGTTCCGGGTCTGGCTCGCTTTCGTGCTGCTCCAGGTGGTTCACTTCATCTGGCAGGCAAATCGGAGCCAGCGAGCACCCCGCGCACTTCGGCGAATCTACCAGCGGCTCCGGTATGATTCGCTGTTGCGCAACCCGCCATGCCTGCTCGATCGCGGCCACTGTCTCCGCGATTACCGCCTCGCTAAACTCGACCCGGACCCGCTGCTTGGTGGTTGCATAGTAGACGATCCCCTCCTCGCAGCGATAGCCGTTCTCGCGCAACACCAGCCCCTGAACGCATAGTTGAACCCGGTCCGTCGGCCACAGTTCCAGTGCCCCATCCCGTTCGCGTGGCTTGCCATGCTTGTAGTCCACCGGCGTAGCCGCCTGGTCCTCTAGCTCGATAAGGTCCATCTTCGCGATGACCTTGTATTGCTCGCTCGAGAGCGTGATCGATCGTCCGTGAATCTTTTCGTCCCCGAGTTCCGCCGCCGCCGGCATTCCCTTGCCTTCCCGGTCGACGCGCCGGTGCTGGACCGAGCCCTCCACCGTGTCCGTGCTCTCGCGAAACACGCCCTCTACCCATTCATAGAAAAACAGCCGCGGACAATAAACGAACTCGTTCACCATCCGCGCCGGCAGATACTCCGGCAGCACGGATCGCGCCTCGATGGGAAGCGGTGCAGTGGCCAAATTTCCTCCTTGACCCGAGGACAACTACACAACAATACAAGGTGAATCGATTGCTGTATACGGTTTGCCAAGCGCGGTGATCACCCGGTCGCCCCGCCCGTCTGCCGGACCGAGATCCACAAACAGCACTTGGTCCTCACCGTGATGAATCTCAAAACCGAGTTCCGCCCGAAGCCGCACCAGGTCTGTGGCAGTCAACTGGCACTCGAACACCGAATACTGGAGGTGATCGCCGTACCCGCGCATAATCTTGAACACTTTGCGCAAGCGTTTCTCGTCGCAGATGTCGTAGCAGACCAGGTATGATTTGCGCATCGGATTTACACTGCTCTCGCTGGCCGAAAATTGACTTTGCGGTTTCGGCCTTGCCCGATCCATACACGCGGTGCACGATATACTTCTTCGATGCCGCGCGCGCGTAGCAGCTCGCGTTCAATGCTGCCATCCCCCCGTTGTAATTCAGCCAAGGACAGCAGGGATCGCGCCGTATCCAGGCTCGCCTGGCGAGTCCAGATCGGCCACGTGAACTGCGGGTCACGTTCGCTCTGTTTCGGCAGGAAGCCGGTTGTTTGCAAACTTTTCTTCCTGGGTTGAGTAGGAAATAGCGGTAGGGCCTCGACGGCGAGCAGATTAGCTCCCCAGATGGACGATGCGCCTTCCGGGCCTGGGTTACTCCACTGCAGCGCGTACTCGGCCACATCTTCCGGATCCCAGCGCATTGATAATCCCTTCTCGGCACGCCATGGACCGAACAAGGCCTGAAATAGGTGATTCGCTGTTACTTTTGCCGACAAGCCTTCCATCGTTCCAAGAAAATCTTGATGGCCTGAACCCGTTATGAAGCAAAGAGCTGTATATTCGATCTTGCCTTTGTCCTCGTCTTCACAAGATTCGCAGCCGAATGCCGCGGCAAAATCCGCGAGGCTCCGATTACCTGTTCGAGCTTCATTCGCAGCCCGGTGAACAAATTTTCGAAATCTCTCCGGCTCAATGTTGATGTTCTTGCCCAGTTCTTCGGAAAACACTTTGACCGGCGCCATTTTCGCTTGGATGAGTTCTCCACTAAGGTTTGCTTCCGACTCTTCGATCCCGATCAGTTCGGGCCGCCAGCAGTTTTCGCGTACCCATTTCATCGAAACGCGCTTTTGCGGCCATCTTAGTGTCGCGAGGCGAAACGTTCCCAATGCCGCAAGAAAACCAAGCGGATTCGATCCATCGAGTCCTCGCAATACGATTCCGCTGCTCATTGCGATACCTCCGCACCCTCGTTATCGCTGGCTTTCCAATCCGCAAGCCGCAATAGGGCCTCTAAATACGCCAATCCCCACCAGCCATACTGGCGCGTCAAGTTCCAAAACCGGTCGGCTGCTTCGATAGTCAAACACGCCTGAGGTTCGCCCACGCGCTCCTCCCTGCAAATCGAGATTTCCTCGAACGTCAGGCATGTGGCGCTATTATCGATTGCAACCGGCGCAAATGGCCGGCAGCGGCCATGATGGCTCGCAATCAGATGTAAGATCAAATCGCGCGTCCCGTGTATAGGATCGACTCCTTTGGCGGCGAACAGGAGAGAAAGAACTTCGTGCCTGAACCCGGGCGGTAACCCGCACTCCGTCTGTTTCACCGTCAGATTCCTACCGCTCTTTGCGAGCGGCTTCGGAGCGTACTGCGCGGCGAGAACGTCGCCCCCCCGCAGCCAGGCCTGATATCTCACGTCCGCTTTGCCGTAATCGTGAAATCGCGCCGCCGTAATCAATGCTTTTTTCAGGCCGGGAGCGATGAGATCGCCTGTCACGCGCTCCGCCTCGTCCGCGACGTGATCCAGATGTTCTCTGAGGAGAACCTGCGTCTTGCCCTTACCTTGTTTGCTGATTCGGCCTTCCAAAACGTAGCCGCTTCCGTCCGGATATCGGGAAAGCGAACCCGGCTGCGCCCAGTCCTCGATAGGAGGACACCATTCCGGCAGGCCCTCCTTCGAAAGAATGCGAAGGAGGGCCCAAGTCTCATCTTCAGTTCCATCGCGTCCCACCAGCTTCTTCAAATCGTCGCGCGCTTCGGTCGGGGGCCACTCATTGAGGAGACTCGATTGCAAACGCAAACAAATCCCGCGCCTTAATCCGAATCTCGCCTGGTCTCCGATATCTTCCTGAAAGGCTTCAGGTTTATACCCAAACTCTTTCCAGGCCTTAGTCGAGGTTGGCAAGACCAGCGTGTCGCCAGGACGAATCTCCGTGGCGCTTCGGGCGATCGCGCTGTCCTCGGTACCGCGCCAAATCAAGACTGACCGTTTGTACTCTGCGCTCTCCTCAACTTCATCGGACCTTGCGGCAATTTCCAGATCCGATTCGTCAGTGCTCGCCTTTCCCGTGAACCACTTCCGAAAAGCTGTGATAGACACGGGCATTGCTTCCATCGAGCTCGGCGGACACAACGCGACGATTTCAGGCCACTCGTCAGGTTCCGCTCCATCCAGATCTCCGCGCCACACCACCTGAACATCGGGCACGCTGTGCTTTGGTCCATGCAGAAATAGCTCGATCAGCGGCTCCGGTTCCGGTCTGGGACTCGTCTGCACGAGAGCATCTAAATGGGCAGGCAAGAGATACGGGGCATTTTCGCCTTGCATCTGCATACTCTGCTTATCGTCCGCAGAAACCGTTTGCCAGTGCTCGGCAACCGTGCGCATCTCGCCGCTCTTCGATTCAATCGACATGTTGACCATGTCGTTTGTGCCAATCTCTTGAAGCCAGTGCCACGTTTTTTGCAGCGCTTCGCCGTACACCGGATCGTGCTCGCGTCCGGTTAATTGCCACGACGCGACGACGATGCTGCCTCGCGCCCGCTGGAACTGGCCAAGCCTGTCCAGCCTGCCAAAACGCTGCCGCAGCGCATCGATGCTCGCACACTCGCTCACGAGCACGTCAAAATCGAGGTCCGCGCCCACTTCCAGGCACTGCGTCGAGACCACAAATTTGCGAGGCTCTTCCGCACTTCTCTTGACGACCCCCGCTTTCAGCGGTTCCCATTCTTTTTGCATCCGGTCCCGATCAATCGGTCGCATCCTGCCAATCACGAGCAGAGTGTCTAGACCCTTCTCCCGTAGCCGTTCGTACGCTGCCTTCGCTGTTTGGACCCGGTTGACCATGATCACCACACGTTTCGCGCTGGCTTCGTCGGCCACGCGCAATGCCTCGGCAACCAGCGCTGCTGCGAACTTGTGCCCATCCTCCTTTCTGCATTTAATTTCGATCAACGCAGTCGGCTTTTCTGCGTAGATTCGTTCGCCCAGAAACTCCGGTTTCCTATCCTCATCCGTGATCTGAAAACGGTCGTGCTCGGCGCTAGCCAGTACCGGAGTCGCCGTCATCTCCACGAAATGGAATGGGCGGCCAATGGAGTCTGCCGTCCATTGGTCTCCTCGATACTGCGCAATCGCTTGCAGGGTCTGCGCAAATGCCTTCGAACAGTGCGCCTCGTCTAGAAAAACAAGCGCGTCGTTCGCGATCAACCCTGCGTGCAGCGGCCAACTGTTCTCGCTCACCCCGTACCCACGAAACAGCAGCCGCGATCCTACTTGGTCTACCGTGCTTGCCACCACAAGCGGCTGCAGCGGCGAGTCCACCCACGCCTCATCCCGGTAAGCGCCGCCTCTCAGTTCATATGCCTTCAGAGGCTTATCCCCACCAGCGATTCGCCTTAACTGCCCAGCTACTCGTTTCAGTGATTCCGTTTCGGCCTTCTCCAGGCTTTTCATAATTCGCTTGGCGCGAGCAACTACCTCACTGACAATCACCCGCCGGTCCACGACAAAAAAAATCCGTCGCGGTGCCTCGCCGCCCCGTGCCGCGAGCGCGAATAACGCAATATCGACACAGGCCGTCTTGCCGCTCGCGGTAGGCAGATCGATTACGCTGGGCCAGCCCTCCGCGCATACCCGCTGCGCCAGCCGTTCCTGCCATGGGAATGGCGGCTTCCCATTCAAATCGAAAAAAAATTGGCTAAAGTCGCTGATCTGTACCTCGCTCATCCCTCGGACCCGCTTTCGCGAACGGGGCGAAACAACCCGTAGCCCCGGAAACGGCCTCGCCCCGCCAGCACCGGGCCCTGCACCGCATCCTCAAACTCCACAACAGCGTGTGTCTGATAGCGGCACATGTCTGCACCGCCTTCAGCAAACTCTGGCATTGAGCGCGCATGACCCGCGCCCGCAAATACCGAAACAGGAGCCGTGCGAATCACCGTAGGCAGGGGGAGGCCCGCCGACTCGAACGCCTCGCGCAAAATGCGCTCCACGTCGCCATCACGATTCTTTTTTGGATAGTGATGCAGCACGATTGGCGTCACGCTGGCCCAAACCCTTTTGGGCTGTGTCCACGTGCGCGCTCCCAGAGCTATCGGCGGACGCTCACGTGTTTCGCGCGCTAACTGCCATGACCACGCCAATTCTTTGGAATCCTGATCTCCGTTCCGTCTTGCGCGCCAAAGGCGAATCTGCTTCTCTTCACCCGATTCGTGAAACAAGAGCGCCCCAACGGTGCGCTTCAGTTCCTCTTGCGGAAGATTTCTCGGGATCGCCATTGCAAGTCCCATGACGTGGCCGTCTGCGTAGTCCGCGCCCACGAACGGCAGCGGAAAGAACGCGACGTGCGGTTTCAATGTGGGCGTCCCGTCCGCTTGGTGCCCGCTCAGCCACTCGGGAACTTCTCCGTCCGGTAGCACCTTCATCGCCGCATTCCGAAGCGCCCCGGTCAACTGCAGCGTAGACTCCAACCCGAGCACGGGGCCCTCCAGCTTTGCGAGAACAATCAATCGGGAATCAAACGGTCCTGCAATTACCTTCTGCTCTTCCACTGATTCGGCGGTTGTGTAGCCTTGCCATCTCGATAATTTCGGGTCTGAATCTTCACCCTGCTCTTTGAGTTGCGCAAGTGTTCCCGCTTCTGCAACCCGCATTCTCTGTTGGGCGTGCGATTCATCCGGATGCCAGTTCGCTGTGACATGGTCCCGCTCGCCTGCCACCCACATCTGAACCAAAGAGGACGAATGCCCAATACGCGTAACCTTCGTGCATAACCGAGCAAGGCCCTCGCGAACATCCGCCGGCGCTTCCGAGTGCCACACGAGGAACACCGAATCACGATAGGGGCGTGCCGTCGCAAACGACCGCGCCTGCCTGCTTCGTCCAATAATGCCCCCGTGCTTATCGTTCACAGGCACATATGTCTCGACCGGTGAACGCAACTCGGCTCCGCTGGCCGCGATGGCAGGCGCTGGCTTCTGCTGTTCCAGCCACTCAAGGGCGGCGCGTTCTTGACTGTCTTCGCCGGTTTCGAAATAGGCCGCTGCCATTGCCATAAACACACGCCCCGGATGCGGCGGCCACTCGGGCCTCCTCGCTGCATTGCTGGCCACTACGTTGCCAGTCAGGTATCGAATTCCAAGCGCAATCATTCGGCCTTACCGTCGCCCTTTTCCTTTGCCGCTAGTTCCTGGCTCTGCCGCACCAGTTCCACTAGCTCTGCGGTTGGCTTCAGCGTAAGCTTCTGTTCCATCCACGCAAGTCCGCCCTGCTTTGCCGCTTTGATTGCCTCACCCAATAAGGCCGACGCTTCCTCGCCATTCATTCGGAACTTTCGCGTCTCCTGTCCGGGCCTTTCGAGTAACTCCCATTCCCGCCCGCCGACAGGCCACAAATGGCATCTGGAACGGAGACTGGTTCCCGCTTCAGAAGCGAAGATACCGGCACAAAGGCCGATAGCCGCAAGCACTGTTCGCCCCAGGTCATTTCTGTGAGGGTCGTCCCTTCAGTCGACGGGAAATCTCAATTTCCGCAACGCACCGAGCGAAACAACCGTTACCTGCTCCGCGTAGCGGCAACGGAGGCCACCGTTTGGGGTTTGGAAAGGAATGTTTCCGTGGTTAATCTTTGCGGGGGGGAGTGCATCCTTCGTCTTAGTATCCGCGAGGCCAAAGGACCCGTCCTCTTTCGGCTTCACCAAAACCGCGCTCCGGGAACCGAGCGGATCTATGCGGAATCCTTCGCGGTTTTCCACGCGTTCCACATCAACGGCGACAATCTCTGAGACATAGGTACGCTCAAACTTTGCCCGAAGCCGCCCGGCTTCTCCGGCGACCCCCACATTCCGAAAACCAGCGCCGTCGGACACAGCTCATACACGGCGGTTGCGTTCCACAGGTTGGACCTCCCCCACCGCTTCGCAAATTCGGATTTCGAAAAGCGTGTGCCGTCCGCCAACTCACTGTCGCGCAATATGGCGTCAGCTAGACGGTGCGGCACATCCAGGCTGGTCAAATTTGGTAGCGGACTTCGCAGTTTCTCATTTGAGCCGTTAAATTCCACCTCGATCAGGGGCAGCGAGATCTTACCGCGCTCGATGGCATTTTTCAGCGCTTCTTCCGCTCGGTTACTTTGCGACTGCACGCTGTCAAGCAAGACGCAGTCAACTTCTCTCTCCTGCCCCGCGGCATCCAGGATGCGCCTCTTCTCCGTTGCATACGCGCCGTTTGCAAATGTCGCAGGGAATATCTTCCCGCCCTCGCCCTCTACGGGAGGAGGCCAGAATGGCCTCCTCCTGCAGTTTGGTCACGGAACGGAATGCCGCCGCGGAGCCAGTGCACGTCAGCGCGTGCGCTGGCCTAGCCTGGAACCCTTTCCGCGATCCTCCAGATCGCGGCCTCATTAGCCACCCAAACGCAAAAGGCCCGGCTCTTCAGTCGGGCCTTCCCCAAGCCCGATCTACCGCGAGTGATCCCTCGTATCCCGCGTGTCCTTGTGATCGGGCGGCTTGCCGTGCTCCTCATGCTGAGGCGCTTGGCGCTGCTCGTTGGGTCGCGCTTGTTCGCGCTGGGGAGCGGGCCGGTTCTCCGGCGCGGGTCTTGCTTGCTCCCGCGGCTGTCCCCGTTCCGGGTAGCCTGGCTGTTGCGGCCGCGTCTCTGGCCGCGGTTGAGTTCGTTCCGCAGGATTGGGCTGTTGCGGCCGGGCCTCTGGCCGCGGTTGAGTTCGTTCCGTAGGATTCGGTCGAGCCGGCTGAGCCTCTGGCCGCGGTTGAGTTCGTTCCGTAGGATTCGGTTGTTCCGGCCGAGCCTGCGGCTGTGGTTGAGTTCGTTCCGTAGAATTGGGCTGCTGCGGTGCGCGCCCCTGTGGCTGGCTGGGTTTCGTCGTTTCGTTGCCCGGCGCGGGAGTTCGTTTGGTAAAACGCCCGTTCTCGGTGGGTTGACCGTTGTTCTCCCGGGGCGTGTTGTTCTCTCGCCGAATGTTCGGCGGTGTCCCGTGCGCCGCGGGCGTAGCTTCACGGCCTGGCTCGGCTGCCCGGTTCTGTGCCGGGGCTGACGCCGGGGTTCGTTCCGGTTGCCGCGCCGGTTCTGCTGCAACCGCAGGCCGGCTGTTCGCCCGGACGTTGCCTACGCGCTCTCCCGGGTGCACCGTGATTGTTCGCGCGGCGGGGGCCTGCCGGACCTCCGCTGCCTGCCGGACCTGTGGAGCCACCGCCTGGTGCATCGCCTGGAAATTATGCGGCTGCCCCGCGTGTTGATCCAGGTATTGCTGCCGCGCTGCAAACGGAGCGGGAACCGCCGCTGGGATACTGCGCGCCACCACTTGTCTTTGGACAACCTGTGCCGCCGGGCGGGGTGCCGGGCGTCCCATCGTCGGCGCTACTGCCTGTCGGGTAGGCGCTACCGGCGGGGCAATAACGGTAGCGGGCGCAATCCGTGTCAACTCCGCCTGGCGCACTACCACCCCGGCCTGCCGTACCGGACGGCCGCTGGCAAACGCGGTCTGCGGCATCGCCATCACCGCGTTCGGCGCTCTGACGTTTACGAACTGCTGCTTGTAAACCGTCCGGTTGACATAGACGGTGTTATACACGTTGGTGATGTTCACCGTGTTCGAGATGCGCGTGTTGTAACGGTTCACATTGGTGAAGTATGGGCGGCTGCACGCATATGGCGGTGTATAGACTTCTCCGAATCCCAGCGGCACCCACCCCAGGCTCGGCCCTCCTCCTGCGGGTAGCGAAACGCCCCAGTGCGCACCGCCGAACCACGCCACCATGGCGGGCGCGTAATATGGCCGCACGACCGGACCGCCGTATCCAACCTGCGCGATTGGTCCCGGGCACCAGCCCCAGCGGTTGCCGATATACGCCCAGCGCCCATAGTGGAACGGGGCGAATCCCCAGGGCATATCATCCACCCAGGTCCAGCCCCACGGCTCGATCCAGGCCCAATGGCCGTTTTGATAGGGCGCCCAACCTGCCGCTACGCTACGTGGATACCAGACCGGTCCATAATCGCCGGTTTCCTGCCATGCGCCGTAATCGTCGAGGTCCTCGCGCCCGATTACTGTAGGCGGAAGATATCGCTGCGAGGCCATGTTCGCTTCGTGCGCATCCCGCGCAGCGCACCAGTTATCAAAATCGTCGGGCGTCGGCGCCGTCTCCACGTCGAAGGACAACTGGTCCGTGCCGGTCAGCATTGCGCTGTTACCTGCATCCAGCGTGAACGCCTGCCCGCCCCCTGTAATCTCCGCTTGGCCCTCGCGCACCACTACGAAACTCATCGTCCCGTTTGGATCCACGCGAAAGCGATAGATACCGTCGCGCAGCAGTGTCACCGCGGCATTCGGCGTGTCCACTTCGAACACCTGATCCGGTCCGAAATCATGCAGGCGAAAATACATGTCGCCCTCGGTAAGCTTTATTTGCACGGTGCGGTCGTCCAGGTTCAGAAAGCCGAAACTCGTGTTCTGATCCATGCGGATGGCTGCTATGTCGAGATGCAGCTCTGCTCGCGATCCCTGATCGGTGTACAGGTAATCTCCGATTGTGAACGGGCGGTTCACGTCCGCCGGCGTCCACTGGTCGATACCCGCCGGCTCCATCGAAACATTTCCGTTGATGTAATTGAGCCGCGCGACGCGGTCGGGTGGATCTTCCTGCGCATAAGCCGCGACCGAAAGAACTGCGGACAGAATCGCCGCGGCAGCGAATCTCTTTGTGAGCTTCCCAAGTGCTCGCACCATGTTTGGTGTCTCCTGCCTGATAGATGTGCCGGTTTGAACCGGCGTTACCGGAGCGCCCTCTTATGGCTTGTTTCTAAAACGAAATTAATAGGGGGTCGTCGTTACTATTCGTTCAGAAACGCGGTCGTCCGAATACCAGATACTTCGAATGTTCTGCGGCAGCGAGGATTCTTGCAATTGATTTTGTCGTCCAGCAGCACCATATAACTCGCAGCTTTCGCGAATTTAGCGCGATCGCGCTCGTCCGCATGGCGCGGCAGTCTGTCTATCTTCTTCCGCACTAACCAGCGGAGCTCATATTCATTGACCGTTTTGCAGTACGAGCAATGCAGCGAAGCCGACTTGGTGGCTTGCGATTCGCGATAGAAGGCGCGTTCATCCACAGTGTTCGAATCCTTTTGACATCGAATTTAGTGGCCCGAAAACCGGAATTTCGAGATGGCCACTTCGTCGTTTCCCGGAATATAGAAACCGACTTTGTCCTGCGTAAAGTCTCGTCCGGGGCTGGCTACCGATCCCAGATCGCTCCACGTTCCGTCAACACCCTTGATACGTGCGGAAACGCCCGTGGGCTGTACCGACATGTCCACTTGAATCCATTCATCTGAATTTGCATCGAACGGAATGCGATTTACCTCGGTTGATTTCCCACCCTGAATCCTGCGAACGCTTGCATGTTTACCGTCCAGCGTAAACAGAACATAGTTGTCGGTATCGTGATAGCCCGCGTACCATTGCAGCTTGCCGTGCTTCAGAAAACCGCCAATGTGCCCGTGCATTTGAAATGAATATTGCCCGGCTTTCTCGGGGGTGGAATAGTGAACGAATCCCCCTCCCTTCCGTATCTGCTCACCCTGGGTCTGCACGGGAGCGGGCGGCGGTGTGACGGCCGGTTGCGCGACTGGCTCCGGCTCAGGCGGCGCAACGGATTTGTTGCTGGCGATCACTTTTTCAAGCTGCACGTCGGGGCCGGACAGCACGATCGGTACGCCTGCTGTAAAGATGCGGAGCAGTTTTTTCGG
>Ga0308174_10001085_pt1 | contig 12264 bp, 11 predicted proteins | sample PhyPR2_FD_203894 | JGI IMG/M metagenome (GOLD analysis project Ga0308174, IMG submission 203894) | Soil microbial communities from UC Gill Tract Community Farm, Albany, California, United States - DLSLS.P.R2 | ecosystem: Environmental > Terrestrial > Soil > Agricultural land | place: USA...
TACGGCGGATGGGGGCGGATATATTTATTCGTTCAACGGCCCGCATTCGTTGTTCGTCGATACCATTCGATCCCTTCGCGCGCTGGCGATCAGTCACCGGCTCGGACATGTCCTGATGGGCGAGAACGATCGCCGGATTTCGCTGCTCGATCGCCTGATTCAACATGCTGAGGCTACCGCGAAATATTCGGTTTATTACGGCGAGGGGCGCGATGCGTATGACGTTCGCGGGCGCACCGCTCACGAGAGCGTCTTCAATACTAATGACGGGAATTATCGCTGCCCGAATTCGCAGCAGGGCTATTCGCCCTTCAGCACATGGACCCGCGGACTTGCCTGGGCGATGTGTGGTTTCGCGGAGCAGTTGGAATTTTTGGATACGCTTCCGCCGCAGGGGCTCGATTCCGTCAAAGCGGTAATGCGCCGCGCCGCTGAAGCGACCTGCGATTTTTATATTGAGAATTCGCCTGCGGATGGCATTCCTTATTGGGATACGGGCGCTCCGAATTTGTATCGGCTCGGCGATTGGGCGGGTAAGGCTTCGGATCCGTTTAATCCGTATGAGCCTGTGGACAGTTCAGCGGCGGCGATTGGTGCGCAGGGCTTGTTGCGGCTCGGCCGGTATCTCAGGAATGATCGTTACTGGAACGCGGGTCTTGCGGTGTGCGACGCGCTTTTCGCCGAGCCGTATTTGAGTTTGGATCCGAATCATCAGGGGCTGCTGCTGCATTCTGTTTATCATCGTCCGAATGGCTGGGATCGCGCGCCCGAGGCGGATGGCGTGCCGCGCGGCGAAGCATGCATGTGGGGCGATTATCATGCCCGGGAACTGGGGTTGTATTTGCTGCGGCTGATTCAGGGGCGGACCTATCTTACTTTTTGGAGTTAGCTGACGATGATTATTGCTGACTTAAAAGAAATCGCGGGGCGGACTTATCCGGCGCGCCGTCGAACACAAAATCTGGTGGGGGGCGCGAGTCCCATTCAGGCTTCGAATTTCGCGATGGGCATGGTGACACTGGAGCCGAATGGCGGGCAGGTTCCGTGGCATAACCAGGAGCAGGAGGAGATCTACTTCATCGTCGAAGGGTCGGGCGAGATGTGCCTCGGCGACGAGCGGCGGCCGGTATCGGCGGGACAGGCGGTCTATATCCCTCCGACGGTTTTTCACCAACTCACCAATACCGGCGCGAGTCCGATGCGTATGATCTACTGCTACGGTCCTGCCGGAGACGTGGCGCACTGGCGTCAGGAACTCTCCGGGACTCTTCCGCGAGCCGGGGTCGAAGTTCCGCCGCTGCCGCCGGGAGCGCATCCGCAGTGTACGGAAAAACCGAAGGAATAATTCATGGCTAAGATTACCCATACCGTCGGCATCATCATGAACGGCGTCACCGGACGCATGGGGCTCAACCAGCATCTGCGCCGCTCGATTTACGCCATTATGCAGCAGGGCGGGTTGCCCGCTGGTGAGAACGAGATCATCATGCCGAAGCCTCTGCTGCTGGGGCGGAATGCCGATAAGCTGCAGGCCATTTCACGGGAGTGCGGCGGGATCGAGTGGACTACCGATTTGGCGAAAGCGCTTGAGGATCAGGCGTACTCGGTTTATTTCGATGCACAAACTACCGACCGGCGCGCCGAGGCTGTGACCGCGGCGATCGCCGCCGGCAAGCATGTTTACTGCGAGAAGCCGATTGCTGGTGAGACGGCCGTCGCGATGGATCTTTATCGTAAAGCGGAGAGCGCCGGCGTGAAGCATGGGGTGGTGCAGGATAAGCTCTGGCTGCCGGGGTTCCTGAAACTCCAGCACCTGCGGGATCTGGGTTTCTTCGGACGCATGCTTTCTGTGCGGGGCGAATTCGGGTATTGGGTTTTCGAGGGCGATACCGTTACCCCGCAGCGTCCTTCCTGGAATTACCGGAAAGAGGACGGGGGCGGCATTATCCTCGACATGCTGTGCCACTGGCGCTATGTGCTGGACAACTGCTTCGGGGCGGTGAAGGCCGTTTCGTGCATGGGCGCGATTCATATCCCCGAACGCCGTGATGAGGCGGGGAGACCGTATTCCTGCACCGCCGACGATTCCGCTTATGCCACGTTCGAGCTCGAAGGCGGGGTAATTGCGCATTTCAATTCGTCGTGGACGGTTCGGGTTCGCCGCGACGATTTGTTAACCGTCCAGGTGGATGGAACGAAAGGATCGGCCGTGGCCGGGCTGCGCGATTGCTGGGTTCAGCCATATGCGGCGACGCCGCGTCCGGTGTGGAATCCGGATGTTCCGAGCACGATCGACTATTTCGATACGTGGCAGAAGCTGCCGGATCAGGATCGGTTCGACAATGCGTTTAAGCGGCAATGGGAGATGTTTTTGCTGCATGTCGTGAAGGGCGGGCCGTTCCGCTGGAATTTGCTGGAGGGGGCCAAGGGGGTTCAGCTTGCGGAAAAAGGGCTGGAGTCCTGGCGCGAGCGGAAATGGGTGGAGATTCCGGAATTAAGCCAGCATTCGTTCTTCGTGTGAGAGACGGCTTTACCAGACCATTCCGACTTCAAGCGTTATTCCTCGCGGGGTTACGAAGTGCGTCCCGCTGAAGGTCGACAGGAAATTATAGAGCGCCACCTTGTTCGTAAGGTTCACGATCGTAACCTGCGCGCGATAGCGGATGCGGTCCGTGTGGAGGAGATCGTCATCGCCAATCGCCATATCGAACAGATTTCTTGACGCGACCCGCGGCGGATTCGTGTCGTTATTCTCGGTTCCGGGCGCAGGAATCCGAACCAGCTTTGCTGCCGCATTCCCGCCGGCACACGAGGTAATCGGGAAGCCCACCGCCGCATACATCGATCCGCAATGGAAGCCGATCGAGGACTGCTGATCGCCGGTCAAGCCGAAAACCGATTCAACATCCGGCACCGCCCCCGCAACGGCGCCCGAATCGTAGCGCCAGGTCATTGACGCCCAGGGGCCATTCTTCTTCGGCTGGTAACGGAAGTTTGTCGTTTGCTCGAATTGCTGGTCGTGATCGATGCGAAACACCGACGTCGAGAGCGGGGAATTGAACAAGAGCCCGCCATTTTCAGGACCGAAGAAGCGCGCTCTGGTGTGGCCCAGAATCGTGTAAGCGGAAAATCCGTGGGTATCGGTGAGGGTGACGCGCGCGGAAACACCATCGATCTTGCTCTTGCGCCACTCGATCGGAAACGCGATCGGTGTGTTGAACAACGTATCGAAATCGAAAGCATTATGGGTGTATTTCCAGAAGTAGCCCGCGTCGATGACGAGACGCTTGCCGATCCCCTGCTGCACGCCGACGTTGTATTGATTGCGAGTTCCCGGGCTGAGCGGCTTGGTCCCGAATGCGCCAAAGACGTTGCCAGCGAGGCCGCCCGCCCCGGTGACGCTCGAGAGCAGAAGGTTCTCGTTATACGGCGTCTCGAAAAACTTCGAATAGGAAATTCTGAACACGGTATTGGTCGGCTTCACCTGATAGGAAAGACCGATGCGCGGCTCGGCCGAGCTTCCCGCCACGATTCCGCGATACCAATCGGCGCGTAGTCCGAGTTGCGCGGTGAAACTCCCGAGCGTAATACTGTCCTGCGCGTACAGTGCGTATTCCTTCACGTCCGAATGATCGGCGAAGTTGAACAGCTTGCCGCCATTGGTGAGGTCGTAGGGCGCGAGACCCGGGGCGCCCGTGGCTTCCACAAATCCCGGATCGGTGATCCCGAGAGAGAACCGTTCGCTCAGCAGCGTATGTTGCGCCTGCACTCCAACCTTGATGCTGTTATGTTTGTCGACCCATGAATAATCCGACTTGATCCCGATATTCATCAGCCGCCGGCCCTGCGCCACGGTGGCGGGTTGATCGGCGAAAGGATTGCGGCTGGGCGTGTAAACCACCTGATCCTGGCGAACGTAGGGATTGACCGTAATCGTCGAATTCGCATTGATCAGATGTACCCAGCCCGGCGCGATGTTGTAACTGATGATGCGCTGCCGCTGGTCCTGCCCGGCGGTTTGCTGATCGTAGGTATTCGGGGTTTGAAACCATGCCCGCGAGAAAAAGAGATTGAGGTGGACGGTGTCGCTGTCGTCCGGCTGATAATCGAGCCGCTGGAAGACGGTCTGATTGTTGCCGACGTCGTGCAGCGCGGAAAACTCCGGCGGATCGAGATACCGGCCCGATCGAACGGTATTTGCGGCGATGAAATAACCCCACTTCTTGCCGCCGAATCCTTCCGTGAAATCCTCGCCGAGAGTGCCGAATGAGCCGTAGTTCAGGGATAAACTGCCGAACGGCTTGCTGACGCCGAGTCCGCTCTTCGTGATGGCGTTGATGACGAGGCTCGTCTTATCGCCGTACTCGGCAGGGGGCGCTCCCGCGATCACTTCAACGGATGCGATGGAGTTCTCCGGCATGGAAGTAGAAAATTGTTTGCTCTGCTGATCCGTCACGGGTTGGTTGTCGAACACAAACTGAGTTTGCGCATGATCGCCTTGCGGATGAATGAACCCATTCGAATCTTCCACGATGCCAGGCGCTGAGTGCGCCACTACGCTATTCAATCCGGCGCCGATGGAATAATTCGGAAGCTTCTCGAACTGGCTGGTGTCGACTACGGTGTGCGGTGTGGGAACGCTCTCAACGAGATCGGCGTCTTCGGCGACGTTGATGCTGGTCGTTTCGGAGGCGAGCGCCATCTTGACCGTCAGATTCTCGGGAACAACGGCCCGTACGTTTACATCCTGGTTGTACGGTTGAAAGCCCGGCGCGTTCACCGAGAGGTGATAGCTGCTGGGTGTCAGATTCAGAAATTTGAACGCGCCCTGTGGATCGGTTGCAACGGATTTCTGGAAACCGGCGACTTTATTCTGGATTTCGACGGTGGCATTCGCCACGACTGCGCCGGACGGATCGACTACGATACCGGTGATGCTTCCCACGGCTCCCTGCGGTGTGGCGTTTCCCGCCATGAGAAGGGCCAGAGCAATTGGTCCCCAAGCTGCGTATTTCACTTTTCCCTCTTCCTCAACTCCATACAACTCGCGGCCCGATTGCCGCATCACAGAACGCAGGCAGTGTTAGAGGGAAGGTGGCGCGCGTCCGCCGGACGGTCCGAGGCGCAGAAAGCGGTACCCACTGGAGGTGGGCGCCGCAACCAATTGCTCGAGATCGACGGCCCGGTGAAAGAACTGAATGATGGCGGCGGCCTGCGAGGAAGCCACATGCGCGGTGACGCAGATGTCGCATTGGCTTGCCGGAGATTTGGCGTGAAGATGCGCGGGCGCATCAGAAGCGACGGCGATGGTCAGCATCGCCAGAATCGCCACGAGTGCGACCAGGGCTTTGCGGATACGGCTTCTGTTATGCGCTTCGATCAAGGCTTTTTCTTTTGTTGATTCGGTTGATCCGCTTCAGTCGGCGGATCGTCGTCCGTATCGAACTTGATGATGGTGTCCGCCGAATATTTCTGGTAGAGGCGGAATGCAATTTCATTGCGGCTTCCGATTCGCCCGGTGCGGAGAGTCACATCCGACGTAACCGGCAGAAGGAACTTCTGGCCGCTGATGTTGACGTAGTCGTATCGCAGCGTCTCTTTGATGTTCTGCATGGGAAAATCACCGGGCGGCTCAGGTTCTACGGTGATCTGCACGATTACATTCGCATCGACGGGTACGAAAATTTCGCCATGATAGGCGGGCGTACACTTTTGATTTTCGGCATCCAGCGTTTCTTTGGAATGCGCTTTATCCACCTGATAGCGGTAAACGTGATAGAGCTTGCCGCGCAAATTGCCCCAGCGCTCCCATGAAAAATAGGTTTCGCTGGAGGGGTCGAAAATGGCTTCGAGAAGGGTAGCCCAGTCGCCGCGCGAGAGCGCGCCGCCAACCGACTTCCAGGTCTGTCCTACCGTGCTGCTGTCGTTCAATCCCAGCAGTTCGTACTTCTCCTGGTGATCGACGAAACTCAGCTTTTCGCGCAGGGTGTCATGGGGGGTCCACGACGGCGGATTGCCGGGCTGGTAGTGCATATCCAGCGAGCGCCGCGTCACCTGCAGACAAAGGAAGTCGGGCAGCGACTTCACGTAATTGAGTGCATATTCCTTGATTGCGCTCAGGACGCGATCCTGCTCGGCCTGCGAGGGCGGCGGAGGCCCTTTGTGCTCAGCGGGAGGCGGCGGCGGAGGTGCTGCCGGAAGTTTGGCGGAGGCATCGGCCAACTTCGTCAAAGCAGCCACCGTCCGCGGCCCCGCTCCGGCGGTTTGCAGGTTTTCGATCGTCTGATCTTCCAGCTTCTGGCTCAATTTTACGGTCGCCAGATAAACCGCCACATCTTTATCAGGAGTCTTCTCTTTGACGGCAGACTGAATGAATTCAATCAGTTTCGGGACGGATAGCGTATCCTGGGCTAAAACTGCCGTGGCGAGGACACACCCCAGCGCCACGCTCCGCAGATACGGAAACCTCATAGAGTTATTGTCGCATCGGGAGCGAAAAAGGTTTCCGCCTCTATTTTTTGGAGCCCGCGATGGCGTTTACGGCTTCCCAGAAGAACTGCACGTGCTTATATAGCGCCTCTTCCAGAATCCGCTCCTGATCGCTATGGGCTCCGTAGCCCTTCGGCGCGTCCTCTTCGTCGCCCATCGCTCCGACTCCGTAACACTGCACACCTTTTGCCCGCAGGAAGGCCATGTCGGTCGCGCCAGTGCTCATGGTGGGGAGGGTGGGGACGCCGTAAATTTTCTGGATCGCCGCTTCGATCGCGTGGTAGGCCTCGGTGTCGATCCGCGAGGGCGCGGCGGCGGGCCGGCTATTTCGCGTGGAGGGGACGATCTGAACGGCCGGATCGTCGATCACCTTTTCCATCATTTTGTAAAACTGATCGATGTTTTCATCCGGCAAGGCACGGATATCCAGTGTGGCTTCGGCTTCAGAGGGGATTACGTTCACCTGATACCCCGCCTTGATGATGTTCGGCGAAATAGAGGTGTGGAGCATCGAGTACGTGCCGGGGTCGTTCTCCGCCAGCCATTCGCGAACCGCGGGAGCTTTGGCCGGATCAAAAAGGCCTTTGTAGCGCGCGGCGTCTTCGGGGCTGCTGATGTTTGCGAGTTTTTCGAAATAGGTGCGGGTCGTGTCGTTGAAGCGCATCGGCGGATCCCACATGGCCACCTTTTCGACGGCGCGTGAGAGATGCAGGATGGCGTTGGTGCGCAGGGGACGCGAACCATGTCCCGCGGGTCCTTTGACGACGAGTTGCGCGCCGCGGGGTTGTTTTTCCGTGGTCTGAACGGTTCCGTAAAGCGATTTGCCGCCGCGCCTCCGGATGCCGCCGCCCTCGGCGAGACAGATTTCGGCGTCGATATCGGCCCAGTGTTCGTCGACCAGATACTGGATGCCGGGCCCCGTGGATGCTTCTTCGCCGGCCTCGGACAGGAAGATGACGTCGCGATCGAGCGCAACGTTCGAGCGCTTCAGCATGAGCATGGTCATCATGGCGGCGAGCAGGTCACTCTTGTCGTCGCGCGTGCCGCGGCCGTAGATGTAGCCGCCGTCGAGGGTGGCGCTGAAGGGCGGGAAGGTCCACTTGGCTGGGTCGACCTGGACGGTATCGCTGTGTCCGACGATCAGCAGCGGACGCTTCGAGCCGTTGCCCTTCAGGCGCGCGATGATGTTGGCGCGCGCGGGATCTTTGGCGGCGACGATATAGGGGATACCTTCGGTGTCGAAAATTTTCCTTACGTAATCGACGACGCGGGTTTCGTTGCCCGGCGGGTCGGTGGTATCGATGCGGACCAGCGCCTGGAAGTTGCGGAGGGATTCAATGTTGATTTTGGGCCAGTCCGGCGATTGGGCGAGGAGAGTGAGCGCGCTAAGAAAAAGGGGCGCGAGGCGCTTCAGCATTGGATCAGTCTAGCGCGGGGCTGCCCATGTGATATCGTCCCAAATGTAATTCGAGTCGTTTTGCGGTTTTGAACCGCAGAGCCATGAACGAACCGACTCCCCTCCTCGCATCAGGCCGCACTCTCGGTGTCATTGGCGCCGGCGTGATGGGCCAGACGCTCATGAAAGGACTGCTGGACGCGGGCCTGGTTTCTCGCCGGCATCTTTGGGCTACGGCGAAAACTCAGGCGAGTTGTGACGAGGTGGCGGCGAGCCTGAATATCGAAACGATGCGCGATTATCGCGAAGCCGCCGCCGAAGCGGGCATCGTCCTGGTCTGTGTGAAGCCTGGTCAGATCGCGGCGGTTGCGGGCGTGCTTCGCGAGGCGCATCTGCGCCCCGATACGCTCCTGATTTCGATCCTGGCGGGCGTCTCGACGGAACGCCTCGAAGCCTTGCTCGGCTTGCCGAACGTGTGGGTTCGCGCCATGCCCAACACGCCGTGCGTCGTTCGGCAGGGCATGACCGTCGTTTGCGGCGGACGCGGCGCAACTCCTGCCCATCTCGATCTCGCGCAACGGATTTTCAGCTCGGTCGGACGCTGCACCGTAGTGGAAGAACAGTACTGCAACGCCATCACCGCGCTGAGCGGCAGCGGTCCTGCTTACATGTATCTCGTGATGGAAGCGCTGGCCGACGCGGGCGTGCGCGTCGGGCTTCCCCGCGACCTCGCGCTCGAACTGGTTGCGCAGACCATGCTGGGTTCGGCCCGCATGGTGCAGGATACGGCACGGCATCCCGCTTCGCTGCGTGACGATGTCACGACTCCGGCGGGGTGCACGATCGGCGGCCTGTTGATGCTCGAGGATGGGAAGATTCGATCGGTGCTGGCGCGCGCGGTCGAAGAGGCGACACGAATCGTCGAACACCTCGGCCGCGCGGCAAAAGCCTGATTTAAGAAGGGCCCATGGGCTTATCGTGGAGAATCATCCACGACGTGCCGAATTTATCGCGCAGCATGCCGAAACGGTGGGCGAAAAACGTCTCGGCCATTGGCATGAAGATCTCGCCGCCCTCCGAAAGCAGCTTGAAGATGCCCTCGGCTTTCTCGCTGCTCTCGACCGACAGCGATAGATAAACACTGCGCATCGGCTGGAATCGCTCCGGCGGTACGTCGCTGGCCATGATCTCCGTACCGCCAATCGACAATTGCGCGTACAGGATCTTGCCTTCCAGACCGGGTGGCGGGGCGGCTCCTCCCGGCATCTGATCGTGCGTCATCATCATGCCGAACTTCGCGTCGAGGTGCTGTTCGTAAAACCGGAATGCATCGGCGCAGTTGCCGCCGTAATTGAGATAGGTGTTCAGCTTCATGTCAGTACTCGTCGTGTCTCCTTACGAAATCCATGGTGCGTGTTTCGTTACGGCCTTTGGGAGCGCGATCGAGAATCATCAGGGTCCCGATCAACTCCTCGCCGCCTCGGGCGTAGCTCGAATAGGTGTGAAAGATCTGTCCCGCGCCGTCTTTATAGAATGCGCTGAGCCCCGGCAATTCCGTGTCCTTCGCGTCCGGCTTAGCGGGAATGGCGCTGAAATTGTAAGACGCGGCGCCCGCTTCCAGGTCCTCTTTGCGGAAAGAAGCGTGATAGTCGAAATTGAAGTCGCTGCCCGCTGACGAAACCCACGGGAAACTCCAGCCCATGCGGTTCTTGTACGCCTCGATTTCAGCCAGCGGAGCGCGCGATACCGCCGTCAGCGTCACGTCATGATGCTCGAGGTGCGGGATGGCGCCGCCGATGTGATCGCAAAGGAATGAGCAGCCGGGGCAACCCGCGCCCCAGCCCGGTCCGAGCATGAAGTGATCCACGATCAATTGGCTGCGCCCCGCAAACAGATCGGCCAGGCTCCTGCTGCCGGAAGGCGTATCGAAACGGTAGCTCTTTTCAACTTTGACCCAGGGCAAAGCGAGACGTTCGGCGTTGATCGCGTCCCGCAGATGGGTGAATTCCTTCTCTCTCGCCAGCAGCGCGCGCCGCGCGTCCAGCCATTGTTCCTGTGAGACAACGGGATGTTCCATAATGATTGCTCCTTGACAACAATACGTTGATATCAACATTATGGAATCATGTCAATCGAGGATGTGCCGTACGAGACCACTCATCGGGTCCGCGATTGCTGCCTCTGCCTGCATGTGCAGCGCGCGGCGCGTGCTCTGGCCCGGCGTTTCGATGATGCGCTCCGCCCGTTGAATCTCACCAATGGTCAATTTTCTTTGATGATGTCGCTGAATCGTCCGGAACCGCCGGGCATGGGGCCGGTGGCTGCTCTGCTTGCCATGGACCGGACTACGCTGACGGCGGCATTGAAGCCGCTCGAGCGGCGCGGTCTGGTGAAGGTCTCATCCGATCCGAAGGATGGCCGCAGCCGGCTGATGGCGCTCACTTCGAAAGGGAAGAAACTGCTTGCCGCCGCCGCGCCGATATGGGAGCGCACCCACGCGGAAATTGAAGCGCAGATTCCGGATGGCGATCCGGACCGGCTGCGAAGAAATCTGCGGGCGCTTTGTTAACGGGGGATTGCGCCTTTCAGCGCTGGCTGGCAGGCGCGCAGGCTGCCCGCGGCGCTTCGCCAATGCTCTTCAGAATCGGGTCCTGGAATCGCTGATAAGCCGCGATCGTGTGCAGGTCGCCGCGGCCCATCGCGTCTTTCACGATACGCTTCGTTTCCGGTGTGATCAGCTCGATGCGGCCGACGAAAACGCGCGCGGTCTTTGCCGGAGACGGCGTGATTTCCAGCGGAAGCATGGCATCGACGGCGCTTTGGGGAAGGATGTAAATCAGTCTCGATCCCTCTTCGAACCACGAATCACGCCAGGTGTCGATCATAGCGGCCGCTTCCTTCGGAAACAGACCCTGAGCGATCAACGCGCTCTCGAGGTCCGCTTTCAGCGAAACGATCGAACTGTTGAGTTGCGGCCTCGCCAGCTTCATGGCGCCGTCAATGGTTCCGGCATTGCGATAACCCAACGCGCCCCCACGATTCTCGAACAACACCAGCAACGGCGCGCGCCCCGCAACTTCGACGCTGCCATCATCATTCGCCAGAGCTGTCAGCGGGACCGGAATGTTCGCCACCCCGCGATAAAAAAGGAACTTCTCGTGTTGGTTTCCGATTGTGAGGGGCGCCGCATCGGTGGCGCGGGCCGCGTAATACCGGCTCGGAGCGCTTTCGACGGGAAAGGCGGAAGTTCCGCCGGGCTGAACCGTCACCGACTTCCATTCAAGTGCGCCCGTCTGATTCGTCATCTTCGGATTCATTCCGCTGTTGGAAGGGGATAGGTACATGTTCCCGCTGAATCGGTTTTTCAGGTACAGCTGAAAGTCGGCGCGCGGATACCATTCCGTCATCACCCCGTTCGGAAACGACACCTTCACATCTGCGGTGATTTCGTGCGAGGAATAGAAATACATCACCGGCGTTTCCATGCGCACCGTTCCGCCAAGCGAGAATTTGGAATGCCGGAAGTCGCGTTCATTGACGAATTTCGGCAGATCGTCACCGCAGCCGAGCGTGAACCATTCGGCCGCACTCCCGTCGGCGGCGGCCACCGAGGTAAATGTGCCCCATTCGTGCACGGTCAGACCGGAATCAGGGGGCGGGATCGTTGCCGCCGTGAGAAACGCGGCTGCCAGAAATACCAGAGCTTTCATTTGTAACCTCCCTCGGGAAAGGCTTTCAAGGCTGCATCGATTTCCGCGCTGGTCGGAGAATGGGAAAAGAATTTTGAGGCGTCACGGACAAAATCGTTGCGCCCGACGGGTACGATCGCTCCCGCCTGCACTTCTCCGCATGCGCCTTTCAGCGCAACGACCCAATGTCCGGACGGATTCCACTGTTGCGTCACGGCATAGACGCCGGGTTTCGACGATTTTGCGATCCGCAGATCCTTCGATTGGCGTACGCCGGCGTCGATGCCTTCCAGCGTGGCCGTGATTTCGGGCTTCGCGGGGTCGGCGCAACCTGTCGTCCGAAACACAAACGCAGCGGATTTGAAATGAAAATCCTGCGCCGCGACGGGGCTTCCAATCTGAAACGCGAATGTCTGGGCGAACGCAAGTCCACCCGCCAGGGCGAGCACAATGAAACCAGATCGCGGCATGGCAAATTCCTTTCGGCCTCCTTAGACGGAGGATGCGACCATTTTCTTCCCGGCTACCAATTCCAGGCGAGTTCGTCTTTCAGGCGGTCCAGGGTATCGCGGTCCCGCTGAAGCGCCTGCTCGCGTGAAATGGTCGCAGGAATGGGGACGAGCGCTGCGATCCGGTCATAAATCCTGGTGCGATCCGCCTGCGTGACCCGGAACATCAGATGCCAAAGGG
>Ga0308174_10001086_pt1 | contig 12263 bp, 14 predicted proteins | sample PhyPR2_FD_203894 | JGI IMG/M metagenome (GOLD analysis project Ga0308174, IMG submission 203894) | Soil microbial communities from UC Gill Tract Community Farm, Albany, California, United States - DLSLS.P.R2 | ecosystem: Environmental > Terrestrial > Soil > Agricultural land | place: USA...
CAGTTGCGTGGGATGCTGGCGGGCAACGCGAACGCACTTGCGGACGGACGCGACCTGCCGGAGCCGACGAAGCCGCTCGGCGCCGACACGTTCGCGCAGCCGATGCAGCTCGCGCGCATCCACCAGTACCTCTCGATGGCGACGCCGCTCCTCTGGGGACGGCAGCCGGACACGGTCGGCGTTCTCGGGCTGGCGATCAACACGTGCGCCGAGCGAAACGGCCACGTCGAGGCCGTCGACCGCATCCGCGAGCTGCTCGTGGCGGCTCGCGATCTCTGGGCGACGATCCCCGACATCGAGGACGAGGTGGAGCAGCGCCAGACGATGCGTCTCACGCACCGCCTCGTGCACATCGCGGACATCGAGGCGGTCACGTGCAGCTGAACGTCAACGGCCGCGTATGCGAGGTGCACGGCGAGGTCGGTACGACGCTCGCGGAGGCGCTGCGCGACGAGCTCGCGCTCACCGGGACGAAGATCGCGTGCGGCGAGGGCCACTGCGGCGCCTGCACTGTGCTCGTCGACGGCGCGCCGACGCTGTCGTGCATCACGCTCGCGCACGCGGTCGACGGCGCGAGCGTCACGACCATCGAGGGCCTGCGCGACCATCCGATGATCCAGTCGTTCGTGCGCAGCGACGCCCTCCAGTGCGGTTTCTGTACGCCGGGGCAGATCGTGAGCGCCGTCGCGCTCGTCGATGCGAACCCGGAGCCGACGACCGACGAGATCCGCCACGCGATGGCGGGGAACCTCTGCCGCTGCGGCGCGTACCCGAAGATCGAGGAGGCGATTCGAACGTGGCGAGACTGATCCGCACCGAGAAGGAAGTCGAAGGCCGGTACGAGGAGGTCTGGCTGGTCGTCGAGGAGGACGCGCTCGAGCAGTGGCCGCAGGGACCGCGCGAGATCGTCGGCCGGCCCGCGACCCGCGTCGACGGCACCGAGCGCGCGACCGGCCAGGCCGTCTACACCGCCGACCTGCGCCTCCCCGGGATGCTGCACGCGGCGGTGCTGCGTTCGCCGCATCCCCGGGCGCGCGTCGTGAAGCTCGACCTCGCGCCGGCGCTCGCCCAACCGGGTGTGCACGCCGCGATCGGCCCCGACGACCTCGACCGGCTGACGTTCGAGCCGACCTTTCAGGGCGAGGCTGTCGCCGCCGTCTGCGCCGACACCCTCGCCCAGGCGCGCGCCGCGCTCCGGACGGTCGTCTGCGAGTTCGAGGTGCTCGAGCCGCTGCTCGATCCCGACGAGGCGGTCCGCGCCGGTTCGCTGCTCGGAGAGCCGCGGGTTCGAACGCGCGGGGACTACGAGCGGGGTCTTGCCCAGGCCGACGTCGTCGTCGAGGCGGAGTACCGCACGCAGGTCGTTCTCCACAATTCGATGGAGACGCACCAGTCCGTGGTCGAATGGGTCGGCGACGGCGTCGAGGTGCACATCTCGACGCAGTTCATCTGGGGGATCCGCGACGGCGTCGCGGAGGGGCTTGGGCTGCCGCCCGACAAGGTGCGCGTGATCTGCCACTACATGGGCGGCGGGTTCGGCTCGAAGAACTCACCGGACGACTACACGTGGATCGCCGCGGAGCTCGCGAAGCGCACGCGCCGACCCGTGAAGTGCGCGCTCACGCGGCGCGAGGAGAACACCGCCGCCGGGAACCGCAACGCGACGATCCAGCGGCTGACGGTCGGCGCGCGGAGCGACGGAACGCTGACGGCGCTCGGCGGCGAGTTCGTGAACGCCGTCGGCTCGAGCGGCTGGTCCTCCGGCACCGAGGGGCCGATGCAGATGCTCTACGCGTGCGACAACGTGAAGACGACGACGTACGGCGCGAAGCTGAACCTGCCGCCGATGAAGGCGTTCCGCGCGCCCGGCTTCGTCGAGGGAACGTTCGGGCTCGAAGCGCTGCTCGACGAGCTCGCCGCGAAGCTCGATCTCGACCCGCTAGAGCTGCGCAGGCGCAACTACGCCGAGCACGCTACGGAGGGCGGCGACTACAGCAGCAAGAACCTGCTCGAGTGCTACCGCCGCGCCGAGCCGCACTGGGAGCGGCGGCACGCCGTCCGTGCACGCTCGACGGACACGGTCAAGCGCGGAGTCGGGATGGCCTCGCAGATCTGGTACGGCGGCGGCGGCCCGCCGAGCTACGCCTGGGTGCGCATCGGCTCCGACGGCCGTGCGACCGTCGTGACGGCGATGCAGGACATCGGGACCGGCACGAAGACCGCGATGGCGCAGATCGCGGCCGAGGAGCTGGGGATCCCGCTCGAGCACGTGACCGTCTCGCTCGGCGACTCCGCACGCGGCCCGTACGCCTCGATCAGCGCCGGCTCGTCGACGACCCCGTCGATGGGGCCGGCCGTGCGCGCCGCCGCCGCCGACGCGCGGCGCCAGATCGAGGAGATCGCCGAGCAGCGCGGCCTCGCGGGCGCGCCGATCGCCGACGTCGTCGACGTGCTCGAGGATGCGCAGATCCTCGGCAAGGGCGCGCGCGGCCCGAACCCGACCGGCATGCAGGTGCTGACCTTCGGTGTGCAGGTCGCCGAGGTCGCCGTCGACGTCGAGACGGGCGAGGTGTGGGTCGACCGGATCGCGGCGGTGCACGACGTCGGCCGGGTCATCAACCCGCTCGGCGCGTCGTCGCAGATCGAGGGCGGGATCATCCAGGGGATCGGCCACACGCTCTCCGAGGAGCGGCTGCACGACCCCGCCACCGGCCGGCTGCTGACGACGACGCTCGACGCGTACAAGCTGCCGACGATCGCCGACGTACCGGAGATCGTCAGCGAGCTGATCGACGTGCCCGACGCGCACCTGACGAACCTCGGCTCGAAGGGGCTCGGTGAGCCGCCGATCATCCCGACCGCCGCCGCGATCGCGAACGCGATCCGCGACGCGACCGGCGCCGACGTGCGGCAGCTTCCGATCACGCGCGAGGAGATGCTGCGCGCCCTGCGCGAGGCGAAGGAACGGGAGAGGCATGGAGTACCGGCAGGCGTCTAGCACCGAGATCGACGGCACGCCGGTGCACGGCGGCACGGAGGTCGTCCCGCTCATCCGCGCCGGGCTGCTGCACACCGACACGCTCGTCGACATCCGCCGTGTCGTTCCGCGCGGGATCGACGGAGGCCGGATCGGGGCGGGCGCGCCGCTCGCCGAGCTCGAGTGCGACCCCACGATCCCCGACGTGCTCCGCGAGGCGTGCCGGCTCGCGGCGAGCCCGCAGCTTCGCAACATGGGCTCGCTCGGCGGCAATCTCCTACAGGCGACCCGCTGCTGGTACTGGCGCCTCAACTGGCCCTGCCGGCTCAACGGCGGCGACGAGTGCTTCGCCCGCGACGGCGAGCACCGCGAGCACGCGATCTTCGGCAACGACTACTGCGCGTCCGCCCACCCATCCGATGTCGCGGCCGCTCTGCTCGCGCTCGGTGCGACGCTCCGGACGACGCAACGGGAGCTGCCGCTCGCCGCGCTCTACCGGCTGCCGACGGAAGACGACCGGCGAACGACCACGCTCGCGCGCGGCGAGGTGATCCTGGAGATCGACGTTCCTCCGTGCGAGGCGAGCGTCTACCTGAAGGCGATGGACCGGAAGCGCTGGGCGTTCCCGCTCGTCGGCGTCGCCGCCGTGCGCTCCGGGGGCACGACGCGGATCGGATTGGCGGGCGTCGCGCCCATCCCGTGGCTCCTCGACGACGGCTTCGAGTCGGCGACGCCGCTGCCCCGGAACGCCTACAAGGTGGACGTCGCAACCGCGCTCGTGAAGCGCGCCCGCACCCAGCTAGAATCCTGACCCTCGTGGGGCGGGAGACGCATCGCCGGCTCGTGATACTGGCGGCTGTAGGCGCGCTCGCCGTCGCATGGACCTTGGTCGTCGAATCCTCCCCCGGGGTCGCCGGCGTGGCGAGTGCCGCGTCCGTGTCCCACAAGGCCGCGCCGCGTGCCACTGCCTGCCCCTTCCCGGCGCAGCTGCGCGGCATGTTCGAGTCGGCCGCCTCCGACGCAGCACTTCCGCCGGCAATGCTGTACGCCGTCGCAAAGGTCGAGTCGAACCTCCGCACCGACGCACTCTCCGCCGCGGGCGCGCGCGGCCTGCTCCAGGTGATGCCGGCGACGGCGCGCTCCCTCGACCTGAATCCCGAGGAGCCGCGCTCGAACGTCCTGGCGGGAGCGCGGTACCTGCGGCAGCTGCTCGACCGCTTCGACTCCACCGATCTCGCGCTCTCGGCGTACAACGCCGGCCCGACGGCGGTCGCAGCAGCGGGCGGCGCACCGACGGTCGACGTCGTCCGCTACGTCGCGAACGTGAACGCGGAATGGCGCTCGGTCGCGGGCTGCCGCTAGCACTGGTCGCCGCGCTCGCGCTCGCGGGCTGCGGCGGCGGCGGGAAGCACGAGACGAAGGCCGACGCTGCGGGCTGCATCCCGCTCAGCCAGCCGAAGCCGTCGCAGCGGACGGAGCCGAAGCCGACGAGGAAGCTCGATCCCTCGAAGTCGTACGAGGTCGCCGTGCAGACGAACTGCGGCACCTTCACGATCCAACTCGCGGTGAAGACGTCGCCGGCGACGACGGCCTCGTTCGTGAGCCTCGTGCGCAAGGGGTTCTACGACGGCACGATCTTCCACCGCATCGTTCCCGGGTTCGTGATCCAGGGCGGCGACCCGACCGCCACCGGCACCGGCGGGCCCGGCTACTCGACCGTCGACCGCCCGCCCGCCTCGACGCGCTACACGCTGGGGCTCGTGGCGATGGCGAAGGCGAACACAGAAGCGCCGGGCACATCCGGCAGCCAGTTCTTCGTCGTGACGGCGAAGGACGCGAAGCTGCCGCCCGACTATGCGGTGCTCGGAACCGTCACCAAGGGACTGCGAGTCGTCGAGAGGATCGGGAAGCTCGGCGATCCCGCGACCGAGCAGCCGACCGAGATCGTCGAGATCCAGAAAGCTGTCGTCCACGTCGGTTAGCGCGGTCGTGCTCGCGGCCGGCGCGTCGTCGCGGTACGGCGGCGTCAAGCAGCGCGAGCTCGTGCCCGCCGTCCTCGCCGCACTCGCAGAGAGCTCCGTCGAGGATGTCGTCGTCGTCGAAGGCGCACACCCGCTCGACCTCCCGGGCGTTCGGGTCGTCCACTGCGCGCACTGGGAGCGCGGTCCGGGCGTCTCGCTGCGTTGCGGCCTCGAGGCGCTCGGGCCCGAGGTGACGCGGGCCGTGATCGTGCTCGCGGACGGGCCGGAGCTCGACCCGCGCGCCGTCGACCGGCTCGCCGCAGAACCTGCGCCGGTCGCCGCGGCGTCCTACGACGGAACGCGCAGTCACCCCGTCGCGCTCGACCGAAGCGCCTGGCGGGCCGTCCCCGACGAGGGCGGCCGGGCCCTCGAGCCGGTGCTCGTCGACTGTTCGGACTTGCGCTCTCCAGGGGACAGGGATGTACGCCGATACGACGAAGGATGAGTGCTCCCATGCTCGAGCTCGCACACACGCTCGACACCGTCCCGCAGGCCTCTCCGCTCCGCGAAGCGCGCGAGCGGCGTGAGCTCTCCCCGCGCGCCGTCGCGCTGCGCAGCGGCCTGAGCGAGGAAGAGGTCGAATGGCTCGAAGAGGGGCGCATCTACCGCTTCCCGTCGCAGAGCGCGGCGATCCTCGCAGCCGTCGTCTACGCGACCGCGCTCGGGATCGACCGCTCCGAGGCCCGCAGGCTCGCCGGGCTCCCGGTCGGCCGCCGCATCGCGGTCAACGCGAGGGCGCGCCTCATCGCGGTGGGCCTCGTCGCCGCGCTCCTCTCGGCCCTCGGGGTGATGGTGTTCGTCCCGAACCTGCAGCTCACGCGCACGCGCACCCGCACGGTCGAGGCGGTCCCCAATGCCAACCTGCCCGCTCCGTGGCGGCTGAAGGTCAACGTCGAGAACGGAAGCGGCGACATCGGCTGGACACGTGAGCTCGCGAGCCGCATCGGCGCGATGGGCTACACGATCGCGCACGTCGGGCGCGCCGACCGCTTCACCTACGCGGAATCCTCGGTCTTCTACGGCCCCGGCGGCCGCGCCGTCGGCCTGCGCCTCGCGCACCAGCTCGGGGTCGACGCCCAGCCGACCCCCGGTCTCACGCCCAGGCAGCTGCTCGTCATCGCCGGGCCGAAGACGATCGCCACCTCGTAACCCCTCGCCTCCGTTCTGCGTTGGGTCCTGGACCCGCCAGCACACCTTGCAAGGAGGTCCCCCGATGAAGAAGCGCGACAAGCGTGACCCTGTTTCCATGGACGAGATCGAGGCCGAGGACGCGGTCTCGCTCCCGAACAAAGAGGTGATGTCGCTGCTCGACGTGAACGCGACCGTCGACCTCGGCCTCGACCTCGCGGCCCCGGTCGACCTCGCGGCGGCGGCGAACCTGAACGTCGCCGCACCGATCGAGGCTTCCGCGTCGGCGAACGTGCTCAGCCCGGACGCCCAGAGCGTCAGCGAGGCCTACCAGCACGGGACGATCGACCAGGGCATCACCGGCACCGCCGACGCGACGGCGCCGCAGCACGCGTCGATCGACCAGACCACGTCCGGCGGCACGACCGGCGCCACCGACACCGGCGGCACGGACACCGGCGGCACGGCGACCGGCACCGGCGCGACCGCCGACCCGACTGCGGGCGGCGCCGACGCGACGTCCGGCACGACCGGCGCGCTCGACGCCACGACCGCCGGTGCAGTCGACGGAGCGACCGGCGCAGTCGACGGAGCGACCGGTGCAGTCGACAGCACGACCGGAGCCGTCACCGGCGCGGTCGACGGTGCGACGGGCGGCGCGACGGACGGCACCACCGGCGCGGTCGACAGCACGACCGGCGCGGTCACCGGCGCGGTCGACGGAGCAACGAGCGGCACGACTGGCGCGGTCGACGGAGCGACGAGCGGCGCGACGGGCGCCGTGTCGGACGCGACGGGCGGCGTCGACTCGTTGCTGAGCGGCGGCAGCTTGCTCGACGCGAACGTCGACATCAACGCGAACGCCGACCTGACGGCGCCGATCGACGGCGCGGTGGCGGCAAACGCGAATGTCGCTGCGCCGATCGACGCGGCCGTATCCGCGAACGTCGGCTCCCAGGGTGCGGTCTCCGAGGCGCTCGCGCCGCAGGAGGTCGACATCGTACAGCACCTCGACGATGTGACCGCGGACGCGACGGCGACGCAGAACGCCGACGTCTCGCAGAAGTAACGGCATGGCACAGGCCGAAGGCCGGGCCCCCTCCGGCCTTGCACGGGCGGAGGGGGTCGAGCTGCTCGGCGAGCTTCACGGCTCGGGCTACAAGGAGGGCGCCGCGCTCGTCCGCCGCGCCGACGGACAGATGGTCCAGATCGGCCCGCTGATGTACGCGCTGCTCGACTCGGCGGACGGCAAGCGAGGCCCGCGAGAGCTCGCAGCGGCGATGTCGGCGAAGCTCGGGCGGCGGTTCGACGCGAAGCACGTCGAGCGGCTGGCCGAGAAGCTGGCGCAGCAGGGGCTCCTCGCCGGGTCGGAGCATCATGCGCCGCCGCGGCGAAACCCGCTGCTCGCGCTCCGCTGGAAGGTGCTCGTCACGAACCCGAAGGTGACGCGCCGGCTAACGGTGCCGTTCACGTTTCTCTTCTCGCCGTTCTTGATCGTGCCGGTGGTCATAGGTTTCGCGGCCGTCTGCTGGTTCGTCCTCTTCGACAAGGGGGTCGCTTCCGCGACCGCGCAGGCGTTCGACAGCCCCGGCCTGCTGCTCCTCGTCTTCGTTCTCGCCGTCGCGTCGGCCGGCTTTCACGAGCTCGGCCACGCCGCGGCGTGCAGATATGGGGGCGCCGAGCCGGGCGGGATGGGGATGGGGATCTACCTGGTCTGGCCCGCGTTCTACACCGACGTCACCGACTCGTACCGGCTTCCGCAACGCGACCGCCTTCGCGTCGACCTCGGCGGTCTGTACTTCAACGCGATCGTCGCGGTCGTGACGACCGCAGTGTGGCTCGTCTGCCGCGCCGACGCGCTGCTCCTGCTCGTCGCGATCCAGATGCTGATGATGGTGAAGAACCTGTCGCCGGTGATTCGCTCCGACGGCTACCACATCCTCGCCGACGCGACCGGCATCCCCGATCTCTACGCACACATCGGGCCGACGCTGCGCCGGCTGATCCCGTGGCGCCCGGCCGAGCCGTCGGCGCTGAAGGGCCGCGCCCGCCTGCTCGTGACGTTGTGGGTGCTCATCGTCGTGCCGGTGCTCCTCAGCCTGATGTTCGGCGCCGTGGTCCTCCTGCCGCGGATGGCCGCGTCGGCGTGGGACAGCGGCCGCACGATCGCCGGCGGAATGCCACACGAGGCGCACCGCGAGGACATAGTCGGCGTCGGCGCTTCGAGCGTGCGCCTGCTCGCGCTGCTCCTGCCGCTCGCCGGGAGCGCGCTCATCACACAGCGCCTCGTCCGCGGGTTTGCCCGGCGCAGCCATGCGTGGAGCGGCGGGCGGCCTGCGCGGCGCGCCGCGCTCGTCGGCGTCGCCGCGCTCGCCGCAACGGGCGCGGCGTGGGCATGGTGGCCGGCGGGCCAGTACGAGCCGGTTCAGGCGGCGGACGCGGGCACTCTCGGTGGCTTCGGCCACGTCATCGCCTCCCCGGTGAGCTACGTGCGGCCCGTCACCGAGCCGTCGCGGCCGACCATCCCGCCGGGAACGCATCTCGCCGTCGCGATGATTCCCGTCGGCGGAGCCACGAACGCGCATCCGGCCCTGCTGGTGATCCCGGGCGACAAGCATCATCCCGCAGTCGCGATCCTGAGCAGCGCGAAGCCCACCACGGCGAGCACCGCTCAGCTCCCGGCGACGACAGAGACGGCCACCGCTCCCGCCGCCACCACGACCACCCAGGAGACGCCGACCACCACCACCGCCACCGCAGCCCAGCCGCCGATGCCCGCCCCGGCGGCCGGAGTCGCATTCGACTTCAAGCTTCCTGCCGCGCCCGGGCCCGGCGACACGCAGGCTCTCGCGGTCAACCACAAGGACGGCGGGGTCACCTACGACATCGCCTACGCGCTCGTCACGGTGTCGGGCGGCGCGCCCGTGACGAACACGAACGGCGCGTTCGCATTCGCGAACTGCAAGGCATGCACGACGGTCGCCGTCTCGTTCCAGGTCGTGCTGATCGTCGGCCGGAGCGCGGTGATCGCGCCGATCAACGCGGCCGGCTCCCTGAACGTGAGCTGCCCGGCGTGCATGACGACCGCGCTTGCCGACCAGATGGTCGTGACGCTCACGAAAAAGCCGACGCCCGAGCTCGTCGACCAGATCGATTCCGCGCTGAAGCAGCTCGACGCGCTACCCGAGCTCGGCGCGGGCGGTACGCCGGCGGCAGTCGCCGCACAGGTCGACGGGGTGCAGAAGCAGGTCGAGCAGGTGCTCGAGGCGAGCGGCACCCTCGCCAACCCGTTGACGACGACCGGCAGCACGACGACCGCGCCGACCACGACCTCGACCGTCCCGACGACCGCGCCGACGACGACCACCGCGCCGTCCACGTCGACGCCGACCACGACCACCGCGCCGACGACGACGTCACGCAACACGACGACGACCCAGACCACGACGACGACACCCGCAACGACGACGAACGCGGGGACGGCACCCGCCCCGACGACGACCACCGAGCCGACCACCACCACTCCGACGACCACCGAGGAAACGACGACCACGGCGCCGACGACGACGACGCCGACGACGACCACGACGAGCTCCGGCGGCTAGCCCCCGTCCAGCTCGCCGTGGAGCCGGTCGACCTCCGCTCCCCGGGGAAACGCGGCGGCGATCCGGTTCGATGTGCCCGGCGGATGGCTGAGCACGAGTACCTTGTCGCTGTCGGGCAGCTCCGCGACCTCGGGATAGACCATCGTCGAGATCACGAGCGCGCGCACCGACTCGTCGGTCCGGTTCTGGAGCTGGTGCGCGCCGTCGCGGCCCGCGGGACACGCCACGACCTCGCCCGGCTCGAGCAGGCGCGACCCGGCCGTCGTCCGCAGGGTGGGATGCCCCGCGAGCACGACGATCATCTCCTCGTTCGCGTGATGCAGGTGAAAGGGCGAGCCGTTCTGTCCCGGATCGATCTCGTAGAGCGTCGCGCCGAGCCGCTCGCTGCCGGCGGCCGGGCCAAGACGGGCGGCGCGTCCGCGCATCGGCGATTCGGTTCGCTCGACCCACTCGGGCTCGAACACGTTCGGCACGAGCTCCGTCCTAGAGCGGCGTGCGGAGCGCGGCGAGCTTCGCCTTCAACTCGGCCGACATCGGCTCGCTGACGGCGACGCGGACGTAGTGGCGCAGGCGCTCCTCGAACCGGTAGCGCTTCGCGCACCAGCTGCAGCGTTCGAGATGGCGCTGCGCCTCGGCCACCTCGTCGTCGGAGAGCGCACCGTCGATGAACGGCTGCATCATCTCCTCGCATTTGTCACAAGGATCGTTCAAGCCGGTACTGCCTTGTCCGCCAGGTTCTTCTTCAGGATACGCCTGCCGCGATGCAGGCGGGACATGACGGTGCCGATCGGGATGTCGAGGATCTGCGCCGCGTCGGCGTAGGCGAACTCGCCGATGTCGACGAGGACGATCACGTCGCGGAAGTCGTGCGGCACGTCGGCGAGCGCGTCGACGATCGAGTCCTGCGAGAGCCGTTCGAGCACGCGCTCCTCGTCGGGATTCTCGTCGGGAAGCTGCGACTCGAGCTTGTTGTAGAGGAAGTAGTCGCCCGCCTCGTTTTGGTCGATCGAGGTCGTCTGCGGCGTGCGCTGCTGGCGCCGGCCGTGGTCGATGTTCAGGTTCGTGAGGATCCGCAGGAGCCAGGCGCGCAGGTTGGTGCCCGGCGTGTACTGCCGCCAGGAGCGGAACGCGCGCTCGTACGCCTGCTGGACGAGATCCTCGGCCTCCTCGCGAGAGCCGGCGAGGCGCCGCGCGACGCGGTATACCTGGTCGCTCAACTCGAGCGCCTCCTCCTCGAAACGGACACGATCCCTCGCCTCCTGGGCAAGCCGGCGTGTATCGGCGGTCGTCGGCGCGGTGTCGCTCATCCTCCGGCCACCCTAGCAACGGGTCCAACGAATTCCGGGCGTACCTCATTCCCCCGGCTGCGCCGTTGTACGAGCGACCGAATCGAGCCCCCAGGAGGTTCCGCATGAACGGCCAGGACGTCGTCACGAGCGACGATCACAAGCTCGGCACCGTGGTCGAGGAGCGAGACGGCTGCGCGATCGTCGAGACCGGGCACGTGTTCAAGGCGAAGCACGCGATCCCGACCGAGTTCCTGCACGAGCACGAGGGTGTGCTCCGCGCGACGGTCTCGAAGGACATCGTCGAGGACTCGCCGAAGGTCGACGAGGACGGCTTCGACGAGCACGCCGTGAAGCTCCATTACGGGCTGATCGAGGTGCACGTCGTCGACCCGGATCCGAACGAGTCGAATGCGGAGACCGAGGGTGTCCGCCACGGCGTCGACCCGGCGCCGGAGCAGCGGCTCGGGACGCTCGGCGGCGCGAACGACCCGTCGATCGAGCACCTCTCGGAGCTCGACCGCGCCGACTCGTCGACGTTCGGCGCCCACCCGCGCACGCACGGCTCGCTGAACGACCGGACGTCGAAGCCGTAACGGCGAGTCAGACGAACGTCTGCTCGCGGAACCCGCCGCGGGCAAGCAGCTCGACGAGCGCATCCCTCGTGGTGCGCTCGTCGTCGTAGGAGAGCAGCACCTGGCCCATCAGGTTCGCGTTCGCCGCTTCGAGCCCCTCCGCACCCTCGAGCGTGGACGCGAGGCGCATGACGCACTTCTCGCAGCGGATGCCGCTGACCTGGATCGTCTCCGAGACGACTGCCACGGACTCAGACTAGCGTCCGCGCGACGAGTCCCGCCGCCGCTTCCTGCGGCGTCGCGGCCTCGAGCTGCAGCTCCGCCTCGCACCGCGCCGGGTCGATGCGCTCGACGGCCGGGTGGGCGTACGGGCGCACCAGCTCGACGAGCTCCGCGCCGAGCGCCGGTACCTCGCGCACCGATGCGCCGTCGGGATGCACGAGCCGCGCACGCGGCCCGAAGCGAGCGGCGGACCAGCGGTTCTGGACGTAGTCGACGGCCGACGGCCGGCCCGGCAGCGCGCCGTCGAGCGCGGCGCGGCAGAGCCCCTGCAGGAGCGCCGCGAACGCCGACGAGAGCCGGACGTCCGTCGGCTGGTCGGCGATGCGGATCTCGAGCGTGCCGAGCTTCGGGTGCGGGCGCACGTCCCACCAGATGCGCGTGTAGTCCTC
>Ga0308174_10001087_pt1 | contig 12258 bp, 9 predicted proteins | sample PhyPR2_FD_203894 | JGI IMG/M metagenome (GOLD analysis project Ga0308174, IMG submission 203894) | Soil microbial communities from UC Gill Tract Community Farm, Albany, California, United States - DLSLS.P.R2 | ecosystem: Environmental > Terrestrial > Soil > Agricultural land | place: USA...
GGGTTTTTGCGAATCGCTGCCGATACCGGTGGACATGGCCGCCGGCAGAAGTCCGAAACACGCCACCAGCGCCGTCATCATGATCGGGCGGAGCCGCAGCATGGAAGCTTCCAGGGTGGCCGTCGGGATATCCCTACCCTCCAGCCGCAGCTTGTTGATGAACGAGTACAGAATGACGCTGGTCTGTACCGCAACGCCCATGAGGGCAATGAAGCCGAGCATGGAAGAGACGCTGAAATTCGTGTGTGTGAAGTAGAGGGCGAGCAGACCGCCGACCGGCTCGGTAACCAGGACGCTGAGAAAAATGATCAGCGGGAATTTCAGATTGCCGTAAAGCGCGAACAGAATCAGCAGGATCAAAAGCACGGTCAGGGGCAGAATGACTTTCATCTGCTCCTGCGACGCCAGGTAATCCTTATACTCGCCGCCCCAGTCGTAGCGGTAATCGATGGGCAGTTTGACAGCGGCGTCGACCTTCCGGCGAGCTTCGCCGACCGCACTGGCGAGGTCGCGTCCTTCGACGCTGAATTGCACGCCGATGTACCGTTCATTCGATTCGCGATAGACGAACGACGCGCCGCTCTCCACGCGGATATCGCAAAACTGGCTGAGCGGCAGGTATTGGCCATCAGCGGTGGAGATGAGCAGGTTCTTGATGGCGTTCTCGTCGCTGCGATACTGTTCTTGCATGCGCACCACCAGATCGAACTCGCGCTCACCCTGGATCACCCGGGTGGCCGCCGTGCCTCCCATGGCGGTCTCGATCAGCGTATTGATATCGCTGACGTTCAGGCCGTAGCGCGCCAACTTGTCGCGGTCTGGGGTGATGATCAGGCTGGGCTGGCCCAGTTCGCGCACCACGGTGATCTCGGTGATGCCCGGGATTTTGGAGAGAACGTCTTTCACCTGATACGCCTTCTGCTCCAGTGTGGCGAGGTTTTGTCCGAAGATCTTCACCGCGAGCGCGCTCTTCAGCCCGGTCTCGGCCTCATCCACGGCATCTTCCGCCGGCTGTGTGTAGTTGAAAATAATGCCGGGGAAGGACGCCAGTTTCTTTTGCACCTGCTCGATCAACTGCGGCTTGGTGCGAATCGAGCCCGACCAGGAGGCATCAGAATAGGGCTTCAATCCGACGAAAAATTCGTTGTTGAAGAAGCCGGTCGGATCGGTGCCGTCGTCGGGCCGACCCAGCTCATTGGCTACCTTGGTGACTTGCGGGAAGCCCAATAGGATATTGCGAATCTGCGGCGAAAGCCTGGAGGCCTCTTCGAACGAGATGGAGTAAGGCGCCGTGGCGCGCACCCAAAGGGCGCCCTCATCCAGGTGCGGCATGAACTCGCCGCCGATGTAGGGAATGAGCAGCAGCGAGCTGCCGAAAATGCAGAACACGACCAGCACGGTGAGCAGTCGATTGCGGAGGCACAGGCCGAGGATCCGGCCGTACCCGTCGCGAATCCACTCATAAAAGATTACGCGCGGCTCGTGAATGTGCTTCCGCAAAACATACGAGCACAACACCGGCAACAGAGTGAGCGAACACAGCAGCGACCCGAGCAGAGCGAAGGACATGGTGTCGGCCATCGGCTGGAACAAGCGTCCCGAAGGTCCGCTCAACACGTAAATCGGAATGTAGCCGGCGATGATGACGGCAATCGCGTAGAAGATGGGACGCTCGACATCGTGCGCCGCGGCGCGAATCACGTCCACCACGTTGTAGCTGCCTTCGGCGTGGCGCTCGGCCAGTTCGCGGAAGATGTTCTCCACCATGACGACCGCGCCATCCACGATGATGCCGAAATCGATAGCGCCGATGGAAAGCAGGTTGGCGGGAATGTGCCGCCAGTCGAGGCAGATGAAGGAAAACAGCAGGGCGAAGGGAATGGTGACGGCGACGATCAAGGCCGTGCGCACGCTGAAGAGGAAGATGCCGAGAATCACCAGGACCAGCAGCATGCCGCGCAGCAGGTTGTCTTCGACGGTCTTGGTGGTTTCTTCGATCAGCCCCTGACGGTCGTAGTATGGGACCACTTTGACGTCGGGCGGCAGCACGTGCTTGTTCAACTCCGCCGTCATGGCTTCGACGCGCTTCAGAATCACCTGCGCCTGCTCGCCGACGCGCATCAGGATGACGCCTTCGACGGCTTCGTCCTGCTTCATATAGCCGAACTGGCCCAGGCGCGGCGCATAGCCGATCTGCACCTTGGCGATGTCCTTGACGTAAACCGGCGTGCCCTTTTTCTGCTGCAGAATTATGTTGCCGATGTCGGCCGTGTCGCGGACCAGGCCCAGTCCGCGAATGTAATAGAACTGGCCGCCCTGCGAATAGAATCCGCCGCCCGCATTGGCGTTGTTGTTGCTGAGTTGCTGGGTGACCTGCGGCACGTTGAGGCCGTAGGCGAACAGTTTGTTGGGATCGAGCAGCACCTGGTATTGCATGGTGGTGCCGCCAAAACCCGAATCGTCCGCCACGCCCTGAATGGAGCGGTAATGGCGTTCGACCACCCAATCCTCGAGGTTCTTCAGATCCTGCGGCGAGCGGTCGGAACTCTGCAGCACATACCGGTAGATCAGCCCGCTGGGGCTAAAGAGCGGAGAAAGCGACGGTGTCAACCCGGACGGCAGCGTGGCATTGCCGATGCGCTCGAAGGCCTGCTCGCGCGCGAAATACGGATTGGCGCCGTACTCGAAATTCATCTGCACCGAAGAAAGCCCGTAGAGCGAAATGGAACGGAGCGACTCGAGCTGCGGGATGCCGTTCATTTCAATTTCGAGCGGAATCGTGACCAGCCGCTCGACTTCTTCCGCGGCATGGCCGGGCCATTGCGTAATGAGTTCGACATGCGGCGGCGAAAGGTCGGGGTAGGCGTCGATGGGTAGTTTCTGGAACGACCACGCGCCGTAGATCATCAGCGCGATGGAGGCGATCACGATCAGAAAGCGCTGCCTCAGTGCGAAGGAGACTAAGTTGGCGATCATTCTGTTTTCGCCTATTTAATCGTGTTGGCAAATTGCAGAAAGAGCGAGCCGTCCGACACGATGGTCTCGCCCTCCTGCAGTCCGCTGGAGACGGCCATCAGCCCGTCCTGCTGCCCGGCTGTGGTGATGCTGCGCTGGGCGAACTTGCCGGGTTCGCGCTCCACGAAAACGATCGGTTCATTCTTGTCGTCGCGCAGCACGGATGAGACCGGAACCACGAGCGTATGCCTGCGCGCCCCGGTGTGGACGACCGCATCCACGAACATGTCTTTCTTGAGCAGGCCTCCGGGGTTGTGGGTGACGATGCGCACGGGGGTGGTCCGCGTATCGGGATCGACGAAGGTGCCGATATAGGAGATCGTTCCGCGGAAGCTGCGATTCAAGGAAGGGTTGGTCTCGTCCACCGGATCGCCGCTCTTCACCGACGGCAGATCGCGGTCGAAGATGTGGCCCTGCACCCAGACGGTGGAGACATCGCTGATGGAGAAACACACCGTCTGTCCGGCCTGAACCACCTGCCCCGGGGACACCATCTTCTGCACGATGACGCCGCTGATGGGCGAACGCACTGCCACTTCGGTGGCCACCGGGGTTCCCTGCTTTTCGGCGGCATCGATATCCTGCGCGCTGATGCCGAAAATGCGCAGCGCCTGGCGGCTATTCTGCACGTCGGTAGAGGCGTCGTTGTAGTCGGCCTCGCTGCTCTGGTAGTCCTTGGTGGCGATAGCGCCGCGATCCAGCAGTTCCTTCATGCGGTCGACGATGCGCTTGTTGTACGCCTCGCGATTGCGCGCCTTGCGGTACGCGGATACCGCGTTGGCGATGTCCGGGCTGGACACATACAGCAGCGGCTGATCCTTTTGCACCGGCGTTCCCTGGTCGACCAGAATGCGGGTGATGGGGCCGTTCACCTGCGTGATGGCCTGCGTGGTGTGATCGGCGTCCCAATCAACGGTGCCGGTGGTGTGCACGGCCATCTGCCAGGTGGCGGTGCGGACCTGGGTGGTCTTCAGGTGCGACATCTGGTCCGGCTGCAAAACGAAAAGACCGGGCTGTTCGTTCTTTGTTTCTTCCTTGGACTTTTCTTCCGCCTGCTGCGCCTTTCGGCATGCCGGCTGCAAAGATACGAAGGCAAGTGCAAGAGCCAACGGCAATAGCCGCATAGAATACTCCTCTTCCCCTAATGAAAATAAGGCAGCTTGATTCCGAGCCGGATCGCCGGAGGATTCGCCGCTTTGGGATTGTGAAGGCCGCTACGCGGCGGGAGGAGCGCGGGAAGAACTGGTGTTTAACAGCGGGTCGTGGGTGGCCTGGAACTCAGTCGCCACGGTCATCCAGACCATCTGAAAGACGGGAGCGACCGCGACCGTGACGCTGTTTTGCAGCATCGGCAGCGGGCCTACATGGCACAGCAGGCAGCAATGGTCAGGGGAATGATGGGTTTCGCTTTGCGCGGAGAGCGCCGACGATTGCGCCAGGACGGTGACGCACAACAGCAAGAGGACAAGAAACACTCTCCTCCCGCCGTAGTTGCTGCGCATCATTTGCTCGGCACACCTCTAGTGTGATTACGTACTGCGTTGGGGTAAGGTTACCAGATTGGCGACCAGGAAGGCAAAGCGCCGCCACGCCCGTCCTGAATTTCACCGCTGAACTTCGTTAGAGGGTTTTAGTTCACGAAAGCGCCGCATATCTTGTCGCGCGCCGGCCACGTCGCCGCTGGAACGCTTGGCATTGGCGCGGAGTTGATAGGCCATGGGGGCCACAACCGAGCCTGCCGCCGCGGCCACGAGGGGCGTCTGGCTGGCTCGCTGCCGGGGAATGGACATGGTGGTGGTAGGAGTCATGGGCTCCTCGGCTGCGCCGGAAAAGGATCGCTCCAACGCGGCGACGAAAATACCGCAACTCGGGAAGCGGGCGTCCGGCGACTTGCTTACCGCGCGCGCCATCACCGCATCGACGGCGGCCGGAATGGCGCTATTTTTCGAGCGGACCGTGGAAGGCGACTCATTCACGATCTTGTAAGCGAGAGTAGTCATGGAGTGCTGCCCGAATCGAATAGCGTCGATCCGGTCAGCATCTCGTAAGCTACAGCCGCCAGCGCAAACTGATCGGCCTTGCCGTCCAGCGACTCGCCTTTGACCTGCTCGGGCGCCATGTACTGAATCGTGCCCATGACCATGCCGGTCGGCGTGCTGGTATGGGCGCCGGCGATTCGCGCGATTCCGAAATCCATGATCTTGGCGCCGCCCATGCTACCTGGTAGCGGCCTACCTGCTCCATGAGTGCGCCGAAAATGAGAATTCGCAGGCGGCAAAAAGCGCGCGCCTGTTCCACCGATTGTATTACGAGTCTGGAGGATTACGGCTCGATCACGATCTGCACTTTGTTACTTTCCTGCCCATCGGCGCTGATCTTCAGCTCCGACGTGCCGGCATTCGTGATGGCGGGAAGTTGCACTTCGATTTCGTAAAAGCCTACGTAGCCGCCGGCCAGGATCGCCTTGGTGACCTGTAGCGGCACCCCGTCCAGATAGGCGCGCACCGAAGCCACCACAGCCGGAGCGTTCTGCAAGGGCGCGGGCTGTCCGGTGGGCCAGTCGGGCCGGACGCGGCCCAGGCCGGTGGCCATAATCTTGATGCGGCCGTTGGAATGCGCGGTATTGCGGCCGTCCACCGGCAGGTTGGTATCGGCGTCCACGATTTCGGCTACACCATCGTGGCTGACCAGGATTGCTGGCGATACGGGTTGTACGGGCTGGTTGATCCGCAGATTGCCGCCTGCGGTTTGCAGGGCCAGTGCGACGTTGGGACCGACGGCTTCAAACGGCACTTGAATCTGCGTTTGCGAATCCTGTGCAGCCAGAATGGGGTAGTTCAAGCCGCCGCCGGCCACGCCATTCACCCGCGCTCCGAGGATGCTGAGCAGCGAACCAGGAGCGGCCGCCCGTGCGCTGAAATCCGCCGCGTTCACGATGCGAACGCTCTGCATGCGGTGCGGCGCCATGGCGGCCCACAGGCCGTAGCCATCGAGCGCGATATAAAGCTGTACACCGGCCGGATCCAGCCGGACGTCGGTAGCGCGCGCGGCGGGCAACTTGTCGGTCAGGTTCTGCCAGGCAACGGGATTCGTAACCGCGTTTTCGAGATCGGTGCGGCTGTAGAACACGCCCTTGTCGGTGGCGACGTAGATTGCGCCGGCTTGCCAGTCTGCGGCGACCGCGTAAGCCGGCGAGAGCCCGGGATTCTGATCCAGACGGTCCCAGAAAGCACCAGCGTTGGTTGTGCGCAGCACATGCGCCCCGGTGCCGCTCAGGACGGCCAGCGCCAATTCTTTGCGCGTTCCGCCATCGACGATGATCCGCTCCACGCGGCCATTGGTTCCAGCGGGAACGGGCGTGGCGTCGAACGTCCGGCCACTGTCGTGAGACACCCACAAGCGGCCGTCGGCAGACCCGACGTAGACGGTCGAGCCATCGCTGGATTGGCCGAATGCAGTCACGTCGGCTTTCACGGCTTGCGAATATTCCTGGGTGAGGACGGCTTCAGCCTGCAGGGTAATGCTCGGCACCGGCTGCCACACGCTGCCGCCCGGAGGCAACTCGACCACGCCCAACCCTTCGACATAAGATCGCGTGCCGGAACTGCCGTTCTGGGTCGATAGAATGCGGCGGACAGACAGGTTGGGGAGGAACTGGTTGAGCCCTGCCCAAGTCAGGCCGCCATCCATTGACCGCCAAACACCGTAGCTATTTGCGACCACCAGTTGCTCGCTATTCACAGGGGAAATGGCGAGATCGTGCTGCCCGGCGCCGATCACCGACTGGCCCCGGAAGGAGGTCAGATTGGCCCACGAGCGGCCGCCATCGTCCGAGCGGGCGAGATAACGGCCAAGAGCGTAAGTCCGGTATGGCGCTCCACTGGCGGTCACGTAACGGACGCCACCGGGTTCGGGCGACCGCACTACGCCCGAGGTTTGCAGCGGCTCGGGAGGAGTGACGTTATCGGCTGGCGTCCAGTTCTCGAAGTTATTGGTTTGAAAGGTTTTGCCGGAACTGCTGCGCGCATAGAGAACTGCGCCATCGGGGGAGTACCAGACCCGATCGACGGACCCTGTGGCAGGCGACGCCAGAGACAGTTGGACTGCCTGGCCGCCGACCTTCCGCCAATCCGGACTCTGCTGCGCCCAGCCTGTCAGGCTCGCGGCAAGCAGCAAAGTGAGAACGGACACTGGGACACGGACTGTTCCCTTATGACACACAATCGATCCCCATTCTAACCCATTTCGGCTATCGAAGTTCGTAACAACTTGCTGAAAGCATGTAGTTTGTGAGCGAACTTTAATCCCGGCCCGCTATTTGCTTAGCATGTTTGATGCTAGACTGAAATCGGTCTCGACATCTGGCCCGAGGTGTAGGTATTAGAGTCTGGAAACAGGCGGTATGTTCCGGCGCTTAACGTTCATGCAGACCACGCGAACGCTGCTCATGGCGGCCTTAGCCGTTGTGTGCCTGGTCCCGCTGCACGCCCAGAAACTTCAACAACCCGTCGCGACCGTTCTCGATCTGAGCGGGCAGGTGTCGTTGCTGAATGGTGCTCTGAATGGTGCGGGCGGCATGCTCACACCGCTGTCGGTGGGTGTTGTGGTCAAGCAAACCCAGGTAATCGTCACCGGCGACGATGGTTGGGCGAAGTTCCAATACACCGATGGCAGCACGTTCGAGATTTTCCCGCGGTCGAAAGTAGTATTCCAGGAACACCCGGCCGATTGGGAGCATCTCCTGAACATCTTTATCGGCCACGTTAAGGTGTGGATCCAACACGCGCCCGGCGTCCCGAATTATAAGAACGTTGTCACTCCGACGGCCGTAATTTCGGTGCGCGGCACGGTATTCTCGATCAACGTCGAAAGCGAAGACGTGACGGTTGTCGCGGTCGAAGAAGGCATCGTGGACGTGCGCAACACTACGGCACTCACCGGCAAAATTCCCCGTCTGACAGCCGGCCAGTCGATCACGGTAATTCGGAGTGTACCGCTGGCCGTCAATCGCATCGATAAGCAAGGCATCCTGCTGAAAGCCATTCGAGCGATGCAGGAAGCCGCTTACAACGTCATGATGAACCGCCGTGTGGGCGGTATACCGGGCGGCGGACCTGTCGGCAATACGGGACAGGGCGACAAGACGAAGACCGGCACCGGTACGCCTACACCGCCCACTCCGCCGGCAGCGCCCACACCACCACCTGCTCCTCCACCGCCTCCGGGCGGCGGAGGCTAAGACATTCCTCACATCCCGCAAGCAAGCAGGCATGAAGGCGGCTCCGTTAAGGGGCTGCCTTTTTGTTTTGCCATGCTAGATTGAAATGAGTATGCAATACGGCCTGCGAGCATTCCTGTTTTGCACCGCGGCATTGTTCGCACAGGCCCCCGTCGCGCAACAGACGGTTCCGGGCGGACCCAACACAGCCGCCGGTCTTGAAACCACCTGGGACATTGCGCCGAGCCTGGTAGCGATGAGCGATCATTCCACGAAGCTGCTGGGTTTGCTCGACCGGCTGGAGCCGAATATCTGGTTGGAAAAAGGCGCATCGCCGACGTATGCCGAGCAACTGCAGTCGTGCAAACAGCAGGTCAAGGCGGTTGCGGACACGTCCAAAGCGCTGTCGCGGAATCCGGAGCAACTGGCGGCGTCCGTGGAATTGCTGTTGCGGATTCAGGCGCTCGACAATATGCTGACTTCGCTGCAGGAAGTGATTCGCAAGTACCAGGATCCGGCGCGTGCGCAGGAATTGGCTACGCTGCAGGCCGAAGGCGGCGCGAATCGCGACCGCTTCCAACAATATCTCGTCAGTCTGGCAGCCGACCGCGAACACGCGCTGCAGGTAATGGATAAGGAAGCCCAGCGCTGCCGTGGGATGCTGGCAATGCCGTGTCCCGCGCCTGCCAGAACCGGAAAGAAGAAATAGGTCCATGGCTTTTACGTGTAGTATCTGCGAAGAAGAATCCACGCGCATTTGCGTGCGGTGCACCAAGGACGCCTGCAATAACCATTTGTGCGAGCGTTGCCGCAAGTGCAGCGATTGCTGCGAATGCGAAGTGACGCTGTCCGAGCCGGTTCACGAACCCGTGCGATCGGTCTTGCAAGCGGCGATTCCCCGGCCCGAGCCGGAGCCCGAGCCGCATCTGCCGGAGCCGGACCCCGATCCGTTCCCTTCTCCCGATCCGGAACCCGGTCCGCTGGAACCGTAGCGGACCCGGCTAACTCTCGCGACGCCCCTGCGTCCATTGTTCTATGAAGTTCGCCAGCCTTCGCTCGCTCCTGCGCGAGCCGGTCTTCGCTGTTACCGCCGTCCTGATGCTCGGTCTGGGACTTGGCGCCACGAGCGCGGTGTTCGCTCTGGTGGAAGGCGTCCTGCTGAAACCTCTCCCGTACGCGCAGCCTGAGCGCCTGGTCAGCATCCGTGAGGTGATCCCCCGGATCGCCAATCTCTACCCGACGCTGCCCGTCAACGCCCGTCATTTCTTGGAATGGCGGAAGAACTGTCCGGCGATCGAAAGCATGTCGGTGTTCCAGCCCGGCACGGCTAATCTCGCGGGGTCGGGCGATCCCGTGAGGCTCGACAGCGCGCTCGTCTCGGCCAGCATGTTCCGCGTTCTCGGAGTGCATCCGGCGCAAGGCCGCGACTTCCGCGACGAGGAGGAAACCGACGGCCAGGACGGCGTTGTGATTCTCACCGACCGCCTTTGGCGGCAGCAGTTCCATGCCGATCCTGCGCTGCTTGGCCGCACGATTTCGTTGAACGGCCGCGCGCGCGTGGTCATCGGCATCCTGGGACCGGATTTCCGTTTCCCGAACCGCAATGCCTTCGAACTCGGCCAATCCGTCTCGCCCGGCAGCGACCTGTTCCTGCCCAAAATTTTCAACAAACAAGAAACCGAGCAATTGCTGGGCACGCACAACTACGGCGTGATCGCGCGGCTGAGGCCGAGCGCCACGCGGGAGCAGGCCGTGACGCAATTGCAAGCCGTGCAGGCCCGCATGGAAGCCATGGCGGGAGAAAAGGTGAACCTCCGCGCGGCCGTCACGCCTCTGCTCGAGGCGGTCGCCGGCAAGTCACGGCGGGGGCTAATGGTGCTGATGGGCGCGATCGCTGCGCTGCTGGCGATCGTCTGCGTAAATCTGGCCAACCTGCTGCTCGCCCGCAGCGAACGCCGCAATCGCGAGTTCGCCATCCGCGCCGCACTGGGCGCCGGACGCTCCGCCTTGGTCCGCCAGGCAATGGCCGAGTCGCTCCTATTGGCGGCCGGCGGCGCAGTTCTTGCCACCGTGGTCGCGGCGTTGGGCATCGATCTTCTGAAGGCATTTGCGCCGGCAGGCATTCCGAGATTGGACGAAGTACACCTGGACGCCGCGGTGCTCGCTTTCGCCGGCGGCATCGCAATCCTGACCGCGCTTCTGTTCGGATTTCTTCCGGCCTGGCGCGCGGGCCGGGCTAACCCGCAGGACGCTCTGGGATCCGTTTCGCGCGGCGGTACCGCGTCGGGCCGGTCCATGCGACTGCGCGGTATCCTCGTGGCTTCCGAAGTCGGACTGAGCGCGTTGCTGCTGATCCTGGCCGGCATGTTGCTCAACAGCTTCGTGCGGCTGATCCGCGCCGACAAGGGATTCCGCGCTCCCACGGTACTCGCCATGGACGTCGGGTTGTCGGGCGATCGGTACAAACCTGAAGCGACCCGCGACGCCTTTTTCCGCCGGCTCGTCGAGCGCGTCGCCGCCCAACCGGGCGTGGAAGCCGCCGCGATTTCGTCGGCGCTGCCGCTGGAAGGCGAAACGTGGATCGACGGAGTCTCGACCGAGAAGGGAGCGGCGCACGAGATTCAGGTGAACGTCCGCTTCATCAGTGCGGATTACTTCCGCACTATGGGGATCCCGCTGCTCGCCGGGCGCACACTGACGGACGCCGATCGGGCTTACGAGCGCGCCATCATCTCGCGCGGGCTCGCCGCCGCTCTCTGGCCCGGGCAGGACCCGATCGGACGCCGCTTCACTCGCGGCAACGATCAGTGGTTCGAGGTGATCGGGGTCGCGGGAGACGTCCGCGCCGATGCCGCCCACCCGCCGGTCGCGATGATGTACCGCGGATATTGGGGATTCATGCCCTACCGGACCATTCTGGTTGCCCGTGCGGCCGGCGGGCCGGCATCCATCGCCGGTGCGCTCCGCGCTGCGCTGCATGAGGCCGATCCGGATGTGCCGGCCGCGCACATCCGGACCATGTCCGAGATTCTCGACGCCAGCACCGGCATGCGCCGCTTCCAAATGTTTCTGGCCGCAGGTTTCGCGGTGATTGCGCTGATCATCGCTGGGTTTGGGATCTACGCCGTAGTGTCGTACACGGTGGCGCGCCGCACTTCCGAACTGGGCATAAGGGCCGCTCTGGGCGCGCAGTCGGGACAGTTGTACGGGCTGATCGTGCGGCAAGGCATGGCTCCCGTTGCTGTCGGACTGCTCGCCGCGACTGCCGCCACGCTGGTGTTTGGCCGTTTGCTCGGCAGTTTGCTATACGAGGTGGATGGCCGCGATCCGGTGACCATCGTCGCCGTTGCGGTCCTGCTTGCGCTGATCTCGCTGGGTGCGTGTCTCGTGCCCGCTCGCCGCGCCAGCCACTTAAATCCGCTGGACGCTTTGCGAGACCAGTAGGAGCGGTCAGTTCTCCGTCGGCATCTCCGCGCGGTCGATCACCACCACTTCGACGGGACCTTTGATGGGTTCCAGCCGGAGGCCGATTTGCGCGAGGGCCGCGAAAATCGTGGGCATCTCGTCGTCCGGCGCCGCGCCTTGGAAGGGCTGGTGCTGCAACTTGATCTTGTAATAGCCTTTGAGTTCCGTCCGATCGATTACCGGCGCGCCCACTACGCTGATCAGCATCCTGGCGAGGGTTGCAAGGTCGAAACCGTTGATCTGAATGCTCCGCGGACCCTGGCTCGTGCCCTGTTGTTTCGGGTCGTCGGGACCGAGTTCCGGGATCTTGATTCCCCCCTTTGCGACCACCAGGGCGTATTCCGGCAGCGTGCGAGTCTCGCGGTGGAACTCCAGTTTGAAGCGCTCCGCCAGCATGTTCCGCATCATTAATTGCATGTCCTCGCGATTCGCGCCGGACGGCAATTTGGCGTCAACATGGAACCTCGCCGTACCGGTCCACTTCGGCCCACCCGAGAGTTGAAACTCGTTCAACCCGTACGCCCCGCGTACCAGGGTATTGAGCGTGGTATTGCGCATCT
>Ga0308174_10001088_pt1 | contig 12255 bp, 11 predicted proteins | sample PhyPR2_FD_203894 | JGI IMG/M metagenome (GOLD analysis project Ga0308174, IMG submission 203894) | Soil microbial communities from UC Gill Tract Community Farm, Albany, California, United States - DLSLS.P.R2 | ecosystem: Environmental > Terrestrial > Soil > Agricultural land | place: USA...
GTACTTGCCTGCGACGTAACGGATGTCGGGCGCCCACAGGCCTGCCGTCGCCGTCGCCCACGCCGGGCGGTTGCCCGCGTCGAAGACGGTGCCGAGGTACTGCCAGCTCGACCAGTCGCGGGTGCGGGCGATGTGCATCGCCCCGGGCGGGTCACCGGCCTTGAGCGGGTCGGAGGTCGCGTACGCGTACCACCAGCCGTCCCGGCCGCGGATCACGGACGGGTCGGCGAAGGTGTCCGAGAACGAGTCGGACACGGCGTTCTTGTATGCCGTGTCGCGCGGAGCCGTCGGAGCGGCACCCGCTCCCACGGCGCCTGCCGGGGCGACGGCGGTCAGGCCGACGGCGGCGACGAGCGCTGTGAGACAGGCGGTTCCGCGCCTGACGGTGCGGCCTCTCAGGGAGGTCAGGGGACGCATACGGACTCCTCAGCCCTTGACGCCGCTGCTGGCGACGCCCTCGATGACGTAGCGCTGCACGAAGACGTAGAGCGCGAGGACGGGGATGGCGGCGAGCATGGCGCCGGCCATCACCACGGGGTAGTCGATCGTGTAGGCGCCCTGGAGCCGGCTGAGGCCGGCGGGAAGCGTGAGTCGCTCCGGTGAGAACAGGACGTAGATCGGCCAGATGAAGTCGTTCCAGTTGGCGAGGTAGCTGAGCACGCCGAGGGTGACGAGCGCCGGCCTGGCGTTCGGCAGGACGATCGACCACCAGGTGCGGAAGGGTCCGGCGCCGTCGAGCCGGGCGCTCTCCTCGAACTCCTTGGGGAGGCCCTGGAAGAACTGGCGCATGAAGAAGACGCCGAAGGCACCGGCCGCGCCCGGGACCACGAGGGCCCAGATCTGGTCGAGCCAGCCCAGCTTGTCGAGCAGCAGGAAGTTCGGCATCAGGAAGATGAAGCCGGGGACGAAGAGGGTCAGGATGATGGCGGTGAAGATGGCGTTCTTGAAGCGGAACTCCATCCGCGCCAGGGCATAGCCGGCGAGCGAGCACACCACGAGGACGAGCGCGGCGTGCATCGTCGCAGCCGCCATCGAGTTGAGGAACCACCGCAGCACCGGGCTCGCGGCGTCCTGGAAGAAGAGGACGTCGAAGGCGCGCAGGCTCGGCTGCGACGGGAAGTAGGTCGGCGGGACCGTGCGGGACTCGCTCTGCGACTTGAACGCCGTCAGCAGCACGAGCAGCAGCGGCCCGATGAAGATGAGGCTGAGGACCGTCATGCCGACCCAGAAGAGGGGTCCGTTGCGACGCTTCACGACTTCTTCTCCCTCAGTAGCCAGAAGTTGACGAGCGCGATGAGGGCGAGGAAGACGGCGAGCACGTAGCTCATGGCCGAGGCCTGGCCCATCCGGTACTGCGAGAGGCCGAGGTCGGTGATCTCCATGATCGCGGTGCGCGTCGAGTCGCCCGGGCCACCCTTGGTGATGAGGTAGCTCTGGCCGAACATGTTGGCGCTGGCGAGGACCGTCGTGATGACGACGAAGATCAGCACCGGCCGCAGGCCCGGCAGCGTGACGTAGCGCAGCTTCTGCCAGGCACTGGCCCCGTCGATGTCGGCCGCCTCGTACTGCTCGACCGGGATGTCCGCGAGCCCGGCGAGGTAGATGACGGCGTTGAAGCCGATCGTCCACCACACCGTGACGAAGGCCAGCGAGATCCACGCCCACGGCTGCTCGGTGGTCCACGCCGTGCTGTCCGGCAGGCCGAGCGCCCCGAGCATGCCGTTGACCATGCCGAAGGACGGGTCGAGCAGGTAGCGCCACATCAGGCCGACCACGGCGACGCCGAGGACGAACGGCGCGAAGAAGACGGCGCGGAAGAAGGTCCTGCCGGGGAACCTGCGGCCCAGCAGGATCGCGAGCAGCAGCGGCAGCGTCACGAGGAACGGCACGCTGATGACGACGAAGATGGCGGTCGCCTTCATGCCGTTCCAGAACGGCTGGAACTGCGGGGAGCTGCTGTCGAGCAGGTCCGTGTAGTTCTGCAGGCCCACGAAGGGCTTCTTCGGCAGCAGGAAGTCCCAGTCGTGCAGGGAGATCCAGATGCCGAAGACGCCCGGGACGGCGACGAAGGTGAGAAACAGGACGAGGAAGGGCGCCAGGAAGAGGTAGGGCGTCCAGCGCGAGCCGTGGACGCTCGCAGTCCGCCCTCGGGAGCGGCGACCGCCCGGCGCGGGCGTCGCTCCCGAGGAGGGTCTCTGCGGCTGTGTGACGGTCACAGCCATGACGTCAGCCGCCGTACTTCTTCGCGTTGGCCTCGAGGATCTTGGTGGCGCGGCCGGCCGCGTCGGACAGGACGGTCTTCGGGTCCTGGCCGCCGAGGATGGCTGCGTTGAGGGCCTTCTCGAACTCCGGGATCGCATCGCCGATGCCGGCGACCGGCGGCGGGAAGTGCAGGTAGTCGATCTGCGTGGCGAGGGTCGCCTGGTCCTTGAGGGCCTTGAACTCCGCCGACTCGCGCACCGAGTTGCGGGCCGGCACCTGACCACCCTTGGCCCACTCGATGCTCTTGTTGCTGATCCAGTTGAGGAAGACGCGCGCAGCGGTCTGCTTGTTCTGGTCGGGCGTCCGGGAGGTGGGCAGGATGAACTGGTGCGAGCCGGCCCAGGCCGCCTTGGTGCCGCCGATGTTGGGCAGCGGGGCGACGCCCCACTTGAGGTCGCCCTTCTCCTTGAGGGTGTTGATCGTCCAGATGCCGTTCCAGTTGAAGGCGGTCTTGCCGTTCTGGAGGGCCACGATGTCGGCGTCCTGGGCGATCTTGCCGGCCGAGTAGCCCTTGGTGACGAGGTCCTGGAACCAGGTCAGCGCCTTGACGCCGGGCTCGTCGGCCCACAGCACCTGCTTGGCGTCGTCGGAGAAGAGGTTGCCGCCGAACTGCCAGATGAGGGACTGCACCGACATGCTGCCGGTGAACGGGAAGGGCGTGGCCCAGTGGCCCTGGATGCCCTTGCTCTTCATCTTCTCGAGCGCCGCCATGTACTCGTCGTTCGTCATCGGCGGCTTCTCGGGGTCGAGGCCGCCCTTCTCCATGACGTCCTTGTTGTAGAAGAAGCCCAGCGGGTGCACGTCGAGCGGGATGGAGTAGCGCTTGCCGTTGTAGATGCCGGCCTTCCACGGCACGGGGGCGAAGTCGGCCTCGCTCAGCTTGAGGGCGGTGGCGACGTCGTCGAGCGGCTGGATGACGTTGCGGGCGGCGTTGGTGGCGACGGAGTCGACGTGCATGATGCCGATGTCGGGCCCCTTGCCCGCGGTGACGGCGGCGGGCAGCTTGGCGTAGTAGTCGGCCCACTGCATCGTGTTCATGCTGACCGAGATGTTCGGGTGCTCGGAGTTGAACTGGTCGACGAGGCGCTTCATGAAGGGCCCGTCACCGCCGGTGAAGCCGTTCCAGAACTGCAGCGCGACCTTCGGGCCGGTGTAGCCCGTGGCGCCGCCGCCCGCGGAGACGGCCGGGGCCTGGCCGGGCACGCCGCTCGAGCCCGAGCCGCACGCGGCCAGGGCGCCGATGCCGGCGAGGCCGAGCGCTCCCGACAGCACCGTCCGGCGGGACAGTGGTGAGGCCTGGAGGGGTGAGGTGGAGTTCGTCATTGAACGGTCCCTTCGGTGAGGCGGATGCAGTGCCAGGAGATGGGTGGCAGGGTTGCCGTGAGGGTGGTTCCGGTGATCGCCGCGTCCCCCGACCGCGGCTCCACCCGGTCCGGGTGCTCCTCGGTGTTGGTGGCCGAGGGGTCGTCGTCGTGCACCACGAGGTGCTCGACGAGGTCGTATGCCGTGGGCTCGCCTCCCACGGCGGCCGCGACGTCGAGCGTCAGCTCGGCGCTCTCCGTGCGGCTGCGGTTGACGACGAAGACGGCCAGGTCGCCGGTCTCGGGGTCGTGGGTCGCGGTGACGACGACCGCGTCGACGGGCCCGTACGCCTTCGTCTTGACCGTGTCGCTGAGGACGGCGGGGCGCAGGACGGTGCCCCGCGCATACCTCGCGGTGAGCGCGAAGGGGTGGAAGATCGTCTGCTTCCACGCGGCGCCGCCGGGGCGGGTGACGATGGGCGCGATGACGTTGACGAGCTGCGCCTGGCAGGCCATCGCGACCCGGTCGGTGTGCTGGAGCAGCGTGATGAGCAGGCTCCCGACGACGACGGCGTCGGTGACGTCGTAGACGTCCTCGATGAGCTCGGGCGCCTCGCGGATCGCCAGCGAGTTCTCGCCGTGGAAACGCTCCTGGAACCACACGTTCCACTCGTCGAAGGAGACGGTGATCCGCTTGTCGGAGCCCTTGACGGCGGCGACGTGGTCGGCGGTCGCGACGACCGACTCGATGAAGCGGTGCATGTCCTCGCCGCTGGCGAGGAACGAGTCGACGTCGCCGTCGACGGGCTCGTAGTAGGCGTGGGCGGAGATGTGGTCGACGAGGTCGAAGCACCGCTCGAGGACGACCCGCTCCCACGTGCCGAACGTCGGCATGCCGCGGTTGGACGACCCGCAGGCGACGAGCTCGAGGGTGTCGTCGATGCGGCGCATGGCGCGCGCGGTCTCCTCGGCGACGCGGGCGTACTCCTCGGCGGTCTTGTGGCCCATCTGCCACGGGCCGTCCATCTCGTTGCCGAGGCACCACACGCGGATGTCGTGCGGCTCGGTGTGGCCGTTCTTGGCGCGCTGGTCGGGCCGCGTGGTGCCGGTCTCGGCGTTGCAGTAGAGCAGTAGATCGATGGCCTCCGAGACACCGCGGGTGCCGAGGTTGACCGCCATCATCGGCTCGACGCCGACCCCCCGCGCCCAGTCGACGAGGTCGTCGGTGCCGACCTGGTTCGTCTCGACCGAGCGCCAGGCGAGGTCGAGCTGGGTGGGCCGGTCGGCCTTGGGGCCGACGCCGTCCTCCCAGCGGTAGTTGGAGACGAAGTTCCCGCCGGGGTAGCGCACGACCGTCACGCCGAGCTCACGGACGAGGTCGGCCACGTCGGTGCGGAAGCCCAGCTCGTCGGCCGCGGGGTGCCCCGGCTCGTAGATGCCGGTGTAGACGCACCGGCCCATGTGCTCGACGAAGGACCCGAAGATCCGTGGTCGCACCGGGCCCACCGTGAAGGCGGGGTCCAGCCGCACCGTCGCACGTCCCATTCGGTCCTCCTTGACCGTCGGCGATCGGGTCGCACCGTCTGTACAACGGTTACCCGTTTTGCGTTGCCGTGAAAATTACAACGGTTACCGAAACCTGTCCATAGGTGGACCCGGCGAGAGGCGGACCACGTGGCCGGGGGCTAGCCTGTTCCCACAAGGCGTGCCATGCAGGTGCCGGGCACGGACGGAGGCTCGGACGGAGGCACGGTTGGCGGCGCGGCTGAGGGACGTTGCGGAGCGAGCCGGGGTGTCGGTCAAGACGGCGTCCAACGTCCTCAACCACCACCCGCACGTCAAGGCGAGCACCCGCGAGCGCGTCGAGGCCGCCATGGCCGAGCTGCACTATCGGCCCAACCTCTCGGCCCGCAGCCTCAAGCACGGCCGGGCCGGTTTCCTGGCCCTCGCCGTCCCGGCCATGGACTCCCCCTACTTCGCCGAGCTCGCCGCGCGCATCACCGAGGAGGCCGCCGCCCTCGGCTTCATCGTGCTGCTCGACGTGACGGGCGGGGACCCCGACGCCGAGCGCGTCGTGCTCGAGGGCATGCGCTCGCACGTCATCGACGGCGTCATCTTCTCGCCGCTCGCCCTCCCGGCCGACGAGATCGCGCAGCGTGCCGACAACCTGCCCATGGTCCTGCTCGGCGAACGCCCCGTGCCCACCGGGCTCGACCACATCGCCGTCGACTCCGTGGCGGCCTCACGGGCTGCCACCGATCACCTTGTCGCACAGGGGCGCCGCCGCATCGCGGCGATCGGCCGCGAGACCGTGCGCGGCACCGCCTCGATGCGCCTGCGCGGCTACCGCCAGGCCCTCAAGACGGCCGGGCTGCCCTACGACCCGGACCTCGTGATCGGCGTGCCGCACTTCGAGCGGGCCGACGGCCACGCCGCCATGCAGCAGCTCCTCGCCCTGCCGGAGCGGCCGGACGCGGTCTTCTGCTTCAACGACCTGATGGCCGTCGGGGCCCTGCGCGCGTGCGTCGAGGCCGGCGTGCGGGTGCCCGAGGAGGTCGCCATCGTCGGCTTCGACGACATCGCCGAGACCCGCTACTCCAACCCCACGGTCACGACGATCTCGCCCGACCTGACGGGCCTGGCCCGCGCGGCGCTCGAGCTGCTGTCCCGTCGCATCGGCGGCGACGACGCCCCCGCCGAGGACGTCGAGGTGGCGTGGACCCTCGAGGCGCGCGAGACGACGCTCGGCGTGGGCGCGTGCTCCACGCATACGCCCTGAGCCAGGGATCAGCCCGTCCGCAGGAACCGCAGGAAGAACGCGCCGAACACCAGGACGATGCCGACGTTGACCATCAGCCGCTCCCAGGGATGGTCCCGGAAGAACAGGACGTCGACGGCCACGATGACGACGACCATCGCCACCGCGTAGAGCACTCCGAGCCCGGGTCTGGCCACCCCTCCTTCCTACTCCTGCCTGCTGCTGCGTGCGAGTGAGGGAGCCCCCTCGTGGGTATTCCGGACCGGTGCCGGGCGTCCGGCGAGGACGGGTCCGACTGACGAGGTCCGGCCGGCAGCCGCTCCCTCGACGCCGGCACCGACCCGTGCGAAGGTGGCCACATGGCTGACGACGTCTCGATCCAGCACCGCATCAAGTCGCTCATCGACGAGGAGCACTCGCTGCGCTCGTCGCTGCAGTCGGGTGACATCAGCGTCGACGAGGAGCAGTCCCGGCTGCACAGCGTCGAGGTCGAGCTCGACCAGTGCTGGGACCTGCTGCGCCAGCGTCGAGCGAAGCGCGAGTTCGGCGCCGATCCCGAGGAGGCGCAGGTCCGCTCGGAGCGCACCGTCGAGGGCTACACCGGCTGACGGCTACACCCGCCGTGAGGCCTGCCACTCGAGCAGGGCCAGCGTCGCCGCCGCGACCCCGCTCGTGACGTAGTAGCGGCGGTCGGTGCGGGTGAGCGCTGCCCACGGCACCATGCTCGCCGCGTGCAGCGCGTCCACGCCTCCCCCGACGCGGTGCGCCGGTGCACTGCCCGTCGCCAGCACGGCGACGCCCTGGGCCAGGTGTCGCGCGCCGAGCAGCCGCGCGACCCGGGTGGCCGCCTCTCCCGCCGGCCGCCCCAGCACGAGCGCCGCGACCCGCTGCGGCGCGACGAGGGCGACGAGGCCGTATGCGGCCCTGCCGGCCTCGAGCACGACCGGCGCCGTCGGCCTTCGGCGGGCTCGAGTCACCGCGAGCGCCTGGCGCCGAGCCCTGCGGCGACACCGGCGAGCGCCAGGCCGCCGATCACACCGAGCACACCGTGGTGCTGCGAGGCCCACAGCTGCGGGGAACGGTCGGTCGACCGCTTGTCGAAGGGCCCGCGCGTGCCGTAGTCGTGGTGCTCGTCGGCGGGCTGCTCGAGGTTGTCGGGGCGGTCGGGGTCCTTCGGCTCGTCGGTCTGCTGGGACTTGAACCCCGTCCTGGCGAGGTAGCGGTCGAGCAGGCCCGGGGCGATGGCGTTCGCTGCGAGCGTGCCGACCGTGCTGCCGCCGACCCAGTACTCGCGGCGCTTCGGGTGGTCGGCCGCGTGGACCACCGCGCTCGCCGCCACGTGCGGCTCGTAGATCGGGGGCACGGGCTGCGGCTTCTTCGGCAGCCGGGAGCGCACCCACTGGAACTGCGGGGTGTTGACGGCGGGCATCTGCACCATCGTCACGTGCACCGGGCTCTTCTCGTGCAGCAGCTCGCAGCGCAGCGACTCGTGGAAGCCCTGGATCCCGTGCTTGGCACCGCAGTAGGCCGTCTGCAGCGGGATGCCGCGGTAGGCCAGCGCCGAGCCGACCTGGACGATCGTGCCGGAGCCGCGCTTCTTCATCCGCGGCAGGATCGCCATCGTGGCGTAGACGTAGCCGAGGTAGGACACCTCGGTGACCCGCCGGAACTCCTCGGGTGTGATCTCGTCGAAGGGCGCGAACACCGAGGTGAAGGCGACGTTGACCCACACGTCCACGGGCCCGAGCTCCGTCTCGACGGTGTCGACGGCGGCGGTCACGGCCTCGGGGTCGGCCATGTCCACCTCGACGACCAGGGGGTGGCCGCCGGCCGCGCGGACCTCGTCGGCGGCGGCCTCCAGACCGGCCGAGCCGCGGGCGAGCAGCGCCACCTTGGCGCCGCGCCTGCCGAAGGCGACCGCCGTGGCGCGGCCGATGCCGCCGCTGGCGCCCGTGACGGCCACGACCTGGTTGCGGTGGGATCGTGCGTCGTTCATGGGGGTTTCCTCTCGTCGTTGCGGACTGGGACGGTTCGTACCCGTCAGAGCCCGTCGGGGTCGGTCAGGTGTGCAGGTGGGTGCCGGGACCGTGGGCGAGGCGGGCGCTCGCCTCGAGCATCCCGGCGTGGACGAACGCCTGCGGCAGGTTGCCGCGCAGCTGGCGCTGGCGGACGTCGAACTCCTCGGTGAACAGGCCCGGTGTCGTGCACGCCGCGCGGCCGCGCTCGAACCAGCGCAGCGCCTCGGCTCGGTGTCCCTGCTGGTGCGCGGCGAGCGCCATGTGGAAGCCGCAGAGCAGGAAGACGCCCTCCGCCTGGGCGAGCGGGCGCTCGTCGTGGCGGAAGCGGTAGAGGTAGCCCTCGTCGGCCAGCTCCTCCCGGACCGCCTCGAGAGTGGCGATGCTGCGCGGGTCCTCCGGCGGGACGGCCCCCCGCACGGCCGCCAGCAGCAGGGAGGCGTCGACCCGCTCGTCCTGCGGGCTCTGCTGCCAGCGCCCCGTCGGGTGGAGGCAGTCGGAGGTCGCGTCGGCGACGATGGTGTCGGCGAAGCCGGCCCACTCCGCCGCCTGGGCGGTGGGCGCCACCGCGGCGATGGCGCGCAGCCCGGCCGCGCAGATGAGCCGGGAGTGGGCCCAACGACGGTCGTCCAGCTCCCAGATGCCGGCGTCCGGCTTCTTCCAGCGCTTGCGCATGACGTCGATGCACGTCTCCACGGCCCGCCAGCCGTCGAGGTCGAGCATCCCGTGCCGCTCCGCTGCGGCGAAGAGCAGGAGCGACTCACCGAGGGTGTCGAGCTGGAACTGCCGGTTGACCCAGTTGCCGACGACGTCCTTGCCGCCGGGATAGCCGGGCAGGTCGAGCTGCCGCTGGTCGGGCACCAGGCCGCCGTCGACGGTGTAGGCCGGTCGCAGGTCGTTGCCGTGCTCGAGCAGCGCGCCCGACACGAAGGTGACGGCAGATCCCAGGAGCGGGTGAGCGCCGCACGCGGCGACGGCCTGGCCGGCGTAGCACTGGTCGCGGATCCACGCGTAGCGGTAGTCGTAGTTGCGGCTGCGGCCACCGTGCTCGGGCAGCGACATGGTTGCCGCGGCCACCATCCCGCCGGTGGCGCTCGTCAGGCCGCGGAGCACGGCATACGACTGCTTGGCATCGGTTGGGGCGATCGTCTGGTCGAAGCTCGGCACGGCGTCGCTCCACGAGGCGAGGGTCGCCGACCAGGTCGGGTCCGGGGCGGGCGGACGCTCCGGCAGCCGGTCGCGGCCGATCTCGAGGACGAGGTCGTGGCTCTCGCCCTCGCGCAGCTCGATGGCGAGCTCGAGGCGGTTCTCGGAGGTCACCCAGTGGGCCTCACCGGCACCGGTCCACCGGGCGACGTGCTGGCCGGCGCGAGCGGTCCACACGTCGCCCTTGCGGTGCACGTCGACCATCGGGTCGGCGCCGAAGCCCGCCGCCAGCGAGAGGATCGCGGCGAAGTGGGCGTCCCCGTGCAGGGCCTCCAGCCGGTGCAGCAGCACGAGGTGGTCCTTGTCGCCGGGGAACGCCAGGGCCTGGCGGCACTCCATGACCCGGTCGTCGGCGGTCCACCGGCCGCGCCAGACGAGGCTGCCCGGCTCGTAGTAGCCACCCCAGACGTAGCGCTCGTCGAGCGGGGTGACGGCATAGGTGCCGTGGCCGCCGATGAGCGAGCCGAAGACGGGGTCGTCGTGCCACTGCGGCGCGCACAGCCAGGCGACCTCCCCGCGGGGGCCGACGAGCGCGGCGCGCTCGCCGTCGGCGAGGACGGCATACTCCCGCAGGACGTGCAGCGGCAGGCCCGCCGGCAGCTTCACGCGACCCGCCACTGCTCGGCACCCCCGCTCACCGTCATGCCGTGACCCTGCCCGTCGTCGCGCGGGTGCAGGGCGCCGCCGGCGACCTCGGGTATGCCGTCGAGCAGGTCCGGCTCGAGCCGCGCGTGGTCGACGAACCACTCGACGTGCCGCAGGTTGGGCACCGCGGCCGCGACGACCGCGTGCAGGCTCGGCGCGCAGTGGGCCGACACCTGCAGGTGGGCCGCCTCGGCGAGCGATGCCCCGCGCAGCCAGCCGGTGTAGCCGCCGCAGCGGGTGGCGTCGAGCTGGAGGCAGTCGACGACGGGAAGGAGCGTGGTCACGTCGTCGGGGGTGGCGGCATACTCCCCCGCGGCGACGTCTGCGGCGAGCGCCTCACGGATTGAGGCGAGCCCGGCGGTGTCGTCGCTGGAGACGGGCTCCTCGAACCACCCGACGCCCAGGTCGTCGAGACGGTCGCCGACCCGGATGGCCTCGCCGACCGTGTAGCCGCCGTTGGCGTCGACCATGAGCTGGGTGCCGTCGGGGGCGAGCCGGCGCAGCTGCCGGGTGCGGTCCAGGTCGCGCTCGGGGTCGGCGCCCCAGCTCTCGCCGATCTTGATCTTCATCGCCGTGCAGCCGGCCTGCGCCCAGCCCTCGACCTGCTCGGCGAGCCCGGTGTCGTCGAGCGTGGTGAATCCGCCTGAGCCGTAGACCGGCACGTCGTCGCGGCAGCGGCCGAGCAGGCCGCCGAGCGGCACCCCGAGCAGGCGTGCCTTGAGGTCCCACCACGCCACGTCGACGGCGCTGACGGCCTGCATGGCGAGGCCGCTGCTGCCGAGGTTGCGGACGGCGCGGCGCATCGCCGACCACCCGTCCGTGACGTCGAGGGCGCTGCGGCCGAGCAGGTGCGGCGTCAGCTCGTCCTCGACGACCGCGGCCGCGGCCCGGCTCGAGTAGGTCCAGCCGAGGCCGGTGTGCCCGCCCGCCTCGAGCGTGACGGTGACAGCGGTCGTCGCGTGCCACTCGAACGTGCCGTCGGCCTCCGGCTCGGGGGTCGGGAAGCGGTAGACGGCCGTCTCGACGTGCGTGATGGCGCTCTCGTCGCGGGCGTATGCCGGGTGCCCGGCTCCCGCGCTCATGCTCGCACCGCCTGCTGCTCGGTCAGCCCCCGACGGGCTTGTGTGGCAAGGCGGTCCGCGGCGCGGGCGGCAAGCGCCATGATCGTCAGGGCCGGGTTGGCCGAGCCCTGCGTGGGCAGCACGCTCCCGTCGACGACGTAGAGGTTGGGGATCCCGAAGACGCGGTGGTCGGCGTCGACCACGCCGTCCTCGGCGCGGGCTGCCATGCGGGCGCCACCGACGAGGTGGGCGTAGCGGTCGATCGTCATGACCTCGCTGGCCCCGGCCGCCTTGAGGATGGTCTCCATCGACTCCGTCGCGGCCTTGGTGAGCATGCGGTCGTTGTCGCACTGCGAGTACGAGAAGTGCGCGATCGGCAGGCCGTGCCGGTCCTTCTCATCGGCCAGGGTGACGCGGTTGTCGGGCTGCGGGAGGAACTCGCACAGGGCGCCGATGGTCGCCCAGTGCACGAAGTCGCGGAGGTACTCGCGCAGCGGCGCTCCCCAGTGGCCTTGCGCCACAACGTGTTCGGCCCAGGTGATGGGCAGTGGGCTGACGTTCTGGATCGACCAGCCGCGGCGGTAGGGCTTCGTCGGGTCGGTCTCGTAGAACTGCTCCGAGGAGACCTCCGGCGGCGGGGCCTTGTAGGCGCGGATCTCCTCCTCGAACCGGCCCGAGGTCTGCGGGGCGCCCTGGACCATGAGGTAGCGCCCGAGCTGGTCGGTGTCGTTGCCCAGCCCGGCGGCATACCGCTCGGTGGCCGAGAGCAGCAGCAGGCGCGGGGTCTCGATGGAGTAGCCGGCGACGGCGACCGCGCGGGCGCGCTGGAAGTGCTCGCGGCCGCGGCGCAGGTAGGTCACGCCGGTGGCCCGGCCCGACTCGTCGTCGACGACCACGCGCGTCACCATGCTGTCGGCCCGGATCTCGGCGCCGTGTGCCAGGGCGTCGGGGACGTGCGTGATGAGCGGGCTGGCCTTGGCGCCCACCTTGCAGCCCTGCAGGCAGAA
>Ga0308174_10001089_pt1 | contig 12253 bp, 12 predicted proteins | sample PhyPR2_FD_203894 | JGI IMG/M metagenome (GOLD analysis project Ga0308174, IMG submission 203894) | Soil microbial communities from UC Gill Tract Community Farm, Albany, California, United States - DLSLS.P.R2 | ecosystem: Environmental > Terrestrial > Soil > Agricultural land | place: USA...
GGCCCGGTGGCGGTGAATCGAGCTGGCTCGGGCCGCTGCTTCTGCTTTGCAGCGCATTGTTCGGCGCGCTGTCCATCGTGCAGATCAAGCGCATTCGCACCACGTGATATCGCGTTGAGCGTGCTGACGAGCGTGATCGGTCATCAACCCGCGAAAGGCTGGGTCATCGTCGATGCGGGCTGGATGGCCATGAGCCGCGATCGCGGGACCGTCAAGCAGTCGCGTGACTTCGGGTACGGCCTTCCCTGCACACTGGATGCCTCGCCGCTCGAAGGCTGCGCATTCGTCGGCGCGAATCAGGAGCATGGCATTCTCGCGGTCGACTGCCACGATGCGCGGCAACTCGCCGAGCGCTTCCCTCTCGGCATGAAGCTGCGCATCTTGCCGAATCACGCGTGCGCCACTGGCGCGCAGTATCCGGAGTATCACGCCGTCGCACCGGATGGCGGCGTCGCGGTATGGAGCCGCTTTCACGGCTGGTGAATCCCGGGATTCCGCGTAGGTGAATTCGCAACAGCGTCACATAGACATGGCACGCTGCTTTTTTGCGCGGGTACACTGCGCAGCGCAGTTCCCTGTGGCATGCAAGGCTGGCGTACCGAATGAGATGGTTCGCCGCCGCGCCGTTTATGACATCTTCTTTGCGAGCTTTCGATGAAAACCGCCTTCAAAAAGACCCTCGTGCTGTTCGTGCTCGCCGCTTTCGCTGCGCCGACGCTGTCCTTCGCAGCGGCCGAGTATCCGGCCAACCAGAAGCGTCCGGCATATAGCAAGACGCACAAGCATCACAAACATCAGAAGAAAGCGCCCGCGCAATAAGCCTCGGCCGAAGACCTGCTGCCGCTGACGTGAAGCGTCGGCGGCAGCACTCATCTAGCCCGCATCGCCCGAACTGATCACCGATTGCATGCTCACCAGGAGCTTGCGCAAATAGCGAAGCAACCCGATCACATCGCCGAATGCGATGAAGCCTTCTTCCGCGCCTTCGCTGAATAGCACCTTGCCATCGAGCGTCTTGTCGATGATGAGACCGCCATGCGCCGCATGCGGCACATATTCGCTCTCGCCGATGTTGAAGCGGTTCCCGTTCACGGCCGCATCGCGCAGGCGCATCAGGAATTGAACTTCGGGCGTGCGCGAACTGGACAAGCGATGCACGTCGAAGAAATCGGCCACCGCGAGAATCGCATTGGTGCATGGCACGTACAGCGCGAAGGCCTTGCGTTGCGCGGCATCGTCGAATGAAGGCCATGAGGGCACGTCATTCGATGCATCGTCCTTCATCGGCATGCCGTCTTCGCTATGCGTGTGCGCCTCCGGATGCGCATGGCGCTGCGCGACGAGCCGCGCGACCGCGCCGACGTCCGGCGCACGCTCGCCGTTGTCGATCCAGTCGGCAAGCAAGCCAGCGTGCGTATAAAGCGCGAGCAGTTGCGCGTCGATGAACGCAACGCCGAGTCGGCATGGGTCGGGATGTGTCGTGTCGGGCATTGTCGTCTCCTGATTTTTCCCGCTGATTTTGCACACCGTGCGCAAATTCTGCACCCGCCCCGGCCGCATCCGCAGCCGTGACCGGTCAGAACAGGTTGCGCAGCCCGACCGAGACGCCCGTCTGATTCGACCTGCCCGGCAGTTCGACGACGCCCGCGCCCGTTACCTTGTTGAAGTCCACCGTGCCATAGACTTCCGTGCGCTTGGAAAGCGCACATTCCGCCAGCGCGACGCCCGTGTAGCGATTGCCGCTGCCCGTCTCGCCGCCGCCGATGGCCGCGTTCTTCATGTGGTCGTAATAGAACGCGCCTGTGAGCAACAGCGCGGGCGTGACTTGCCACGTGAGGCCGGCGAACGGGCCATCGTCGCGGCGGCCCGAGCCCTTGAGAATATCGACGCCGGCAGCGAGATTGCGCTGGGAGAGCAGGCTGTCGACGAAGCCGGTGTCATCGGTCGAATGCAGGTAGCCCGCGTACAGCTTCGCCGATCCGATTGCATAGACGATGTTCGCGTTCCAGATCTTCTGCTTGTTGCTCGCATTGTCGCTGTTCTGCTGATAGCCGCCGCCGATGGACAACGGCCCAACCGCATACGACGCCGTAAAGCCGTACATGTTGCCCGCGCCCAGATGACCGGGCGTCTGTCCCGAGAAGCCGCCGGGGCCGGTGGCCGTAAAGTTGGTGCCGAACGAGTACATCGCGCCGATGCTCAGCCCCGCGAACGTGCCGTTGTATTTGACGGCGTTATCCGCATAGAGACCCGCGCCGAGCGCGACCGGCAGCCACGCGTTCTCGAAGTAATTGCCGACCGTGAGCGGGTCGTACGTATCGCCGAGCATGTCGAAGAGCGGCGTCTTTTGCCGCCCGAGCGTCAACGTGCCGTATTGACTGGCGAGGCCCACATAAGCCGCGCGGTTGAATTCGCGCTGACCGTCGGAGTACTGGCCGTTCTGCAACTCCACGCCGCTTTCGAGCCGGAAAATGGCCTTGAGGCCGCCGCCCAGGTCTTCCGCGCCCTTCAGTCCGATACGGCTATTGGTGATTGCGCCGTTCGTCATGAAGAGCTTGCCGTCGTTATTCGCATTGGCGTTCGTGAGATAGCGCACGCCGACGTCGGCGACGCCATACAGCGTGACCGAACTCTGCGCGAACGCTGACTGGCAGGCAAATGCAATGGCGGATGCGGCGAGCGCGGTCGCCGCACGCGATGTAATCGTGTTCATGGTGTCGTGGCGTTTTATTGTCTATCAATGTGATGCGCTCTTCCGCGAGCCTTCGACGCGCTGTCTGAACCTTCCCGGTCCATTAATCGTCGGGCAACGCAAGCACGCGGACCTTTATCACATCAGATATCGCCGTGCACGGAATGGGGAAAGCGGGCGCGTATTCTGTCGCGTTTCAGACAACGCGAGCAGTTGGTTCGTCAGGCGCGCACGGCTTGCGTAGGCGTCGATGGCGGCGCATCGAGAAAGCCTTCCGCCATCTCCTGTTCGAACCGCGTGGGACTGCCCTCCCACACGATGCGCGCGTGCTCCAGAACATAGACGCGGTCCGCATGAGGCAGCGCGAAGGTCACGTTCTGCTCGCCGAGCAATACCGTGATGGGCGTCGTCTTCTGCAACATGTCCATCGCCTTCGACAACTGCTCGAGGATGACCGGTGCGAGGCCGAGTGTCGGTTCATCGAGGATGAGGAGCCTCGGCTGCATCATCAGCGCGCGTGCAATGGCGAGCATCTGCTGCTCTCCGCCCGACAGCGTGCGCGCCGTCTGCGTCTGCCGCGACTTGAGAATCGGAAAGAGTTCGAAGAGCCACGCGAGCTGCTCCGCGCGCGCGTCATTGGCAAGATGGTAGCCGCCGAGATCGAGATTTTCGCGCACCGTCATGTCGCTGAAGAGCTCGCGCGTCTCAGGACATTGCACGATGCCCGCTCGCGCAATCGCCGCGCCGCTCATGCCCTTTATGTCCTGACCAGCGAAGCGGATGGTCCCGTGGTAGGGCACGAGCCCCGAGACGGCGTTGAAGAGCGTGGTCTTGCCCGCGCCGTTCAGTCCCACCACCGACACGAACTCGCCTTCACGCACATGCAGCTTCACGCCGTCCAGCGCGCGCGCCTTGCCGTATAGCACGCCGACATCGTCGATTTCCAGAATCGACGGCTTGTCGCTCGACGCTTGCACGGTGCGCTCGCGCGTCTCTATCTTGCCGCCGAGATAGACACGCCGGACCGTCTCGTTGCGCATCACTTCCTCGGCGGTGCCTTCCGCGACATGTTCGCCGAGATACATGGCAAGCACGCGATCCGCGAGCGCGGCGAGGCTCTTTACGTTGTGATCGACCAGCAGCACCGCGCGCCCTTCCGCGCGAAAGCCGCGAATCAAGTCCGAAAACGCCTGCGATTCCGTTTGCGTGAGGCCCGCGAAGGGCTCGTCGACGAGCACGACCTTTGGATCGCGCGCAATGGCTTTCGCCATCTCCATGCGACGCAGATCGGCGAATGGCAGCGTCGCGGGATGACGATGCATCACCGCACTCAAGCCCACGCGCTCGGCAATTTCTCGCGCGCGGCGATTCACGTGCGGGTCGGCCACGAGTTTCACGAGCGAATCCGGCAGGAGCGCGAGCTTGATATGTTCGAGCACCGTCTGCCGATGCAGCGGCCGCGAATGCTGGAACACGATGCCGACGCCCGCGCGCGCGATTCGATGCGGCAGCCATCCGGCCATCTCGACGCCATTTACTTTCACCGAGCCCGCGTTGGGCCGTTCGATGCCCATGATGAGCTTCATCGCGGTGGACTTGCCCGAACCGTTAGGACCGATGAGGCCAAGAATCTCACCGGGCCGTATGTCGAAGCCGATACCGTTCACCGCGACCAGTCCGCCGAAACGCTTGGTCAGCCCGCGCACGGAAAGCAGAGGCGTGTCGTTCATTCGCGTTCCCTCACGCGCAGCAGGTTGCCGAGCAGCCCGTCCGGAAAGAACAGGATCACCGCGAGCGCCACGGCGGCGACCACGAAAGTGTTGATCTGCCCGAGCGGACGCAGGAATTCGCCCGCGACGATGAGAAACACGGAGCCGAGCACCGCGCCGAGTATCGTGCGCCGTCCGCCCAGCACGGCTGCAATGATGATCTGCACGCCCACGCCGAGATCGACCACGGTGCTGACCGACGCCGTGCCCTGATAGAACACGAGCATCGCGCCCGCAACGCCTGAAAACACCGCGCTGATGCAGAACGCCGCGAGCTTGTGCTTCGTCACGTTGAAGCCGAGCGCCTGCGCGCCGACGGTATCCTGCCCGCTCGCCTGCAGAATGAGACCGATGGCCGAGCGCGACAAGCCGAACAGCAGAATCGCGCACACGATAAGAAAGGCGAGCGCGATCCAGTAGTTATGGTTTGCATCGACGGAGATCACGTCGGGCACCATCATGCCGATTTCGCCGCCGGTCAGACCCGCGAAGATGACAATGGCGTTCTGCAGCAGCAAGACGGCAACGAGCGTAACGAGCCCGAAATAAGGGCCGCGCAAGCGCAGTGCGGGCACCGCGAGCAATAGACCGCCAATCAGCGCGACGACTCCGCCTGCGATCACGCATACCGGTATCGGCGCGCTCCAGTGCGCGTTCAGCATGGCGGCGGAATAGGCGCCGAGGCCGATGAGAAACGTCGGTCCGAAATTGACTTCACCCGCGAAGCCGAACAACAGGTCCCACGACATCGCGAAGACGCCAAAGTAATACGCAACGGTCAGCACGCCGAGAATGTAGCCCGACAGCCACCAGGGCAACGTCGTCGCGAGAATCGCGAGAAGTGCCGCGGCCCATACCACGCGCGAACGGAGAAGAGCGGTCATGGTGAGGTATCCGGCTAACGCCGCCCAAGGAAGCCCTGCGGCCTGACATATACGACGAGCACGAGCAGCAGCAACGCGGGCAAGGGCCGCAGCGTCGGCGCGATGAGGTACGCAGTGACAGTTTCCAGATAGCCCACGACATACGCGGCCATCAGCGATCCCGACACGCTGCCGAGTCCGCCCAGCACGACGATGGAAAACGCGCTCGCCGTCAGTTGCCCCGTGTTGTTCGTGCTCACGCCGAGGAACGATGCAAGCAGCACACCCGCGATGCCCGCGAGCACGCCATAAAGCGTCCACGCCAGCAGATAGATGCGCGACAGCTCGAAGCCGAGCAGCGTGAGCCCGCGTGGATTCATCGACGCGGCGAGCAGCGCCTTGCCCGCGCGCGTGCGATTGACGAAGAGCCATAGCAGGCCGATCACGACCCAGCACACCCCTGCAATCATGATCTCGTTGAACGGCACGCGCACGCCCGCGAGGTTCATCACGCCGTCAATGAGCGGGCGCATGGTGATGGGGTTATCGGTGAAGAGATAGGCCATGCCCTGCTGGATCATGATGCCCCATAGCAGCGTGCCGGTAAGTACGAAGATCTCCTTCTCTTCGCGCGGAATAGCGGCCGAACGCTGGATGGGCCGCACCACCATCAGATATGTGATGTAAGCCGCAAGCATGCCGCATACGATGCCGAGCAGCGTGCCCAGATAGGTGCCGAGGCCCGCTTCGCCGGCGAGCATCCAGCCCATCAGCGCCGCGACGAGCATCACGCCGCCATGCGCGAGATTGAGCACGCCGGATACGCCGAAGATCAGCGTGAAGCCGATCGCACCGAGCGCGTACAGCGAGCTGATGGCGAAACCGTCGATGAGAATTTGCAGTGGCAGCATGCCCGTCCTTCGAAGTGAACGAGGGTATCGATGGCGGCGCTTGCAAGGACGGAACGCGTCCCCGCAAGCGCTCACGCGACTACGCAATCATCAACGCGCTACTTGGCAGCGGCTTGCTGCAACTTCACGAACGCCGGGAACTTGACCTTCGCGTTGGCGATGGACTGCGGCCAGATGGCCACTTGCTTGCCGTTCTGCCACTGCAGATTGATACCCTGGATATAACCCGGCCCGTACTTGAGCGCATGCGTGAACTGATCGTTCTTGCCATAGAACTGCCAGCGCCCGATGGTGCCCACGTAGTCGGTCTTCTCCAGCGCATCAACCATCTTGTCCGGATCAGTCGAGCCTTGATTGCGATGAATCGCATCGGCCAGGATATAAACCAGGTCGTAGCTCGTGAAGCCGTCATACGCGGGCGAGACGCCGAACTTCTTCTGATACCCGTCGACGAACGGCACGGTCTTGGGCGTCACCGCAACGCCCGGCGCCGCCGCCGATGCGGTGATCACGCCTTCGGTCGCGCCATTCGTGTCCTTCCAGAAGCTCGTCGTCGTGGCTTGCGAGCTTTGGCCGGTCATCGGAATGGGCACTTGCTGATCGTGCCATTGCACGGTCGGCTGCACGCCCACATGGCTAATGCCTGTCGTGATGGTGTCCGGATGCTTCGCTTCGATCTGGTTGAAGATCGGCGTGAAGTCCGACGTATCGGGATTGAAGCGAATGTGATCGAGCACTTGCAGCCCGGCCTTCGGCAAGCATTCGAGGAAGCGCTCGTCGAGCGGCTTGGTCCACGCGGCGTCCTCGCTCATCACGACGGTCGTCTTCATCTTGAGCTGGCCGACGAGGATATCGTGCGAGAAATCGCAGATGGACTGGGCGATGAACGCGGACGTCATCCAGCCGTGGAACGTGTACTTGTAGCGGTCGTAGTCGTCGTGGACGCGCTTCGATATTTCGTTGCTCGCCGCGCCCGGCGTGATGAACGGCATCTTCAGGCGCGCGGACCAGGGCTCCATTGCGAGCGCCACCTCGCTGATGTAGCTGCCGATGATCGCCACCACTTTGTCCTGATTGGCCGCGCGCTGGAAGGCGCGCACGCCGTCCGACGCGGACGAATGATCGTCGTAGGCGACGATCTGAATCTGCCGGCCATCCACGCCGCCGTGCGCGTTGATCTCGTCCGCCGCCATCTGCGCGGACTTGCTGATCGACGCCCCCGCCACCGACGATTCCTCGCTGATCACGCCGAGCTTGATCGGCTCGCCCGCTGCATGGGCCGCGCCCATGCAGGTCAGGCCCGTCGCGATGGCGCCCGTCGCCATGAAGCAATGCAGTCGCCAGGTCTTGCATTTCGACATCACGGTCTCCTCTTATGACTACACGTAGTGAATCATGGAGCGACGCCAGCCAAGGACACATGCACCTTTTAAGGATGCGCGCACAACAGTAGCACCCGCGTTTCGCGCGCTGAATCAGTAGTTACGATAAACGCGCTCAGCGTTCCGGGAATGCTGCAAAGCCGCAATGCACAGCGTGCATCTAATAGAAGCTATCCTTTCAGGGAACGACATTCTTTCGAGGAAGACATCGCATGCTGACGATCTGGGGCCGGGCGAACTCGGTCAACGTGCAGAAGGTGTTGTGGTGCTGCGAGGAACTCGGCCTCGCTTATGAGCGCATCGATGCGGGCCTGCAGTACGGCCGCAACCACGAACCTGCTTACCTTGCGATGAACCCGATGGGCCGCGTGCCGACGCTGGTCGACGGCGACTTCGTGCTGTGGGAATCGAATTCGATCATTCGTTATCTGGTCATGCAATATGGCGGCGACGGCACGCACGAGACCCTCTATCCACCCGATCCCAGGTCGCGTGCAAGCGTGGACCGCTGGCTGGACTGGACGCTGTCCACGCTGCAACCGGCGGAACGGCCGGTGCTCTGGGGCTATGTCCGCACGCCCGAAGCCAAGCGCAATCTGAAGCAGCTCGAGGCCGACGCGAAGGAAGTGGAGCAGCTATGGCGCGTGATCGACACGCATCTGAAGGGCCGCGATCATCTCGAAGGCGCTGCATTCACGCTGGCGGATCTCGTCATAGCGGCTTACGCGCGACGCTGGTACGGCATCGCCGAACTGGAGCGTCCCGTGCTGCCCGAACTCGAACGCTGGTATGCGCAACAGTCCACTCGTACCGGCTTTCAACACCACGTTTCGCCCGAATTGACGTGAACGCAACCAATCGATAAACGCACCATCATGACCATCGAACTGCATACATGGAATACACCCAACGGACGCAAGATCAGCGTCGCGCTGGAGGAAATGGAACTGCCGTATGTCGTGAAGACCGTGAACATTACGAAGGGCGAGCAGCATGCGCCCGAGTTTTTGCGCATCAGCCCGAACAACCGCATTCCGGCGATTGTCGACCTCGACGGTCCGGGCGGTTCCGACAGCCAGCCGATCAGCGTATTCGAGTCCGGCGCCATCCTGCTGTATCTCGGCGAGAAGACGGGCAAGTTTCTGCCTGTCAGCTTGCGCGATCGCGTACCCGTGCTCGAATGGCTGATGTGGCAGATGGGCGGCTTCGGGCCGATGCCGGGACAAGTGCATCACTTTCGCATGGTCGAGTCGGAAACCGATCGCCGCTATGGACTGAAGCGCTATTCCGACGAAACGCGCCGCTTGTATGGCGTCCTCGACAAGCGTCTCGGCGAAGTGGAATTCGTCGCGGGCGCGTTGTCCGTGGCGGACTTTGCGATACTCGGCTGGGCGTGGCGACACGAGCGCCATCAGGTTTCGCTCGACGAATATCCGAACGTCAAACGCTGGTATGAAGCGCTTCTCGCGCGCCCCGGCGTTAAGCGTGGCTTCGAGGTGAAGCTGGACGACCTGCCCTGATTCACGCCGCTTCACAGAAAGAAGCATGGAGACGACCATGACCGCCAGCATGTATGACGAAGGGCTTCCCAAGACCGCCGCCAACTTCGCGGTGCAGACGCCGCTGACGTTCATCGAGCGCACGGCGTTCGTGTATCCGGCTCGGCCCGCTATCGTGCATGGCGACGTGCGACGCACGTGGGGCGAAACCTATGCGCGTACGCGGCGGCTCGCGTCGGCGTTGGTCGCGCGCGGCATCGGTTTGGGCGATACGGTCGCGGCCATGCTGCCGAACACGCCCGAAATGGTCGAAGCGCACTTCGGCGTGCCGATGACGGGCGCCGTCCTCAACACGCTCAACACGCGCCTCGATGCCTCGACGCTAGCCTTCATGCTTACGCATGGCGAAGCAAAGGCAGTGATTGTGGATCGCGAGTTTTCGGCCGCGATGCGACGCGCGCTCGAACAGGTGCCGCAGTCATTGCTCGTGATCGACGTGGACGATCCGCAATACACGGGCGACGGCGAACGCATCGGCGAGATCGAATATGAAGCGCTGCTCGCAAGCGGCGATCCGGCTTATGAGTGGTCGCCGCCAACGGACGAGTGGAACGCGATCTGCCTGAACTACACGTCGGGGACGACGGGCAATCCGAAGGGCGTCGTCTATCATCATCGCGGCGCTTATACGAACGCGGTGAGTAATATCCTCGAATGGGACATGCCCAAGCATGCGGTGTACTTGTGGACCTTGCCGATGTTTCACTGCAACGGCTGGTGCTTCCCATGGACTGTGGCGGCGCGCGCGGGCGTGAACGTCTGTCTGCGGAGAATCGATGCAAAGACCATCTTCGATCTGATCCGCAACGAAGGTGTTACGCATTACTGCGGCGCGCCCATCGTGCAGAACCTGCTCGTCAACGCGCCGGATGAAATGAAGGCGGGCATCGCGCACAAGGTCCACGCGATGGTCGCGGGCGCAGCGCCGCCCGCCACGATGATCGAAGGCATGGAGCGGCTCGGCTTCGAACTCACGCACGTCTATGGGCTCACCGAAGTCTATGGCCCGGCAACGGTCTGCGCGCAGCAGGCCGAATGGAACGCGCTGGAAATCGGCGAACGTGCGCGCCTGAATGCACGACAAGGCGTGCGCTACCACTTGCAGGACGCCGTGAGCGTGCGCGATCCGCTCACCATGCAGCCCGTTCCCGCCGATGGCGAGACCATCGGCGAGATCATGTTTCGCGGCAACATCGCGATGAAGGGCTATCTGAAGAACGTGAGCGCGACGCAGGAGGCCTTCCGCGACGGCTGGTTTCATACGGGCGATCTCGCCGTTGCCTACCCCGACGGCTACGTGCGCATCAAGGATCGCAGCAAGGACATCATCATCTCGGGCGGCGAAAACATATCGAGCATCGAAGTGGAGGACGTGCTGTACCGGCATCCGGCGGTGCTCGCGGCCGCTGTCGTCGCGAAGCCCGATGCACGCTGGGGCGAGACGCCCTGCGCATTCGTCGAACTGAAGGCCGGTGCGCAGACGAGCGCCGAGGAATTGATCGCGCATTGCAAGACGCAGCTCGCAGGCTTCAAGGTGCCGCGCGCGATCGAATTCTGCGAGTTGCCGAAGACATCCACCGGCAAGATCCAGAAGTTCGAACTGCGCAAGCGCGCGGGCTCGGTTGCCGCAATCGACGTTTGAGGGAGGCCTTTCCATGAGCGATAGCGAAGCACTCGTCAAGCTGGAACGCGACGCCTACGAAATCAAGGGCGCGGTCAAGCTCACGATGAACCGTCCGCAAGCGTTCAATGCGCTTTCCGAATCCATGCTAGATGCATTGGACTCCCAACTGACTCGCATTGCGGAATCGGATGCGCGTGTCGTCATCATGGCGGGCGCGGGACGGGCCTTCTGCGCGGGCCACGACCTCAAGGAGATGCGGGCCGATCCTTCGCTCGACTATTATCGCGAACTGTTCGCGCGCTGCGCTCGCATGATGCTGACCATCCAGCGCATGCCGCAGCCGGTGATCGCGCGCGTGCATGGCATTGCGACTGCGGCAGGCTGCCAGCTCGTTGCCATGTGCGATCTCGCGGTTGCCTCCGATGAAGCGCGCTTCGCCGTATCCGGCGTGAACCTCGGGCTTTTTTGCGCGACGCCGAGCGTACCGCTTTCGCGCAACGTATCGCGCAAGGCTGCGTTCGAGATGCTCGTTACCGGCGACTTCATCGATGCGAACTCGGCCCGCGAGCGCGGCCTTGTCAATCGCGTGACGTCCGCGGGCGCGCTCGACGATGCCGTGGCGCAGCTCGCATCCAACATCGCGAGCAAGCCGCGCGAAGCGGTCGCGGCGGGCAAGCGGCTCTTCTATCGTCAACTGGAAACGGGAATCGAAGCGGCGTATGCGCTTGCATCGGAGACGATGGCCTGCAACATGATGGACGAAACCGCGCTGGAAGGTACGCAGGCATTCATCGACAAGCGGCCGCCGCGTTGGTGACCTACCGATTGATCTGCTGGACGTGCTCGAAGAGAAGCTCCGCGTAGGGGGCCGAAGCGTTGCGCGGGCGCCTCGGGGCAAATGCTTATGCCACGAGTGTTCATATTGCAAACGGCATCGGTCTTCTCTAACGTCATGCGCAGCCGTGGCTCAATGCCGCACTCATATGTCATCTCATCGCATGTCTGGGCGGCGTGGGGCGGAGCGGCTGGCGTTGCGGCTCGCCCCGCTTCGTCCACGACAAAGCAAAGACGCGCGCGCCGCGCATCGAGGCATCGGGACCGGCGCGCCACGGAGACCACGATGAACAGCAGCATCAGACCAGGGGCCGCGCACGGCCCGCATAGCTTTTTCTCGAAAGACGCGACCATCGCCCGGCCCGGCTTCTCGCGCTGGATGGTACCGCCCGCGGCGCTCGCGGTGCACTTGTGCATCGGGCAGGCGTATGCGTTTTCGGTGTTCAACGCGCCGCTGACGCGCGTCCTCGGCATCACTCAGTCCGCGCCCGACGACTGGTCGCTCACCACGCTCGGCTGGATCTTCTCGCTCGCCATCGTATTTCTAGGCCTCTCGGCGGCGTTCGCGGGCAAATGGCTGGAGAAGGTCGGCCCGCGCCGCACGATGTTCACCGCGGCC
>Ga0308174_10001090_pt1 | contig 12249 bp, 9 predicted proteins | sample PhyPR2_FD_203894 | JGI IMG/M metagenome (GOLD analysis project Ga0308174, IMG submission 203894) | Soil microbial communities from UC Gill Tract Community Farm, Albany, California, United States - DLSLS.P.R2 | ecosystem: Environmental > Terrestrial > Soil > Agricultural land | place: USA...
GGTGGCGGCGACGCTGCTCGGCATGCTGACAGGAATTGGCGGCGGCATGATGCGCGATGTGCTCGTGAGGGAGATCCCCACCGTGTTACGCACGGAACTGTACGCGGTCGCAGCGCTGATTGGCGCGACGGTGGTCGTGATTGGACGTATGCTGCACATCCCGGCCGGCGCGGCGGCTGGCGCCGGTGCAATCCTCTGCTTTGGGCTCCGATTAATGGCCATTCGACGAGGGTGGCAGCTTCCGATCGCACGGTCGCTGAAGTAATTAGCAAGAGAGATGTGGAGAAAGTAAGTTCGATATATGAGGAAGAGCAAACACTTTTACCTTGGCTTGAGCGTCAGCGTGGCCGTGCTTGGCGGAATTTTGTATTCAACGCCTGGTTCTGGTGAAGCGGCGGTCTCGCTTAATCCGGCCGGCATGCCCCGTATTGGCACTATCGATGAACGGTTTCAGTCATTCAACGTGGAGATGTTAGAAGTCACCGGCGGCCGGTTCTGGAAGCCTTACAAAGACATGGAGACGAAGTCGAAGGCGCAGGCAGCCGCTCAGAAATCGGGCGCAACTCCGGCGGGCATGAATCCGAATCTCTATGAATACCGGCCGCCGATCAATCTGGGCAATGCTCGCTTACAGAAGCTGGCGGCAGCTTTGGGGCCCGCCTATATGCGGGTGAGCGGAACATGGGCCAACACGACCTATTTCTCCGATTCAGATGACCCGTCTCCGAAAACGCCGCCGAAAGGTTTCAGCGGTGTGCTCACTCGGAAGCAATGGAAAGGTGTTATCGACTTTTCGCATGCCGTGAATGCAAAGATCATCACCTCATTCGCAACAAGCCCCGGAACTCGCGATGCCGCAGGTATCTGGAGGCCGAATCAAGCGCGCCAATTCCTTTCATATACGAAATCGATTGGGGGGAGCATCGCCGCTGCCGAATTCATGAACGAGCCCAACATCGCCGCGATGGGTGGAGCGCCGAAGGGATATGACGCTGCCGATTACGGGCGCGATATCGCTGTGTTTCGTTCTTTTCTCAAGCAGGCTGCGCCCGGCACCTTGTTCCTCGGCCCAGGTTGTGTTGGAGAAGGTGGTTCCCTTCCGATGCCGCCTAACAGCGGCATGCTCCGCTCCGAGGATTTGCTGAAGGCCACCGGACCGGTTTTTGATATCTTCTCGTACCACCTCTATGCAGCAGTTTCGAAGCGATGTGCAAGCATGGGCCCGGCTTCGCAAACATCGGCTGCGGCGGCGCTTTCCGAAGAGTGGCTTTCTCGTCCGGATAAGATCAATGCGTTTTACGCCGGTCTGCGCGATCGCTACGATCCGGGCAAGCCGCTCTGGATCACTGAAACGGCCGACGCAGCTTGCGGCGGGAACCCTTGGGCTTCCACCTTTCTCGATACCTTCCGTTATCTCGATCAGCATGCCCGCTTAGCGCAACAGGGCGTGCGAGTCATTGCCCATAACACTCTTGCATCGAGCGATTATGGCTTTCTGGATGAGAATACGTTCGCGCCCCGTCCTAACTACTGGGCCGCTCTCCTATGGCGCAAGCTGATGGGGGACACGGTGCTGAAGCCCGGCCCGTCACCAGCACCGAGCTTGCATTTGTATGCCCAGTGCTTGCGAGACGTACCGAAAGGTGTTGCGCTTCTGGTCATCAACACAGATCGGAATGCTTCTCAATCGCTCGATGTTTCCGGTGGATCGGAGCGTTATACTTTGACGGCCGACAATCTGGAAGGCACGCGCGTGCAACTGAACGGGACAGAACTCAAGTTGGGCGTCGGAGATTCCATTCCGCGGCTGGCGGGCGCGCCGGCCCATGCCGGACAGATCACGTTCGCACCGGCGAGCATCACATTTCTTGCGATTCCAAATGCGAACAACGCGAGCTGCCGGTAATTGTTGTGCCGTGTTCCGATGACTTAGCGTGAAAACGCGCTGCTGACGGGGGGCGGCAAATCCGTCCCCTTAATCGCACGCCAGAGGACTTCGTTCAGTTCGTTATCGTCGGCCAGGTCGGCATCTGAAAAATCCATCTGTTGCGATTCGGCCGCCAGAGGCGCATTCTTCGGGTTGCGGTCCGTTAGCGAGACCTTAGGCGCAATCGCGTTGAACGGCTGCGTATTTGCCTGTCGCGCAAAGCTGCCGAACATAGGACGCGCGCCGGCATCGAAGTGCGTCATAGGCCGTAACCCCAATATCAGTTCCATGGTGCGAAGCACGCTGGTCTGGTTGTACATGGTGGAATCGACGGAGCCGCGATGCGTATAGGGGGAAACAACCCAGACCGGAGCGCGATGGGAATCGACGTGATCGGGCCCGTTCTGAGCATCATCCTCAATGGCGAAGATGGCGGTGGACGGCCACAGTTTGCTGTGCGTAACGGCATCCACCACCATCCCGATGGCGTAATCGTTATCCGCCACGTACGAGAAGGGCGTTAGTTCGCCCACCCGGGTTCCCATGGTGTGATCGGTGCCCAGGCGCAGGATGATCAATTGCGGCGCTTGCCCTTTCGCATCGAACTCTTTCCATTCCCGAATAAATTCCTTGGCGCGATTCACATCCGGGTAGTGAAGGTCGAAACCGCGAAAATTCATGTCCGTGTACGGGGCCAGCACGGGATCGTTCACGGCTTTGACCTGCCGCTCGCCGGTAACTTCCTTCAGAGGAATATCGCTGACCCACTCGCCGTAATCGCGTATGCTTACACCGGCCTGCAGCGCGTTATCCCAGATGTAGCCAGCCGGCGGCGTATTGGCCGGCTCACCGCCCTCGTAGCGATACACTTTGGTGCGACTGGCGTACATGTTGGGCCAAGTCTTCACTGTGAAATCGGGCGCAATCGCGGCGGAAAGCCAGTTGTGTCCCTCCGCGCTCACGTCGGCATTTTCGTAGAAGTTGTCGTAGAGGACGAATTCGTTCGCCAGGGCATGAAGATTCGGCGTGATCTTTTCGCCAAAAAGGTTCAGAGCTTTATCTCCGTTGCCTTTGTCCATATCTCCGAGCACCTGGTCATACGTCCGGTTCTCCTTGATGATGTAGATCACGTGCTGGATGGGTGACCCGTGCTCCTGAATGTGCGAGAAAAATGCCACCTGCTCGTCTGTAATGGGACCGTAGAGCATCTCATCGCGATACGGCGAGTTGGCCATCACGGTACGGCTGTAAGCGGCGAGCTGAGCCTCGTCCGGCGCGGGTAGCAGACCCACTGTGCCGGTTTGTATGTGAGCGACGTATTCCACCGCCGGCGGCGCGGCCGAACCTGCGCCCACTCGTGCCGGGCGCTCAGTTGGATTCGGTCCGTGAGGATTGGGCTTGCTGCCCAGGCCTTTCCCATTCACAATCGCCAGCTCGCCCTGGCCTACTACATTGACTCCTGTTGGATACCAGCCGGTGGGAATAAAGCCAAGCACTCTGCTGCGAGGCGATGCGATGTCAGCAACCGCAACTGCGTTCGCGTCCGAACATACTACATACAGGCGCGCGCCACGCTGATCGGATGCCAGCCCCGACGGCGTCATCCCGAGCGGATGCATCGGTGTCATAGAAACATTAATGGATTCGAGCAGAGTCAATTGTCCGTCCCTGGTGATACCGATCGAGTACACGTTATTCGTGTTGCCCGCCGTTACGAACACCCGCGCCGTATAGTTGGACTCTCCCTTTTCGCTCGGCGCCGGCCGGTTGATCAAGAGCATATCGGTAGGGTGCGGCCCAACACGCGTTTTGCCGATTTCTGTTCCGTTGCTGACTTCATGCTGGTAGATCGCGCCATCGGCCCAGGAACTGACCAGTAGTTGGCGGCCGCCGGGCATCACGACGATTCGGTACGGACGGCGGCCGGTCTTCCAGCGATCGGTCAGCGCGCCGGTCTGGAGATTAATGACGGCGATGCTGTCGCCATAGAGATCGGCAGCATACAGTTGGCGGGCATCGGACGAGAGTTCGACATCGCCAATCAGCGCCTCGCTCTTGTGGCTTAGATCCTTTACTGCGGAGAATTCGCGAGTGCGCGTCAACTCGCCGGTAGCGGAGTTGAGCGAAAGCTCAAATACTTTCCCGGTCGACCCTCCGCCCACATACACGAGATCCTTGTTCGCCGCCACCGTCAGCCCGAGCCACGCGTCCGGCAGGGGCGTCCGTCCGATCTCCTTTTTCTGCGCGAGGTCGATCACACTGATGGAAGGCGGATTGTAACCGCCATTCAGCACCAGCAGATACTTCCCGTTGTTGGAAAGAGCGGTGCTCATCGGAAAGGTATCCACCGGGATCTGATCGCCGGCCGGTCGGATGATCCATCCGCTATCCAGAAGAAAGCCTCCGCCGGCCAGCGGCCCGACTTTCTGTTTCGGCGAGGTGAGCGAATGCGCCTGTCGAACCGTGAAAGCAAGGCCGAGGGCGAGTACCAGGAGAGTGATTTTTTTCATTCCGTGAACCTATGTGCGATCGGAAAGCGGCGTCCCACGCCAAACGCTTTCGGGGTGATGCGCAAGCCGGGAGCTGCCTGCTGCCGCTTATATTCGTTGCGATCCACTTTGCGAACGATGTCGCGCGCTAATTCCTCCGAAACGCCAACTTTGGCGGCGATCTCCGGCACGGACTCGTAGCGTTCGATATAGGCCGCGAGAATCGCATCCAGCACTTCGTACTCGGGCAGGCTGTCCGTGTCTTTCTGGTCCGGCCGAAGCTCCGCGGAGGGTGGCTTTGTGAAAGTGTTTTCAGGAATCGGAGTTGGTACGCCGCTCCGCACGTAACGGCAGTTCGCAACGCGCGCCAGCCGGTAGACCATCGTTTTCGGAACATCGCTGATCACCGCCAGCCCTCCGCACATATCGCCGTAGAGCGTGCAATAACCGACTGCGATCTCGCTCTTGTTGCCGGTGGTCAGCACCAGAGAACCAAACTTATTCGAAAGCGCCATGAGCACCATCCCGCGCAGACGCGATTGCAGATTCTCCTCAGTCGTGTCCGGGCTGTACGCGGCGAACAGAGGTTCCAGAGTTTGGACCATTGCCTGATAGCCAGGCTGGATGGAAACTACTTCGAAGCGAATGCCGAGATGTTCGGCCAGCGACCGGGCATCGGCTAGGCTGTGTCCGGACGAATACGGGCCGGGCATGGCAACGCCAGTCACATTCTCTTTGCCCACCGCTTCGGCTGCAATGGCGGCAACCAGCGCGGAGTCGATGCCGCCGCTCAATCCAACCAGAACGCTACGGAAACCGCATTTCCGGATGTAATCGCGCGTTCCAAGCACAAGCGCTTCAAACGCTGCTTCGTCGCCAACCAAATGGTTCGCGTGATCGTCGCCTGTTCCGGCGCTGCTGTCGAAAACGATCAGGTCTTCAGCAAACGATTTAGCCTTCGCCCGCAACTCACCGCGGGCAGTCATGGCGAAGCTGGAACCATCGAACACCAGTTGATCGTTGCCGCCCACCATGTGGATGTATACCGCGGGCAAATTGAACCGCCGGACGATCGACCGGAAGATATCTTCTCGCAGCTTGCGCTTACCAATGTTCCAGGGCGAGGCGTTAATAGAGACAATCAGTTCAGCGCCTCTCTGCGCCAGTTCCTCGATAGGATCGCGCGAATAGCGGCGGCGTTCCCAGAACTGCTTGTCGTTCCAGGAGTCTTCGCAGATTGAGATAGCCAGCTTGGTTCCGCGAACGGTGCAGATATCCTGCGATTCGGCGGGCTGGAAGTAACGGGCCTCGTCGAAAACATCATAGGTCGGCAACAGCATCTTGCATTGCCGGAACACAATGCGGCCTTGCTCAATCACGACAGCGGCGTTCTGCGCTCGAATAGCCGAGTGTTCAGGCGACCGCGCGGCGTAGCCTATGATCAGAGCGAGATCGAGCTGGGCCGATTCCCGGGCGATGCCATCCAGCGCCTGGGCAGTCCGATCGAGAAAGGAATGTTTCTCCACCAGATCCCGGGGCGGATAGCCGGTCAGCGCCAGCTCGGGAAAGGCAACCGCGTCGGCTCCGGCGCGCTGAGCCCGGCGCGAAAAATCGAGGATCTTGGCCGCGTTTGCTTCCAGATCGCCCACCGTATTATTGATCTGTGCCAGGGCGATCCGCATTCGAATACCTATTGTATTCGGGATAAGCGCCGCAACCCCCGCCGCCAGCCGGCGCATCTAATCGACAGGATGACGGCAGGCGAGAAACTAGCGATACTGAAAGTAGAGGCCTGATCCATGCGCTTCCTGGCACAAACGGTCCTGATGATCGCCGCAATTGGCGCGCTAAGCGTAATGCCGCTCGAAGCCCAACGCGGCCACTTCGGGGGCTCGCACTCGGGCCCACCCGCGGCGCACGGGGCGCAGCCTCTGGGAGGCGGGCACACTTTTCCGGTGCGGACGTATGGTCCTCCGCCGCTGGGACTACGGCCGCCTGCCGCCGGTTTCACTGGAATCGACCCCGGAGCTCTTCGATCCCAGCCGCGTTCTTTCGGGCATGGCCGCGGCCGCAATCGCGCTCCGCAGGCAGCTTTCTTCACGCCCTATTACTACCCGTTTCTTGGTTACAGCGACAGCGGGTATGATGCGTATCCGCCGTATGATACGGCCCAGGATCCCGCTGCGCAAACTGAGGCGGTAACGGGAAATCTGCTTGGCCAGCAGATACAGGACCTGAGCGCGCAGATCGAAGAACTTCGCAACCAGCAGGAGGCGGCTCGCGCGCAACAGCCGGCACCGGCCGCTCCGCAAAGCAACGGCCCGGCCGAACAGATGCAAGCTCCCCAGCCTCCGCCGATCCGGCTGGTTCTACGTAGCGGCCAACAGGTTCAAGTTCAGAATTACGCGGTCGTGGACGGAACGTTCTGGGATTTCACCAGCCAGCCCACGCGGCGGATTCCGGTCGCGAACATCGATATTCCCGCTTCACAGAAGGCAACCGAAGATAGCGGCGGAGAGTTTCCGCAATTGGCAGGAGACCGCTAAAGTACGGGAACGGCGGACCCACGGGAGCCGCCCACCGTTCCGGGTTTCGCCACTCATCCAATCCAGGCTGTTCGTTACCATAAAGTCTTCTGATGCTGCGTTTTGAAACGGCTGGAGAGAGTCATGGAGAGTACCTGGTCGCCACCTTAACGGGTCTCCCGGCAGGTATTCCCGTGTCAATCGAGTATCTGGACCGGCAGTTGTGGCGTAGGCAGCAGGGATTTGGTCGCGGCGGACGGATGAAGATCGAAACCGATCGCGTTCACATCGTCTCCGGGGTCCGGCATTCGCAGACTATCGGCTCCCCGATCGCGATTCTGATCGAGAACAAGGATTGGAAGAACTGGACCGGCACGCTCCCAATCGAAGCAAAACATGCCGAAACGGGGAAAGAGAAACCGGTAGAGCGGCCCCGCCCGGGTCATGCTGACTTGGCGGGGGCGATCAAATACAACTTTCCCGAGGCCCGTTACATTCTGGAACGTGCCAGCGCGCGCGAAACGGCGGCTCGGGTGTCGGTGGGCGGGCTGGCGAAGACGTTCCTGAAGCAATTCGGAATCGAGATCCTGAGCCATGTCATTGGAGTCGGGCCTGTGCGTCTTCAGCGGCCCGCGGAATGGGAAGAGATTGTAGCGCTGAGCCAGCGAGACGACGTTCTGCTCGGCTGCGTCGATGCAGAAACCGAAAAGCAGATGAAAGAAGCGGTGGATCACGCCTACCGCACCGGAGACACGGTCGGCGGCATCTTTGAAGTGGTGGCCCACGGATTGCCGCCTGGGCTGGGATCGCACATCGCCTGGGATACCAGGCTGGACGGACGGTTGGCCCAGGCAATTGTTTCGATTCAGGCCGTAAAAGGAGCGGAGATTGGGCCGGCGGAGCAAGGTGCGGCCGCTTACGGCTCTTCCGTTCAGGACACCATCCACTACGATCGTCCGGAACAGGCCTTCCTGCGCGGCTCGAACCGGGCCGGCGGCCTGGAAGGCGGCATCACGAATGGTCAGGATGTGGTCATTCGAGGCTTTCTGAAGCCGATTTCGACGCTGCGAAGGCCGCTTGAATCGGTTGATCTATCGACCAGGGAGCCCGCCCTGGCTGCCTACGAGCGCAGCGATGTTGCGGTTGTGCCTGCTGCCGGAGTAATCGGCGAAGCCATGGTGGCCCTGGTGCTGGCGCAAGCGTTTTTAGAAAAGTTTGGCGGCGATTCGCTGCTTGAGACGAAACGTAACTTCGACGGCTATATCACTCAGGTAAGGAGCTTTTAGAATACGGGCGCGAAGAGCGATCTGTGATTAGAAACATGGTTCGAAAGATATTGAAATATGGTGAGCCTGTGCTTGAACAGCAGGCTGAGCCAGTGACTGAGTTCGACACTGCCGAACTGCGGGGATTGATCGACGACATGTGGGAGACGATGTATGCGGCAAAGGGGGTCGGATTGGCTGCTCCCCAGATTGGTCTCGCCAAACGCATATCCGTGATCGATATCAGCGTGGGTGAAGACGAAACGAAAAAGATTGTGATTATCAATCCTGAGATCGTGTCCGCGGAAGGCAAGCAAACTGGGGAAGAAGGATGCCTGAGCATACCGGGTTTTCGGGAACCGGTAACGCGGGCAAACAAGGTTGCTGTGCGAGCCCGGAATCACCAGGGTGAGGCGATTGAATTCTGCGCCGAAGAATTACTGGCGCGCGCCTTCCAGCACGAGATTGATCATCTGAACGGCGTCCTTTTCATCAATCACCTCAGCACGCTCAAGCGGGATATCATTCGCCGGAAGATCAAGAAATTGCAGAAGGCCGGCGAATGGGATTGAACGCGTAAGGCCGGCATGCGCGTTGTGTTTTTAGGAACACCTGAATTTGCCGTACCGTCCTTGAAGGCGCTGGTGTGCGAACATCAGATCGCAGCAGTCTTTACCCAGCCGGATCGTCCAAAAGGGCGAGGTGGACGCCTGACAGAATCACCCGTGAAAACCGCTGCCCTCGCGCTCGGAATCCCGGTCCATCAGCCAGAACGCATCCGCCGCCCGGATTCCGTCGAATTGCTGCGAAATCTTGCACCGGAGATCATGGTGGTAGTTGGCTATGGGCAGATCATTCCGCAAAACATTATCGACTTGCCGCGGCGCGGTATTCTCAACGTGCATGCGTCCTTGCTTCCCAAATATCGAGGAGCCGCGCCCATCCAGTGGGCCATCGCGAACGGCGAAACGGAAACGGGCGTGACCATTATGCAGATCAATGCCGGGCTCGATACCGGCGATATGCTGCTTAAAGCCGCCACTGCGATCGGGCCTGCCGAAACAGCCCCACAATTGAGCGCGCGGCTTGCTCCGCTGGGCGCTGGACTCCTGCTTGAGGCCATACGCAACATCTCGGCGGGCACAGCGCATTGGCAGAAGCAAGACGAAACGAAGGCTAGCATCGCGCCCATACTGAAGAAGGAAGATGGTCTGATTGACTGGTCGCGGCCGGCGCGCGAGATCTACGATCGCCTGCGCGGGTTCACGCCGTGGCCCGGTGCATACACGAGTTTTCGCGGTCAGCAGATGTCGCTTATTGCTGCTCTTCCGCTCGAACATATGCCTCTGAACCCCACTGTGCTGAAAACGGACAAGCGGCGTATCTTTGCCGGATGCGGCGCTAACACAGCACTGGAATTGTTGGAAGTACAGCTCGCCGGCAAAAAGGCCATGTCAGCAGAGGCCTTTCTCAACGGGTATAGACCAGGCGAAGGCGAAAAGCTTGGAGATCAGACTTGAACCTTCCATTAGGCTATCGATATGCCGCCACATACGCCGGCATCCGCAAGCAGGAGAAAGATGACCTCGCACTGATTGTCTCCGACAGGCCCGCCGAAGCGGCCGCCGTGTTCACTCGTAATGTAGTGCAGGCCGCTCCGGTCCAACTCTCGCGCAGGCATTTGAAGTCGGGCAAGGGCAAAGTTTCGGCTGTCCTCGTGAACGCGGGTAACGCGAATTGCGCTACTCGAACGGGCGCTCACGTCGCGCTTGCATCGTGCAAAGTTGTCGCCAAAGCGCTCAAAACGAAAACGCGATATGTTCTTCCAGCATCAACGGGAGTGATTGGAGTCGAATTAGACCCGAAGCTGATCGCAGATGCAGTGCCGAGGCTGGTGTCAGGACTTTCTTCCAACTTTGAATCCGTTGCTGAGGCCATTCTGACCACGGACACCCGGGCAAAGGTTGCCTTTGATGAGGTACGGTTCCACCGCGGCGTTGTTGCGGTTGCCGGGATGACCAAGGGGTCGGGCATGATTCACCCCAACATGGCCACGACGCTTGGATTCGTTCTCACGGATGCGGAGGTGCCCGCGAGCGATTTGCACCGCATTCTGGTTGATGGAACGGATCGCTCATACAACTTGCTGAGCGTCGATGGCGACATGTCCACCAACGATATGGTCGCGCTGCTGGCGAACGGCGCGGCTAAGCTGAGACCTAAGGGGAAGGAATGCAATCTTTTAGGCGAAGCGATCGGCGGGGTGATGGAGAGTTTGGCCAAACAGATTGCGGCGGATGGAGAAGGCGCACGAAAACTGATCGTCGTGCGGACTTCGGGCTTCCGCAATGCGGATGGAGCACGCAAGGTGGCACGGGCGATTGCAAATTCACCTCTGGTTAAGACTGCCATAGCGGGGAGCGACCCGAACTGGGGTCGAATTCTGGCTGCAGCCGGATACTCTGGCGTCCGTTTTGATCCGGCCGAGGCCGATATCTTTCTGCAGGGCGTGCCGGTTTGCCGCAGGGGCGTCGGCGCGGATTTCGATGAGCCTGATTTGAAACAGAAGCTCGACGGCTCCGAAGTTCACATTCGCTTTGTACTCAGTGGCAAAGGCAAAGGTGAAGCTCGCTTCTTCACTTGTGACCTGACCGAGGGATACATCCAGATCAATGGCAGTTATCGGACGTAAATCTCGCCTGCTTACGGGCTTATTCTGGAGCGTTCTGATCCTTGTTTTGCCTCTGCTCCAGGCTGATGACAAAGAGGACGCGCGTGAAGCAATCAGCTATGTTGCCGCGGCGCTTACCACGGGCAATACGGCCGATGCAATGACGCCATTCGACAAATCATACCCGAACTACGATAAGCTACGCAGCTATTTCGCTGGGCTTACGAGCGCGTTTCAGGTTGTGAGCGAGATCGAGATTACCGGCGAGCAGCGTGACAAGCAGCAGATGGAGCTAAGCGTTCATTGGGCACTTACGCTTAGCGACCGGCAGGCGAACTATACCCAGAATCGTGCCGCCGATATAGATGTCAAACTGAACCGGTTGAAGGGCAAGTGGAAGATTGTGAGTCTCGAACCGATCGAATTCTTCAACCCAGCCGCCAGGCGCGCTAAGTAAACCGATCACGAATAGAGCAGGCTTCGCAGCTCTTCGTAGTTCTGGCGGGTCACGAGTTGCGGTTCGATCTGCAGACGCGTGTAACTTTTCATTTCATCAAGCTCGGCGGCAGAGGGAACACGGGGGCTCGCAACCATTAGTCGGCCGGACTCGACATTAAAAGGCACCACGCCGAACCGCTTCTCCAGATGCGCGGGAAGACTGCGGGCCACGCGCGGTTTCACCCGGCGATGGTCCACCCGCGCGGACGGCACGCCCGACTGCAGGCTGAGGGCGCTGCACAGTTCTTCATCGGAGAGGGTCCCCTGCGCAAGCAGATACTCGGCGAGATCGATGCCGGGGGGCATCTTGTCTTTTGCCTGAAGCAGTTGCTCGTGAGTAATGTACCCGCAACTCACCAGCACATCGTCGAGTTCGCGCCGCTGCAGAAGCAGTGCCTCCCTGCTTGGGTACGCGTGCTCGGTTTTGAGCCAGACCAACGGCTTCCGCGCAAGCCTTGCTCGTGCGTAAACCCACATGGCGGCAATGGAAGCGCAGCCATTCACGAAATTTCCGTGGAAACACCGCAGCGGCACACCCGCGGCAAATGCCCATCCATACAGCTTTCCGACACAGTGCATGCGGATCGCGAGCCGAATACACTGCAGAAGCAAGGTAAGCGAGCACAGAGCGGCCACCCAGGGATTTTCGATTGCAAACAGCCAGCGCCGGTGCGCGGCCGTGCTGGCAAGCAGATCCACCATACCGATGCCAAACAATATGTTGACCAGAAAGCTCAGTGGATTGGCAAGTAAGCCTTTGCGATCGCGCCAGAACCAATAGCGGGTCCAGCAAGGCCCGTTCCACCCGTTGCGCTCCCAGCACTGCAGGACGATGCCCGTTACCCATCGGGTTCGCTGGCGAATGGCCGAACTC
>Ga0308174_10001091_pt1 | contig 12249 bp, 7 predicted proteins | sample PhyPR2_FD_203894 | JGI IMG/M metagenome (GOLD analysis project Ga0308174, IMG submission 203894) | Soil microbial communities from UC Gill Tract Community Farm, Albany, California, United States - DLSLS.P.R2 | ecosystem: Environmental > Terrestrial > Soil > Agricultural land | place: USA...
GGCCAGCGCGTCGTGGAGTACCAGCAGGCGCTGCAGACGGTCAGTGATCCGCTGCTCGGGTGGACGACGGTCGGCACGCGCCAGTACTACGTGCGCCAGTTCCGCGACATGAAGGGCGCCGTCGTCGTCGACGACATCGACGCCGCGACGCTCGCCGACTACGCCGGCGTCTGCGGGCTGCTGCTCGCCAAGGGGCACGCGCGCACCAGCGGAGCCTCGATGATCACCGGCTACCTGGGACACAAGGACAAGGCCGACGTCCACCTCTGCGCCTTCGCGCGGCGCTACGCGGACCAGACCGAGCGCGACCACGCCGCGCTGCTGGCGGCCGTCGACCGGGGGCTGCTGCCCTGCGAGAGCGGCGTCTGACGCCCGGGGTGCGGAGCTCCGCCGAGGCCCCGGTTACCGGCGGGTAGCAGATGTGGGATCGTCGGGTCGACCCGATGCGACGGCGGCGCCACAGGGGCGTGTCCGCCGTCAGGAATGAGGACCGATGCGGTTGCAGCTGTCTCCGGAGCTCGAGGCCTTCCGGGAGGAGATGCGGACCTTCTTCACCACGCAGGTGCCGCAGGAGATCCGCGACACCGTCGCGGCCCACCGGCACGTGAGCAAAGAGCAGTACATCGAGACCCAGCGCGTGCTCAACGCCGCCGGCCTCGCGGTGCCGCACTGGCCGGTCGAGTGGGGCGGCCGCGACTGGACGCCGCTGCAGCGCCACATCTGGCGGGAGGAGATGCAGCTGGCGAACGTGCCGGAGCCGCTCGCGTTCAACACCTCGATGATCGGCCCGGTGCTGGCCGCCTTCGGCAACCAGGAGCAGAAGGAGCGCTTCCTGGCGAAGACGGCGAACCTCGACATCTGGTGGTGCCAGGGCTTCTCCGAGCCCGACGCCGGCTCCGACCTCGCCTCGCTGCGCACCACCGCCGTCCGGGACGGCGACGACTGGGTCGTCAACGGCCAGAAGACGTGGACGACGCTCGGCCAGCACGCCGACTGGATCTTCTGCCTGGTGCGCACCGACCCGACCGCGGAGAAGAAGCAGCGCGGCATCTCACTGCTGGTCTTCCCGATGGACTCCCCCGGCGTCACCCTGCGCCCCATCGAGCTCGTCGACGGCGGCTTCGAGGTCAACGAGGTCTTCTTCGAGGACGTCCGCGTGCCCGCGGAGAACCTGATCGGCGAGGAGAACCGCGGCTGGGACTACGCCAAGTTCCTCCTCGGCAACGAGCGGGTCGGCATCGCCCGCATCGGCTCGACGAAGCGGATGCTCGCCCAGGCCAAGGAGCACGCCCGCGAGATCACCGTCGACAGTCGCTCCCTCGCCGAGGACCCGCACATGGCGGCGCGCATCGCCGAGGTCGAGAACGAGCTCGTCGCCCTCGAGCTGACCGCCCTGCGGGTGGTCGCGAACTCCGCCGACGGCAAGCCCCACCCGGCGTCGTCGGTGCTCAAGCTGCGCGGCTCGGAGCTCCAGCAGGCCGCCACCGAGCTGCTCGTCGACATCGCCGGCCCACTGTCGCTGGCCTCGTTCGCCGACGAGGGCTCCGACGTCCCCGACTGGGCGCGGGTGACCACGCCGCACTACCTGAACTACCGCAAGGTCTCCATCTACGGGGGCTCCAACGAGGTGCAGCGCACCATCATCGCCGGCTCGATCCTGGGGTTGTGAGACCGTGAACTTCGACTACGACAGCGAGCAGAACGACCTCCGGGAGGCGGTGCGCGGCCTGCTGGCCCGCGCCTACGCCGACAGCGAGCAGCGCCGGACCGTCGTCAAGGCCGAGCCCGGGTTCGACGAGAAGACGTGGTCCCGCCTGGCGGAGATGGGTCTGCTCGGCCTGCCCTTCGCCGAGGAGGACGGCGGCATGGGCGCCGGCCCGGTCGAGGTGGCGATCGTCGCCGAGGAGATCGGGCGGGTGCTGGCCCCGGAGCCGTTCATCGAGACCGTCGTCCTGGCCGGCGGGCTGGTCGCCGCGGTCGGCACGGCGGAGCAGCGCGCGGAGATCCTCGGCGGGATCGCCGAGGGCACGACGATCGCGATCTTCGCGCACGCCGAGCCGGGCACCCGCTGGACCGCGACCGCCTCGGGTGTCACGGCCACGCAGAGCGGCGACGGCTGGACGCTCACCGGCGTCAAGGAGCCCGTGCCCAGCGGTGCGCGGGCCGACGTCCTCGTCGTCAGCGCGGTCGTCGACGGCGGCACCGGCCTGTTCCTCGTCCGGGCGGACGCCGAAGGCCTGACCCGCACCGGCTACCGCACGCACGACGGCACCCGGGCCGCCCATGTCCGGTTCGACGGCACCCCCGCCGTCGCGCTGGGTACCGGCGACCGGACGGCCGCGATCGAGCGGGCGCTGGCCGAGGCGCGGATCGCGTACGGCCACGAGGCGATCGGCGCGATGGACACCGCCCTGCGCACCACGGCGGAGTACCTCAAGACCCGCAAGCAGTTCGGCGTCACGCTGAACAAGTTCCAGGCGCTCACCTTCCGCGCCGCGGACATGTACGTGTCCCTGGAGCTGGCCCGCAGCACCGCGCTGTGGGCGTCGATGGTCCAGGAGGCCGGCGGCGACGTCGTCTCCGCCGCGGACCGCGCCCGGCTGCAGGTCAGCCGCGCGAGCCGGCACATCGGCAAGGAGGCCATCCAGCTGCACGGCGGCATCGGGGTGACCGCGGAGTACTCGGTCGGCCACTACACCAGCCGGCTCACCGCGATCGACCACCTCCTCGGCGACGGTGACTGGGCACTGGCCCGGCTCGCGGGCACGGTCGCCGACCACGAGACGGTCGATCCGCTCGGCGCGCCGTACGCGCCCGGCGGCGGCGTCGTCACCGGCTAGAGAAACACCCCCGGAAGGACCCCGTCCCCCTCACCGCTCGCAAGCTCGCGGCGAGCCTCCGGACGGGGCCATCTGCCGCTCGCACGCTCGCGGCGAGCCTCTGAACGGGGCCACCGCGGCACCATCCCTCCATCAGGGGGTGGTGCCGCGGTGGTCGTTACGGCACGCTCCGGTAACGGTGAGCCGCCAGCGGTCCCAGCGGTCTCAGGTGTTCCGACACGCGTCGCCACCTGCGGCTTTCGGGAGCGCGCAGGATCCAGGCTCCCGCCGACCGTGATCGATGCCGGGAACCGCCCGGGACGCGAACCCTGGAGGAACCCGTGCGCCTGCCCCGACTCCTGGCCGGAGGCGCCGTCGTCGCGGTCGTGACCGGCACCGCTGCATGCGGCGTGCAGGCCCTCGAGCCGAAGATCGCCCTGCGCGACGCGTTCAGCGACTTCACCGCGAACCGTTCGGGCGCCCTGGAGCTGTCCATCGCGAGCTCGGCCGACGAGGTGCTGGCCTTCGCGCAGTCCGCGGACCCCCGCTCGAGTGAGTCGGTCATGTCGGACGAGGACCTGGACACGCTGCTCTCGTCGTCCCTCGACGTCGCCTACGACCTCGGCGACGACCGGAAGAGCGAGACCGACGACGCGAGCAGTGTGCTGGTACGCATCGACGACCTCGTCGCCGGTGAGCTGCGCTCCGTCGGCCAGACCCTGTACGCGCGGGCGGACGTCGACGGGCTCGCGAAGCGGTTCCCCGACATGCAGCAGGGGCTCGACGAGGTCCGGAGCGGGCTCACCGGTGGGGACGGCGTGTCCGAGCCCGCGCCGGTCGAGGTCGTCGAGCCGGTCACCGCGTTCCTCGACGGCGAGTGGATCTCCGTCGACGTCGCGGCCTACCTGAAGCAGCTCGAGGGGATGGCAGCCGGCCAGGACGGCGGCGCTGCCGGCCTCGACATGTCCGACTACGCGTCGGACGAGATGCGGGACCTCCTCGGCTCCGCGCTGGAGGACGCCGTCACGTCGGTCGAGCGCCGGGAGGACGACGAGATCGGCGACCACCTGGTCGCGAAGGTCGACCTGCGCAAGGCGTACACGAAGCTGCGGTCCGGGCTGCCCGCCCTGTTCGACGGCGAGCAGGCCGACGTGATGGAGCAGCAGCTGCCTCCGGTCAGTGAGGTGCCGGACAAGCAGATCGACGTGTCCTTCTGGGTGCGCGACGGGGAGCTGAAGCGCGCCGAGCTGGACGTCGCCCAGTTCGTCGACAAGGCCGCCGGCTCGCTCGTGCTCCGCGCGGACGTGGGTTCCGGCCGGGAGATCAGCGCTCCGGACGAAGCGGTCGGGTTCGACCTCGGCGCCCTGATGGCCGCCGGCATGTCCGCCTACCAGGCCGGGGACGAGGCCTACGCAGTCGGCGAGGACGGTGCACCGGTCGGAGGCGTCGTGGGCGACGGATCGCAGCCCGATGCACACATGATCGCGACGTGGGTGGACATGGACATCGCGGGCATGGCCGACAGCGAGGACGGCCAGCCGTCGGTCGTCTACCTGCCGGAGGTCGCGCCCGGCTACGAGGGCAGCGCGCCCGGGCTGTCGATCACCGCGGTCGGCGAGCGCGTGCAGGTGGCGGTCGGTCAGGACGTCGTCTGCCTGACCCTCTCCCCCGACGGCATGGGCGAGAACATCACCGCCGGCGCCTGCTGAGGGCAGAGGCGCCGTCGGCCCCGTCCCGGGTCCCGCCCTGAGCCGGCGAAGGGTGGGGAGGACGGGGTCCTTCTACCAGCTGTCGGTGTTCTCGGGCTCGTCCACATCGCCGAGCATCGCCCGGCGGAGCTCGTCGGCGTCACCGCGCACCTGGTCGAGGACCGGCACGAGGTCGTCCTCGCGCACCTGGCCGCAGCTCAGTCGCACGATCGGCACCGACTCGTAGTCCTCCGTGCACAGCCGGGCCGCCACCTCGAATGCCGACCGCAGCAGCGCGCCGTCCGTCGAGTGGAGGTCGTCGACCTCCTTGAGCTTCACCGTCATGGCGTGCGGGAAGCCCCACTGCTCGAGGGCCACGGAGGTCAGCCGCAGGCTGTTGAGGCCGTAGCGGCGGCTCTCGGCTGCGCGACGGCCGGCGTAGGTCGGCTCCGAGTCGACGATCTCGGCGTACCCCGCCGGGTCGTTGTGGTGCAGCAGCGCCGCACCCATCTGCGCCAGCAGGCCGATGCAGAGCGCGTCCTGCGGGCGCTCACCGAAGCGCGGGGCCAGCGTCGAGGCGGCGAGGGCGAGGCTGGTGGTGACCGTCCAGAAGTCCTGGGGCAGGCGCGACTCGTCGTCGAGGTTGGTCAGGGCCACGGTGGCCATCGTGCGGACCGTCGTGAAGCCGACGACCGTGACGGCGAACTGCAGCGACGTGACCCGGCCCCGCATGCCGAAGTAGGCGGAGTTGGCCAGCTTCATGACCCGGCTGGCGAGCGCGACGTCCGAGGCGAGGATGCGGGCCAGCGCCTTGGCGCTGGTGTCGTCGGAGTTGGCCACCGACACGATCTGCGCCGCCACCGGCCGCTGGGCGGCCATGGTGTCGATGCTGGCGAGGATCCGCTCGATGTCGAACGTGGGGGCAACTGCGGTGAGCATGGAACTGCCTGTCATTCCGGGGAACGGGGTCACGGTCACGGTCTCTCCTCGCTGGCGCTCGTCGCGACCGTGCCCGACGGTGCTGCGCTCATGCGTGACCTCGCAAGCTCGGTCACGGCTTGTCCCCGCGCCCGGCGAACCAGGCGGCCGTGTGGCCGCCACTCATCGGCCGGGCGAGGCTGAAGCCCTGGAGGTAGGTGGCACCGAGGCGGGTGAGGACGGCGGCCTGCTCCGCGGTCTCGACGCCCTCGGCGACGGTGCGCAGGTTGAGGTTGCCGGCCAGCGCGATGACGGCCGAGGCGATCTCGGCGTGGCCGTCGGCCAGCTCGGCGACGAACGAGCGGTCCACCTTCAGGCAGTCGACCGGCAGGTGCCGCAGGTAGGCCAGCGAGGAGTAGCCGGTCCCGAAGTCGTCGATCGCCAGCTCGACCCCCAGGTCGCGCAGCTGCTGGAGGACGGCGCGGGCGGAGTCCGGGTCCTTCATCAGGGCGGACTCGGTGATCTCGACCGAGATGCGCGCGGGCTCGAGCGCGTGCCGTTCCAGCGCCGCCGCGACCTGGGCCGCGAGGTTGTCGTCGAGCTGCAGCGCCGACACGTTGACGTTGGCCCGGGCGGGCGCCGCGGCGCCGAGGAGCTGGTCCCACTCGGCGAGCTGGCGGCAGGTCTCGTCGAGCACGAACAGCCCGAGCGCCGAGATCAGCCCGCTCTCCTCGGCCAGCGGCACGAACACCGCGGGGCTGACCGGGCCCCGCTCCGGGTGCTCCCACCGGGCCAGCGACTCGACTGCGACGGCCTGACCGTCGCGGGTGTCGAAGATCGGTTGGTAGAACATGACGACGTCGCGGTGGTCGATCGCGTCCCGGAGGTCGGCGACCAGGCGCAGCTTGTCGCGGGCCTCGGCCCGGGCCTGCTGGTCGAGGACGGTGATCCGTCCCTTTCCGCCGGCCTTGGCCTGGTACATGGCGATGTCGCAGTCGCGGATGAGGTCGCCGGCCGCGGTGTGCTCCGCGGTCTGCACGGTGACCCCGACGCTCGCGTAGGGCCGGATGTCCACGCCGCCGAGGTGCATGGGCTCCGCGAGCGCGACAGAGACCCGCTCGGCGAGGCCGACGGCGTCGTCCTCACTCACCCGCTCGCACACGACGACGAACTCGTCGCCGCCGAAGCGCGCGACCAGGTCACCCGGGCGCACCGTGGCGCGCAGACGGTTCGCGACCTCGAGCAGCAGCTCGTCACCGGCGGCGTGCCCGAGCGAGTCGTTGACGACCTTGAAGTTGTCCAGGTCGAGGAAGAGGCAGGCCAGGCCGGTGGTGCCCGGTTCGAAGCGGTCGGCCACGTACTGCGCCAGCAACGTGCGGTTGGGCAGGCCGGTCAGCGGGTCGTGGTTGGCCTGGTGGGCGAGCTTGGTCTCGAAGGCCAGTCGGTCGGTGATGTCCTCGATCGTCCCGACGAAGCCGGCGCCGACGCCCGGGGTGAACAGGTGGGCGAAGCGGATGACCGTCGTCCGCACCGCGCCGTCCTCCCGGACGAGCCGGGCCTGGATGTCGACCTCACCGCCGTCGAGGGCGGCGGCCACCTGCTCGATGACGCCGTCGAGGTCGTCCTCGTGGACGGTGTCGATCCACCCCGTCCCGAGCAGCTGCTCGGCCCTGCGGCCGACCAGCACGCAGAACGCGTCGTTGACGTGGGCGAGGCGCATCCCCTGCTCCGACAGCAGGGTCGGGATGGGCGATCGCTCGGTGAGGGCGGAGAACCGGCGCTCGTGCGCGTCGGCCGTGGCGCGCAGCGCGCGCTCCTGGGCGTTCGCGGTCGACAGCAGCCGGACGGTCCACGTGCGCCCACCGGGGGACGGCGTGGTCATGACGACGGCCTCGAAGGTGGCGCCGTTGGCCATGCGCACCGGCAGGGTCATGCGGGCGGAGCGCTCGCGGCGGAGCAGCAGCTTGAGCTCGCCGCCGCCCAGGCTCGGGAACAGCTGCTCGACGGGCAGGCCGTAGAGGTCGTCGACGCCGTAGCCGAGCAGCTGGGCGGCGCCCTCGTTGCCCCACGTGAGGCGGTGTCCACCACCGGCGACCACCTCGGCGACCAGGATGGCCAGGCTGTCGCTCACCGTGGCGCTGTAGAAGACGGTGGAGACGATCTCCGGCGGCACCATGTCGTCGTCGGAGATGCTGACGCTGACGGACACGGTCCTCCTCTCGCCCTGCTGTTCCTTCGCGTTCGCCCTTTCGGCTGCGCTCTCGCGGACTATGTCGGCCTTTAGGGCCTTAAGTCTTCACCCGAACGTGATCCGCTCCCCCCATAGGGGTGAACGCGCGCATCGACCCGTATCCCCCGGTCAGGGGCGTGAGGTCGGGCGGTGTTGTCAGCTCCCGCGCCGCGGCCCGTAGGTGAAGCGGACGAAGGCGGCCGCCGGGTCGGCGGCGTTGCGGACGAGGATCTCCTGCAGCGACCGCGTCCTCGCGATGATCGTCAGGCCCGTCCGGGTGAAGGTGGCCTCGGTGAAGACCTGGGGCGCCAGCAGCGGGTTGGTGAGCGCCTGGGTGAACGCGTCGTTGCCCACCATCGCGGTCAGCAGATCGCCCATGATCTGGTCGCCGCGGTGGTCCTCGGCCCAGATGCCGACGTACCACTCGACGTCGTCGATGTCGCCGTAGAGCTCCTCGAGCCGCCGCTGCACCTCGACGTCGGAGGTGAGGTCGGCGAAGGATGCCATGGGCTCCAGCCCGAAGCGCCGCCGGTAGGCGTTGTAGGACGCCAGCCGCGCGAACCGCATCAGCGCGATCGAGCGCTCCTCCACCGCGGGGTAGTCGGGCGAGCGCCGGTCGGTCAGGAAGGCCGGCGTGTTGAACAGCCCGATCCGCGCGGCCCGGGAGCGCGAGCACTGGGCCATCAGCCACTCGATGCCCTTCTCCAGCACCAGCGCGTTGTTGTCGCGCAGGAAGGTCCGGGAGTCGACGACGCCCGCGTCGGTGGTCACGTGGTCCGGGACGAGCATGTGCCAGCGGTAGAGCAGGTTGAACTCGACGGCGATCCAGCTCGGCCGGTTCCACCTCTTGTTCGCCGCCAGGCCGGGCACGACGGTCAGTGGCGGGTCGTAGGGCGCGATGTGGCGGATGTACTCCTCCACGACGATCTTCAGTTCCAGGACGATCATGATCATCCGGGTCGTCTGGAAGATCCGTTCGTCCAGTTCGGCGTCACTCATGTCCCGGGGCCAAGCCGGCCGGACGCGGCCCTGCTCGTACTCCCGGGCGAGGAGCCCGGCGATCCGGTTGTGCTCGCGGAGGAAGAGGACGTCGAGCGCCGTGCTGCCGATCGTGGAGTTGCCGTGCTCGAGCCCGACGGCGAAGAAGAGGTCCTTCTGCCGGTCGGGGACGCCGGCCAGCAGCACGTCGAGCAGGAACGCCTCGTCGTGCAGCCCCTGGAACTCCGGCTTGACGGCGTAGGCGCCGTCCGGGGTCCGCTCGAACAGGAACGGCGGGTACTCCTGCCCGTCGATCTGCTGCGACTTCAGCCGGCCACCCTCCATCGAGCGCAGCATCCGGGTCCGGGACTCGGAGATCCCGTAGATCTGGCAGAAGTCGATCTCCTGCGTCGAGGTGTTCTTCCGCCAGTCGCTGCGCTCCGTGCGCAGGAAGCTGTCGGTGAACCACTGGGCGAACAGCAGGAACATGACCGATGTATCCCTCGACGGCCTCTCCCCGCCGGGTGGACGGCGGAACAGCTCCAGCACCTCGGCCTCGGAGGGCAGGGGCTTCCCGGGCGGTGGCGGCGGCAGGTGCCGGCCGGTGAAGGAGCGGTCGGTCAGGCTGATCCAGCTGGTGTAGTCCCCGACCAGGGTGAGCGGGCGCGGCCGAGGCTCGGTGGCGTTGGCGAGCAGGGCGACGAACGCCTCGGTGATCAGCCGCGGACCGAACGGCACGTGCCGCAGCAGGTCGACGGTCACGGCGATCGGCTTCTGCAGCGCGGTCGGGATCAGTGGCATGTCGTCCCCCTCCGGCAGCGCGCCGGCATCCGAGGGACGGCCTCGCGCGGTGTCGCTGGGGCGCGATGCTCGGGGCGCCGCGGGCGGGGCGTCAATCGGCTCGCTCGCCACCGCAGCCGAATCGCCGTCGCCGCTACCTTGCGCGATCGTGCGGTCGCAGCGAGACCGGCGCGCCGTGGGCCGGCGACCGGCGGAGCGACGTGGAACGCGTCACATCACCGGCCCCTCCCGCGGTCACGAGCCGTCGTTCGGCATGATCGCTGCGATCGACCTCTCGGTCCGCCGGGGGGACCGACCGGAGCGAGGACTTTCCGCGCGGGAAGTCCCTCATCAGGAATGGAGCGCAGCGTTGCGCATCGGAGTTCCTCGCGAGACGACGGCCCGGGAGACCCGGGTGGCCGCGACGCCGACCACGGTCGCCCAACTGGTGCAGCTGGGCTACGAGGTGGTCGTCGAGACCGGCGCGGGCGCCGGCAGCAGCTTTCCCGACGACGCCTACGTCGCGTCCGGCGCGACGGTCGGGACGACGGCCGACGCGTGGGAGGCCGACGTCGTCCTGCGGGTGAACGCGCCCGCGCCCGGGGAGATCGGCCGGCTGCGGGACGGCGCCACGCTGATCAGCGTGCTCGCGCCGGCCCTCAACCCGGATCTGGTCGAGGCGCTGGCCCGGCGTCCGATCACGGCCCTCGCGGTGGACGCCGTCCCGCGCATCTCGCGCGCGCAGTCGATGGACGTGCTGTCCTCGATGGCGAACATCGCCGGCTACCGCGCGGTGATCGAGGCGGCGCACACCTTCGGCCGGTTCTTCACCGGCCAGGTCACCGCAGCCGGCAAGGTGCCGCCGGCCAAGGTCCTCGTTGCCGGGGCCGGCGTGGCCGGGCTCGCCGCGATCGGTGCCGCGAGCAGCCTCGGCGCGATCGTGCGGGCGACCGACGTGCGCCCCGAGGTCGCCGAGCAGGTGCGCTCCCTGGGCGGCGAGTACGTCGCCGTGCCGGCCGGGGAGGCCGAGGTCAGCTCGGACGGTTATGCGCGGGAGATGGGCGAGGATTTCAACCGGCGCGCGGCGCAGATGTACGCCGAGCAGGTGCCCGACGTCGACATCGTCATCACCACCGCGCTCATCCCCGGCCGGCCGGCCCCGAGGCTGATCACCGAGGACATGGTCGCGTCGATGCGGTCCGGCAGCGTGATCGTCGACATGGCCGCCGCCCAGGGCGGCAACGTGGCGGGGTCGGTGCCCGACGAGATCGTCGTGACGCCCAACGGTGTCTCGATCATCGGCTACACCGACCTGCCCGGTCGCCTTCCGGCGCAGGCCTCCCAGCTCTACGGCACGAACCTGGTCAACCTGCTCAAGCTGCTGACCCCCGAGAAGGACGGCCGGCTGGTGCTCGACCTCGACGACGTCGTCCAGCGCTCGATCACCGTCGTGCACCGGGGCGAGAAGACCTGGCCCCCGCCGCCGGTCCAGGTGTCGGCCGCCCCGGCGCCCGCCGCGCCGGCGACACCGGCCGCGGCTCCCCCGCCGCAGAAGCCACCGGCACCGGGACGGCGGCTGGCGCTGGTCGGCGTCGCCGCGGCCGTGCTGTTCCTGGTGACCGCCCTCTCCCCCAGCGCACTCGTCGGCCACTTCACGGTCTTCGCGCTGGCGATCGTGGTCGGCTTCTACGTCATCGGCGCCGTGCACCACGCGCTGCACACCCCGCTCATGTCGGTGACCAACGCGATCTCCGGGATCATCGTGGTGGGCGCACTCCTGCAGATCAGCAGCGAGGACGGCGTCGTGCGCGGCCTGGCCTTCGTCGCGGTCCTGCTGGCCAGCATCAACGTCTTCGGCGGCTTCGCCGTCACACGCCGGATGCTCGGGATGTTCGCCCGAGGGCCGGCGCCCGCGGCCGCCAGGCCCGCGGTGGGTGCCGGCCAGGGACGGCGTTCGTGAGCGTCGCGAGTGCCGCCGTGGCGGCCTACATCGTCGCCGGGCTGCTGTTCATCCTGAGCCTGGCCGGGCTGTCCCGGCACGAGAGCGCCAAGGTCGGCAACAGCTTCGGCATCGCGGGCATGTTCCTGGCCCTGGCCGCGACCGTCGCGCTCGTCATCGACGACGGCCTCCCCGGCGGCAGCGCCGTCCTGATCGCCGTCGCGGTCGCCGCCGGCGCGGCCATCGGGCTGTGGCGCGCCCGCAGCGTGGCCATGACCGGCATGCCCGAGCTCATCGCGATGCTGCACAGCTTCGTCGGCCTGGCCGCGGTGCTGGTCGGCTGGAACGGCTACCTGTCGGTCGAGGCAGTCGCCCGGTCCGACGGCGGCCCGGTGCTCGGCGGTGCGGAGCTCGGCATCCACTCGGCCGAGGTGGTCATCGGCGTCTTCATCGGGGCGGTCACGTTCACCGGCTCGATCGTCGCCTTCCTGAAGCTGTCGGCCCGGATCAAGAGCAACCCGCTCATGCTGCCGGGGCGGAACTGGCTGAACCTGGGGGCGCTGGTCGTCTTCGCCGTCCTGACGGTCGTGTTCGTGATCCAGCCGAGCCTCGGCGTCCTCGCGGCCGTGACCTTCCTGGCGCTGGCGCTGGGCTGGCACCTGGTGGCCTCGATCGGCGGCGGCGACATGCCGGTCGTCGTCTCGATGCTCAACAGCTACTCCGGCTGGGCGGCCGCCGCCTCGGGGTTCCTCCTCGGGAACGACCTGCTCATCATCACCGGCGCGCTGGTCGGCTCCTCGGGTGCCTACCTCTCCTACATCATGTGCCGGGCGATGAACCGCTCGTTCCTCTCGGTCATCGCGGGCGGCTTCGGCAACGAGGGCAGCGCCGCGGTCG
>Ga0308174_10001092_pt1 | contig 12249 bp, 12 predicted proteins | sample PhyPR2_FD_203894 | JGI IMG/M metagenome (GOLD analysis project Ga0308174, IMG submission 203894) | Soil microbial communities from UC Gill Tract Community Farm, Albany, California, United States - DLSLS.P.R2 | ecosystem: Environmental > Terrestrial > Soil > Agricultural land | place: USA...
GCTCGACCTCGAGATCCGCGGGGCCGGCAATCTGCTGGGCGGCGAGCAGAGCGGTCAGATCGATGCCGTCGGTTTCGAGATGTACATGAAGTTGCTCGAAGAGACCATCCGCGAACTGAAGGGAGAGGAGATCGAGGACGAGCTGCGCGCGACGGTCAACCTGCGTGTCGACCTGAAGATCGACGCTGGTTTCATTCCGGACATGAACCAGCGGCTGATGGTGTACCGGAAGATCGCGGCGGCGCGAAGCGAGCGCGAGCTCGAGACGGCAATTGAGGAGGTACGCGATCGCTACGGTGCCCCGCCTGCGTCGGTGCTCAACCTGGCCGAATACGGTCGCGTCAGGATCATCGCCGACCGGCTTGGCGTGGATACGATCGATCGTGAGGGACGGCTGGTCGTCGTCAAATTCCGGCCGACGGCGAAGATCGACCCGACCAAGCTGGTCAAGGTCGTGTCCGAATTCTCCGGCGCAACGTTAGTACCCCCGGTTTCGGTGAAGCTGGACGTCGAGGCGCCCTACGATACGGATTCCGGCGCCGTGCGGCAGGCGTCCGCAGCCGAACCCCCGGCGGTTCGTCCGGGGACGGCCAGCCGGCCGGTCCATCCTTCGACGCCCTGGGCAAGGACGCCGGAAGGCCGGCTGAAGCACGTGGCGTCGTCGTCTCAACCAGTGTCACGGCTTCCCGCGGGTGCGAGAGGTCCCGAGGGACGCGGTGACCGGGGCGAGTCCTGGTGGACCGCCCGGGCGACTTCCGGAGAGGTGACCCCGGGGTTCACGAAGAACGAGATCCTGCGGAAACCGGAAGCCGATCCGCGAGCCGAAGGCGGGATGTTCTCGCGGCTGGAACGCCTGCTTCGCGCGCTCGGGTAGACCTCCCGTGCTGGCAGTGGGCATGTAAGATATTGATCTTGAAGGAATTGCAATGCTGAAGCGATTTGTGGCGTGTGCTGCCGTCCTGTCCGCCGTCGTCGCCGTGACCCCTCTCCGGGCCGAAATCCTGGAGCAGGTGCTGGTCAAGGTGAACGGCGACATGATCACCAAGACCGAGTTCGAGCTCCAGCAAGTGCAGGAGCTGCGCAACAAGCCGGGGCTTTCCAATGTATCGCCGACCAGTCCCGAGCTGCAGAAGGCGATTGCCGAAATCACACCGGACCTGATCCTCGACATGGTCGACAAGCTGCTTCTCGTCCAGCGTGGCCGCGAGCTGGGTTACGCGATGGGCGACGAGCAGTTCAAGAACGTGCTCGAGAGCATCAAGAAGCAGAACAACATCTCGACCGAGGAACAATTCCAGCAGGCGCTTCGTGAGTCGGGCATGTCGCTGACGGATCTCCGCGGGGAAATCGAGCGGAACATGCTGGTGCAGCGCGTCCAGCAAGCCGACGTCATGGAAAAAATCAGTGTGACCGAAGAGGAGTCGCGCACCTACTACGAATCACACCGGAACGAATTCACCACGCCGGCCGAGATTACGCTGCGCGAGATCTTCATCGAAGTTCCGCAGGACGAGCGCGGCGTCAATGTCGCCGCCGACGATGCCGCGCGCGAAAAGGCGGAAAGCATCCATAACCGGGCGCTGGCCGGGGAGCCATTTGCGCGCCTTGCGGCCGAGGCCTCTGCGGCGCCGTCAAAGGCGAACGGCGGCCTCGTCGGTCCGCTCAAGGAAGAGGATCTCGCCCCTGCGCTGCAAAAGCAGATCGCGGCGATGAAGGTCGGAGATGTCAGCGAGGTCATGCGCGTGGCGCGCGGCTATCAGGTCCTCAGGCTCGAGAGCCGCAGTGAAACCAAGAGCCGATCGTTCGACGATGCACGTGAAGACATCAGCCGGCGTGTGGCCGAACAGAAACTCAAGGGCGAGATGCTGAAGTACCTGGACCGACTGCGGGAGCAGGCAACCATCGTCTGGAAGAACGACGAACTGAAGCGGGCGTACGACCTCGCGCTCGAGAAGCGGGCGAAGTCGCCGATCCAACCGGCTGCGTAGGGGCTCGACTCGCCTTGCCACCCGAAAGGGACGCAGACAGCGTCGCCGCCGACGGCGCCCTCCACTGGTATGCCGTCTGGACGCGGTCACGCCACGAGCAGGTCGTCCGCGAGCAACTGCTGCAGAAGCAGATCGAGACGTTCCTTCCTACGGTGACGCGCTGGAGCCGTTGGAAGGATCGCAAGAAGAAGATCGACTGGCCGCTCTTCCCTGGCTACTGTTTCGCGCGTTTCGATCCTCAAGTGCACGGGCGTGGTCACGATCATCTCGTCGCAGGGTGGAGAGCCGGCGTCGATTCCCGAGCACGAAATCGATGGCATCCGGCAGCTCGTCGAAAGCGATCTGGCCTACGACCCGTGTCCGATGATTCACGAGGGGATGATGGTTGAGGTGATGCACGGGCCGCTCAAGGGCGTGGTCGGCCGGCTCCTGCGAAAGAATGACAAGGCGCGTCTGGTGCTTTCGGTGGACCTGATAGGCCAGGCGGTGAGCGTCGAAGTGGACGCTGCCGATGTGCGAGCCTACTGATGAAGATCGGCAACGTCACGCTTCCGTCGCCATTTGTCATCGCGCCGATGGCCGGCATGACAGACACAGCTTTCCGCCGCCTGGTGAAACGCCATGGCGGATGTGGGCTGGTTGTGACCGAGATGGTGTCGTCCGAAGGACTGGTGCGGGGCATCGACCGCACGCTCGAGTACGCGGAGTACACCGAGGAGGAGCGGCCGGTCTCGATCCAGATCTTTGGCGGCGATCCCGACAAGATGGCGGCGGCCGCCCAGATCGTCGAAGGCATGGGCGCTGACATCGTCGACATCAACATGGGGTGCCCGGTCCCGAAGATCGCGAAGCACAATGCGGGCTGCAGCCTGATGCGGGAGCCCGAGCACGCGGCAACGGTCGTCAATGCAATGGCGAAGTCGGTTCGGATTCCGGTGACTGTCAAGATGCGCGCGGGGTGGAACGATACCGCGCGAAACGCTCCGCAGCTTGCCAGGATGGTCCAGGACGCGGGCGCCGCAGCGGTGACCATCCATGGCCGTACGGCGGCGCAGTCCTATACCGGTGCGGCCGATTGGGACCTGGTTGCGCGTGTTGCAGAGCAGTTGACAATCCCTGTGCTGGGCAGCGGCGATTGTGTGGAACCCTCGCAGATCGTCGACCGGATGTCGTCGGTGTCAGGGGTCCTTGTTGGACGCGGGGTGCTGCGCAATCCCTGGATTCTCGCGCAGGCGGCGGATCTTGCCGCGGGCCGTCCGGTGCGCAGTGTCACGCTCGGCGAGCGCGCCCATTTTCTGCACGACTACATCGAGTTGCTCGTCAACGAGCGCGTTGAAGAGGCGGCCGGATTTCGCCACGTCGCACCAACATCCGGCTATGGAGACGCGCCAGCGCGTGGCCGCGAGCGCTGGGTGATCAACAAGGTCCGCGCTTTGATGTCGTGGTATTCGAAAGGTCTCGACGGAGGCTCGCAGCTGCGCGTACGCGTGAATACCGCCGAAAGTATTCCGCAGTTGCGCGACATCATCGACGAATTCTTTGCGGCTGCGCCGGTGCTGGACGACGCGGCCGTCGTGCCTGCCTGACCGTGCACAACGACACAGGCTATTTCAAGAGCGTCTTTGCCAAAGCCGCGGCGAGTCTGAGCGGAGTCGGCGACAGCTACCTGCAGTCGATTGTCGAGGGGACGGCGCTCCTGATGGAAGTCTTCGCGAGTGGGCGCCGCGTCTTCGTGTTCGGTAACGGCGGCTCCGCCGCCGACGCGCAGCACATCGCCGCGGAGCTGGTTGGCCGCTTCTCGCGCGATCGCCGGCCGTTACCGGTCATCGCGCTGTCGACGAATAGCGCGCTGCTGACCGCGTGGAGCAACGACAAGGGCTATGAGCATGCCCTCGCCCGCGAGTTGTCTGCGCTTGCGGCCAGCGGTGATCTCGCCTGGGCGATTTCAACCAGCGGCACCTCACCCAACGTGATTGCTGCGCTCGCAGCGGCACGTCAGAATGGGCTGCGGACGCTTGGATTGACGGGCGCGTCGGGCGGAATGATGCGTCAGCACTGCGATGTCCTGATCCAGGCTCCTGCCACTGAGACGCCGCGGATCCAGGAGTTGCACGTCGTGACGTATCACGCCATTTGCGCAGTCATCGAAGAGCGGCTGTTTGCTTCGCGAGTCGCCGGAGCGGCTGCGACGGAGGCGTCGTAACTCGTGTCCCTGCGCATCGCCTGCGACCTTGACGGCACCCTCGCCGATATGGACGCGGCGCTGCAGCGGGAGGCGGAAGATCTCTTCGGACCGGATGCGGTAGTGAGCGCGTTTCCCGGCGAGCGCCTGGAATCGGCGGAGGACGTCGCTCATCAAGCACAGGCTGTGGCGACGATCGGCCCGCCTGGGGCGTTGACGCGAAAGCAGGTCCGCCACCTCTGGGAACACATCGCCGGCACCGACAACTTCTGGACCTCGCTTGGCGAAATCGAGCCAGGAGCCGTCTCGCGCCTGGCGGCGGCCGCACACGCGCATCGCTGGGAGATTCTGTTCCTCACACAACGGCCGCCATCTACTGGCGAGACCACTCAGGTCCAATCGCAACGATGGCTGCAGGCCCACGGCTTCGAGTTGCCGAGCGTGATGGTCATGACCGGCTCACGGGGCAGGGTCGCCCGCTCGCTGGCGCTCGATGTGGTCATTGATGATCGGCCCGAGAACTGTCTCGACGTGCTAGCCGATTCCACCGCAAGACCTGTGCTCGTCTGGCGTGCTGGTCCGCGGCGTATTCCGCCCGGAGTCGCCGGCCTGCCGCTCGAAGTTGTGACGTCACTGGGCGGAGCGATTGAATACCTGAACAGCGTGACCGCCGAACGTGATCGTGGCGAGACGCTGTTCGGACGGTTGAAGAAGGCGTTCGGCAAGACGCCGTAGTGTGGGCGCGCCTCTGACCATGCGATTAAGTGGGTGGGGCCGTGTTCCCGTGGTGCCGGGTCGCGAGATCCGATCGGAGCAGCTGGCCGCCATCACTGAGCACGTACCGCTCACGCGCGGTCTGGGGCGTGCGTATGGCGATGCGGCGCTCCCCGCTGCTGGCGATGACGTAGTGGCCGGGTCCAGTCTTGCCGATCGCGTCCTCGCCTTCGATTCAGAGACGGGTGTTCTGCACGCGGAAGCGGGGTTTTCGCTCCACCAGCTGTACCAGGTGTTTCTGCCGCGCGGCTGGTTCACGCCGGTCACACCGGGGACGAGGTTCGTCACGCTCGGCGGGATGGTCGCCGCCGATGTCCACGGGAAGAATCACCATCGTGATGGCTGCATCGGCGAACACGTACGCCGGCTGCTGCTTCGCGTCGCTACCGGCGACATCGTGGCGTGCTCACCGGAGGAGGAACCGGAACTGTTCCGTGCGACGGTTGGCGGCATGGGGCTGACGGGTCACATCCTCGAGGTCACGCTGCAGCTGACACGCGTACCATCGCCATGGATCGTCCAGCAGTCCGAGCGCATTCCAAACATCGACGCGTTCATCGAGCGTCTCAAAGCGGCTGCACCACGATGGCCGATGACGGTCGGCTGGATCGATGGCCTCGCCGGTGGAGCGCAGCTGGGTCGCGGTGTTCTGCTCTGTGGCCGCTGGGCCGAGCCAGCAGAAGCGCCACCGGCCTTTCCGAAACTACGGCCGGTCCTGACACTGCCATTCGATCTGCCTTCGAGTGTCCTCAACCCGACTGCGATCAAGCTGTTCAACGCGGCGTACTACCGCCGTGCCCCGTCGGGACGCGTCCAGTCGATCGTGTCGCCGGAGTCGTTTCTCTATCCGCTCGACGCGATCGGCGCGTGGAATCGTGGTTACGGGCGGCGCGGCTTCATTCAATATCAATGCGTGCTGCCGGAGGCCACCGTCCACCATTCGGTACGGCATTTCATGGAACTGATCGCGCGCCACGGACGTGCGTCGTTCCTGTCCGTCATCAAGGACTGCGGCCGGGAAGGCGTCGGCACGTTGTCCTTTCCGATGCCAGGCATCTCGATCGCACTGGATATCCCCTACGACGACGTGACGCAAGCGCTCGTCGACGAGATGAATCGGCTTGTGATTGCGCAGGGCGGACGCGTGTATCTCGCCAAAGACGCGCTGAGCCGGCGAGATGACTTCTGCCGGATGGAGCCGCGGTTGCCGCACTTCCTCGCCGTCCGTCGACGGTGGGATCCGCAGGGGCGCATCCGCAGTGCGCAATCGGTCCGGTTGTTCGGATGGTAGTGCGCCGGGTCGCTCTTCTTGGTGGTTCCAGGGGCATGGGTCGCGCCGTGGCGCGTGCGATGGCAGCTCGCGGGGACGCGATTTGCCTGCTCGGCCGCGACGCCGCTGAACTGGAGCGCAGCGTGCTGGACCTGAAGGCACGCGGGGCCGTGACCGCCTCCTCGGCTCACTGCGACCTGGATGATCCAGCCGGATTTGCCGCGGCACTGGACCAGGCGTCGCGTTCGCTGAATGGCCTTGATGTGATCGTCGTGACCGCCGCGGATTTCGCCACACAGACGCAGCTGGAAGCCGACCGCGATCGCCTGCATCACCTCCTGCGCGTCAACTTCACGAACACGATTCTGTTCTGTGAGGCGGCGCGCGAACGCCTCCTCGGTGGCACTGCGTCGGCCCCGACTCTTTGCGTGTTCAGTTCGGTGGCCGGAGACCGTGGTCGCAAGCCGGTAGTTCTGTATGGCGCGGCGAAAGCGGGGCTGTCACATTATCTCGAGGGGCTCGATCATCGGTTCGCCGCGAAGGGTCTGCGCGTCGTCTGTGTGAAACCGGGATTTGTCCGAACGTCGATGACCGAAGGGCTGCCGGTGCCGCCGTTTGCCGGTGATCCCGACATCGTCGCCGCGCGCGTCGTGGCGGCGATCGAGCGGGGTACCCCAGTCGTATACGCGCCAGCCATCTGGGCGCTCGTCATGGCCGTGATCCGCATGCTGCCGCGAGCGATCATGCGCCGAGTCGATTTTTGACGACTGATCAGCGTGCAGCCGTGATCCAGCTGATGCCAGCCTCGCCGTCAGCCACCTCGTAGTCGTACATCAGCGCCTCTTCAAATGCCGCGAAGAAGCGCGCGGCGAGTTGCTCGTGGACCGGATGTTCAAGGTACGCCTGCAGACCAGCCAGGTCGTCGAACTCGAGCATCGCGACATGCGTGTAATCAGCCCGCATCAACTGTTCATAGCCGCGTCCGTGTGTGACGCGTCGGCCCACGCGCGCCCTTCGCACGGTCGGGATCTGACGGACCGCCGCCGATAGCGCATCGGCCACGCCGTGGCGCTCCGATGGTTCGAGAGTGGGTCGTGGCCGGAACAGAACGAGATGCACGAGCACTCAGCCTCTCCGCTTATTCCGATTCAATCGCCCGCGCTCAGGTGGTCCGGGTGGCGCGGTAACGGGCTCACTCGGGCGCGGTGGTGCTGACGGTTCCGGACGCTCGCTCGGTTTCGGCTCGCGGTTGGGTCCCCGCGGACGCGCCGGCGGCGTCTCCTCCTGGTCCGCACCGCGCACACGATCGCGATTGAACGACCCAGGAGTGAATGGTCGCCGCGGTCCCTGGCCGGGTCCGGATGCTTGACGAGGCGGCTTGGGCTTCCACCGGTTGTCTCCGTGGCCGGCGCCGCGGGGGGTGCCGCGGCTCGCGCCGCCCGCGTTCGACCGCCAGTGCTCGGGCTTCGTGTTGTCGCGCCGATCGACGCGCGAATGACGTTCGCGCTCGCGATCCGCGTGTGGCGGGTGCACCGGTTGATCGCCGTGGGGTTTACCACGCGGTGCCTTCCCGCTCCAGTCGCCGCGCGGCGTGAACGGCCGGTTGTTGCCCTGTCCGCGCGCGCGCTCGGTATCCCGGCCGTTGCCTCCGGTAGGCGACCGCCAGTCTTCGCGCTTGGGGCCATTCGGGCGGTCGCCGGCCGGCGCGTGTTCGCGCTCGCGACCTGCGCGCGGCGGGTGCATGCGTTGATCGCCGTGCGGTTTGCCACGTGGTGCCTTCCCACTCCAGTCGCCGCGCGGGGTGAACGGCCGATTGTTGCCCTGCCCGCCGGTGCGGTGAGTGCCGCGGCCGTCGCCACCGGTGTTCGACCGCCAATCGTCCCGCCCCGGACCGTCGCGACGGCCGGATGGGGGACGGCGTTCGCGCTCGCGATCTGCGTGTGGCGGGTGCATGCGTTGATCGCCGTGCGGTTTGCCGCGTGGTGCTTGACTGCTCACGGTTGCGGCGGGGCCTGATGGCCGAGCGCCCTTCGGGTTCTGGTGCTCGGTGTTGCCGCGGTGCGGCAGCGGATTGCCGTGCGGCCGTTCGCGTGGCGCGTGGTCAGGACGATCGTCCGTTGTGCGTCGCGCAAACTTATCTGCCTTGAAACGCTGATTGCGGGCCTTCTTCGCATCCTTGAACGGCTGCCGGGGATCGCGATGCTCACCGCCCGGACGCCAGTCCCGCCCGCGCTTCTCGCGCGGCTGATCGGCGGGCCCGGCGGGCCGCGCCGGCCTGCGTCCGTCACCATCGAACGACCGCCCTGCGCCCTGCGGACCGCGACGATCGTTGTGCTGCCGAGCCTCCTCCGGAGACGTCCAGAGCTTGCCGCGGGCGAACCACTTCATTTCCGCGTCGGGCTGCTTCTGTTTGAGCCGGGTGAATGTCGGTAGCAGCTCTTCGCGATCGGCGGCGCGAAATGCGGTAGGCAGTCCGCCTGCGATGATCGTCCAGTAGGAAAAGCGTGGTGGCATTGGTCTACTCCCGATCGCCCAGTCGCTTCAGCTTCTCGACGAGCGTCGTGCGCTTGATGCGCAGCAGTTCTGCGGCGCGGTTGCGGTTCCCACCGGTGCGGTCGAGAGCCCGCGAAATGAGGTCCTGCTCGATGCGGGACAGGTACGAGGGCAAGTCGAGTCCTTCGTCCGGAAAGTCCACGAACGGAGTCGTCGTCGGCGGCGGCACACTCTGAATCTCTGGTGGCAGATCCGTCATGTCGATCTCGGTTCGTCCGGCGTTGAGTGCAACCGCACGCTCGATCGCGTTTTCGAGCTGGCGGACGTTTCCCGGCCAGCTGTAGGACATCAGGAGTCGCATGGCCCCCTGTGACGCCTGCATCTTACTGGCCGGAGAAAACTTCTCGAGAAAGTGTTTTGTCAGCAGCGGGATGTCATCCCGGCGGTCCCGCAGCGGTGGCAGGGTGATCGGAATGACATTGAGCCGATAGTAGAGATCTTCGCGGAACGTCCCCTCGGCCACCATCCTGGCAAGATCTGAATTGGTCGCCGCAATTACGCGCACGTCGACCTTGATCGTCTGGTTGTCGCCGACCCGTTCGAACTCGCGTTCCTGTAAAGCCCGCAGCAGTTTCATCTGCAGTGCTGTGCTCATCGTGCCGACTTCATCGAGAAACAGTGTGCCTCGATGGGCTTGTTCGATGCGGCCCTGCCTGGTGCCGACCGCGCCGGTGAACGCGCCGCGGACGTGCCCGAACAGTTCCGCTTCGAGCAGCGTTTCCGGGATGGCGCTGCAATTGAGCGCCACGAAGCGATTGACCCTGCGGGGGCTGTTGTGGTGAATGGCCCGCGCCACGACCTCTTTGCCCGTCCCGGTTTCTCCGGTCACGAGAATGGTGCTGTTGGAGGGCGCGACCGTGTCGAGCAGCTGAAACAGCGACTGCATCGGACGGCTTCGGCCGAGGATGCCGCCGAACTGGTACCGTTCCTCCAATTGCGACCGGAGATAGGCGTTCTCCGACCGCAGGCGCCGCTGTTCGAGCGCCTTCTGCAGGCGTTGGTGTAGTTCATCGAACTGGAAGGGCTTCAGGACGAAGTCCGACACGCCGCGCTTGCCGGCATCCAGCGCGTCCTTCACGGTCCCGTATCCCGTAATGACGATCACGACGATCCCCGGGTACCGCTGGAGTGCCGCCTCTATAACCTGCGTGCCGTCGACGCCCGGAAGGCGGAGGTCTGTGACGAGCGCGTCGAACGCGAACTGTTCGAGGAGTTGGAGCGCGCGTTCACCGCTATCTGCGCCGACCACTTCGAAGCCTCGCTCCTCAAGGCGTTGCGCCATCACGGAACGGAGCGCCGGCTCGTCGTCAACAAAGAGGAGATGGGGGACTTCAGCCACGGCTGCCAATATTTTGACAGCCCGGCGGCCAAACAACAAAAAAAGGGGATAAGGATCTGCTGGGTGAGGACCGATATGAAGTGTGGAACGGGCATAGGGCCTTGGATCGGACGTTTACCGGTCCCCGCCGGCGCCCACAACAGAAAACGCCATGGATCGTCAGACTCTATCGATCATGAAAGCGTGCGAGGTAGTCGGCGTGAGCCGCCGCACGATTTACAACTGGATTTCTGCCGGGAAGGTGGAATACGTTCGCACAGCGGGCGGTTCCATCCGGATTTTCGCTGATTCCCTGTGGCGTTCGCCGGCCGTTCCGACGGGTGATGGGCCCTCCGGGTCCGCTCACGCGGCCGCGGCACCACGAACTCCCTAAGGACGCTCGCGTGACTGTCGTTCCGTTGATGCCAGACCCTGTATCGCCCGGCCCCCTGGGCGGCGACGCCGACGCACGCGAGATGTTCCACCGGCTGAACAATCAGCTTGGGATCATCCTTGCGCATGCTGAGCTACTCGAGGCCAAAGCCGTCGATGCGACCGACCGCGCCAGAGCCGCTCAAGTAGTCACGAGTACGCTTGACGCCATGTCGACGGCTCGGGAGCTACGTCGGCGGACCGAAGTTGCCGGCGTCTGACTGCTCTGATTCAGAACACTGTCGGCCGAATCGCACCATCGCTGTTCCAAATCCAATCAACGACCGAATCTGTAAGTTGAACCGTCATACTATTGGCGGATGATGGTGCAGAATCGTCCGATCCTTGACGATTTGGGGAAATCCCGGTGCTCGTGCGTCGCGCAACTTCTGAGCGGCTCGTGGTAGACAAAGTATGCAGAATCAGCCATTTACGAACTAAGCTCTACCGCAATTGGAGCCGGTAATTCCGCAGACTCTGCCGTTTGGTATCACGGTTGCGTTAGAAGGCGCCGGAGGTTCTAGATGCGCCGCCCCCAACTAACCGGCACCGAGCACCCGCGAGTCATCGCAGGTATACCTTTCGTTGAGCAGCTTGCCCGTCGCGTTGCTGCGACGATGCCCCATTCGATCGACATCGGCGACCTCGTTCAGGACGGGGTGATTGGGTTGATCGACGCCGCCCATCGATTCGATGAGGCTCGAGGCATCAAATTCGAGACCTTCGCTGAGCGGCGTATCCGCGGGGCGATGATCGACGCCTTGCGAAAGGATGCCTGGCCGAGAGGCGTGCGCCGCCAGCGCCGCGAACTCGAGGCAGCGCGCGAACAGCTCCGGCGTGAACTGGGACACGAGCCATCACTGGCGGATCTTGCGAACAAGCTCGGGTCGGACGAAAAGCGGCTGGGCCGGACCATCGTGCGTATCAACGCGATCGAGTCGACGTCGCCACTCGCCAACAACGACAACCACGACGAATCCTCGGTTCCTGAGGCGCTCATACCGTCCGAGCCTGAGCGGCCGGACGCCGCGTACGAGCGTTCGGAAACGACGAACCGGGTTCGCGCGGCGATTGCGACGCTTCCCCCGCGGGAACAGAAGGTCATCGGCCTCTACTATTACCAAGAGGCGACGATGAAGGAGATCGGCCAGCAGATCGGGGTGAACGAGTCCCGCGTTTCCCAGCTGCACGCGCGGGCGATCCGCCGCTTGAAGGAAGCGCTCGAACAGATGATGCCGGCCGAAGCCGCCAAGCTGGCACTCCGGGCAGCGATTCTGGAGTTCCGCCAAAAGCCTGAAATGCTCAAGGCAACGCTCGCGCCGCGCGCGGTGGCAGCGGCTGCCGCGCCGAGGGCGGTCGTTCTGCCGATGGCCGATGAGCCCGTCTACGCCAGCACGTCTCGAAGCGTGACCAGTAAATCCACAAGTCGGAACGGCTTGGCGAGCCAGCGGCAGCCGCTCTCGTCCAGGAAGCGTTCGGCGTCTGTGCCGGCAACGTCGCCCGTGACGAAGATGACGCGTCGGGCCAATCTTGGCGTCGCCGCCGCAATCGCGCGGTAAAGCATCATTCCATCGACGCGCGGCATCTTCAGATCGCAGATGACCGCGTCGTAGTGTCCCTGACGCACGCGGGCGAAGGCTTCCTCGCCATCGCTCGCGTGATCGATTTGCAATCCTGCATCAGTCAACGCTTCCGCGACCGCCGTCGCCAGCGCGCGCTCATCCTCGACCAG